>OIYG01000251.1_pt1 | contig 57824 bp, 58 predicted proteins | sample 1587861 | NCBI WGS metagenome assembly OIYG01 (sample SAMN03283272) | human gut metagenome | biome: human-associated habitat; material: feces | host: Homo sapiens | place: Peru | collected 2012
CATTCGTAACCGCCGTTTAAAATATCTTAAGAGTTTTTTAATTACTTCCTAATGAAATTCCTGTAAAGAAGCTGATTACAACTAAACCGGCGATAATACAATAATATGCAAAGAAGTTCATTGAAAATCTTGCAACAAATTTCAAGAAATACTTGATACAGAAGTAACCAACAATGGCAGAAACGGCAGTTCCGATGAGAATTGCTGTCCAATTAAAGGTTACAAGCTCATGTGGATTGATTTCTAATATTGGGTAGAAGATACTTGTACCAAGAATAATTGGGATTACAAGTAAGAATGAAAATCTTGTACTTGTAACTCTGTCTAATCCTGTAAACAAACCTGTGGCAATTGTCCAACCTGAACGAGAAAATCCCGGAAATGCTGCCAAACCTTGTGCTAAACCGATAAGAATAGCGTGTTTTAGGCTTAATTTGTCAGTATGTTCTTTTTGGTGTTTTGATTTGAATTCACTGAAAAATAACACGATACCTGTCATCATTAGCAAAAATGCAACCATTTGTGGGTATACCATTAGTTTTTCAGAAATATCTTTTAATGGATATGCAACTAAAATGGTAAAGAATGTACCGATTAGAATGAATGCGCCCATTTTAGCGTTTGCGTTTGAAAAATCACGTTTTAAAATAGCTTTAAAGAAATCTTTTGTAATTTCAAAAACCTCTTTTCTAAAGTATATTAAAACAGCGATTAAGGTTCCGACATGAAGCATTATGCTCAAAAACACTTGTTGAGCTGAACCTAAGTCTATAGTAGAACCGTTAAGAACTGCACAAATATTTTGAGTAAATACAATATGTGCAGAGCTTGAAATTGGTAAAAATTCACTTAAACCTTGAACAATACCAAGAATTATTGCTTGTAATATAGTCATTATTCTGCCTCAAAGTAAGATGCACAAGATTCTCTGCTTTCCCAAACAGCGATTTTGTGTAATTCTACGTATTTTTCTTTTAATCTGTAATAAATATAGTTTGCAATGAATTCACTGCTTGGGCTTTCACCTTTAAAGTCAGGTAATTCATTCAAATCTTGGTGATCCAGGTCTGCTAAAATAAGTCTTAAATCTCTTTTAAGAGCTTTAAAATCAACCAAGATGTTGCTTTGGTCTAAGATGTCGCCTCTAACGAAAGCTTCAACCAACCAGTTATGACCGTGTTGATTTTCGCATTTGCCACCTTCGTAGTCTAAAAGATGGTGTGCTGCTGAAAATTCTACTTGTGCTCTAATTTCGTACATTTTGTTCTCCTATTATTTTCCTTCTGAAACGGTGTATTCTTTTTTGATGCCTTGTGCTTCAAGAATTAAATCTGTTAACTCTCTAACTGCACCACGTCCGCCGTCTTTTGATGAAATGAAGTTACATACACTTTTAACTTCATCTACTGCATCATTAGGGCAGCATTTTAAACCAACTTTTTCAAGTATACAAATATCAGGTAAATCATCACCCATATAAGAAACTTGGTCATAAGTCAGATTATATTTTTTCATAATTTCTTCCAATGCAGGAAGTTTATATTTTTGACCTTGGTACAACTCTGTAATGTGCAAATTTTCTGCTCTATGGCGAACAGTTCCGTTATTACGAGCTGTAATTATTGCTGTAATAAAGCCGGCATGTTGTACTCTTACTAAGCCGTGTCCGTCTTTTACATTAAAACTTTTATATTCAACGCCATTTTCGTCGTAAGTTACTTCACCTGTAGTCATTACGCCGTCAACGTCGAAGGCTAATAATTTGATTTTTGATGCCTTTTCTCTGATTAAATCGTTCATTATACAACTCCTGCTTTCAATAAATCATGTACGTGTACAATTCCTTTTGGAATACCGTTTTCATCAGTAATTGGAAGTGCTGTGATAGAATATTTTTCCATTAAGTGTAGTGCACTTGCAGCGTATGAGTCCGCTTTTACTGTTTTTGGTGATTTTGTCATTGCATCAATAACTTTCAAGCCTTGAACATCTTTGTACTTGATTAAGTTACGTCTAATATCACCATCGGTTAATACACCTGTTAAAATTCCGTTTATGTCTGTAATTATTGCAATACCAAGTTTGTGGTCTGAAATAACTTGGATTACATCAGTAAATAAGTCGTTTTCTTTTGAAATTGGTAAGTTTTCGGAAATCATCAAATCTTTAACTTTTCTTGTAAATCCTTTACCTAGAGTTCCTGATGGGTGGAAGATTAAGAAATCTTCTTCTGTAAATCCTCGTTTTTCTAACAAACACATTGCCAATGCATCGCCTACAGCAAGAGTTACTGTTGTTGATGCTGTCGGAGCTTTTCCTAAAGGACATGCTTCTCTTTCTACAGAAATGTCTAAAACAACGTCACTGGCTTTGCCTAAAGTTGATTCTGGATTGCCTGTAAATCCGATAATCGGTAAACCAAAGCGTTTTAATAATGGTAGAAGGTTCAACAATTCCTGTGTTTCACCACTGTTAGAAATTGCAATAACAACGTCTTCTCTTGTAATTAAGCCCGAATCTCCATGTGTACTTTCTGCAGGATGTAAAAAGTATGCTGGAGTTCCTGTAGATGACAATGTTGCTGCAATTTTTTTTCCAATTTGTCCTGATTTCCCCATACCGGTAACAATTACACGTCCTTTGCTATTATAAATAGCATCAATAGCGTTGTTTAATTGAGTTTCATTTAGGTTATCTTTTGTTCTAAGAATAGCTTTTGCTTCAATATCCAGAACTTTTTTTGCTGTATCTGTAAGATTAATTGTTTGCATAATTAATATCCTTTTCTATATTATACAATAATATCCTCTAAAAGTATTAGTTTTATAAAAAAGTTGAAATTTTTGTTAAGTTATAGCCGATATTCTTGCTATAAGAGAGATAAGAGAAATATAAAATGTTACAAGCAAAAATTCAAAACGATTACATTACACCAGTTGAAAAAAGTACAGATAAAATTTTAGAATTTATTAAAAAATTAATAAGAAAAAGCAAATCTTCTGATATGAAAATAGATATATCATCATTAAATTTGTTTGATGCTTCGAAAGTGGCTACTGTTGCATCAACATACCATTATTTGAAATTTAATGAAGGTAAAATTGATTGGCTTGTTGGTTCAAAAGAAGTTGAAAAAATGCTTCGCCCGCTAAATTTAGGAAATAGTAATTTTATATTTGTATAGAAATAAAATAAATTAGTCAGTTGTCGAATTCCATTTCACCGTTCAAATCTTAACATGCATGTTAAAAAGTAGGTGATATTATGACAACAAAATTATACCAAGTTCCGGTATGTGAACTTAAAGAATTGAACAATTTATTTATTGAAATGACTGCAAAAAATTGTAATCAACGCTGCAAAAGTTGTTACATTGATTTTCCGTTCTCAAAATCTCCAAAAGATTTTATAGAAGTTGATAAAGTTAAAAAAGCGTTAGAAGATACTCAAGGTGAAAATATTTACTGTATCTATTTTACAGGTGCTGAACCAATGTTGCATCCTGATTTTAATGCCATTTTAAGACTTTGCTTAAAGCGAACGAATGTTTGTATTTGCACAAATGCTTCTCTGTTGAACGAAAAAAAGGTTCGTTTTTTGAAAAAAGTTGAGGATGAAGGTGAAAATGAAATTATATTCATGCTCCCATTAAATCATTACAACGAAATTAAAAATGATGATATTCGTTACAGAGGTTCTTATCGACAAGTTATGCATGCTGTAAAAAATCTTGTAAAATATGATTTTAACCCTATTTTCAGTGTTACAAATTTTTATAACGAAAACAAAAAAACTTTGATAACAGAGTTTGTTAAAGCTTTTGCAAATCAAAATGTACAACTTGATGATTCAAATTTTCAAATAAATGAATATTTTAATAAATATTCCAAAGAAATTGAGTTGGTTGAAAACTATGGCAAGTTAGATTGTCAATACGGTAGAATTCTTACAGATAAAGGCGTATACGTCTGCCCATTCTTGGCTAATGATCATAGAGGTCGCATGGGGGCAGATTTTACTGATTATGGTAAAAAGGTTTGTCTAGAAACTCCATATTGTGTAACGTGTGCTAAAAACAAGGAGAAAATGTTCTCGATAAATTATAACCATTTTATTGAAAACTAAAAATGACAAAGAATGATATTAATAAAAAAGGTTGAGTGTTTTTACTCAACCTTTTTTGTTTTACTTTATTTTGTTGGCACTAATTTTTCACTTAAGTATGCGATTGTTTTTGGGAAGTGTTGTTGTAAATATTGAGTTCTGATACCTAATATATCAACTGTTTGATAAGTATTTAATAAGGCATTTGTTTCTGCAATAGTTTCTTCACGACCTCTTTGCGGTTGACCTTGAACAGCTTCTTGTTCAATAAAGTAGTCAATATGGTTTCTTTCGTTTGTTGGGAATTCTTTTAAGAAGTTTTTACGTTCTTCTTCATAAGTTTTCTTAAATGTTTCATCTTCGTGAAGAGTGTCTAAAAGTTTAGCATCAATAACTTCACCTTTATCATTTTTTACTAAATCAACAAATCTGCTACCCATATCTGTTGAGTGTCCTAATTCGTGTAAAAATACAAATGGATCATCTGAAACATCTAATGTGCTGAATGCCATTACATCTTCACCTACTTGATAAATATTTGGCATGCAATATGAACCTAATTTATTGTCGATATCTTCAATGTTCACAACTGTATTTGCAACGTTACGTAGTTCATCCCCGGGGATTTTCTTTAACATGCTAACAATTTTATCTTCACTTGCTTCAACTTTTTTCGAATTATTTCTATCTGTATCTTTTTTAGGTACTACAAAGTTTTTGATAGGAATTTGGAAAGTTTCATCTTTCTTTTCATCTAAAATATTCAAAGTTTTACCTTTTTGGTCATATTCAATTAAGTATGACTTGTTATTTCTTGATGAACGGAATTTGTTTTCACCTAAAACTTCAAAAGATTGAGATTGGTTCATTAAAATTTTACCATCCGGTGTTGTGATTTTGTAATCTACAATTCTGTTACCTTTTGGATCATCTTCATATCTGAATTGAGTTCTTGTCATATCAACAGAACGTAAATCTTTTTCAATTAAAGTATGACCTGTTTTCTTATCAACTGTAGCTTTTGAAATTTGTCTTGTTTTCCCATTTGGAAATTCATATTTTACGTTAAACATACCGTCAACGTCAGATTTTTCATAAGTTTCTTTTCTGATTAATCGTCCTTGTTCATCACGTCTGATTTTTACAGCTTCGGTCATCATTGGATAACCTTCTTTTGAAAATTCAAATTTGGTTTCGTTTAGGGTATTTGTTCTAAAATCTGTTGTCAAAACTTTTTTAGAAACCGGATTACCTGCTTTATCGAATTGAAGTTTAACGCTTTCTTGTTCTAATACATTCAAATCTTTATCTAAAAGTCTTAGGTTAGAACCTTCTTTGCCTAAAGCTTTCATAACGTAGTTATTTTCTTTATCATAAGAGCATCTGCGAAGTGTAACTTTTTTAGTTCCGCTTGTAGACATATCTTTAGCCATTTCTAAGACTTTTCCTGCATCAAGGTTATCTTCAACCATTAATTCGCTACTTTTTGAATCCAATTTTAATGGAGTCATTTTGTTGTACATCTTAGAAATTGAATTTAACAAGTTATCTTTTTTAGATGCAACTTTAGGTTCAGTTGTACGCTCAAAAGTATCAGGCTTTTGAGGTGCTAAATAAGGTTTCTTTTCATTACCTCTTTTGTCATCTACTTTGCCTGAAAAACTAACGTTTAATAAATTTTGAATATTCATTTCTTAATCCCATATAAAAATAATATATACCGATATTTATAAAACGAATTTAAACATGAAAAATTGCCAAATTTACACTTAATTTGTGAAAAATATTACTATTTTGTAAAATAAAAAGATGCGATTATATCTCGCATCTTTTTATTTAAATTATAAATTTTGTTCTATGCATCAGCTTCTTCACATTTTTTGTACCAATTTTTGTTAAATGCCCAAGCTATTTTGTGTCGTTTTGCATATTCGCATAAATCTTTTTTGATTTCCGGTGCCAAGATGTACATTGTAATAATGTTTGGTACAGACATTGAAATCATCATTGCATCTGTAATATTGATTACTGATGTTACGCTCATAACTGAACCGATAACAATAAATGCACAGTAAATTAATTGGAATGTTAAAGTACGTTTTTTACCTTCACCAAATAGGAAATTCCAAGATTTTTGTCCGTAATAAGCCCAAGAAATAATTGTTGATAAAGCGAATAACACAACTACTACAACTAAAATGTATGGGAAGAATGAAATTACAGATTCGAATGCTGATGAAGTTAAATTTACACCTGAAATTCCGCCACCAGGTTGATATGTACCAGTAATAACAATTACGAATGCTGTTAACATACATAATAAACCTGTTAATAAAGGTTCAATTAAAGATACAAAACCCTGTGACATTGGTTCTTTTGTTTTTACTGTAGCGTATGCGATTGGAGCAGAACCGGTACCAGCTTCATTTGTTTGAACTGAACGGCGTAACCCCATAATGATAGTACCAAAAATACCACCTGCAACTGCTTCTGGGAAGAATGCTTGTTTTATGATTACAAATAATGCGTGTGGAATATGAACAATATTTGCACATATTACAATCAATCCTGAAATTATATATAATGCACACATAAATGGTACAATTTTTTCTGTAACTTTTGCGATACTTTTAATACCGCCAACGATAATTAAACCGACCACTATAGCGACAATCAAACCTATTAACCAGTTTTGACCGGTTAAATTCAAGCCTAAACTTCCTGAAATACTGATAACTTGCTCTACAGTTTGGTTAATTTGAATCATGTTTCCACCAGTAAGTCCGCCGCAAATACATAGTATAGCGAACATTACTGACAACGGTTGACCTAACCAACGCATTTTTTTACGAGTTAAACCGTGAGCCATATAGTGCATTGGACCGCCTGAAATTGAGCCGTCTAAGTTAAAACGTCTGTATTTTACTGCTAATGATGCTTCTACAAATTTTAGTGACATACCGAAAATTGCACCGACAAAAATCCAAAAAGCAGCTCCGGGACCACCTAATGAAATTGCAATTGCAGCGCCGGCAATAGAACCCATACCGATTGTGCCTGACAAGGCTGTAGCTAAAGCTTGGAAAGATGAAACTTCACCGTCACCATCGCTGTCTTTATCAGTTGGCTTTTTTAACACATCAATAGCGTGTTTAAATCCCCAAATAGCGATACCTCTTAAGTATATAGTGAAAAAGATACCCGCAATAATAATCCAGAAAATGATGATTGGTACATCTGTTCCACATACCGGAATCGGGAAGAAAATTATACTTGCTATTTTATCAGAAATAGGTGCAACGTGTTTTTCTAACGTCTTATCGATATTAAGCGCAAAACATTGTTGTGCTGTGAAAATCAGCGCTAATAACGAAAACAAAAACTTGTTGTACATAAATAAATTCCTAACTACTTCTACTGAGCAAGCTTTTAACCTATGTGACTTGCCATATTACAATTATAGCAAAAATATGCTAATTTGGTGATACCTTTATATATTCTTTAAAATATTTTGTATGTATTTTTCCGCACATGTTGTAGAATCATAGTCTATAACCGTATTGTAACAATTTTGTAATATGTTATAAATTTGTCCCTCATCCATATTGGAAATATTACTAAGAACTTCTTTTATGGATTTTGAATCAGGTTTTGTTAAAAATCCATTCCACTCATCTTTTATTATGCCATCAATACCGTCATTTTTTGTGCAAACAGTAATACAGCCCATTGCCATAGCTTCTAAATAAACCATTCCAAAGGTTTCTTTTACGCTTGGCAAAATGAAAATATCTGAATTTTGCATTTCTTCCAAAACTAAATCTTTTGGTAAATAACCGGTGAATTTTACCTTATTGGCGATTTTTACTAATGATTTAAACTCTTTACCTTCGCCTATGACGGTTAAACGTATGTGTTCATTGTCATTAGCTACTTTTATTAGTTTGTCTATGTTTTTTCGTTTGATTAGGTTAGCGCAAGTTACTATATTTAAAACATCTTTTTTTCTCATAGATGTTGCTTTGCGTCTTATTGGTTGGATATTAATCCCACTGGGCGCAACAAATGTTTTATTTTCATATTGAGGATATAAATTTAAAAATTTTTTACGTAAAACAATACTTCTACAAGCAATTCCGATAGCTCGGTCATAAGCTTTTTCCATTTCCGGCTTAAAATATATTGAGTATAGAGGGTTTGTTAATACTTCTATATCTGAGCAATGAACTCCGCAAACTAATTTTCCGTCAAAGTGATTTGAGGCAATAATTCCGGAAGGCATATGGGCTATGATTACATCATATGTAGAATAATCTAGTTCCGGTATTTTATTTTTGATATCACCGCAAAAAGGAGTTATATAATTGGCATTATAAGCGCTTTTATATTGTCCAGTCGGATAATAAGGCTTTTGTCTTAAGAAAGAATTTAATACAAAATTTGGTTTTATAACATCAACACTATGCCCTAATTTTCTCCAATCTTGAACGAAACTATAAAGAGTCTTTGGCGTATTTTTTTCGTCTTTTTTTATTGGATATAAATCAGTCAAAAACAATATTTTCATAGTTGAATTATACCACGAAAGCTATGTTGATTTTAAACACTTATTTTATATGGTTAAGGTGTTGGTGGTGGTGGATTGTCACCGTTATTTTGTTCTCCACCTTCTCCATTGTTTTCACCATTTTCGCCATTTTCACCTTCTTTTTTACCTTCTTCAGGAGCGGCAACAGTTGAATAAAGTGTTAATGTTAAATTTATAAGTAAAATTCTTTTATTCTTTTGATATGGATAAATTTCAATATTTTTGATATTTACCAAATAGTTGTATGCATATAAATCTTTAATGAAACCTTCAAAATCAGAGTAATCAGAAACTATTTTTAAATCAAGTTGGTTTGCACTGAAATGTTCTTTATCACCCTTTACGAAAACATCTTCTGCCGGATTTAATGTTGATTGAATAGAGTGAGTTTTAATGTGATTTTTTCTGGCAATTTCAATGATATCATCTAACAATACAGAGAAAGTTGCATCAGCATCAAGAGATACACCTTCTGCCGGAGAGTAAACTTTTTTGGTCATATCATCAAGAAGACGCATTTTCTTTTTTCTTTCAACTTTTTCTTTGGCGATAGAAAGTTGTCTTGAAATCGATCCGGCAATTTCTTTTTGTGTGCCGATTTGTTTGTATAAATCAATAGTTCTTACAAATTCCGGTTGTATTTTTTGGAACAAGAATACTGCGACAATAATAATTCCCGCAAGATACATTAAAGATTCTCTGTATTTCTGAAGTTCATTCATGTTTTAATTTGTTCCTTATTAAAAATGTTCAATAGACTCAAGGTTTGCCGGTAATTTGCTAGGTGGCTTGCTTTGAGAATTTTGTTCTTGGTTTTGAGGTTGTGAATCATTGAAGTTTTGACTTTTTTCCGGATTATCCTTGTCTTGTTCCAGTGTTGGAACCTTCAAGAAATCATCAAATAAGAAGCCTCTTCTTCGTTTTTGGTTAGCTTCATCTTTGTTGATTGGGTCACCTCTTTCGTCCCTTTCAACAGCATTTAATTCTTCGTTTAACTTATTAAGTTCTTCATCAGTTAAGTTTGTAATTTCAAATTCGTAGAATGTTGGTTTAATACTATTCAAATCTTCTACAACTAAATTGCCAACAGAATCTGCAGACATTTCAAGTCTGTTTAATCTCAAGTCAGAATCAATTACAGACATTTTCATATTTTTGTAGAAGGTATAAACATTCTCAACATTTGTAGAACGACCGATTATATCGATTTTTTTATCACCAAAAATTCTTAGGTAAATTAACCATGTGTTAGGCGGAATGTTTGTTCCTATAGCTGTATAATAAATTAGCTTTGTACGGTTAATTGATTGAATGTTATTGATTTCTAATTTTGAGTCAAAGGTATCTTTTTTATCGATATCTTCAAAGTTTGCAAGTTCAGCTTTATCTGCTTCCAGTTGTTGGTTGATAGAATTCAATTTTTCTTGATTTTGAGTATTTAATTGGTTCATTATCGCAAATAAAATACCGGTCGGAACCAGCAAAATTAATGCTGCAATTGCTGCAATTTTTTTAACAAAAGCTGAAGTAAGTTCAATTTCAGTGTTACCAACTCTAATTTTTGGTGCAACTTCTTGCAATACGGCAAGTTCTTCATTTCCTTTACCTAATAAATTAAATTTAAATGGGAATTGAGAAATTAAATATATACCTGAACCAATAGCTTCCGGTGTGATTTTTAAAACTTGATTAGGCAGAATGTTGTATGAAGCTTGCATCAACGGATTTTGAACATATTTGTTGCTTTCTAAGAATTTAATATTGCCATCAAATGGAATTTTCATTGATAACACTTCTGCTGAAACCATATCTGTTTCAGAAACAATGTATAAATAATTTGACGGAATAGTTTGTAATGTTAACTGTGCAGATGAAATAATAGCTTCATAAATTTCATCTCCTACAAAAGAACGCAACGCCAATGGCTCTTCTCTATACTCAATAACGCTTTTACCGTTTAAGGTAATCATAGAATAGCTGTTAGGGTTTATAACCATTAGGTTCCATGTTGTATTTGGAGCCATATGTTCATCAGCTAAATTGTTAAATTCTAAAGTTTTTAATAAAGAGTTTTGTGCAGTTTCTATTGCAACAAGAGTACAGCCGATTTCAACGCAGGCTGCATTAATTTCATCAATTGCTGCTTGTTGTATAGCACCGTATAATATTTCTCTGTTATCTTTGTCACCTGCAGGATATGCATCAGTCCAACTGATAACAGGATCTTGACGTTTAAAAATGTATGAAGCTTGTTCTACTTCTGAAACCAAAGCGCTTGTAACACCTTCGTCACCTAGTGCTGTTGGTAATGAAATTAAACCATAATGAACAGAAGGAAGTGTTAAAACAATATTACTTTTTCTGTTAATTTTTAAGTCATCAAACAAACTGATTAAAACTTCTCTAAACTGGTCATAATCAGCAATTTCTCTCTTTGAATAATCATAATCAAGTGGTTTACAAGCGTATTTTTCAATAGTCTTTGTTTTAGGATTGATTTCAATCATTTCAAGACCAATGCCCGGTGACATTGCGACACCAACAGTAATTTTTGTATTTGCACCCAGCTGTGATAGTAATTGATTTAACATATGTTCTTTTTGTTGTTTTTATTATATAATAACTTAGGATTATTATAATTTAAACAAAATCTTACGTCAAATTTATTAGATAAGGCATATTACGAATGTTAAAAGACGAAATTTTAAAGCTAAAAAAAGAAAAAAATGCGGTAATTTTGGGACACTGTTACCAAAATATAGAAATAGATGAAGTCACAGATTACGTTGGTGACTCTCTTTATTTAAGCCAAATGGCAGCTAAAACAGATGCTGATATAATTGTTTTTGCAGGTGTTTATTTTATGGCGCAAACAGCAAAAATAATTTCTCCAAATAAGAAAGTTTTGTTGCCGAACATGCAATCAGGTTGTTTGATGGCTGATATGATTGATTTAAAACAATTAAGAGAATTTAAAGCTCAACATTCAGAGATGCCTGTAGTTTGCTATGTAAATTCAACAGCGGAAGTAAAATCAGAATGTGATATTTGTTGTACAAGCTCAAATGCAGTAAAAATTGTTGACAGCTTAAAATCCAAAGAAATTATGTTTGTGCCTGATACATACTTGGGTAAATGGGTTGAAAGTCAATTAGGAAACGTAAAAGTAAACACATTTACTGGTTTTTGTCCAACACACTTGAGAATTAAACCTGAAGATGTTGATTCTGCACGTGAAAAATATCCTGATGCTTTAGTCTTGGCTCATCCGGAATGCCATAAAGAAGTATGTTTAAAAGCTGATTATGTTGGCTCTACAACAGGCATTATGAAATATGCAATGGAAAGTGACAATAAACAATTTATAATTGCAACAGAAAAAGGTGTTGTTGACAGATTGCAACGAGATTGTAAAGATAAAGAATTTATTTTGATTAAAGACAGTATCGTTTGTCCGAATATGAAACGAAATTCTTTAGAAGATATTTATAACGTTTTGAAAAATGAAACAAATGAAATTACTGTTGATGAAGAAATGGCTAAAAAGGCTCTAAAATGTATTGACAGAATGCTTGAGGTTTGTAAATAATGGAAGATGTTATTTACGGTAAGAATGCTGTAACGGAAGCATTAGAGGCTGGTACCAGAGAAATTAATAAAATTTGGATTGCAAATAATATTCATACAGATAATAAAATTGCAAAAATTAAAGAATTAGCGCAAAAAAAAGGTATTATTTTTCAGTTTGTAGGAAAAGAAAAGTTTGCTCCATACAATGAATTTAATCATCAAGGTGTAATTGCATTGACATCACCAATTAAGTACATGGAACTTGATGAATTTCTTTCAAAACCTCATCAAAATGCTTCATTAGTTGTTTTAGACGGTGTTGAAGATGCACACAATTTGGGTGCAATCATTAGATCTTGTGTTTGTGCGGGTGTTGATGCAATCATGATTCCGTCACGTCGTAGTGTTCAAGTTAATTCTGTTGTTGAAAAAACTTCAGCCGGGGCAACAAATCATATTCCGATTATAAAAGTCAATAGTTTGGTTAGCGCATTACAAAGATTACAAGAATCAGACTGGTGGGTAATTGCAGCTGAGGCAGATGCAAAAGATAATTATTATGATATAAATTATACGGATATGAATTTTGCACTTGTTATGGGAGCTGAACACGCCGGTGTTTCAAAATCAATAATTAAGTTAGCAGATTTTCAAATAAAAATTCCAATGATGAAGAAGTTTAATTCATTGAATGTTTCAAATGCCTTAAGTATTATTATTTTTGAGGCTGTACGTCAAAAAAATATTCAAAATGTTAAATAATATCTTTTTTCAGGAATATATTGTAGGATAATATTATGACTAAAAAATTAGAAAATTTTGAATTTGAAGATGAAATATCAGAAGAAGGCGTTGATTTTCATAGTCTTCAAGAAGCTGAAGAAGACGATGATGACGGCGAACATATTCTAGATACAGTTGCAGATCCAAAAGTTCAAGAAAGTATTAATTCTGTTAATACTGATGATTCAGTTAGAATTTATTTGCAACAAATCGGTAAAATTCCGATGTTGTCGCCGGAAGAAGAACTTGATATTGCAAAAAAAATAAAAGATGAACATAGTGAATTCTCAAAAAATGTGTTGGTAAACGCAAACTTACGTTTAGTTGTTAGTATTGCTAAAAAGTACATTGGCAGAGGATTGTCGTTCTTGGATTTAATTCAAGAAGGTAATATTGGCTTGATGAAAGCTGCTGAAAGATTTGATTACACAAAAGGTTATAAATTTTCAACTTATGCTACTTGGTGGGTTCAACAATCTATAACTCGTGCTATTGCTGACAAAGCTCGTTCAATAAGATTGCCAATTCATATGATTGAATCTTTAAATAAAATCAAAAAGACAACAATTGATATGACAACAGAATTGGGTAGAACCCCTACAAAACAAGAAATTGCATATCGTTTAGGAATTTCTGTTGCAAAGTTAAATCAAATTATTAAATCGGCTCAACCAACTATTAGTATGGAAACTCCTGCAAATCAAAAAGATGATTCTTCAAAGATTGCAGATTATATCGTTGATAATTCTACAATTACTCCTGAATCAATGGTTAGTCAAGAAAGTATGTTAGAAGACATCAAAAAGATGTTGAATCAATTAATGCCAAAAGAACGTGATGTTTTAATTATGCGTTATGGTTTAAATAATGACGGCACAAAGAAAACTTTAGACGAAATTGGCTCTCAATACGGTGTTTCAAGAGAAAGAATCCGTCAAATTGAAAACAGAGCTATTTCAAAGTTAAAGAAGATGTGTAAGAATGAAAATCTTACAATCGGATTGAAAAATTACTTTGGTGCATAGCACAATATCTTTTCTGTATAGGTTAGGTTATTAAATATAATTTAGTAAGCTAACGTTCATTGTTTGAGAGAACATTTGATATGATGCTTGAAGTGATTGGTATGTTTGGTACCAATCAGATATTGCACTTGGTAAGTCTGTATCTTCTAAATTTGAACGCAATTCTGTTATGCTTAATGTGTCATTTGCATAAGCATCTTGCATATCATCAAATTCTTGACCTAAAGCACCTGTTCTTGTTCTTTCTGCTGTAACTTTTGTCATGCCATCATTTAATTCGTCAAGTGTAGCTCTTGCTGCATCTTCATCAATAGGATCGTTTTGAATAGCTGCTTTTAGGTCAAATAAAGCTTTGAATACACCGGCACTATTAGCATCATCCATTGTTATGTTGCCATCAGCATCTTTGGTATAAGATGCATATCCGAATATATCTTTACCGATTACGTTGATTTGTTGTTTTTTATCATCACTAATTGTATCAATCGTTTCATTTTTGCCTTCGCCAACTAAAGCGTATCTTGCGCCATCATTACCTTGGTATTGCATACCGTTAGCGCTTTCTTCGTATGGCGTTGTTGTTGTGTTTGTTCCTGAAAATAAATATTTATCTCCATATTTGGTATTTGCAAGACGAGTAACGTTATCAATGATAGAATCAAGTTCTTGACGGTAAGCTTCCATTTGGTCAGCACCAGTTGTTCCGTTTGAAACAGTCATTGCCAAATCATATGCTTTTTGAAGTTGGTCGTTTATACTTTTTAATGTTGAATCAGTTTGTGTTAATTCATTATCAGCCATTTTTAAGTTTGCAACGTAAGTTTCAATGTCAGCAAGTTGGGCATTTGCTTTGATGATTCCTTTTGCTGCAACAGCATCATCCGCAACAGATGTAACTTTTTTGCCGGATGTAATTTGTTGAGAAAGTTTATTAAATTTTGATTGTGTATTATTTACTTGACTAGTAAATGATTTATTAAATTGATATGTTGAAACTCTTCCAATTGCCATAATGTAATCCTCACTGTTTTGTGCTTACAAATCCATTTGTCGCTTTTTATTTTTATTATTTACCAAGATTAACCAGTGTGTCAAACATTTCGACACAAGCAGAAAATACTCTGGCACTTGCGTTATAACCTTGTTGGTAAATAATCATATTTGATAACTCTTCATCAAGGTTAACGCCTGTTTCTGAAAGGATTTGGTTACTAATACTGTCTACAATTGCACCTTGAGCATCGGCTTGTTTTTGCAAATCATCTGCCTTAAGTGCTGCTTTTGTTCCCATAGAAATTAAGAAATCTTGCATTGATAATCCGCCCAAATCTGTTAATTTAGCGCTTTTTGCATTGTAAAAGAAAAGAGCGTTATCTCCATTACCAACTGCTTTTTCCCAGTTTGCAGTAGTTGTATCAACTCTTGCTGCTGCAATTAGATCCGGATTCTTGTAAACGTCATCATTAATTGTGATATCGCCTGCTGTTGTACCATCAAATAATGCCGGTGGATTCTGAACAAGTTCATCATTTACTCTATCATAATAACAAGCTTGTGTATTACCGTCATTATATTGTTGAATACTGTTCATTTGGTCGATAAATGCTTTTGCTAGTTTGTCCAAATCAGCTTGAGCTTCGGTTAATGTGTTTAAACCGCTTAAGGCTCCACCAATAGAACCGCTCTTGAAACTAGTTTCAAAATTGATATTAGTTTTACCTGTTTCGTTATTGTAATAACGAACTTTTGGCTCTCCAGCATTATTTACATAATATGATAATTCACCAACAACTTCGCTGCCTCTAACCAGGTCTTCTTTACCCAGTTTTACATCGGCAGTACCCATTGCTGTGATTGTTGTTGTAACATCAGCAAGTCCTGAAATTTCAGATAATATTTGGTCACGTTGAGATTGCAAGCTTGTATCATCTTTATTCATTGCAATCTGTCTGTTAATATCGGCTAAATTTTTCAATTTGTCATTTAAATTTGAAATATCTGTGCCAAGTTGAGAATTTGCAGGAGCATCTTTTGTTCCCACTACAGATTCACGATAATTACTCAAAGTTTTATCCATTGAGTTAAATTTGTTTGCAACAGCTTTTGCTTTTTCTATAAAGTTTACACGTAAGCTATAATCCGTTGGGTTTTGGTTTAGTGAGTTTGCAGCATCATAAAAAGCAGATAAGGAATCACCAAGAGCAGAATCTTTCAGTTCGTCCAGCAAGTTTGCAACTTGACCGGCAACATCTGCACCTGCTTGTAATCCTTCATAAATTGAGTTTTGTGTTCTATAATAATTGTTTAGATAATCATTCGAAGCTGTTGTTATTCCATCAATTTTAACACCAGCTAGAGAAGCAATTTGACCTCTTACGGAATTGTCATAAAGAGGTGTGCGCATTTCAGCAAAATGAACTGTCTGACGACGATAGCCTTCAGTGTTTATGTTTGCTATATTATGAGATACCACATTTAATGCGGCTTGGTGTGCGTTTAACCCTGAAAGGGCAATGTTCATTGCTTTGTTAATGGTCATCTTAAACTCCCTTTTAAGCGTCTTCCACTATGGAACTTATGCTTAGTTCACTCGTGTCTATATTTTTCCCGTGCATGTCGTAATTATCCGTTTGCGGCATTGCTGCACTTATGATTATGTCCAATAATTTGTCTGACATTATTAGACCATGCTTTATTAGTTCCACATTTGTCTTTTCTATTAACGCAATTTCTTGTGCAACTTCATTTATCTTAACTTTTTGTTCAGATAAAATTTCTTCAAATTCTTTGTTATCCTTGCTTGCAAGCTCAATTAATGTACTTATTTTTGCAGGCTCAATGTCATTTTCTTTACAAAATTCCTCTCTTTTTTCGTTAACATTTTTAACTGTGTTAATGTGAGCCAATATTTTTTCGTCTACAACTCTTAGAATTTCATTGTTTTTCGGAGTTAATAGAGCTTGCTTTTTTTCTTTATATAAGTCCAACAGTTCTTGATATACAGTAATTGTATCATCAAGCATTTGAATAACTGTTCTGTAAAACTTTTCGTCCATTTTTTCCTCTTTGTATCTTAAACTGAGTAGTCTGCGATTACACTTCTGCCATATGTTAAGCCATATTTGATGTCTTCATCAGAAAGATTTGCTTCGCCAATACTTTTTGCAATATTTTTGATTTCATCGATATTTTGATTTTTTAAGATTACATCATTATCTTTTAAATCAACACCACTAGGAGTGTTATCTTGTTGTTTTTGTCCTTGTTCTAAGGCTTGTTGTGCTACTTTGAATGCATTTGCTGCTGTAAATGCGTGTACTTGGTTTGATGCTCCTGTTGAAATTTCGTTTAACATATCTTTTTATCCCTTTTCTTCTAATTAATTTTGTACATATCTTTCCATTTGTTTGTAAATTTGACTTGCTATTCCGATTGATGTATGCGGATTTTTTGAGAGCTGTCTACTTACTTCTGAGTATACGTGTGTTTTGAATGTATCTACGTATCTTGATTCTTGTCCTAGCAATCCGCCTTCTCTGTCGACTGTTTTGTCCATTGTTTGCATCATCTTTGTTAAAAACATTGTTTCAAATTCTTCGCCGACTTTTTTTAACTGAGCTTTTTGATTGCCTGCACCCTTGATGTTATTTAAAGTGTATTGGTCATTGTTGATTAGACCTGTGTTATTTAATACGTTTGTTGATATTGCATTTATTGAATTATCCATTTTTACCCACCCTGTTTTTTAAATTACCTGTAAATCAGCTTGCAAACTTCCTGCTTTCTTTAGTGCTTGAAGAATGCTGATTATATCTACCGGTGTAACACCAATTGAGTTTAATGCATTTACTAAATCGTTCAAATTGCTGTTACCGTTCATTTTAACTACACTACCTGCACCTTTATCAACGCCGATTGTTGAATTTGAAAAACCAACTGTTGAACCTTGTGCGAATGAGTTTGGTTGTGAAACGTCATTTGTTGTTGAAACTGTTACCGTAACGTTACCGTGAGCAACCGCTGCCGGTAATAATTTTACTTGAGAACCGATTACAACAGTGCCTGTTCTTTCATTTACGATAACTTTTGCTCTTTCAGCTGTTGGGCTTACTTGCAAGTTTTCAAGTATTGATAAGAATGTAATTCTATCGTTTAAGAATTTTGATGGAATTGTTACTTGAACTGAACTTCCGTCAATTGCTTTTGCAGGTGCAACTTGTGAAATTGCTTGAGCAACTCTTGAAACCATTGTGTAATCTGAATGATCTAATGATAATGTTACTGTGCTTGCATCACCAATTTCAGTATCAATATCACGTTCCATAATTGCACCACCAGGGATACGACCTGTTGAAGTGATTGCAGTTCTTGTCATGCTTCCGCCGCTTCTTGCATTTACACCACCAACAGAAACAGGACCTTGTGCTACTGCTACAGCTTCACCGTTTGGAGCTTTTAAGATTGTTTGTACCAAAACACCACCTTCTAAGCTTTTAGCATCGGCTAATGTTGATACTGTAACATCGATTTGATCACCGTTTTTTGCAAATGGAGGAACTGTTGCTGTAACGATTACTGCAGCAGAAGAACCTTTTTGAATGTAGTTTTCTTGTTCAATAATTGTACCCAAGTTCATCAATAGTAATTTGTTTGTCAACTGAGTTGAACGAGAGTTGTCACCTGTTCCCGGTAAACCAACAACGATACCGTAACCTACGATTTGGTTGTTTCTAACACCTTTCACGTGTGTGATGTCGCCGATTTTTACTGTTGCTGCTTGCGCTTGTATTGGTATCATCATTGTCATCATTATAAATACTATTGTTGCAATTAATTTTTTCATTTTCCCTTTGTCCCTAATTATTAGAATAAGTATTTGATTACTCTGTTGATTACACCTTCGTTTTGACCTCTTGATAACGAACCTCTGCCAGAAAGTGCAAATTGTAAGTTAGCTACTTTTGTTGAAGAAATTTGTCCGTTTTGGTCAATCCAACGTGGATCTACAACACCAGTCACAATTAAATCAACTCTTTCGTTATTGTTTACTAATGTCTTTTTGCCTTGTATCATCATATTTCCGTTTGATAACATTTGAACAACTTGAGTTGAAATTGTATCACCGAATGCTAAGTTTCTTGATGTATTTGCTGAGTTTTCTACAGTATTTTGTCCGCCAAAGTTGTTTGCAGGATCTAATTTGTAGAATGGAAGCCAGTTTTTAATATATGTTGTAAAATTATCTACTGTGTTTGAAGATTTATCAGAATTGTAAGCCATTGTATCAGTTGTTGTTAAGCTTTCTTCAATTTTGATAGAAATTAAATCGCCGATACCCATTGCTCTAACTCCTGCAAATAAAGATTTTGGAGTTGCATTGTAGTTTTGAGATGTGCTTAATGCAAACAGCGATTCTGCTTGAGCATTGTTATATAAACTCATTGTTGTTGTAATTGCGATTAATGCTATTAATAACTTTCTTACCATTTCCTTTATTTCCCCACTTGATTTTTTTATATATTAATTAAAACTTTGTTTTCTCCGATTACTCTGCCTCTATACGTTCTTTTGTATGTTTGGTTTTGTATATTGACGTAATCTCCAATCATTCCTTCGCCCATTGATTTTCCGCTTATCATTATCAGAACACCGTTACTGTTAAAATAGGCTTGTACATCTGCATTTCTTTCTACATCCGGTTTGACTTTTACGAATCTTCGGTCAATTATTTCACCTTCTCTGAACCATTTCTTACTTACCATTTGTTTTTTTGTTAGCATATCCGGAGTTAAGATGTTATCCAGTTGAAGTGAAACCTCCATTCGTTTTGTCATTACATTTGCATTTGTAAGAAGTGAATCTCTTTCAATTTGGTTTCTTGCGCAAAGAACTTCTTTGTATGCTAATGTTCTAACTGATACTATAAATTCTTTTGCAAGTTTTCCGTTTGAGTATATAAATACTTTTTTTATATCTCTCGGAGCAAATTTGTCGAAGTTTGAAGTTACAACAAATTTTAATTTTCCATCAGGTACATACATTGTTGAAAATGGCATATTTGCAATTATTACTTCCAATGTTGCATCTGTGTATTTTTTATTTTGTTGGATAATTTGTTTTTTGATTTCTTCTCTTACATAACTATCACTAAGGTTGGCAGCTGAAACAACGTTAGCTGTTGAGATTAGTAATATTAATGCTGTTAAAAGAAGTTTTTTCAATTTAATTATCCTATGTTAAATTGTTTGTCATTTGTAAGATATCGCTTGAAGATTTAATAATCTTTGAGTTAGATTCGAAGGCTCTTTCTGCTTTAATCAATCCAATCAACTCATCTACGATTTGAACGTTTGAACCTTCTAAGAATCCTTGTTCCAATAAGCCCATACCGTTTTGTCCCGGAGTACCTTGAACTGCGTTACCTGATGCTGATGTTTCTTGGTACAAATTATGACCTATTGATAGCAAACCTGCAGGGTTTTGAAATCTTACTAATTGGAATTGGCCGATTTGGTTTGCTTCTGTGTTGTTACCTGTTAAAACTGTTACGTTACCGTCTTGAGAAATTGTAATTTCTTTTGTATCGGCCGGGAATGTCATCGCAGGTTGTACCAACAAACCGTCATTTGTACAAAGCTGACCAAGAGCATCAATTTGGAAACAGCCATCTCTTGTGTAAGCTAATGTACCGTCTTCCTTCATTACTTGGAAGAAACCTTCACCTTCAATCATTACATCAAGGTTTCTGTCAGTGTTTACTGCGATACCTTTTGTGAAGATTCTTGTTGTTGCTGCAGTTTTTACACCTAAACCGATTTCAATACCAACCGGTTGATATGTTCCTTGGTTTAACATAGCCCCTGGTTGTCTTGCTGCTTGGCTTAACAAGTCTTGAAACTCTAAACGAACTTTTTTAAAGCCTGTTGTGTTTACGTTAGCTACGTTGTTCGCAATTACATCTAAGTAATTTTGTTGAGCTATCATACCTGTTGCTGCTGTTGTTAATGATCTTAACATTTTTGTTTATTCCTTTTTACTAATTATTTTTTGTTGCTTTTGTTCTTAATCTTTGTTGTTATGTTTTCAATCTACCTACGTTGATTGCTTGGGATAACATTTGCCCGCTTGTTTTAACGTGTTTTTGAAGTGATTCATAATTTCTTGTTGTGTTGATTGTATTAATCATTTCTTTTATTACGTTTGAGTTAGACATTTCCAACATTCCTTGTTGTACGGAGAACTTTTCTGCTCTTATTGGAGGGTTGTTGTCGTTATCTCTTGATATGAACTTTGAACCACCGATGTTGAATAATCCGAGTTCTTTGTCTTGAAAGTCGTATATTCCTAAAGTTTGAAGTAAAACTTTCTTTTCTTTATCGTTGATTTCAAGATTACCTCTTTCGCTTACTGTGATTTTAGTTATATCATTGAAACCTAGTTCTCTGAAGTTGATTTGAATTCTTCTGTCTTCTTGGTCTAGGACATAATCGCCTTCTTTTGTCTTTAAAAATGAAGAATTATCGATAAAGAATTGTCCATCTCTTGTGTAACTCATATCTCCTGTCGGAGATTGGATTTTGAAGAATCCGTCGCCTTCAATTGCTAAATCCATTGGATTATCGGTTCTTTGTAGAGCTCCTTGACTAAAGTCATAATGTACTCTGTTTGTTTCAGATCCCATACTTAGTGTTCCGATATTTCTTGTGTTTCCACAAAGTAGAGTTCCTGTGTTTTCTACGACTTTTGCATCGTATATATTTTTAAACGTTAATTCTGTTTTTTTATAACCAGCGGTGTTAACGTTTGAAAGGTTCATTGCTGTGTTATCTAACTGTTCGGTTAAAGCAATCATACCTTTTGAAGCTGATTCAAAACTTCTAACTAACATTAATTGCTTCCTCCCTTGTAGTTATCGTATGTCTTCATTATGTTTTTTACATAATTTTGAGTTTCTTTGTATGGTGGAACTCCGCCATATTTTTTAACTGCATTTGGACCTGCGTTATAAGCTGCAAGTGCTAATTCTTTGTTGTTATCAAATCTGTCCATTAAGCCTTTTAAATATTTTGTTCCGCCTGCAATGTTTTGTTCTGCGTCATAAGCATTTGTAACGCCTAAGCCTTGTGCTGTAGCTGGCATTAATTGCATCAAGCCCATTGCACCACATTTTGAAGTTGCGTTTACATTGAAGCCAGATTCGTGTCTAACAACTGATTTAACGAAATCTTTATCCAAGCCGTTTTTTGCTGAATATTGTTCGATTAAACTGTCAATTTCAGAGTTTGGAACTCTTTCGCCCTTTGTGTGTCCTGCCTTTGCCGCTTCAACTTTTTTGTCTAAAATCTTTTGAAAATCCGCATCAGTCTTTGGTTGATCAACAGTAAGTGTTGTTTGTTGCGAAAGTGATGCGAATTGTCGTTCAATCGCATTAATACGTTGTAATGTCATTTGTAGACTTGCTACCACTTACCTATTTCTCCACCACAAAAAGTGCACACTACACTTTTTTCTTTTATTTCACACATTTAATTTACACTATATATACTATATTTGACATCAACCCTTTGATTGATTTTCATATTTTCATATAGACCATTGGATCAATATTTAAAAATGGACACTGTGTAGTTATGCCTCTATATGTCCTTGTCTTTATATGTATTGTTATTTTTTTGTGATAAAATTTTTCCTAAAGGGGATTAAATATGTCAGATTTGGAGAATAGATTAAAATATTTAAGAGATACGATTAATAGAGCTAATTATCTTTATTATGTTGAAGACAATCCTACACTATCAGATTTTGAATATGATGAACTTTTTAGAGAATTAAAAAAGTTAGAAGCTGAACATCCTCTTTTTATTACACCGGATAGTCCTACTCAACGTGTAGGCAACAAAATTCAATCAACATTTGAAGAAGTTAAACACAAATATAGACTTTATAGTCTTGATAATACAAACAATTACGAAGAACTTCGTCAATGGTACGAAAGAGTAAAAAAAGAATGTGGACAAGTAGATTTAGTTTGCGAACTTAAAATTGACGGTCTTGCAATCGCATTAACATACAAAAAAGGATTGTTTGTTCAAGGTGTAACTCGTGGTAACGGTATTTATGGTGAAAATATTACAGAAAATTTAAAAACCGTAAAAGCAATACCTTTAAAAATTTTTAAGGACTATGACTTAGAAGTTCGTGGTGAAATTTATATGCCAAAAACTTCTTTTGAAAAACTTAATGAAGAAAATTTGATGAAGGGTGAAAAAATTTTTGCAAATCCTCGTAACGCTGCAAGTGGTTCAATAAGACAACTTGATCCTGAAGTTACTGCAAAGCGTGATCTTTCAATATTTGTTTATACTCCAATTTTAGATGGAGTTGAAAATGCTCCAAAGACTCATTATGAAAGTCTTATGATGTTGAAAGATTTAGGCTTTAAAATTAACCCTAACATAAGGAAAGTTTCTGATATTGAAGGTGCAATTGATTTTATTAAAGAATGGGATCAAAAGCGTTTTGAACTTGATTATGCAACTGACGGTATTGTAATTAAAGTAGATAGTTTTGCATATCAAAATGAGTTAGGTTTTACTGCTCGTGCACCAAAATGGGCAACTGCATTCAAATTCCCGCCGGAAGAAGTTAATACAAAATTGAAAGCAATTGAAACTTCAAATGTAGGTAAAACCGGTGCAATAACTCCTGTAGCCATCCTAGAACCGGTGTTATTAGCAGGTTCAACTGTATCAAGAGCAAGTTTACATAATTTTGATGAAATCAAAAGATTAGATGTTAGAGTTGGTGACACAGTTCTAATTAAAAAGGCAGCGGAAATTATTCCAAAAGTAATCAAGCACGTGGATACACCGGAACATGATAGTTTGCCTATTTATGAAATGCCGAAAGAATGTCCGTCTTGCCATTCAAAACTTGTTATACCTGAAGGTGAAGTTAATTTGTATTGTCCAAATACTTTTGGTTGTCCTGCTCAAGCAAAATCCAGAATTGAATATTGGGTTTCAAAAGAAGCTATGGATATAGATTTTATCGGTCCAAATGTTATTGAACAATTATATTCAAAAAATATGGTAAAAAATCCGGCAGATTTATACAAACTATCTCAACAAGATTTTATGCAATTGGATTTAGTTAAAGAAAAATCTGCATATAACATGTATACATCAATTCAAAATAGCAAAGAAAGATCGTTAGCAAAATTTATCACAGCGCTTTCAATTAGACATGTCGGAAAAGAAACAGCAGACCTACTAGCTAATCATTTTCAAACATTAGAGGCTTTGCAAGGTGCAAACGTTGAAGAAATAGCTAAAATTGACGGTATTGGCGATAAAATTGCCAATAGTATCAAGGATTTCTTTACTCAACAGTACAATATCGACATGTTAGAAAATCTCAACCATTTGGGGGTACACCCAATCCATAAAGTGGTAGTACAATCAACTGTGTTGAATTCGAAAACGTTCGTTTTGACAGGTACTCTTTCAACAATGGGAAGAACAGAGGCAAGTGATAAAATAAAACAACTTGGTGGGAAAACCTCTTCTTCAGTAACTAAAAAAACAGATTATGTTGTTGTAGGTGAGAATGCCGGTTCAAAACTAACGAAAGCTCAAGAACTAGGAATTAATATTTTGAGTGAAGAAGAATTCATCAAAATGTTAAACACAGGTGAATAGATACTACCTTCGCAGTTGTCGGAGGTGGCAACAAAAGAAGGATTAGAGATGAACAAGCACTTTAGAATAATTGACGTAAACGGACTTCGTGGATTGTTATTATTCTTATTTATTTTGGTTTGCTTAGCAACAGGTTTTATTGCATTTCCTGCATACTTGGCTATGTGTTTATGGAATGTTTTAGCTCCTATGATTGCATTACCAACAATTAACTTCTTCCAAGGTTTATTGTTATGGGGCATTATTGCATTTGCAATTTATATGTTTAGCAATCAAAAAGTTGTGATTGTTATGCAATCTCGTCATAAATTATCAAAGGACAACTAAAAGTCTATAAGAGCGTAAGAGTTAAAGCTTTGAGTTGAACTATTATTGAAATGTCTTTTTAATTGTAGTTGAATTATTGTCTTATTGATAAAACAAGACATTGCAAGTTTGCTTTCTTTCTGGTACAATACCTTGAAAAAGAAAGGAAATTACGATGAAAAAATTAATTATCACAACATTATCAATTTGCGTTATGATTTTTGGCGCAGCTTTCGCCGGTGCTGTTAGTGATGGCACTATTGATATCAATTTATCAGGAACAAAAGAAATTGCTCCTAACGCTTTTCAAATGACTTTTACAGTTGAAACAACAAATCAAGATTCTCAAGTTGCAATTAAAGAAAACAAAGAAAATTCAGAAAATTTGTACAATGCTTTAAAAGCGGCTATTAATACAAACCGTGGAGATTATATCAAAACTTCTAATTATAGTGTAAGACCTAATTACGAATACAGTTCAAAAGGTAAAAGAACTTTAAAAGGTTACACTGTAACAAATTCAGTTATTGTATTTGTCAAAGACACAGCATCTGTTGCTAAATTTATTAATATTGCATCAACAAAAGGTATTACAGAAGTTGCTAACTTGACATTTAAAGCTACTGAATATGAAAACGAATGTAATGCTCTTTTAGCAGAATTGGCTAAAAAAGCAAATAAACGTGCTAATTCTGCATTGAAACCATTAGGTATGCAAACAATTGCACTAAAAATGATGTCTACAAATTGTTCAGATTCAACAGCAAGACCTTATGTAAACTATGCAATGAAATCAAATTCAAGATTGATGTCAGTAGGTGCTGAGGCAGCAACAGAAGATTCAGCACCAATTGAAGTTGGTAAAACTATTTTGAATGCTAACATTAATGCTTCTTTCTATGTAGGAAAGACAAAATAATTTGCCTATAGAAATTAAGATTTAATATAAAATTTCTTATTATAGATAAAAAAGGGCGGTGGCTGAAAGCCACCGCCCTTTTTTATTTTTTGCTAATTATAAATGTTTTTCGATATTACCAATGATTGTTGATTTTGGCATTAAACCTACCATTCTTTCAACGGCTTCGCCATCTTTGAAAACTAAAATACTTGGTAAACCACTGATTTGATACTGTTTTGCAACTTCTGCATTATCGTCAGTGTTAACTTTTACAACTTTAACTTTTTCACTATATTCACCTGCAATTTCATCTAAAACAGGTCCTAATTTTCTGCAAGGTCCACACCAAGTTGCCCAGAAATCAACTAATACAGGTGTTGACGCTTTTAAAACTTCTTGTTCGAAATTTGATTCGTTTACTTCAATAGCGTTTGACATGACTTATCTCCTAATCAATAATACTAATTTTTCTATTATTTTAGCATATAATTTTTTTTTGTGCTATTATCTTTGTATATAGGTAAGAAAAAGATTTAAAATTTAGGAATATAAATGGCAAGAAAAAAAGTAATTGAGATAGTTTTAGATACAGAAACAACAGGTTTAGACTATACAAAAGAAAAAATGGTTGAGTTTGCTGGTGTAAGACTTGAAAACGGCAAGGTTAAAGATGAATTTCAAACATTAATCAATCCTCAACAACATATCAGGAAATCTTCAATTGCAATTCACGGAATTACCCAAGAAATGGTACAAGATGCTCCGACAGAAGCGGAAATTATGCCAAAAATTTTGGAATTTATTGGTGATTACCCAATCGTAGCTCATAACTGTATCTTTGATTATTCTTATTTGAATGAAGCAAGTCTTAGAACTACCGGTAAAAAATTGGAAAATGAACGTATTGATACTCAATATATGTTTAAAGAAGTTTATCCTGAAATGGAATCTCATGGATTAGATGCTTTAACTAAAAAGTTTAAAGTAGAATTAGTTAATCACCATAGAGCAATGGCAGATGCTATGAGTTTGGCTCTTGCTTATCCAAAATTGAAAAAATTATACTTGCAAAAGTATGATTGGGAAAATAAACAATTAGAAAATATCGAATATTTATTCGAAAGATTTTTGAGAATACAACAAAGTGTTTCAGTTATGCAATCTGAATTACAAGATTTAAAGTCTGTATTCAAGCTATATTTTGAACTTGGAGGAAAACCTATTGAATCTCAACATGGTGACATGTTGGTATATCAATCAAAACAATCTTTCCACTATGATTTTGAAGATATAAAAGATATCTTAGACGAAGTTGGCGCATTGAATAAAGCTGTAAAACTTAATTGTGGCTTTGTTGACAGACTTTGCAACGGTCAAAGTTTAGATGAATGCAAACGTGAAGCTATAAAAGCAGCACGTAAAGAAATCTCTGAAAATAGAAATGTACAAATTATTAAGGCAGGAAAATAGAAATGACAAATATCTTAGCAAGATTTTTTAAAGAACCACCAATTAAACCTGAAATTCAGGATAAGGCAACAGTTGACAAAATGTATAAGCATTGGAGTATTAGAATATTCCTTTCTTGTTATTTGGCATATATTGTAGCCCATTTTTGTCGTAAAAATATTGCTGTAGCATTACCATTTATCGGACAAGATTTAGGCTATACAAATACTCAATTGGGTATTTTAGGTTCTTCTTTATACATGACTTATGGTATTGGTAAGTTTATAAACGGTATTATTGCAGATAGAAGTAATGTAAGAACATTTTTGCCTACAGCAATGATTATTTCAGCTATTGCAAACTTATGTTTTGCATATAGTGCTGTGTTTATTACTCCGGGACATGTTTCATTCTTTGGATTACCTTCTGCAACAATCCTTTTGTGGGTGTTAACATTCTTTTGGGGCGCAAATGGTTGGTTCCAATCTATGATTTTTCCTCCAATCGCAAAAGCGCTTTCTTATTGGCTGTCAAAATCTGAACGTGCTACAAAATGGTCTATATGGTCAACTTCTCACCAGTTAGGAGTATTTACAACTGTTATGATTTCCGGTATTTTAATTGGTCATTTCGGTTGGAAAACTGCTTTCGGTATTGAAGCTGTGTTGGTTACTATAACAGCTTTATTCTTATATTGGTCATTAAGAGATAGACCTCAATCATTGGGACTTCCAGATGTTGATGTTTACAAAAATGAACCAATTCAAAAAGAGGAAGAATCTAAAAAAGCTAAAATGTCTTACTTTGAGATGTTTAGAAAATATATTGTTTGCAACAAAATCCTTTGGTTATTGTCAATTGCATACGCATTTGTTTATGTAATTCGTTTCGGAACAGAAGACTGGTTTGTAAAATACTTAATGGAATATAAAGGTGACAATCTTGCAATTGCAACAGCAAAATTAAGTTCTTTGGCTGTAGTTGGTTCAATTGGTGCGATTGCTGCAGGTTGGTTCTCTGACCGTTCTAAATCAGGTAGCAGAATTCCGATCAATATAGCATTCTTTATTGGGTTGGGAGTTTGCTTATTCTTATTCCATATCAACACAATTGATGCTTTAGATTATGTATTGGCAGCTTTAATTGGTGCTTTTACAGCAGGTCCTCAATTATTGCTAGGTGGTGTTTGTGCACTTGAAGCTACATCAAAAGAAGTTGCATCTGCAGCTTTAGGTTTTGCCGGCATGTTCGGTTATGTAGGTGCAGTTCTTTCAGCATCAGGTACTGGGTTTATGATTGATACATTCCAAAAACACTTTAATAATGGTTGGTTGGGTGCTGTAATCTTCTGGATTTCATCAGCAATCGTTGGCATTATGATGTGTATTGTAATTATGGCTTACAGTTCTGCACACAACAAAAAACTTCAAGCTCAAACAGTTGAAACAACTGAAGAAAAAGAAACTGTTAAACAATAAAAAGAGGTAATAAATGAAAAAACTTTTTGTAATATCAGGCTCATCCGGTGTGGGTAAGGGTACTGTGATTAAAAAGTTTTTAGAACGAAATAAAGATTTTAAATTATCTGTATCATGTACAACTCGTGGAAAACGAGAAGGGGAAGAACACGGCAGAAACTATTATTTCTTATCTCGTGATGAATTTAAAAAAGCAATTGATAACGGTGATTTTTTAGAATGGGCAGAGTTTTCAGGTAATTTGTACGGAACTAACAAAAAATTCGTACAAGAATGTTTAGATAATAATGAAAACTTACTTCTTGAAATTGATACCCAAGGTGCGTTGCAAGTTAAAGAAAAAATGAAGAATGCAGTTTTAATCTTTATTCTGCCTCCGTCAATGGAAGAACTTGAGCGTCGTTTAAGAGGTAGAGGTACTGAAACAGAAGATGCTATTCAAAAAAGGTTACATACTGTAAAATCAGAAATGAAAAATGCTAAAGCCTTTCATTATAATATAATAAATGACGACGTTGAAAGAGCGGTCGAAGAAATTGAAGGCATTATTAAAAATGAACAAGTATGATTTAGTAAAAATAGTTGAAAACATTGCACCACTTGAATTACAAGAAAAGTGGGATTGTTCAGGTTGGGTTGTCGAAACTTCTCAAACTGACGTAAAACGAGCAATGGTAGCTTTAACTGTAGATGAAAAAGTCTTTAAACAAGCATTGAATAAAAATTGTGATATTATAATTTCTCATCATCCAATGTTTAGTGTTCCGTTGGCGTTTAGAGGAATTGATATTTATTGTGCCCATACAAATATGGACAAAGCTTTGGGAGGTACAACAGATACTTTTATTGAAGCATTAGGTTTTCACGGTTCTCCGGAAGGTGAATTTTTACGCATTGTAGAAAAAAATATTTTAGTAAAAGAATTAGCTCAAAAGATTAAAAAAGTTTCACCAAATGCACGATTAATTAATAATAACGCTGTACAAGCCGTTTCTAAAATAGCATTCTGTGCCGGTTCGGGTATAGACTTGTATAATGAGGCTCTTGAAAACAATTGTGATTGTTTTATTACCGGTGATATAAAATATCATAGTGCTGTGGATGCGCAAATTGTAATGTTTGATGTTGGACATTTTGAAAGTGAAATATTGATTAAAAAAGTTTTTTATGGCTTAATTAAAGAGAAAATTGAGGTGGTAATAGCTGATGAAAACTCTCCATTTAAAACTATATAGCTTAATTGCAGTTGTTTTATTGTCCGTAAGTGCTGTATTTGCTTATCAAACACTTGCTTTTGATTTTCCAATCGGTGCCGGAAATTGGCATGTTGCATATCATCAAACTGTAGGTAATGAAACAATCGTTCAATATGTTCCCTCAGGAGAAAGCTATGAACATTGGACAAAAACTTTGATTATTCATTCATACCGATATCCTCGTCAAAATAGTGCTGCGGGGCTTTTAAGAACAGTTACAGGTCAGTTAGAAACTTTAAATTCTTATTCAAGATATGTTTATTTAAGAGCAACCGTTGATGATGCAATCGCAACAAGATGCGTTGTTTCAAATGCAAAAATGAAGGCTCAATGTGACATTTACCGTGCAATGACTTCTTTCAACGGATTTATCACAATGCAGTATGTAAATAGAAACAAAGAAGATTTTAAAAGTAACTATATGAATTGGTTAGAAGCAATTAGGAATGCAAAACCTTATCAAGCAGCATTCAGAAATGACCGTTACATGAGTAAAGATAATTTTGAATTGTAGGGGTTATGGCTAAGAGTTACAAAGAATATGTATACGAGTTAATAGAATTAGCTTGGCCTATTATAATGGGACAAATTGGTTTTACTTTTATTTTAGCCGGTGATGTGTTTGTTGCCGGAAAATATTCTACGGATGTTTTGTCAGCGGTAAGTATCTCTGGTGCCGTTACAAGCATTATTTTTATGTTTGGCATAGGATTAATCATAAGTGTTTCGCCAGTTTTGTCAAACAGATTAGGTGCTAAAAAATCTGCTAAAAAGTTTTTTTATCCGACAATATTGTTTTCACAAATAATAGCATTTTTTTCAATGTTATTAATCCTCGCTACAATCCCGTTAATGGAACATATGGGATTTAATCCAAAATTGATGCCGGATATTAAAATTTACACATTTATTTTTGCTTTTTCTGCCTTTGGCGGGTATTTGCATGCGGCTTTAAAAGAATTTTTGCAAGCTTATGAAATTGTATTTTTCCCTAATTTTATAGCTATTATTGGAATATTTTTAAATTTATTTTTTAACTGGATATTTGCTTTTGGCTGGGGAATAATTCCTTCAATGGGAGCAATGGGGTTAGGTATTGCAAGTACTTTAATAAGAACCATTATGGGGCTTTCTTTATTCATTTATTGCTTATATTATTTTCATTTTAAATTTGAAAAAATTAGTCAAAAATATTATACATCTTTGGTAAAGGTTGGATTACCAATTTCAGTTGCAGTAAGTTTAGAGTTTATAACTTTCAACTCTATGGCAATTCTTATGGGACGTGTAGATAGTGTTTATGCAGCTGCTCAAAATGTTTTGAATGTGATCAGCACGGCTTCTTTTGTAATACCTCTATCAATTTCTAATGCTATTGCCGTTAAAGTTGGTTTTGCTAACGGAGCAAGAAACATGGAAGATATAAAAAAATATGGAATAGCAGGTGTTGCTTTGTCTGTCGGTTTTATGGCCTTTTGTGGTATATTGTTTGCATCTTTTCCATCGTTTTTTGCAAGAATATTTACAAACGACCAAGAATTAATCTCTATTGTAATACCAATTATGTATGCAGTTGCAGGTTTTCAATGTTTTGACGGATTGCAAGTTTCTTGTGGCGGAATTTTAAAAGGTTTAAAGAAGACTTTTATGGTATCTTTAGCAAACTTCTTTGGGTATATTTTAATTGGTATCTCTTTAGGTGCGTTTTTAGCTTTCAAAATGCATTTGAACCTATTAGGATTTTGGATTGGTATCGGAATTTCCTCAGGTTTAGTTGGCTCAATTTTGATATTTGAAATTGTTAAAACTTATAAAAAAATGTTAAAAGCACAAGAAGGTCGAATTTAACTTCTGTTAAATTCGACCTTACATGCGTAAAGTTTAGACTTTACTATTTTGTACAACCGAATGCGATTGTAATATGTTCTTTAGGGTTAACTGCTGAAATCTTAGAGCCTTTAGGATCTACGACGTAAGCAATTTCATCGCCTGATGTTTGGAATAAGCCCATTGTTCCTGAAATTGCGGTTCTTGTGATATCAACAGGAGCTTTGAAAGATTCTTTAATAGCATCTTGTGTACTTCTACCTGCTGCCCTAAATTGACCTTGAGCAGTTTCACCGATTGCAGTACCAACACCACCGGATACGCTTTCTACTGCGTTACCTAAGTTTGTAACTAAACCACCTGCAGTTCTTGCTGCTGTACCAACAAGTGAACCTGCCCATGTGAATGGAAGTGTTAATGTTCTAGCAATAGGGTTTGGAGAATGTTGCTTATTAATTTGCGCTGTTAAAATTTGTTTTGGTAATTCTGCTGTACAATCACCATTTTGAATTTCAGTAAACGCTAATTTTAATGCACCTTTTGCTTTACCGTTTGGACGAATAACTTCAATAACTTTACCATTTACACGTGAACCGCAAGGGTAAACTTGACCGTTGATTGTTACTTCTTCCAATGTAGTTGCTGCAAATTGTTGACCTACGTATGCACTTTTAGCGTTAACTTGGTCTAAGAATTCAAGTTTTAATGTTGGAATTTTAACAACATTTTCATGTTCTAAGTATGCTTGTTTTGAATTATCAAGTGGACAAGCACTGTTTGCAGTTTTAGGGTTATTGTCATAACCACCTGCTACACGTACATTTTGAAGCATTGATGCAATGTCTGCACGAGTTGCTGTTTTGTTAGGCATAATCATATCTGAATTTGACATATCTGCCAAGGCACCATTTTCTAATGCTGTTGCAATTGGAATTTGTGACCAACTTGGTAAGCGTGAGCCATCTTTATATTTAGATAAGATTTCTTTAGCTTTGCATTCATCAATATTACAATTGTTTAGACCTTTTGCCATTGCAGTTAAGGCTTCAGCTCTTGTTACATTGTTATTAGGCATAAATCTGCCGTTAGGATAACCTTTCATTAATTTTTCATCAACTGCCTTTGCAATTAATGGGTTAGCCCAATTACTTGCAGGTACATCAGAGAAGATACATTTTGGTTCTAAGCCGCAAGTATCCATGTTGAAACCTTTAACTAACATCGTTGCGAATTCTGCACGTGATACATTTCTGTTTGGTTTAAACAAATTGTCAGGATAGCCGACTACAACGTCATTCATAGCTAGTTTGTCTATATCACAAGATGCCCAATAGTTGTCCGGAACATCAGGGAAATAGTTTTGTAAATTAGCAGCTGCTCCCGTCATACCTTTTAAGTTAGATTTTAAATCAAAAGGTTCGTATGTACGTTTTAATGCATCAATTGAATTTTCTGTATGAATATCAATTGGGCAACCTGCTCCGTCAAGGTTCATTTCATTGTTATCAACCGGAATACCATTAATAGTGTCAATATTGTTGTTTAAATATGGTAATTGACTTGCAGCACCAGTCATTGAACCATCTGATGTAATTGTTGCACCTGCAATATTTGGGTTTAGTTCAGTTTGTGATGAGCTAACAGAACTTGAACTTTTTCCTATGTAATTGTTTGTACCATAAATTGCGTTAGGATAGCCGTAAATTTGTTTCATATCTTCTGAATTTACGGTTTGGGCACTTGCGCAAGATGCACAAGTTGGTTGTGCTTTTTTAGCACATTTTTCTTCTGCCAAGTTTTGACATTTACATTTTGTTTTTGCCTTGTGACATTTATCACATTTTTGTGTAACTTTTTCACAAGGTGCTTTTTCTTTTACTTTGTTACAAGGACAAGCTGCCATTGCACTTGCAAAAGACATTGTGCTTATACCCACAGCTAATACGGCTGCTACAGTAAGTTTTTTTAATTTCATTCTTTAAACCTCCTTATCTGGTTTGTTTTTATTTGTTTCCCTAATAGCTATTTGCTTTTCTTTTTTATGATTATGTATTTTAAATCGTTTTATAACATTGTCGAAATTGGTTATATAGGTGGGTAATTTGAAAATAACTTTTTGGCTAATGTTGGAAATTTTTTCATGTTTGCTGTATCATCAAATTATAGTCAAGTAAAATAATAGAAGGTTGTTATGAAGTTAGGAATTCCTAGGGGATTATCTTTTTATAGTATGTATCCATTTTTGTATGGATTCTTTGATGCTATTGGCATTGAAGTAGTTTTGTCAGATAAAACTACAAAGAAAACTCTTTCAAAAGGTTCGTCTTTGGTTGTTACTGAAACATGCTTACCGGTGAAAATCTTTGTTGGTCAAGTTCTTAATTTGATTGAAAAAGGAGTTGAAAATATCTTTGTTCCTTCAATTCAATCTATAGCACCTAAAATTTATAACTGTTCTAAAATCAGAGGTCTCCCTGATTTAATTAGAAATGTTGTTAAAAAACCTTTTAATATGATTGAACCAACTCTTGATAAATCACAAAAAGGACAAGGATTATACCAATTCTTGCTAGAATGTGTTCAACCTTTTGGCATTGTTGATATGGAAAGAATTAAAAAAGCTTCTAAAACAGGTTGGAGAGTTTATAATAATTTTCAAGTTATGTTGAAATCAGGCATGCCTTACGAAAAAGCTCTTAAAAATGCTATTTCAGGTAAACTTTTAATTGAAAAAGATGAAACTGAATATCCTGTATCAATTGCGTTGGTTTCGCATGCTTACAATATTTATGACGAACGTGCCTCAATGAAGGTTATTGATAAACTTAATAAAATGGGCGTTAAGGTTTATACTGCTTATCAATTAACAGAAGAACAACTTGAAGAAGGTGTTACTTCTTTAGGTCAAGAAGTTTATTGGGCTAACGAAGCTGAAATGACAGGCTGTGCAGGTTATTATTTGAAGGATAACAAAATTGACGGCTTGATTACAATTACAGCTTTTGGTTGCGGTCCTGATTCATTAATGCTTGAACGTGTGACAAGAAAATCTAAACAATTTAATAAACCATTGTTGAACCTTACAATTGATGAGCATACAGGTGAAGCCGGTTTTATTACTCGTTTGGAAGCGTTTGTAGATATGCTTTATCGTAAAAAACGTATGCAAGGTATTGTTGAAGAAGGTTTTGCTCCAACTTCAAATGTTATGGAATTTATTTAATTTTAAGATAATCATATGACATAAAATAATAGAGGCGTGAGCGGAACGCTCACGCCTCTATTATTTGTATTTAAACCTTATTATTTATTTTCGTCGTTTTTATGTTGTTCTTCTTCTAAGATATGTTCAGGATTAATATTCTTTTTACGGGTGATACTAATTAAGCTTAAACCAAACATAATTAGTAAAAGTACTAACATATAAATTAAATAGTGTCCGATAGAACCAACTAAGGCTGTCGCAATTGCACCACCGACGATAGCAACAAATGTAATTGTAACTACTGTTTTATTTTGTGATAAACCTGCTTTTAGTAGTTTATGGTGGATATGTTCCGCATCAGCAACGAAAGGAGAATGTCCTTTCATAATTCTACGTAAAGTTGAGAATGTGATATCAATAATTGGAACTGCTAATACTACGAAAGGCAATAAAATAGCCAGAGTTGCTGTTTTCATTACACCTGTAATTGATAAACTTGCTAACAAAAATCCTGAAAATAATGAGCCTGAATCGCCCATAAAGATTTTTGCAGGATTGAAGTTGTAAGCTAAAAATGCTAACATTGAGCCGGATAAAATAAATGCAATTAATGCACTGATTGAGTTTGACGGAGTCATTGAAACTGCTACAATCGCCAAAGTAATAGAGTTTACTGTGATTACAGAACCAGCCAATCCGTCAACACCGTCAATAAAGTTTACTGCATTACAGATACCTACAATCCAAAGAAGAGTGATTGGATAAGATAACCACCAAGCAAGGTGAACAACAGAACCCATTTGGAATGGATTAAAAATGGTGTCAATTTTTACGCCTAATAAATAAACTACTGTAACGATAGCAACTTGAATAAAAAGCTTAAATTTAGCGTTCAAGTTGTAAACGTCATCAACCAAACCTAGTAAAAACATTAAAGAACCACCCAAAAGAATTCCTGAAAGTAAACTTCCATAAGGATAGTAGCTTAAAAATACCAATAGCAAGAAAGTTAGCATTGTACTTGTCCAAATAGCAACGCCGCCAAGTCTTGAAACAGGAATTTTATGAATTTTACGTTCGTTTGGAAGGTCAACTAAGCCTTCTTTTTTTGAATATGCAATAACGATTGGAACAATGAATATACCTATAATTAAAGATATAAGCGCTCCAATAATATGTACTTGTGATTGTCCTAATGTTGTAAGAATTGTTCTATCTCCTATTTATTATATAATGGGTACTTTTGGCAAAGTTTTAAAGAGCGTTCTTTCAAGTTCTTTAATGCAGTTTCATCATCAGAATTTTTAATTGCTTCTGCGATAATTCTTGCAACTTCTGCCATATCTTCTTCATTGAAGCCTCTTGTTGTTACAGCTGCAGAGCCAAGTCTGATACCACTTGTAACAAATGGGCTTTGAGGATCGTTTGGAACTGTGTTTTTGTTTGCAGTAATGCCAACAAGTTCAAGAACGTTTGCCATGTCTTTACCTGTCTTGCCTTGACGCCTTAAATCTAATGTCATCAAGTGGTTTTCTGTCATTCCGCCAACAATGTCCATTCCTTCATCGATTAAACCTTGTGCTAATGCTTTTGCGTTTTTAACGATTTGTTCAGCATAGACTCTGAATTCAGGTTTTGATGCTTCTAATAACGCAATTGCTTTTCCTGCAATAATGTGTTCTAAAGGTCCGCCTTGTGTCCCAGGGAAAACAGCTTTATCAATTCCTAAAGCATGTTCTTGTTTACACATAATAATTCCACCTCTAGGACCTCTTAATGTTTTATGAGTTGTTGTTGTAACAAAATCAGCATAAGGTACAGGTGATGGGTGAACTCCGCCGGCAACTAAACCTGCAATGTGCGCAATATCAACCATCAAGTAAGCACCAACTTTATCGGCAATTTCTCTGAAACGTTTGAAATCAATAACTTTTGAGTAATTACTTGCACCGGCAATAATCATTTTTGGCTTATGTTCTTTTGCTAGTTTTTCAACGTTATCATAGTCGATAATGCCTTCGTCATTAACACCATAGCTTACAATGTTAAAATACATACCTGAAAAGTTTACCGGTGAACCGTGAGAAAGGTGGCCGCCATTTGATAAATCCATGCCCATTACAGTATCGCCAACTTTTAGCGCATACAAAAATACAGCCATATTTGCTTGAGCACCACTGTGAGGTTGAACATTGGCATGATCTGCGCCAAATAATTCGCATGCTCTTTTTTGTGCCAGTTCTTCAATAACATCAATGTTATCGCAACCGTTATAAAATCTCTTATGAGGTTTACCTTCGGCATATTTATTAGTCAAAACTGTTCCGCAAGCTGCCATTACGGCTTTTGATGTAAAGTTTTCACTTGCAATAAGTTCAATTGTATTTTGTTGTCTGTTTAGTTCTTTTTCAACTAATTCAGCAACTTGTGGATCTGTTTCTCTTATAATATCAAGTTCCATTTATACACACTCCTTAATCATGATTAATTATAAGGTAAAAATTCTTATCGGGCAAGTTATTTACAAAACAGACGGCGCTTAATTCTAAGCGCCGTCTATAGATTTATAATTCTTGTGCTTTTTAGTTAAGAGGGATTCTTAATTTTTGACCAATTGAAAGGGCATTTGGATTTTTCATGTTATTTGCCTCTTTAATTGCTTCTTCATATTTTACAGAATAAGAACCATAAAATCTGATAATGATGCTTTCTAAAGTATCACCTTCTTGAACAGTATAAACTTCACCCTGATTAGTGCCGGTAGCAACTTTTGTTTTAGGAGCTGTTGCACCCGTAGCATCTTTATCTGCAGGAATGAATGTAATTGCAGTATCTTCAATTTTTGTGTCCGGAACTTTTGTTGAAATATCTTCAGCCGATTCGTTCAAACTTTTCATTGAGAAACCTATTAAAGATGTAATGATTAACATTACCACTGCACCTGCAATAAAACCGGTAATAAGGTATACTGTAGGTGATTTGTCTTGTTTGCTGTGTTGTTTGAAATTATTCCAAAGCATATCAAGTTCACGTTCCTTCAATTGTGGTGCAATTGATTTTGCGACTTGTTTTGTTTGTGTACTTGCTATTTGAGCTTGACGTCTGTATTTTGCAATATTTTCTAAAGCTTGAATTTTCTCTTTAGACAAATTTGCACGTCTTAGGGTTGTACTTTTCATAATTGCCTCATTTAGTCTAGTTATAAAAATCTTTATATTAATGTTACCATAATAAGTGAATATATACAAGAAATGACCTGGAAATTAATACATACGGATGAGTTTTTTTTAATTTGGTTCAAGTTTTGATTTTTTATCGCCGAAATCACCTGTACAAACACAAGGAGATAAGGACTCAAATGTCAGAACAAATTTTTGCACCCGAAGAAATGGTTTTTACACAAGACGAAAAAAACTTAGCATTAAAAGAATTAGAAAACGCTCGACTAGCACATCAAAGATACTTAATTAAACAACAAGATGAAGATTGGAATGAAGCAATTGAGGGTTATATTAATGCAGCAAAACACAATCCGGAAATACCGGAAGTTTACTATCGTTTGGCATTTTTAATGTGGGAAAAAGGTGAAATTAACGTTGATGCAGCAATTGCTCAATGTAAAATGGCATTAGATTGTTCTCCTGAAAGTGCAAATGCATACATTTATAAAGGTTATTTTGATAAATTAGCAGATAACTATTTAGATGCAGAAACAGAATTTAAAAAAGCTATTCAATTAACAGGCTTAAAATCAGCAAGACCTAGAATTTTGTTGTCATTGGCAATTTTAAGAAAAATGGGACAAGAAAGAACAACTTTCAAAGATATATTGAACTTTGTTTATTATTTTATTTCAGGTTCAATTATGTTATCTTATGATATTCCATCTTTGAAAATTCTAACTCGCTCATTTAAAGACGATTTTTCAGTGTTAGCTTACCAAAAAACAGGTATATTACTAGAAAAAATGCACATGACAAAAGCTGCATACAGTTTGTATGAAAAAGCTGTAAAAACAACAGGTCATAAAGAAGTATTTTTATCAAAAATGGGTGATATTTCAGTAAAAAATAAAAATCCTGAAAGTGCTTATGAAGCTTACAAACAAGCATATCAATCAAATCCACAAGATAAAGTTGTTTTAATGAAGCTTGCAACTTTAACTCAAACATATTTTCCTGAAATGATTGAAGATTCAATTGATTACTATACACAACTTTTGGAACTTCAACCTGAAAACAGTGCGTTCATTTACTATGAATTAGGTCATTTATATATTAAAAAAGGTGACAAAATTAATGCAGTAAGTGCATTTAGATTAGCTTTAGAACAAGATAAAACAAATCCGTTCTATCACAACTCATTAGCTTATGCATACATTAAAGCAGAATTGTTTGAAGATGCAATCTCTCACTACAATACAGCTATTAGTATTAATCCTGATAATGAATGGACAGCTATGGTTTGTCATGCTTTAGGTTCAACTTATGCTGAAGTTTATGGAAATTTAGATTTAGCAATTGATAAATTTAGAGAAGGTATTGAACTTGATGATAAAAATTATGAATTGAAATTATCATTAGGTGATGCGTTAATGGCTTCAGGTAATGTCGATGATGCTATTCGTTCATATTGTGATGCTATCTCAACTGAACCTGATAATTTCAGAGCATATTCAAAAGCCGGTTTAGCTTTATGGGAAAAAGATATGATTGAAGAAGCTATTATTTCTTATCATAAATCTATTGACTTGAACCCTAATTTTGATATTGCACAAAACAACCTAGGTGTTATTTACCTTGATGGACTAGGTTGTGCGGAAGATGCACTTCCATTCTTTGAAAAGGCAATAGAAGTTAACCCTTCATACACACTTGCATACTTCAACGCAGGTAGAGCAAACGAAATGTTAGGTAATAAAACTCAAGCAGCCGAATACTTCCAAATGGCACTTGATATGAATAAATTAACTGAAGACTTAGATGAGTCTGATATACAACAAAGATTACACTCGCTATTTGAATTATAAAAATTCACGGGACTGGAAACAGTCCTTTTTTTTACTTGATTTTTATTGTTTTATGTAACAATTTTTGTAATGTTTGTTATTTATATGTGGAAGAATGTTTTATATAAACTATAAAACTAGGAGATATTTATGCCTGTAATTAACGAAAAATTTCAAATCCATACTAATGGATTTACCGACATCATTGACATTACAAAAAATGTTCAAAATAGTGTTTATATGCACTCATTAAAAGATGCCTCGGTATTGTGTTATGTTTCAGGCAGTACAGCTTCGCTTACAACGATTGAATTTGAACCGGGGCTATTGGTAGATTTGCCGGAAGCGTTGGAACGTGTAGCTCCTCAAAATATTGAATATCACCATGACGAAACTTGGCATGACGGTAATGGTTACGCACACGTTAGAGCTGCAATAATGGGTAATTCTTTGAATATACCATTAATTGACGGTGCGCTACAACTGGGTACTTGGCAACAGGTCGTTTTGATTGATTTCGATAACAAAGCTCGTACAAGAACTGTTTATGTTCAAATTATTTACTAATCTTTAGGTCGTTGCATTGTTAATAGAATTTCTTGAGGTATAAAACTTTCTAATACCCCGAAATCGGCTGTTGCAAAGAAAAATTCTAACATTTCGCCTTTACCGATATCAATGCTGTCAAATGGAATACTTATGTCTAAAACGTTGTCGTATGCAACTTTTATATCGTCTGAATTTTGTGAACACCACAATTTACCGGCAATAGATTTTGAAAATTGCAATGGTCTAACCATTCCGTTTACTAATGACAGACGTATTTCTGTGCTGAATTTTTCATGCATAATCGGATAAACATCTTCTGATTTGTTTGTTAAACGAATGTGTGAAAGATTTTGTCTTCTATCGTTGTTACGCATGTAAATATATAATTGGTGAATTACGTTTGTATTGTTTTCTTTTACTTCTTCATCAATATAGAATCTCAAGTATAAATTATCTTCGTCAAAACCGAACTTAATTTTATCAAAAAGTCGATGGCTTTCTTCGTATTTAACTTCGGGGATGTTAATTACTCCGGCATTTAACCATTCGTCATCAATTTTATCTTGTCCGTCCATAATTGGAGTAATTGATGCTGTTGGCATGCTTGAAGCACCCATATTCATAACAAGAAGTGGTGATTTTAAATATTCAGGAATTTCTAAACCTAAGTTTCGATAAACATTTTTTAAATGTTCTCTGAAAAGATAATCAAATACGTGATCTTGTCCTGAATGGTTAGGTTCACCATACCACCAGAACCAGTCACTACTTTCTGCCATATAAATTTCTTGTTGTGCCTTTTCCAAATTTTGATGTTCAGGATGTTTTTGTTTAAAATCAATAAAGTCATCTCGAACATTTTTTAAATAATTCCAAGCCTGATTTTTGGTAGGTTCTCCAATCCACATTTGGAAATTTCTGTTAATCCAAGAACCGGAGTAAATTTTTGGTAATTTTTTTATGTTTTTATCTTGTTGGATGTAATCACTAATCAAGACAGTTTCAAGTGTATCATCATTTTCTATTAAGCTATAAATCTCTCTCAAAAATCCTGCACCATCGTCAGGATAGTTTTCCCAAGAATTTTCACCATCCAGTGCAATTGTCAATAAATGAGAATCGTCAGGTGATGCAAAAATTTTGCTTTGTACAATTTTAATTCTATCAAACAAATCCTTTGCTGCCTTTTTAGAATCTACATTTGGATATTCGTAACTAATTAAATTTGGAATTAATGAATCTCTAAATATAACGTCAATTTTAGAATTTTTTGTTTTGTATTCATATGGTTTTAGCAAGTGATATGGATCTGCTAAATAACCTTTAAAATCTCTGACAAAATCAAAGTTAATAGAGTTTGCCAAAATACCTTCATCAGAAATTGTCCATTCAACGCCCAAATCACTAAGCATATCAAGAGTTTTTGAACTTACACATTGTTCTGGGGGCCAAATACCTTTAGGTCGTCGTCCAAAAAGTTCTTCCATCTTGTCTAATGCCATTTTTGTTTGAACAATGGCATCTTTTGCCATTTTTAAATTGCTTGGTAAAACTTCCGGATTTTGAATATTTCTATACGCACATTTTATATCTAATAAAATTGGTAAAACCGGATGATAATAAGGACTTGTTGTAATCTCAATCTTTCCTGCATCCATAAAATTTTTGTATGTCGGAATGATTTGTCTTATTATTTCTCTTTGATATTCTAAAATTTTCTTTCTGTCTTCAAGTGTGAAATTACAACCTTTTTGTGCAAGTTCAGCAAGTTCAGGATAAATTTCACCATAAATTGGATCGAACCAAGCAAGGTTAAACCATGCCATTATGTCGGAATATTCTTGATCTGAATAAGCATTAATGTCTGCAATATTTTGTTCTACTCTCTTTTCATAAAGCGCTTTATATGCTTCGTGATGAGAAATCATTGATTGAAAATTTGCATCAAAGAAGTTGCTTAAAATGAACCTTTTGTCGTCTGCTGTCAAATCTTCAATCGGAGAAATGCTTAATCTTGAATGAACGTCGTGGGCTCCTTTTTCGCCATATTTTTTCAAAGATTGTAATAACAATGGAACTAAATTGAAATTCAATTTCAATTTAGGAAATTCATTCATAATCAAGACCATATCAAGGTAGTCTTTTACTGCATGCATTCTAACCCAAGGCATCAAAAAATCACTCTCAGCGCTAAGCTGATAGTCAGGTTGATGCATGTGCCAATAAAAGGCTATTGATAGTTTTTTTTGTTCTCCGACCATTAATTTTATAGTAACGAAAAAACATACCCTTTGCAAGTTTTTTAATTAACTAAACAAATATCGTTTGTTCTCGGTCTGGTCCAACGCTAATAATTGAAACTGGAATTTCAAATAACTCTTCTAAGCGTTTTAAATAGTCTTTTGCCTCTTGTGGAAAATCTTCGTATGATTTTATATTTGATAATGAACAATTCCACCCTTTATGTGTTTCATAAATAGGTTCTAAATATTTATGCATAAAGACGTCTGTTGGATATTCGGTATAAATTTTCCCGTTTCGTTTATCTTTATATGCAGTACAAATTTTTATTTCATCAAAATCATCAAAAATATCAATTTTTGTTATTGCCATTGATGTTAAACCACTTACAAGTACGGCGTATTTTGCGATTACAGCATCAAACCAACCGCAACGGCGTGGACGTCCTGTTGTTGTACCAAATTCTTGTCCGATTTTTCTGATTTTGTCACCTGTAGAGTCGCTTAATTCAGTGATGAAAGGACCTTCGCCGACTCTTGTTAAATACGCTTTTGAAACCCCGATGATTTCTTGTATCATTGTCGGCCCATAGCCACTACCGGTTCCTGCACCACCACCAATTGGATTTGAACTTGTTACAAATGGATATGTACCATAATCAATATCAAGCATTACGCCTTGGGCACCTTCAAAAAGAATTGATTTGTCCTTGTTTTCGTTTAACATTTTTTGCCAATCAAAGCAAACATAAGGCTCAAAAATCTTTTTGTATTGAGCACAAATGTTTAATAGTTCTTCTTTTGAATATTCTTTTAGTCCGTAAACTTCTTTTAAAATTTTATTCTTTAAGGGTAAAATTATATCAATTTTTTCGGAAAGGGTTTCTTCATCAAATAAATCGCCAACTTTTAATGCGCAACGAGCCATTTTGTCCGTATATGTTTGACCGATTCCTTTTCTTGTAGAACCTATTTTTCCTTTTTTTACGGTATCTTCTGCCCAACCGTCAACTGCCGTATGCCATGGCATTGTAATTGTAGCAAGAGGGCTTAGTTTTAATTTTGATAAATCTATACCTCTGGAAATTAATTCGTTAGTTTCTTGTTCGAAATTTTCCGGTAAAATAACTGTGCCGGCTCCGATAAAACAAATTTTGTCACCATATAAAATTCCAGAAGGAACTAAATGTAATTTATAAGTTTCTCCATTGTAAACAACTGTGTGGCCAGCGTTACAGCCTCCTTGATAACGAATTACCATATTTGCTTTTTCCGCTAACAAGTCTGTAATTTTTGCTTTACCTTCATCACCCCATTGTGCGCCAACTACTACAGTATTTTTCATTTTTATCTTCTTTCTTTTAATTTTTTTATTAATTTTGGTAAGATTTCAAAAACATCCCCAACAATTCCAATATCTGCAATTTTAAAAATAGGAGCGTTTTTGTCCTTGTTTATAGCTATAATCTTGTCAGAACTTGTCATGCCAACTGTGTGTTGTATAGCACCGGAAATTCCACATGCTATATAAATTTTAGGTACAACTGTCTTACCTGTTTGACCAACTTGAATTGAACTATCTGCAAGTCCCATATCTACGGCGCCTCTTGATGCACCAACAGAACCTCCTAATAGTTTTGCAAGTTCTTCCAATAATTCAAAACCTTGTGCGGATTTCATTCCTCTACCGCCGGCAACAATAATTTCCGCTTCATCAATTCTTGTGTCAGTAAATTGCATATTAGGTTTGAAATCAATTAATTCTACTCTTTTTTCAATGTTTGATAAATCCACATCAATATCAATAAATTGGGTATCTTTTTCGATTTTACAATCTGATTTTTTTAACACTTTTGGTCTAACTGTTGCCATTTGCGGATAATTATTGCACAAAATTGTAGCCATTAAATTACCACCAAATGTCGGACGAGTTGCTGCAAGTTGACCTTTTTCGTTAATATCTAATTCTGTGCAGTCAGCAGTAAGTCCTGTGTTTAAGGTTGAAGAGATAACCGGAGCCAAATCTCGCCCTTGTGTTGTTGCGCCAATTAAAACGATTTCAGGTTCAACCTCTTTGATTAAATTTAAAGCTATGCTTGAATAATAATCTGTATTATAGTCTTTTAAATCCTTTGCGGTTGCAATATAAACTTTGTCAAAACCGTTTTGACTTAATATCTTTTTATTTTCTTCTAATTTTGTATCATCTCCAATTAAAAATGCTGAAATTTCACAGTTATTAAGCTTTTTGGCAAGTTTTTGTGCAACACAAGCAAGTTCTAAAACGACATTTAAAACTTGACCTTGTCTATCTCTTTGTGCGTAAATCAAAATTCCTTTAGCCATTTAACACCTCAAGAATTTTTTCTACTGCATTGTCACTTGAAATATTTTCAAAAATTTCACCACTAACTTTTTGCTTAGGACGAAAAGCTTTACTTACACAGGTTGAAGAGCCTTTTAAACCTACTCTTTCAGGTTCAATACCAATATCTTCGTGAGAATAAAAAAGAATTTTGGCATTTTGTGCAGTTTTAAAACCCTTAATCAGCGGTCTTCTTGGTTCATAATCGCATTTTAGCATACACAAAACTGCAGGAAGTTTTACTTTTAATGTTTCTAGTCCGTCTTCAACTTCTCTTTTTGCAAAAATATAACCATTTTCGACTTTTTCAATTTCTTTTACATAAGTTACCAAAGCATAGCCTAAGTTTGTTGAAATAGTCGGACCTGTTTGTGCTGTATCGCCGTCTGTTGCAAATTGACCGCATAAAACTAAATCTGTGTTTTCTTCAATCTTTGTTTTAATTGCAGTAGCTAAGGTTCGACCGGTCGCAACTGTGTCAGCTCCGGCAAATTTTTTGTCAGACACAACAAATCCGCCATCAACACCAATTGAAATTGCCTTTCGGATAATTTCTTCGGCTTGAAGCGGCCCCATTGTTAACGCCGTAATCTTTACGGCAGAATCTTTATCTTTTAATCTTAGTGCGGTTTCTAGTGCATAACTGTCAAATGGATTGATAACACTTTCAACGCCTTCACGTTGGATCGTATTGTGTTCAGTCCACTTAATATCTGCTGTATCCGGAACTTGTTTGACACATACCGCAATGTTCATAACTATTGTTTTTTAGCTTGTTTCATTTGAACATCTAATGCTGCATTGTGAGCTAACATATAAACTGAACAAATTTTGTAATTTTTCAAATACCATGCACAAGCATCTTGTGAACAAACTTTTTCAAAATCAGCGCCTGCTGACATTAAAGGGCAAAATGGAATATTTTTGTCTGCCATAACCTTACTAACCTTTCTTTAACAAGTTACAATTTTCATCTCTCTTACGTTCTTGATCTTTATAAATTCTTGTTCTATTTATAACTTCATCAAAATCAATTTTGTGAGCATCAAAATCAGGTCCGTCTACACAAGCGAACTTAACTTCACCGCCTACAGTAATTCTGCAAGCACCGCACATACCGGTACCGTCAACCATAATAGGGTTCATACTTGCTTCAGTGTAAATACCTTTATCACGAGTTAAATTTGCAACAGCTCTCATCATAGGCATTGGACCTACTGCAATTGCATAATCAACATTTTCTTGATTCATAATTCTTTCTAAAACTTGAGTTACAAATCCTTTTTCGCCTAAAGTACCGTCGTCAGTTGTGATGAATAATTCTGTGCAAGCATCTTTCATTTTATCTTCCCAGAAGATAAGTTCTTTTGTTCTTGCACCCATAATCATATAAACTTTGTTACCTGCTTCTTTGAAGGCTTTTGCGATTAAGTAGCAAGGAGCTGCGCCATAACCACCTGCCAAGCAAACAACTGTACCGTATTTTTTTATGTGTGTTGGTTGACCTAAAGGTCCGACTAAGTCAGCTAACTCATCACCAACGTTAAGTTCTGCAAGTTGTTTTGTAGAATAACCAACAGCCATGAATACTAATGTTAAGATACCGTTTTCTTTGTCAACATCAGCGATTGTTAGAGGAACTCTTTCCCCGTCTTTTGTTGCTCTGAATATAATGAATTGTCCTGCTTTTGCGTTACGAACTACAAATGGCGCTTCGATTTGAATTTCATATTGGTTTGGACAAATTTCTTTCTTAGATATAATTTTATAAGCCATTTTTACTATCCTTTTTTGATTAAAATAAATTCTAATTTATTATAACACAAGTATTGTTTCATGTATAATAAAAAAAAATAAATACTACAGGTGATGTATGAAAAACATAGCAATAATATTAGCATCAGGTACAGGCGAACGTTTTGGCGAAAAAATTCCTAAACAGTTTTATAAATTTGAAGGTAAAACAATCTTGGAACATTCTATTGATGCATTTGAAAATAATAAAAATATTGATGAAATAATTTTGGTTACAAATCCGAAGTTCAGAGATTTGGCAGAAGAAATTTTGAAAAATAATGATTATAAAAAGGTTACAAAACTTTTGAACGGAGGTAAAACAAGGGTTGAAAGTTCTTATGTCGGAACCTCAGAAGCGCCTGAAGAATCTAATGTTTTAATCCATGATGCGGTTAGGGCTTTTGTTACACAAAAAATTATTGATGATAATATTGAAGCTCTAAAAAAATATGAAGCTGTCGGAACAGCTATTGATACTGTTGATACAATAATTCAAGTTGACAAAAACAATGTTATTACAGCAATTCCGCCAAGAAAGTTTTTAAAACGAGTTCAAACTCCGCAATCTTTTAGAGCTAATTTAATCAAAAAAGCTCATGAAATGGCTTTAAAAGATGAAGATGCAAACTTCACAGATGATTGCGGGCTAATTTTACGCTATAACCTAGCACCAATCCATATTGTAGACGGCGATGAGTTAAACGTAAAAATCACCCATAAAAACGACCTAAACGTCATCAAAAATATGCTTAGTTAATATTTGTATTTTTCGTAAAATTTGATACAATAAAATTATGTATATCCCATACGAAACAATAGGTAATTTACCGTTTTTTAATAAATTTAAAGATAAGTTTTACGAGCTAAAGGTAAGACAGAATTTAGAATATATTGCAGAAAACTATAAAAAGGTTCAAAAAAGATTGCAAAAAAAATCTAAAAAAGGACCTTTGAAAGTCGTTTTTTACGTTTATGATGATACAAAATGGAAATGCCAGTCCTTATATGATTTGTTGGATGAGGATAAATCTTTTGAAGTTGAAATTTTGGTTACGAAAAATGCAGCAAAAAATAAAGATAATCCAAGCTACCAAACAATAGAGGATGTAAAAAAAACTTATGAGTTTTTTGCAAATAAAAAAATGAACGTAAAATATGCCTATGATATTAAGCACAATCGTTTTATACCGTTTGAAAAATTCAACCCTGATATAATAATTTATCAACATCCTTGGTATGTCGAAACATCTCAAGGACCGGTTGTTTGCTCAAAATTTGCAATGACTTGTTATGTTCCGTATTATGTCGGTAATACTACATCCGAAATTGAGTATGGATTACGTTTTCATGCATATATTCATAAACATTTTGTGCTCAATGAATGTGTAAAAGAATATTTTTTATCAAAACCTCTTTTAAATCCTAATAATCTTTCGGTAGTAGGTCATCCAACATTAGATTACTATATCTTAAATAAAAGTGTAGAAAGCAATAAAAAATACGTAATTTATGCTCCACATTGGTCTATAAATGATAAAAGACTTGAACTTTCGACATTCAAGTGGAGTGGAAAATACATCTTAGAATACGCTCAAAAACATCCCGAAATAAACTGGTTATTTAAACCGCACCCACTATTAAAACATCGACTATTAACTGAAAATATAATGAATAAAGATGAAGTAGAAAAATATTGGAGCGATTGGGCAAATATAGGACAAGTTTGCGAAAGTGGGGATTATTTTAAGTATTTCAATAATTCAAAAGTAATGATTACAGACAGCGCAAGCTTTTTGGTTGAATATTTTCCAACAAAACAGCCGGTAATTCATTTAATGACCGAAACATCGAAAAACTGTTGGACTCCGGATGTAACTAAACTTATAAATACATATTATCCTGCAAATAATCTTGAAGAATTAAAATCACAGTTAAAAAAAATATTTGAAGATAACAACGATTACAAACAACATTTCCGTTCAAAAATATTATCTGAACTTGATTATTGTAATCAAACTTTATCTGCTAAAAGAGTTATTGATGAAATTAAACAGTTTTAGGCTTTTTTAGGAACTTTTCGACTCCAGTTAATTTCTCTTTTGACTATTTTTGCAGGCGAGCCGGCTATAATGCAATTTTCTTCTTCAAAATTTTTATTTACTAAACTGTTTGCTCCAACAATGCAATTATTTGGAATTACCGTACCCTTAGTTATAAAACAACCTCTGCTTATCCATACGTGATTTCCTATTTTAATGTCTTTTGGTGGATTTAAAACTTCAAATGTTTCTTTATCATAAACGGTATGAGCATCTGTCGCTTTTATTTCAACCGCATAACTTAACATACAATCATTTCCTATACTAATTTTAGTATTGCTTAAATATGTATTCCATAAATTAACATTACAAAACCAGTTGTAACTTCCTACCATAAATTGATTATCATTACCTAATTCCAAAACCATTTTTGAAACTTCATTAAACTCATCAAAATATACTTTATTATTATTTCCCAATAAGATTGAAAAACTCCGCTCAATAGAAAATGGTTCTTTTATTTCTATATAGTTATTTTTACCATTAAAAGTTATGTTTAGATTTTTTATTTTTGGATTATAAACTTTCTGTCCATTTTGTTTAACTAAAACAACTCGGTTATTTTGTTGAAAACTATTCATAAAATTTTTCGTTTTGTTTTTTAATATGGTTATAAAATTTTGTTTACAAAATGGCAAAACGATTTTTCCTATATGTTTATATTTCTTCAATATTGAAACATACGATTGTGTTGCAACAAGCAGTACATCAAAATTTTCTTTTATAAAATCAGTGTAATAATAAATCTTATAACCAAAATATTTTTTATCTTTTTGGTCTAAATAAAATTTCTGATCTGTAATACCCACAATGTTTAATGCACTTAAATCATAATTTTTAATAATTTCTTCAAATAATTTACCTGCACCATAAATCATTATTTTTTTACCTAATAGTTTTTTATTTAAAACTTTCAGTTGTCTATCAAAATTATTTGCTTTTAGATATTCTAACAACACTTTTATTACTTTATCCCTTTTATTTTTTTATACATATTTATTTTCTCATTCACAGTTGGTGCTACTTCAAAATGATTTGGAAAATTCATAAAATTTTTATATTGAATTTCAATATAAGCTTTACTATCATTTGGCACGCTAAATTCTGTGTCTTCAAACTTTAATCTTTTTAAAGGAAAGATCATATTTTGAGTCATAAATTCGGTTGGATTTATGATATAACTTCCGATACTGTCTAATCCATAATATATTTTTGAACTAAAATCAACAAAATTAGGATTGTTATCCATTTCTGAAGAGTAGAGTTCAATTTTTTCTTTGTAATTTTTAGTTTTTTCTGCTTTTAATTTTATGTCCTGTAAATATTTTTTATGTTCTTCCATCGGATAATCTTCTGCAAAATAATCGTGGGCGAAAACTTCGAAATAGTTAACATCTAATAAGTTTGTACCTCTAATAAAACGCAACCAATGACAACCTTGCAAAAAGATTATCTGATTTGGATATTTTTCCAAATATTCATTCATTTGTTCAAATTGATAAATTCTATCTAAAGATTTTAAAGGTGGAATTTCTATAAAATTATCCTTTGCAAATTTTTGCATCTGCGTGTAGTCTTTACGCATCATGCCTATATCAAAATCATCATCCCATGGTACATATCCACGATGTCTTAATGCACCAATTAATGTTCCACCAACAAGAAAATATGGCAAATTTATTTTTTCAATTTTTGCTATCATTTCTTTACAAAATTCAAATTCGGAAAGTTGATGCTTTCGCAATTCAGCATTTCCGCATTTCATAGTTTTTATATCAATAACTTGTTTTAGAAATTTTACTTCTCCATATTTTTTACGAAATTTTTGTTGATACATTTCAGTTTTCTTAGAAAATAAGTTTTTAATATGCTTTATTACAAACTTTTTTTCATCTGAATATTGTTTTTTTTCTACTTGCTTTAATAATTCTGCGCTGTTTTGTTGTTTATCTAAATGACGATGTAAATCTAAATTTTCAGGAAACTGTTCAATATTTCCATAGTTTAACCGTAAAATTCTTTCAGGGTTATTAGGTGCTAAAAATTCTTTACCTTCAAATATAATTTTTTGAGCAGGTAAATAGTCTTTTTCATCAAAAAAAGCATTTGCTCTATATCTATCATAAGATGACCAAGAGTCTATTCCATAATATATTTTTGAACTCTTTTCTTTTTTTAATACATTTTCATTGTTTGCAATTTCTATATTAAAAGTATCTAAAACTTCTTTATCAGTAGCAAGTTTATTTATTCTATTTTTTAAATTCGCCAAATAATTCCAATGTTGTTTTAAATTGCAATCATTCCTGTAATAATCTAAAACTAAACAATCTAACTGCAAAGAATCTTCGATTGAAGAACCCTTTACCAATTTTATACAATCAGGGTTTAATAAATACAAAACTTTGTTTGGATATTTTTTTATATATTTATCTAAAATTTGAAATCTATGGTAATCATTATAGGATGATTCGATTATTGGTATTTCAATAAAATTTTCCTCACAATATTTTTTTAGTTTGTTGAAGTCTTCTCTTAGTAATTCAATATCAAAATCATCATCCCATGGAATGAAACTTCCATTGCGGTACGCACCTAATAAATTTCCATAGGCTAAATAATAATTTATACCTTCTTTTTCGAATTTGGAACATAGCTCATGACAGTAGTCAACAAGCTTTATTTGATAATCTCTATCCTTTTTTATTGGATTTGGTAACAATGAACTTACATTTGTAGAATTTGTCAAAAATTTATATTGTTTTATTGCATCTCTATATAAATTTTTGTAATGAAATTCTTTATTTTCAAAAAATTTTATTATTTTTTTTAATACATACCTTTTATTTTCAGTTATCATAATTTATCCGAATATTAAAGTTTTCAAACAGTACAAAAATGTTGGACTTATAAATGGTTTAACAAGTAAGTCTTCATTTTTTGTTGCAACAAGCAATTCATCTTGTAAGTAATCTATTATTGCTATATCTTCAATAACAGTAACTAACACTACATCGCAATTAAATTCAGTTAGTTCTTTGGGAGATATTGTTCTAAAGCCACAAAATAACTCTTCACTATTATCATTATATTTTTTATCACATACAGCAACAATGTTTAGTTTTGTTGTATCAAAATTTTTTAACAAGATTTGGGCGTAAAGTCCTGCGCCATATAAGACGATCTTTTTATCTTTATATTTTTTTGATAATTTATTAATTTGTTTTTGAGCACTTACATTTTTTAAATATTTTACAAAATCCATTAACAATCCCTCATGTAATGTGCTCAATATTCTAGCATATATTTATATTCAACTCCAATTCTTAATATTACTAAATAATGTTGAACTAATTACAAAATCTGTTAAAATTATTACAGGAGTTATTTATGCTAACAAGATATTTTAAAGAAAAAATTAAGACTAGAAAATTTGATGATGACCTTCTTTGGTCAATGGGCGAAATTAAAGGCAAAAGGGTTATTCTTTTGGGCGCAGGTGAAGATTTCGTTGAATTAAATAAAAGATATTTCTTTAATGATGTTCTTAATATCGTGGCTATTGCAGACAAAAAGTTTGAAAAAGAACCCGTAGAAACATTTAAAGGTATTCGTGCAATTACACCAAAACAAATTGAAAATGAAGATTTTGATGTTCTTTTGATTACATCAGAAGAGCCAAAACCTGTATTAGACTTTGTTTTTAACAAATTAAACCTTGAAAATAAGGATATCAGAACAGTTTTTAATGAAGAAGTGCCAAATGAACGTGAAAATTTGAACTACCTTTATGATTTCAAATTCGACAAAACTTTACCAAAATTAGTGAAAAAACTTAATGGTAAAACGGTTGTGCTATATGGTGCTGGAACATTTTTAGAACTTATTAAAAAATATTTTAATTTATCTGATTTAAACATTATCGGTATTTCAGATAAAAGGTTTGAAAATCACGGTGAAAATGATGAATTTTTAGGCTATAAAGTTTATGCACCGGAAGAAATTAAGGACTTAAATCCTAATTATGTATTAGTTTCAACAAAATTATACGTAGATTTATTAGAGGATTTGATGTACAAAACTCTAAAACACACTAAAATCAAAGTGGAACCACTTGTTAAAAAGCCTATTTTGACACTGATTAGAGAAATTTGGGAAAATTAAACAATTTCTTTCAATTCATTAATTACATAATCCAAGGCGCCTTGGTTTTCGGTGAAGGCTGTTTTGCAGTCCTCACAACACTTTTTGTAGAATTCATTATCTGAAAGTAATTTTCTCATATATTCTTTTAATTCTTCAGCGGTAGTAACAATTTTTGATGCGCCAGATTGGGTTAAAAGTGCATAAATATCTTTAAAATTACTTACACAAGTCCCTGAAATAGTTGGTTTTTCAAATACTGTAGCTTCCAATGGGTTATGTCCGCCTGTTTTGTTAAAGCTTCCGCCGATAAACGCAAAGTGACATAGTGCATAAGCTTTACCCAATTCACCCATTGTATCAAGCATTATAATATCTTTATTGTCAAATCTATCGTTATTTGAGCGTAATCCCCAATTTAAGCCTGTTGCCTCAATCAACTTTTTAACGGCATTTTGACGTTCTGGATGGCGTGGAGCAACCAACAATTTTATATCCTCAAAATCCTTCTTCAATTCAGTAAATACAGGTATAAACAATTCGTCTTCACCGGCATGGGTGCTTCCTGCAATGATTATACGTCCATTGCCCAATTCAAAATCACAATCTTTTTTTGCTATATCAAACTTTAAATTACCCATAACCATTGTCGTTTCAGGATTTGCCCCAATGGAAATAAGTTTTTCGTTATCTCTGTTTGATTGTGTAAGAATTTTTGTATAATTTTGCAAAATGGGTTTAAAAAAGAACGATAATTTTTTGTATGAATTATAAGTTCTGTCTGAGATACGACCGTTTATAATCATTAAATTAATTCCACGATTTCTTACAAGTCTTGCAAAATTAGGCCATAATTCAGTTTCTGCTACGATTACGACTTTAGGATTAACTTTGTTTAAAAAATGACCGATGCAAAACGGAAAATCATAAGGAAAATATGTAATAAAATCAGCTATTTCGCCCAATTTTTTCTTTGCAATTTCTTGTCCTGTAACGGTTCCCGTGCAAACTACAATCGGATTATTAAAGGTTCCTTTTGTGCGTTTTATAAGGTTTTCAAGGGCATTAATTTCTCCAACCGAAACCCCGTAAAAAACAATGCTATTCTCTAATTTTGGTGTATCAAAATATCCGCACTTTTCTCGAAAGCCAGCTATAAGCTTGTGTTTGAATAATCCTGCAATAAGCCAAAATGGCAATATTAAGATAAATAAAATTGTAGATAAAAAACCGTAAATCATAATATAATTATTCTAGCACGAACATTGAAAATAAAATAATAGGGTAAGTTCCATACCTCCCAAGGCAACACATATACGAAGAAATGGCTGAAAGGAGGTGAAACAGTGGAAGAAGCAATTAAAAAAGCCCCAGCTAATCTAGGACTTTTGATACAATTAGTTTCGATGCTATTGTAGGGAACCGCCTATTTAAAGCCATCACCTCTAAATAGTTGTCCCTATTGTATTATAACCTATTTTATAAAAATTCAAGTGCTAAGGAAGGATAAAATATGAAAAATAAACAATTTTTGATGATTCCGGGACCAACACCTGTTCCTGAAAGTGTACTACTCGCAATGGCTAAACACCCGATAGGGCATAGAAGTTCGGAGTTTTCAGAAATTTTAAAAGAAGTATATGAGAACCTTAAATACGTGTTTCAGACTAAGAATGACGTGTTTATGTTTGCCTCAAGCGGTACCGGAGCAATGGATGCAGCGCTTTCAAATCTTGTAAATGAAGGTGATGACGTGCTTTGTTTGTCTTTAGGTAATTTTGGTAACAGATGGGCAAAAATTGCCTCTGGATATGGTGCAAACGTTGATAAAATCGAAGTTTCAGCCGGTGAAGTTATCAATCCAGAAGATGTTGAAAAGAAAATGAGTGAAAAGCAATATAAAATTGTAACCCTAACACACTCGGAAACCTCTACCGGCGCTAAAAACGACGTTGAAACACTTTGTAAAATAATTAAAAAACACGGTGCAATTTCTGTTGTTGACGGTGTAACAAGTGTAAGCGCAATGCCCGTAAAAACTGATGAATGGGGTATTGATGTGCTTGTATCAGGCTCTCAAAAAGGGTTTATGATTCCACCAGGGCTTGCATTTCTTGTCGCAAGTGAAGATGCGTGGAAAGTGCACGAAGAATGCAAACATCCAAGCTTTTATTTTAGCTGGAATGCCCACAGGAAGTCAGTTAGAGAGAACTCAACACCTTATACTGCAGCAGTGAACTTAATTTACGCTTTACAAGAGGCTTTAAGACGTATTAAAGAAGAAGGTCTTGAAAATATTTATGCAAGACATGAAAGGCTTGCATTAGGCTTGAGAAAAGCATTACGAGCTATTAACTTAAAGCTTTTAGTGGATGACGACAGCAAAGCAAGCTATTCTATTACTTCAATCCTACCTCCGGAGGGTATTTCAGTGCCCGATATTCGCTCTCATCTAAGCAAGGACTTTGATATAGTAGTGGCAAACGGTCAAAATACACTAAAGGATAAGATTTTCAGAATGGGAACTCTTGGATTTGTTTCAGACAGGGACTTATTGACAGCTGTTGCTTCTCTTGAAGCAGTGCTTTTGGCTCTAGGACATAAGTTCGAGCTTGGTGCAGGCGTAAGAACCGCTATAGAAGTGTCAAATTCAATGAGAAATCTCTAAAATACAGATATAGATGTTGATTTCAAGACTTTGTCCGTAAAAATACAGACGTAAAAATACGTACGTGTTTTTACGGACATTTTATTTATTTTAATCTTTTCAGGCTGTTTGTAAATTTTATGGAAATTTTTTCAATTAAATTGTATGCATTTTATCAAAAATTTCTTTTTTTTGAATCCAAATTTCCATACCTAATTCTTGAGCTTTATCAAGAAGAGCTTGTTTAATTTCTTTAAATGTATTTTTTGATTGAGATATGTCACCTAACAAGAACATCACAAATTGTCCTTGCATAAGAGTTTGTTTTATATCTTCGATATTCACACCAAATTTTGCCAAAATTGTTGTAACCTGCATAACAATTCCGACTTGATCTTTGCCTGAAAGTGTAACTATAATTTTTTGTTCGTCCATTTTTTACCTTGTCTTAATCTAAAAGTTATGCTAAAATCATAGCATAAAAACAAATTAAGGAGATGTATGAAAGTTTTAATTGTTGATGAGAATGCTACTAACTTAAAAATTTTGTCTATGTTATTAGCGAAAGACAATTATGACGTAAAAACTGCAAATTCTTCGGATAGTGCACTAAGCAAGATGTCTAAGAATTTTGATTTAGTGATTATTGATACAAATTTATCTGACAGAAACGGTTTTGATACATGTAAAAAGATTAAGGAAAATCCGGAGTTCAGATGTATTCCGATTATTTTGATTTCGAGAGAATCAAAGACGGATGATATTGTAAAAGCGTTTGCAAGTGGTGCAAATGACCTTATGACAACACCGTTTAAGCCGGAAGACGTTAGAGAACGTATTGCAAAACAAATAAAGTTAAGAGATTTGCAAAACAGTGCCGACAAGTCAGAAGTTCAAAGAATTACAAACGAGCAAATGGAAACAATCTTTTCTCTTGCTCAACTTGCTCAATCAAAAGATGATGACACAGGTCATCACTTAGAAAGAGTGAAACGTTACTGCAAAATTTTGGCTGTAGAATTAACAAAACCAATTTACAAGCAAGAAATTTCAAGACAATTTATAAAAGATTTAGAACTTGCTGCCCCATTACATGATGTTGGCAAGGTTGGTATTGCAGATGAAATCGTATTAAAACCTGACAAACTTACAGAGGCTGAATTTGAGCAAATGAAGCAACATACAATTATTGGTTATGATATGTTGAAGGATGTACAAGATCAATTTGGTGACAGTAATTTTATCAAAATGGCAATGAATATTGCTCGTTATCACCATGAAAGATATGACGGAACAGGGTATCCTAATGGTTTGAGTAAAACAGACATTCCGCTTGAAGCCCGTATTTTGGCGGTAGCGGATGTTTATGATGCATTACGCACACAAAAACCTTATCACGATTCAATTTCTCATGAAAAAGCATTTGAAGTAATCAAGGGTGGTCGTGAATTGCAATTTGATTATATGATGGTTAAAGCGTTGAAGAAAGTTCATCACGAGTTTGAAAAAGTTTGGGATGAATTGGGCGACTAAGAAGCTGTAATTAAATCTTTATGTTATGTTATTGCCGTTTCAAATGCGCAATTGGAAGATTGATAAGATGCTATGTTATGTAAAAAACAACTTGGAGAAATCCAATTTGTTTGCTATGTCCTTGCTACTTCGGTGTTCCGCAACGTTCCAACCTACGCAAAATTCATTATGCGAAAGTTTTGAAAGAATCATCAGTGTTCTTTTTGATTACAGAAGAAACAGATTCCATTTCAGTAGAGATAGCGCTTTGT
>OIYG01000252.1_pt1 | contig 57652 bp, 50 predicted proteins | sample 1587861 | NCBI WGS metagenome assembly OIYG01 (sample SAMN03283272) | human gut metagenome | biome: human-associated habitat; material: feces | host: Homo sapiens | place: Peru | collected 2012
TGAAACCCTTGCTATAATACCTTTATGGTATGGTATGGTATGGTGTGGCGGGGCGGAGCAATTCTTATACTCTGAAAGTTTTTATAAAGCTGTGAGGTCACAAAACGAGGAGTATAAAAATGAGCGTAGAAAATTTAAAAGCATCAAAAGCCAATTTGGCTAAAGGTATTTCAAATGTATTGGATATTTCTGACGGCAAAAAAGACAAAAAAATCAGTGCATCTGTTTGGAATGAATTTGTCAAAGATAAAGGTGGCAAGAAGATTAAATATTCAATTTCTTTGGAAAATGCTATGAAATCAATTTCCGTTTATCTTGAGCGTGAAAGTAAACGCACAGGAAAAAGCAAGGAAGATTTGGCGGTAAAATGGTTTATGGGAGCAGAGGACAAGATAAATAAGCCTGCGTCAAATGAGTTAGTGCCACTTCCAAAAGAGCTTCAAACTGCTACTTCTAAAAATCTTATTCCAAATGATAGTATTGTTACCCCTATTTCACAACAGATAAAGAATAATGCTGATAGTGCAACAAAATTTATCAACGGAAAATCTGAAAGTTGGATATTACCAAATTCAGAAACTGCGGCTCAGGTATTACATCAGGTTATAAAGAATTTTAATGGAAAAGTGCCTTTAAAATTTTCGACTCATTTATTTTTAATGACGTTGTATCCTGTATTAGCCAAACAAGCCAAAGCTTTGGGAATTGATTCTCCTGCTGAGGTTTCTCATAGTCAAAATGCTTCAATGTCAGAAGTTTGTAAGGAAAATTTACAGGCTTGTGTTGCGTTAAAAAATCAGATTTTGGCAGCACAAAAAAGAAAAGCGGAAAATAAATAATTACATAAAAAAAGAAGGTTCAAAGTTTGAACCTTCTTTTTCTGTATTAATTTGTTTTTACAAAACTAAACTTCTTTGATAATAATTGAAGCGTTTTGACCGCCAAATCCGAAAGAATTTGACAAAGCTGCGTGAACAGGAGCTTTAACCGCTTTGAACGGTACATAATTCAAGTCCGCAACTTCTTCATCTTGGTTAAACAAGTTGATTGTCGGAGGAACAACGTCTTCATTGATTGTTTTAACGCAAACAATCGCTTCTGCAGCACCTGTTGCACCAAGCATGTGACCGTGCATACTCTTTGTTGAAGATACAAGCAAGTCAGGGTTTTGGTTTTTGTCGCCGAATACATGTGCAACTGCGTTTGATTCAGCCTTATCACCCAAGCCTGTACTTGTTCCGTGTGTATTGATATATTGAATATCTTTTGGTTCCATGTGAGCATCTTTTAGTGCAAATTCCATTGCTTTGATTGCTCCCGCTCCGTCAGGTGCAGGTGCTACAACGTCATAAGCATCACCTGTTTGACCATATCCAACGATTTCCGCATAAATATGTGCACCACGTTTTTTAGCGTGTTCGTATTCTTCAAGAACAAGAACTGCTGAACCTTCTGACATAATAAATCCATCTCTGTCTTTGTCATAAGGTCTTGATGCTTTTTCAGGTTCATCATTACGTTTTGACAAGGTTCTTGCTGCAGAGAAAGCACCAACACCAACGTCACAAATTGTTGCTTCAGCTCCGCCCGCTACCATAATGTCCGCATCATCCCATTGGATTGCTCTGAAAGCGTCACCGATAGAGTGTGTACCTGTTGCACAAGCGGAAATAACAACTTTGTTAATACCTTTGTAACCGTATTTCATAGAAATGTTACCTGATGCCATGTTTACAATCATCATCGGCACTGTGAACGGTGAACATTTGTTTGGTCCTTTTTCAATAATTCTTTTGTGGTTTTCTTCAAAAGTTCTGAAACCGCCTGCTGCAGAACTTACGATGACACCAACTCTGTATGGGTCAATGCCGTCCAAGTTTTCGATTTTTGCATCTTTTATTGCTTCATCGGCTGCAACCATTGCAAATTGGATAAATCTATCCATTTTCTTTGCTCTTTTCGGTTCAATGTATTCTTCCGGATTGAAATTTTTAACTTCACCTGAAATTTTTACAACGTGTTTGTCAATATCAATAGATTCAGATGTTGAAATTCCGCTTTTTCCTTCTTTCAAACTTTCCCAAAACTTATTAACACCCACACCGTAAGGTGTAACTGCACCCAAACCGGTTATAACTACTCTTCTTTTACTCATGTGTAATATCCCTTTTTCCCTTAGTAATAAATAATGCGAGAATGAAATAATAATATCTCACCCTCGCAAATATAAAATCAGTTAGAATAATTCAAAAATTCAATTAGTGAGATAACTTGTTGTCAATATAAGTAACTGCATCTTGAACTGTTTGAATTTTTTCTGCGTCTTCATCAGGAATTTCGCATTTGAATTCTTCTTCCAAAGCCATAACCAATTCAACTGTATCCAAAGAATCAGCACCTAAATCATCTGTAAAACGTGCTTCAGGTGTAACTAATTTTTCATCAACGCTTAATTGATCTACTACAACTTTTTTTACTGTTTCTAATGTACTCATCTTCTTTTTTCCTCATTTATTAATTGTATTACTATACATTTTCTGACCTATTATACCTTGTTAAATATTTTTTTGCAAGATATTTACATTTACTGTGTGGTTTTGTTATAAAACTTTACAGCATTATATCATCAAACCGCCTGCAACTTCAATCGCTTGACCTGTTACATAATCGGTATCAAGTGCCAAGAATTTAACAACTTTTGCGATATCTTCAGGAGTACCTAGTCTTTTCATTGGAATTGCACTCAAGTAATCGTCAATGTTAGCCAAGTCTTTTGTCATTGCTGTTTGAATGAAACCAGGGCATACAGCGTTTACTCTGATGTTTCTTGAACCAAATTCTTTAGCCAAAGTTTGAGTCAAACCGATTAAACCTGCTTTTGATGCTGAGTAGTTTGCTTGACCTGCATTACCGTGACGACCTACGATACTTGACATATTGATGATTGAACCTTGACGAGCCTTCATCATATATTTGATAACTGCGTGAGTTACGCAATATGCACTTGTTAAGTTGATTTTGATAACTCTTTCCCATTGTTCCATATCCATTCTGATGAATAAACCGTCTTTTGTAATACCTGCATTGTTTAACAATACGTCAATTTTGCCATGTTCAGCAATCATTTTATCAACGTTTTCTTGAACTGCAGCAGGATCTGAAACGTCAAATCTGTAGAAATAAGCATTCGCACCGCAAGCTTTGATTTCGTCTAATGCAGGTTGTGCTTTTTCTGCTTCGCAAATATCATTGATGATAATATCGCAACCTGCTTTGGCCAATTCTAATGCACAAGCCAAACCGATACCTCTTGAACCGCCTGTTACTAATGCAATTTTTCTTTCTGTCATATTCTTTCTCCTTATTACTCTGTCAGGTTTTAACCTAACCTACATATTTTTTAGTTTTTCTTTTAAATTTTTTATTAAAAATTTTGCTCGCTCTTTGAGGGTCATCTTAAAGGCTTCGTTAAATTCCCTTTCGATTTTCCCCTGTTTTAACATTCCCGGTTGCCAAATAAATATCTCTCGGGATTAAATCAGGACACCTTTTGTAAAGTTCCGAGTCATAATACGGTAACTTTGACATCTTAGGCAAAGCGACTTTCATTGTTTACACTTCGCACAAATCTTCTTTCAATGCGTTTACTGTGCTTTCTAATGAAGCTTCATCAAAAACGTTGAAAGTTTTAACCGCAGGGTTAATTTTCTTAACTAATCCTGCCAAAACTTTTCCCGGTCCGATTTCGATAAAGGTGTCAACGCCTTCATTTACCATATTTTGGATTGTTTGTGTCCAATGAACTGATGAGTAAATTTGACGAGGCATTTTGTTTTTAAATTCCGCACCCAAAACCGTTGCTGTTGCATCAACGTTTGTAAATACAGGAATTTCTGCATTTTTGATATCTAAATCAGAAACAAATTCAGCAAATTCATGACCTGCATTTTCCATGAATTTTGAGTGGAAAGCACCTGAAACCGCAAGAGGAACAACTCTTCTTGCACCTGCTTCGCTTAGCAATTCGCCTGCTTTTTTAACTGCGTTTTCATCACCAGTGATTACAACTTGTACAGGAGAATTGTAGTTTGCAACATCAACGTAACCGACTTCTGAAGCTTCTTTCAAGGCTTTTTCAACACTGCCTTCAGGAGCATTCAAAATTGCCGCCATTGCACCACCTTTTGTTTGACCCATCAAGTCAGCCCTTTTTTGAATTGCTTTCAATGTTGTTTCCAAATCCATCACGCCTGATGCGTACATTGCACAGTATTCGCCCAATGAGTGACCTGCTGTTGCATACGGAGTGATATCAATTTTTGATTTCAATGCTTCAAGTGCCGCAATAGACATTGTAACGATTGAAGGTTGTGTATTAACTGTTTGTTTTAAACTTTCTTCAGGACCTTCAAAGCACAAGGTTGTAATGCTTTTGCCCAAAACTTTATCTGCCGTATCGAAAACATTTTTAGCGTTTTCGTTGTTATCGTATAAATCTTTTCCCATTCCGATTGACTGTGAACCTTGTCCCGGAAAAATAAAAGCAATCTTCTTCATAACTCATATCCCTTATTTTCATATAATAATAACATTTTGTAGTTATTATACTATAAAAACATCTCATAGTAAAGAAAACAGGTAGCGAATGTTACCTGTTTTCGTGATTTCTCTTAATATCTCGTGTGTATTGTAATGTAGCGAATTGATTATGCCATAATAGGCTTGAAATTACTCATAAATCTTTGGCTTTAGGCTTTTCTGTTTAAGTTTAAAATCGGGTTAGTCAATCTCATATTTTTCATATACGGATTGAAACATTCGTGTTTCAGACATATAAACAATTTTGAGAAGTCCGAATTTCAAAGGTCGTAAATTTCGTAATATTTTGTAATATTGTTGGGGTTGTTTAAATTTCTGTCAAATCCTCTTTAATCATGCTCAAGAATTTTTCACTGATATTGTCCAAATCGATAAGGTCAACCTGATAAGGAAAGGTTGAATCTTCAAAATATGCCTTCAATTTCAAGATTTTTTCAAAAGAGATTTTAGTAGGGCATTTTACCGCAATGTCAACATCTGAGTATTTTAACGCCTTATTTTTCACTCTTGAACCGTAGATAAAAATTTTCGCATCAGGTAAAATCTCTTTTATTGAAGTTTTGATAAAATTCTGATATCGCTCTTCCAAATCCAAGTTATGCATTTTTCTCCGAACCTTTCATTTTTGTCAACAAAAATGAGATTTCCTCGTAAAAATCAGGAACAATTCCGACAACTTTTAGTGCGATTTCTTCATCATAAGTGTGTGAGGTTAAATTCCTCATTGTACGATATTGTGTCCATTTTTCCAAATCGGATTTGATTAGGTTTAATTTTGAGGTAATTCTAATCATTTCATTAAAAGAAAGATTGTTTACATCATCAATTACAAAGGCTCTTTCTATAAAATATTTGCGTAAAGTTTTCAAGGCGATTGAATATGTAAAATCAAAACGCTGAATGACGGAATCTCTGACTACATCATCAGTTTTTTCTCGCTCATATCTTTTGAGAACTTCTCCGAGCCTGTTAATAGTGTTTTCTAATGCCGTAAAATCAAGATTAGTCATAGTTTGATATTATCATATTTATTTATAAGTATCAATGAATTTCAATAAAAAAGAGAACCGTGCAAAATGGTTCTCTTTCTGTAATTCTATAAAATTTTGTTTAAGTTTAGCAAATTCCTTCACGAAGTCTTACTACTGCAGCACCCCAAGTCATGCCTGCTCCAAATCCGCAAAGAATTGCTGTTGAACCGAGTTTGATTTTTCCTTTTTCAACACCTTCAACCAAGGCGATTGGAATTGAGGCTGCTGAAGTGTTACCGTAATATTTGATGTTGGAAATAACTTTTTCATCAGAATATTTCAGTCTGCTTTGCAAGGCTTCAATAATTCTTTGGTTTGCTTGGTGCGGAATTAAGTAATCAATGTCTTCCACTTTCATGCCTGAAGCTTCAATACATTTATCAATGTAGTTCGGCAAAGTTGAAACAACGAATTTGTAAACGTCACGACCTGCCATGTGAATTTTTGAATCGACTTTATCACACGGTTCAACGAGCGGACAATTCTCACCCGGCATATTCATGTAAATATACTGACCGATTTTGCCGTCAGCTCTGACATCAAGTGCCAAAATATCGTCAACTCCGTCTTCAGCTTCGGTTACGACCATTGCACCTGCTCCGTCACCGAACAAGATTGAAGTTCCTCTGTCTTTCCAATCAACAAGTCTTGAATTGTTATCTGCTGCAACAATCAAAATATTTTTATATAAACCTGTTCCAATTAAGCCTCTTGCAACTTGCAAAGCATAAATAAGCCCTGAGCATGCTGCTGTCATATCAAATGAAGGAACATAATTCGGAATGCCGAGTTCTGCTTGAATATGGCATGCCAACGCAGGATATAATTGCGGCGGAGCAGAAGCTGCTGCGATTACACAGTCAATATCTTCGGCATTAAAGCCTGATTTTGTCAGGGCATTTTGAGAAGCTTTTACGCCCAAATCAATCGCCGTTTCGTTTCCTGAAACAATACGTCTTTCTTTTATTCCTGTTCTTGTGTAAATCCATTCATCTGAAGTTTCATATAATTTTGTCAAATCATCATTTGTGATGACAGTGTCAGGCACACAATAGCCGACACCTGCTATTCTAAGTGGTTTAACATTCTTTTGCATATTTTTCCCTATTTATTAAATTATTTGTTTATGTCTTCTAAAATTTTAGCATTAATATCTTTATTTAGCATTCTCACAGCAACTCTTACTGCATTTTTCATTGCGTAAGCAGAACTGCGACCGTGAGCGATTACTGAAATTCCGTTAACTCCAAGTAAAAGCATTCCGCCGAACGCTTCCCAGTTAGTTCTTTTCAAAATTCTTCTCAAAAAAGGTTTTGCAAGTAATCCGATTATGCAACCGATAATATCAGACTTAAATTCTCTTGAAATCATGTTTAACATCATTGATGCGGTTGCTTCGGTTACTTTTAATGCGATATTTCCAGCAAAACCGTCACAAACAACGACATTACATTTGTTAATGAATAATTCTTTTCCTTCAATATTACCGACAAAATTTATTCTACCTGCTTCACTCATTTCTTTTAAGTGAGGGTAAGTGTCTTTTACCAAAGTATTTCCCTTACCTTCTTCTTCGCCGATACTCAAAATACCAATTTTAGGGTCTTCAATATCAACGATATGTTGAGCATAAGTTTTTCCCATTGTTGCAAATTGAGTTAACATTTCAGGCGTACATTCACTGTTAGCTCCACCATCAATCAAAACGACAGGTTTTGACATTGTTGGAAGAGTAACCGCAATCGCTGGTCTTGTAACCCCGTGTATTCTGCCAAGGCCGAACAAACTTGCAGCCATTGCCGCACCTGTTGAACCAGCGGAAACTACCGCATCGCATCTTCCTTCGGCAACTGCTCTAACTGCAGCAACAATTGAAGAATCTTTCTTTCTTCTGATAGATTGCCCAACTGCTTCGCCCATGCCGATAACTTCAGGTGCATGGGTAATAGTGTAATCTATTTTGTCCAAATCTATGGTAATCTTTCTGTTGTGACCTTTTGTACCACAATCTGACAGGATATAACCCGTAGCTTTGATTCTATCAAGTTCGGCTTGAATGTCGTCTTTGCGACCAACCAAATCAAGACTTGCCCCATATTCTTGTGCAGCCCACAATGCACCCTCTACTATTGTCTTCGGTGCGTAATCTCCGCCCATTGCATCTATTGCTATTCTTGCCATATCCTTCTCTCTCCACAGTTTGGTGTAAAACCGGAAGTGATTAAATCACTTCCGGTTATTTTACAATTATTCTTCTGAAGTTTTTTCTTCAGTTTTTGCTTCTTCCTTTACTTCTTCAGCTTTTGCTGCTTTTTTAGAAGTTTTTTTAGCCGGTTTTTCAGCAACTGCAGCTGCTGCCGCTTTGTCTGCCAATTTTACCGGTTGACCTTTGTATGTACCGCATTCTGTACATACTGTATGTGTTAAAACTGTTGCTCCGCAATTAGGACATTTTGTAGTTTCAGGCTTAGTAGCTTTCCAATTAGCTCTTCTGCTGCCTTGAGCCGCATGTCCTGTTCTTTTCTTAGGTACTGCCATTTTGTCTTTCCTTTTTTATTTTTTGTACTAACTGTTTTTTGGGTTAATTTGGATATTTTTAAAGACATCCAGTCTTGGATCGGTGGTTTCTTGTTCAGAAAGAAATTCCCTTCCTTTACAATTTATACCACAAACTTTCTTATTTGGTAATTCTAATATTACAGATTGATACAATAAGTCATAAATATCAATCTCTTTTTCGCCGTTTAAATCTGTTACGAATTGTCCGTCTTTGATTTCAAATTCCTGACCTGACTCGCTATATTCCCCAAGTAGTGTGCCTTTTGAGTATAATTCATTCAACTTATAATCTAAATCATAGTTAAATTTGCTTAAGCACAGGTCACATTCGAGTTGAACCGTTCCCGTAACATTTCCTTCTATTTGAATGAACTCACCGAGTGATTTTGCACATAATTGAGCATGAATTGGCGTAACACAATCTACTCCTTCGATTTTGTCATCAAAGGTGAAATACAAGGTTTTATTTTCGGCGTTTTCTAAATCTTCTATTGATAAAAATTTTTCCATAATTTTAAAATTACATGTATTGTTCTTCTTGTAGTGCTACTGCTGCAATTTGGTTTGAAATGAAGCACGCTTTTTTGATTGGTCCTTCTGTTTCTTTTTCAATAAGTACAGCATTCGGAGATTGCATTTTTTCAATCAATTCTTGGTATAGTGCTTGAGCATCTTTTACATATAGTACCAAAGGTGCCGTAGAGCTCTTTATGAATACCAAAACGGCATACCTTTTTTTTATGTTTTGAGTATTCATTCCTTGTGGATTAAATTGTTGTGCCATAAATTTCTCCTTTGTAGTATATCTTAATATTACTAAAAAGTTTTACAAAATGCAATATTAAACGATAAAGACCCTCAATCGAAGGTCCTTATCATCTCGAGTTTAATCAATATTGCCTTTATAATTATCTTTTTCCTTCAGATACTTCAAAGTCCATATCTTTAACATATTGACGTCTTAGAGTTTCATCGTCAACCGCTACTGTTTTGAAATCTGCATAGTGGTCATCTGTCGGGTATTGACCGATTAAGTTTTTCAAAAGAATTGAGTTTGCACCCAAATAACCTTTTGCAACTTTACCTTTTTCCACATATTCGTTAGAATCTTCCAATTTTGCAACGTTCAAGGTATCACCGTTTGTTTGAACAAATGCTCTTGTTTTCAATTTACAATCCAAAATTGAAGCGGATTTGTCGTTTGTAGGGTTGTCGTATTCTTCAACGAAGAAACCTTTTGGTGAGTGTAAAGTTGTTCCGTCCGCTTTTGTTACTTCAAACGGGCTGGTTGGGATTCTCAAAACTCTTTTCCCGTAAGATTCGTGGTTGCCTTTGTAATCTTTTATTTCAACATCATAAACCAAGATGTTTCTTGAGCTTTCGGTCAATCTGATGTCGCCGATTTCTTTTGTATTATATTCCCATTCACGAGTGCCTTCGTAGTGTGTAATGTTACGTTTTGCTTTCGGGTCGTATTTGTTGCCGTCTGTTCCGTCAATATCCCAATTTTTCAAATTGTTGAAAAGCGAATCCAACGGTTGCGGTCTGTTAAAGCCGTAATACCATTCTCTGATTGTGTCAGGGTGGCAATGGCAACTGTCAATTAGTGAATCAAGACCAGACATATTAATATCAACGTGAGCGTAAGCATAAGCACTACCGTCATCACAACTTGTCAAAGCCGGAGTTGTAGCGGCAGTTGCACCCAATAGCATCAAGCCGTAAATTAGGTTTCTCATTGAATTTGAACCGTCATTTTTAGGTTCTTCAAGTCCTTTAAAAGCAACTTGCGGTGCTTTTGGGGCAGGTACTTGAGTTGGGGTTGAATTTAATTTGTTGTTTTTTGAGTTAATTCCGTAATTTTTTATTGAATAAATTTGCATGAATGCCTCCTAATGCTAAAGTATGTATTTTTTTTAAATCCACGCAAAAAATAAGTTGCTAGGTATGTTAAAAATCTGTTACAAAAAATGCCCTTTTTTTCAAAAGGACATTTTTTAGAATAGTTAAAAGTTTATGCGGCGGCAAGTTTTTCTCTTACCAATTTTTCTACTTCCGCCAATATTTCAGGGTTTTGTTCTAAAAATTCTTTTGCTTTTTCACGACCTTGACCGAGTTTTTCTTCGTTATAACTGAACCAAGAACCCGCTTTTTTCACGATATCAAGGTTTACTGCAACGTCAAGGATATTACCGACTTTTGAAATACCTTTACCGAAGATAATATCAAATTCGGCTGTTCTGAATGGTGGAGCAACTTTGTTTTTCAAAACTTTTACTCTTACATGGTTGCCGATTTCACCGTCTTCACCTTTTAAAGATTCTGTACGCTTGATTTCCATACGAACAGAAGCGTAATATTTTAATGCATTACCGCCTGTCGTTGTTTCAGGGTTTCCGTACATAACACCGATTTTCATTCTTAATTGGTTAATGAAAATTACCGTAGTGTTTGTTTTTCCGATAATACCTGTTAATTTTCTCAAAGCTTTTGACATCAAACGTGCTTGCAAGCCCATTTGTTGGTCTTCCATAGAGCCTTCAATTTCAGCCTTTGGAACAAGTGCTGCAACTGAGTCAACAACAACGATATCAACTGCACCCGAACGTACAAGTTCTTCCGTTATGTCTAAGGCCTGTTCACCTGTGTCAGGTTGAGAAATCAATAAGTCATCAACTTGAACCCCAAGATTTCTTGCGTATTCAGGGTCAAGAGCATGCTCTGCATCTACAAAAGCGGCAATTCCGCCTTTTTTCTGGCATTCGGCAACGATGTGTTGTGCTAATGTTGTCTTACCTGAACTTTCAGGTCCATAGATTTCGATAATACGACCACGAGGAATTCCGCCGATTCCAAGTGCAACGTCCAGTGATAACGCTCCCGTAGGGATAGCATCTACATTAACGGTAGGTTTATCACCGAGTTTCATGATTGAACCTTTACCAAAATCTTTTTCAATTTTTTCAATAGCCAACTTCAGTGCTTTGCTTCTATCTTCACTGATATTTGCTTCAGGCGACTCTTTCGCTGCCATTTATTTTCCCCTTATTCCCAAACGTAAACTTCTTTTTTCTTATAAAAACCGAGTGCAACAGGTTTGTAGCTGTTTAATTCGTTTTTCAACTGGTAAACTTCTTTGTTCAAGTCAACAATTTTTTGTTTCAAGGTTTCGTTATCAGTTTTGCAACGTATCAATTCAACAACAACATCGTCCATGCCTTCAAGTTTTTCATCAATAACTTTTGCGATTCTGTCGCTAAGTTTTGTTTCTAATTCTTGAAGAGATGTCAGAATGCTTCTCATTGCTGCAGGATTACTTCCTGAAACTGCACTTGCTCCAACTGCTACAGGAACTTTTGCACTTACAGGATTAGTTACGTTGCTTCTGATTTGAGCCTGAATTTTTCTCAAGTTTTTTACTTCATCATAAGAAAAATATGTGTGTCCTTTTGCATTTTTTCTTGGTCTGATAGCCGCTCTTTTGCACAAATCAACTATCTCTTTGTTATCTGCTTTCAAGATAGTTCTAACTTCTTGCGGAGTTAAAGTTCTCTCATTCAATTTGTCTTTAATCATTCTTTTTTCTATCCCTTTTTAAAAAACATTCCCAACACTATTTTATTACACTTGCTTTCATGTGGCAAATAATTTTTATATAATCATGAAGAAATGTAAACACCAAAACCTGACAAAATTTGTTTAAAATAAAGCTCCCATGTCGTTTTTGATTTTAATTTGTATCGTTTATTAATTTATTATATAATCAAATTATGAAAAAGATTTTATGTTTTGGTGACTCAAACACTTACGGATATACCCCTACAACAGGCATAAGATATGACAAGAAAACACGTTGGAGCGGACGACTTGCCGATTTGCTCGGTAAAGATTATGAGATTTTGGAAGAAGGAATGAATAACCGCAACGGATTTTTTAAAAATCCGCAAAGTGTTAAATTGTGTGGGGTTGACTATCTTCCGATATTTTTGCAAAATCACCGTGATATTGATATTTGTATTTTGGCACTCGGAACAAACGATTCTCAATTCTTTTATAATCTTGACAAACAAACTGTTCAAAAAGGGTTGCAAAGTTTAACAAATTCTTTGCTTGAGGTTAATCCGAAAACAAAGATAATTATTCTTCCGCCCGTGAACATTCAGGCGAATATTTTGGACGGGATTTTTTCAATGCAATTTGATTTGACTTCTGTTGACAAAACTGTAGAAACTTTTGAGGAGTATAAAAATTTTGCACAAAAACATGATTTTTATTATTTGGATTTGAATGCCTTTGTCAAACCGTCCGGCTCGGACGGCTTGCATTATTCGCCTGAAAGTCACAAAATTATGGCAGAAAAAATTGCGGAAAAGATTAAACAAATTCCGTTGAGTGAATGAAGTAAGGTTTTTTCAGAAGGTTTTAACAGATTCCGTATCTCGCACTCGCATTAAACGAGCCTTCACTTTGTTACGCACACTGCTCGTGCTGTTCAGCATGACTTTTGGTGAACCTACCAAAGCTTTCGTCATTCTGAAAACTTAGAAAATTTATGTGAAAGCAATGAGCATTTAATTTTCTTGTTATTCAGAATCTGTCATAAAGAATACCGCTGTCGGCATGGTGATGCCGAACTGCTTTTTCCCCTCGCTATGACTGATTTTTCACTTGTTGGGCAAGTATGCCCAACCGACAATTTTAATTACTCAAATAGTGCATTGATTTTGTCTGTAATATCTTGCGGGTCGATTTCGTTTGTAACCTTATTAATATCTTGTGCGATTTGATAAAGTTTCGCTGCTTCAATTTTATCGCCCGTAATTGCGATAGAACGTGCCAAATTGAAGTGTGCTAACGCATAATTAGGGTTACATTCAACGGATTTTTTGAACATTTCCGTTGCCTCTTTAACTTTGCCCAAGTCATCAAGGTAAATTACGCCCAAATTGTTATATGCAATATCGTAATTTTTATCAAATTCGATTGCTTGTTCATATTCTCTTATTGCTTCGTCCGTGTCGCCTTTTCCCCAGTACAAGAAGCCTAAATTACAGTGGATTTTGGCATTTTGCGGGTTCAAGTCCAAAGCGTTTCGATATACCGCCAAGGCGTTGTCGTAGTCTTCCTTATCATAAAAAGCACTTCCCAAATTGATATAAATATCAATATCTTCAGGTGTTAGCAAATAAGCACTTTGATAAGAGGTAATTGCGGCATCCAAATCCTGTTTTGCCTCTTGGAAAACATATCCTAAAGTTTGGTTTACAACGCTTGTCCATTCTTTATTAGGGTTTAGTGTTACGGCTGTTTGGAAATGCGAAATTGCACCGTCAATATCCCCTTTGACATACAAAATATTTGCCAAATTTGAGTGAAATTCAGGCATATTCGGCATAATTTGAATAAGTTTTTGATAAACATCAATCGCATTGTCGTAATCGCCTAAATCTTCATAGGCTTTGCAAAGGTGACGATATGCGGGAATATTCAGGTTATCAAGCCAAATTGCCATTCTGTATTCTGTAATGGCATCTTCAAATTGTCCCAAAGTTGAATAAATATCCCCCAAAAGACAGTATAGCGGAACAAATCCCGGAGCTTTTTCAACCGCTTCAATATACACGTCCAAAGCGTTATCAAGTCCTTTTGTTTGAACTTGCAAGTAGCCTTTGAATAATATCGGTAAGAATTTTACATAAGATAATGAAGTTTTAACCTTCTTCAATGCCTCAACGTCAAATGGCAAGGTTAATACAGACATCATATATTCATAAGCGGATTTGATTTTGTTTTTAAAAATTCTGAAAGATGAAACCTTGTAAATATTGTGCAAAAGATAGTGAGCACAAGAACTTGCCAAAGGTGCACATTTTATCGCTTTTTTAGCGTTAACTTCGGCATCTAAAAATCTTGCTTTTTTGGTGTAAGTTTCAGCAAGCATATAATATGCTTGAGCATATTTGTCATTTTTTGCCGTTGCTTTGTCAAAATAGTTTATTGCCTTGTCCAAGTCGCCCTTATAAAACTGTGCAATACCAATCTTGTAGTAAATTTCGGCATTGTTAAGGCAAGTTTCCAAAGCCAAGTTATATTCTTTTATTGCTTCGTCAATATACTGACAAGAGGTGTAAATGTCCAAGTGCCAAGCCATATATAAATCACCGAGTCTTAAATGCAAATTCGCATTTGTCGGGTCGGATTGAATTTCCATTTGGCACAATTCTATTGCAGACCTGACGTTTCCTGTTTTTAATTCTTTATTTATTTTCTTTTCCAGAACTTTTGTATTATTATTCATCTCAATCTCTCTGCTCTTTACTATTTATTTTAATTAATATTATATAAAAAAGCAAGGTAATTAATATAATTTTGTGTATAATATAATTTATCTAAAGAGGAGTAAATTATGGCAGATAACAGAATATATTTTGTCGATGTAACAAACCGTGACGGGGTACAAACTTCAAGATTAGGATTGGCAAAGTTACAAAAAACCATTATCAATCTTATGTTGAACGATATGGGTATAACTCAATCAGAATTTGGGTTTCCGACAACTAAACACGAACTTAACTACTTGAATGGCAATTTAGAACTTGTTAAACGTGGAGTTATCACAAAGACTAAGCTCTCAGGTTGGATGAGAGGAATTGCATCTGATGTTGAAACCTCGTTTAAAAATGTTCCCGAATTGAAATATGTTAATCTTTCACAATCTACTTCCGAGCAGATGATTAATGGCAAATACTTAGGTAAAAAAACGCCTGACGATATTATCAAAATGACGAAAGAGGCTGTCGAATGTGCGATAGATAAGGGGGCAAAAATTGTCGGAGTGAATGCTGAAGATGCTTCACGAAGTGATATTGATTTCCTTATTCGTTATGCAAAAGAGGCTAAAAAGTCGGGTGCATACCGTTTTCGCTATTGCGATACATTAGGTTATGAAGACCCGCAAACCACTTACGACAGGATTTATAAAATAGCAAAAGAAACCGAAATGCCTATTGAAATGCACTTCCACAACGATTTGGGAATGGCTACGGCTTGTTCTGTTATGGGTGCAAGAGCTGCGATTGATGCGGGTGTTGATGCCTATATTAACACTGCAATTAACGGTATGGGCGAAAGAGCGGGTAATGCGGATTTGGTATCATGCCTGTTGGCTTGCTTAAAATCTGCGGGATTTAAGGGCAAATACAAGATTGACGAGAATATCCGTCTTGACAAAGCGTGGGAACTTGCAAAATATACGGCTTATGCGTTCGGCGTTGATATTCCGATAAATCAACCTGCCGTTGGGGATAACGCTTTTGCTCACGAATCGGGCATTCACGCAGACGGAGCGTTGAAAGACAGAAGGAATTACGAATTATACGACTTTGAAGAACTCGGACGTGGCGAACCTGAAATTATTGAGACCGGTCGAATGATTACGACAGGTGAATATGGCGGTATTAAAGGGTTTAGAAACGTTTATAATAATTTGGAACTTGAATTTAAAGACGAACACGAAGCAAGAAATATTTTGGAATTGGTACGTTATGCAAACGTTCACACCCAAAAACCGTTGACGACAAGTGAATTGAAGTTCATTTATTATTATCCTGATATTGCGGCTCAAATTATGACTGTTTCGCCATACTATGAACCGATTGGGGCAATAAAAGACAGGGTTGAGGCTCAAAAACAACACCCGATACAAAATGTTATCTGATTGATTTTTGATAATTTTGGTGTCAAAATTAATTTATGATTTACGATAAAGAAGAACGAAAAACCCAAACTTGGTTGTGTTCAGCTCACTTTATAAATGACATTTATACAGGTTTTTTGAACCCGATTATGCCGTTTATTGCAGAACAAATCAGGATTTCCATGCCTGTAGCAACAATTATTTTGAGTTGCTCACATATTTTTTCGTCCTTGTTGCAGCCGTATTTCGGATTTTTTGCGGATAAAATGAGAAAACGTGCCTTGATATTTTGGGGCTTGTTGTTCACTTCTATTTTTATTTCGCTTGTTCCTGTTTCTCAAAAAATCGGCGTTATGGTATTTTTCATAATTTTGGGAAGTTTGGGTTCAAGTCTTTTTCACCCGCAATCTTTAGGGTTTGTGGTTAAGTTCTCTAAAGGGGATTCCGTTAAGAATATGGGAATATTTATCGCAATGGGAACTCTCGGTTTTGCAATGGGACCGTTGTTGTCCTCATCCATTGCTCAATATTTCGGACTAAATAAAATGCCTGTTTTATCAATTCTTGGTATTGTTTGTGCTCTGTGTATGTTTTGGTGTGTACCAAAGTTTTCAAAATCGGAAGCTCCTGTTCAGGATATGAAATTTGTCAAAGCCTTATCAGATATTTTGTCAAATAGAAAACTGAATATTTTGAACGTAATTGCAATGCTTAAATCTTTGATAACCACCTCTTGCTCAATCTTGTTACCGTTTTTGTGGAAATCAATGGGTTATACAAAATTCCAAATCGGATTGGCGTTGTTCTTTTTCTTGTTCTTAGGCGGTTTTGGGTCACTGTTAAGCCCGAAATTTGAAAAAATAATCGGTACTGCAAACGTATTTTATATCTCAATGATTATAACTTGCCCGCTGATGTTTTTATTCATGTTGACATATAAAACCTGTCCTGTTGCCTCGTTTGTAATCTTTGCGATTATGGGCTTTGTGACGATGTTTGCAACTCCAATCACAATGAGTATGGCTCAAAAAGTTTTGCCGCAATATAAAAGTATTATCGGTGGATTTATAAACGGTTTTTCATGGGGAATTGTTGCTATCGCAATGACAATAATCGGTTTTGTTGCTCAATCAACAAGCATAATGTCAGTTTTGGTCATTATTTCAATTATTCCTGCGGTATTTTCTGTTTTTGTTAAATACCTTTTCCAAGAAGAAAATGTCTAAGGTGTTATATAAAATTGTATGAAAAACTGTTTTTTATCAGGGAATATTCCTCAAATGACAAATTGTACAGTTTTGAAATTATCAAATCGAGTTCGGCGAAAAGTTCGTGAGCAGTTGATTTATTTGATGTTTTAAGAATTTTATTAACCGTATTTATGATTTGTTGTTGCGTTTTTTTATCGCATTTTGGGAGAGGAAGGCTCTCAAGATGTGAGCGAAGAACTTTTATCGAATTAAATTTCTTTTGAAAAAGAAACTGTGCCACACTTGAATTTAGCACCGCCATTATGTATTTTATGTCCAAATCTTTAAATTTCGGGATTAAAATATTACAACTGTTTAAAGACAAGGTTTGATGATTGTCATATGCAAAAATCAATTTATTACTGATAAATTTATAAAATAATTTTTCAGGGGCTCTGTAATATTCAACGGGGGCAACTTGTTGATAATTTTGTGGTTCAAATTTTATAAAATTTGTTGCCGTACGGATTTTGAACTTTGAAATATCAGAACCTTTTATTATCGGTTCAAAATTTTCCGTTTGGACTTTTGAAAGAAGATTTTTATTATCACCTGTTACTATTCCGAGTGCAAAAATGCCGTTATTTTTCAGATATACACAGTTTGGAAGGTTCATTATTTTGTCAAAAATAAGATACTCTTGGTCGTTTAAATCTAAATTAAAGACCTCTTCCGTAATCTTTCGTTTTGTTTCTATTATAAAATCTCTTTTTGAAGTTTTAACTCTCATTCCGTATGTCTGAAAAGCTTGTTTTTCTTTTTTTAATTGCAAAATTATGCTCGGGCATTGTACCTTGTCAAACATATTGCCTAAATATTCCAAATAACTAAATGAAGCGTTATTTAAAATATATTCTCTTGTCGGTTGGTGATTTTTTACATTTAATATTGCTTCAGGCAAAACAAAAGACAAGATACCGTTTCCCTCAAGATGAGATAACGATTTCTCTACAAAAACGTCATAAGATTCTACATTTTTACCGTTTGCACTTTGGTAAATTTTATTGAGTTTTTTTATTTCATTTGTAGAAAATTTGTAACCCCAAGGCGGATTTCCGATAATATATTTATAAAAATTTGTATTTTTCGCCTTCAAAAAATCAGAAACGGTGAAATTTTTACGCAACAAATCAATATCTTTTGTTTGATATTTCAATGCCATATTTATTCTTGCCAAAAGAACACTTGTTGGGTCAATGTCATTGCCGTGTATGTTTTCAAGTTTTACGTCAGTTGGCAACTGCAACAGAAAATTTCCTGTTCCACAGCACGGGTCTAAAATAGTACCGCAAGAAAATTTAATATTATTTATAATTCTTTTGATAATTTTAGTTGGGGTGAAGTACGCTCCACGAGCCTTTCTATCCGCCAAATCAGACAGAGAAAGATATAATAAACCTAAAACATCTTCATTTGGTTCATAAACAAATTTATGACAAAATAATTCCGGATTATTTTTTATAAACAACTTTGCATTGTATTTGTCTGTTATCAAATCATCAACCAGTTGTTTAAAACAATCATCAATATCTTGTTCTAAAAAGTCAATCAAACCGCCCGTGCCGGTTCGATTGGCATCAGAATACATCTGAATAGCACACTCTGCGAGAAGATATTTAATTTCACTTTCCGATAAAATAAGATTTTTTTCAGTGATAAAGTTTAGCAAATTTTGTACGGTGGTTAAGTTTTCAGACTTTTTCGAGAGGTAATCTTTGTAAAAAAAAGAGCCTTTTATAAAGGTTTTGTTTCTTCTTGATTTCAGCATTTCAGAAGCTTGAGATTTGATTTTTTTCAACATTTTATTGATATATTGTTTTGAAAAGCATGGTTCATTATCAATAATAATATCGGGGGTAATTTTTTTTAATTTTCCCCAATTTTTTATTGTGGCTTTTGAAACCGAAAAAACATCACATAAATCAGTCATGTGATAAAAAGAGTTAACGTTTTGTCGGGTTAAAGCTTTCTTCTTCTTCATCAAACTTTTACGCTATTGTTGAAAACGGTTTAGCTGTGTGACTTTCTTTGTTTTTAGAAAATAATGAAGATACTGTATCCAATAACTTTGTTGCAAAATTCTTATGCTGAGCAGTAACTGCCAAATTGCTATTTTGAATTTGCCCAAAACCGTTAATCATCTGTGTGTTTTTATTTATAGTATGTGCAGATTTATTTTTATTAGTAATATCTATATAACTAATTGATGAAACCAGCATTCTCAACCCCAACTAATCTCTATCGCAAAATTCATTCTACTACGAATAGTGAAAAAATGCAATACTCAAAATGGCTAAATTTTATTTTTACGAGGAATAATTTTTAATTATTTTTTGACTTTTTAGGGAAAAATATTTCGCCAAATTCAAAATTAGTTCCAAGTAGGGTCAAAGTCGCTTGACGTCTGCGTTTGTGGATAAATAAATTAATCATTTCTTTTCGCAAATCAGGGTGAGCCATTCTGTATTCTAAGATTTTTTGAATGAAACAATTTGAGCGAACCTTTGAGTATAAAACGTTTTCTGATGCGATTTTATTGGTAATCAAATATTTTAACGCAGCAAAAACTCCGATTTTGGGTGCAAACTCTTGTTTTTCTGTTCCGTACAAGCTGTGAACGATGTTTCCAAGCAGGTTTGCGGTGTCTTTATCCACATCACGAGCCATAAAATAGATATAACGTTCCATGATTTGTTGGTTTTCCACAACAATTTCAGGGAAGTTTTGTTTGTATTCGTGGCATGCCTTTGCAAATTCTTCAATTCCGTTTATATACTCGTCAAATTTCCAATCCTCAAAGATTTTTGGTGAAGTTTGTTCAAGTATCGGAATCATTTGTCCGTCTTTTTCTTCATAACCTAGCGTTTGCCCGTGCGGAGCTCTTGCAAGAAGTTCCATGACATGCCCGACCAAAGATTTTTTCAAAGCATAAAAATGATAATAATTTATCTCAATCGGTGCAAAAACAGTCGGTGTGCTTGTCAAATAGAATGCATTGAGTTCGCCCTGATAAACCTCTCTCATTATTGAACTCATGCAGTTCATTGTAAATCTTGTGCCGTCAACATCAACAAATGCGAAGCGTTCGCCGTTTGCTTCGTCAGACAGTTGTTTCAAATAACGTTTTGCAATTTCTCTTTTGGCAGAATTGCGTTCAATCACGAGTTTCAGCCACCTGTCATTGTTGTTCAAAAATTTCTTCAGTTTATTTGTTCTGCGTTCACTCATTGTATGGTTGTAGCAATGAAATTCTTTTGGCAAAATTTCGCAAAGTTCTTTTCTTGTCAAACCTAATAATTTGTCGAGTTTTTTCGGAGTCCAACATAAAGTTTCAACAAATTGTGTTTTTAAGGTTTTGTTCTCTAATGTGAGCGAAGGCAATCGCCAAGCCTTTTTTGACCCGTAAACATATTGAGTTTTGAGGTTTAAATTTTGTTCTTTTATAATAATATCTGCAATTTTTTGCAAAATATATCCGTCTCGAGCCAAGAAATATAAATGCTTAATGCCTCTTTTTTGAGCTTGTTCGATAAGCCATGAAACATACGGGTAAAATATAGGTCCTGCAAGCGAAACGCCCAAATCGAATTTATCCGATTTTTTATAATTTTGTAATCTCAAATTTTTTGCACAACCTATCATAAGTTGAACAAACGGTGAATCAAATTGACCTCTGAGAATATTATCTTCGTAAGTTTTTAATTCCACATAGTGATATAATTCGGAATTTATTCCCGCATAAAGTGCCTGTTTGTAATCCGCATACTCATTGTCGCCCAAATGATACCAATCATCAAAAGCGACATTTTCCTGTTTTTGAACGTAAGAATACATTTCACCTGTTTCTTTTTTGTAGCCGACAACAGATGACAAGTAAATTTTTATATCGTTTGGTAATTGAGTTTTTGTCAATAATTTTCTGATAAAATCTTCAGGTAGATACATATCGGAAATCAAAACGATATGTTTTCCCTGATTGATAAGTGCATTTATTTTTTGCACATTTTCTTCAATCGGAAGAATATTGTTAAATTCTGTTTGAAGTTCCAAGTCTTTTAACTGTTCGATTTGAGCATCGGACAGATAGCAATTTTCTTTTATATCCTGATAAATTTGGTCAAAAGTTATGTCTTTGTCGTCCTTTGCCAAATAATTCAATTTTCGTTGGCGATATTCGGCATTAGTACGGTGTTTGAAGAAATTGACCTTTACCTCTTGCGGAAAATCTTTAAAATTTTCGTTGTTGCAAAGTTCGTATTGCATTATTGCGAAAATTCCACGAGGTTGTGCAACTTTTCGGGTTATAACCGTGTCAAAAATATCAAATGAATATAAAGCATAATCTGTCATCTTATTTCGTTTGCTCCATTTTGTTCAGAATAAAATCAACAATTCTTTTGCAAGAATTTTCGTCATCACAAAAGCCCATTTGTGATAAAAATTTGTCAGCTTTGGGGTTGTAATTTTCTTGATTAAAGTTCAAAACCGCTTCGCTCAATTCCCCGTTATCAGTAGCAACGGGACTTGGCAAATCTGTAATCGGGTAAGCAAAACCCTGTTCAAAATCCTTGATATCAGACGCATAAATAAATGACGGCTTTTTCAAAATTACATATTCTGACAGGCATGAACTGTAATCCGTAATCAACGCATCAGCAGCGAGCATCAATTCCTGCATATCAGGATATGTTGCAACATTGACAATTTCGTCTTTGTCATAAAGTGCGTTAAAAATATTCTTTTTCATCTGTACATGACTTCTGATTAAAATTGACCAATTCCCGCCAAAACGTTTGTTTAGACTTCTTTTCAAAAGTTTAATGTCGATATTATACACGTTACATCTTTTATCCACTCTCCAAGTCGGAGCATAAAGTAAAATCTTGTTTTCTTGCGGAATGTTGTAATATTCTTTGATTTTTTGTGCAAAATCAGAGTGATTGGTGAAGAAATATTTATCTCTCGGCACACCGTATTTCAAGATTTCGCCGTTACCCCAAAAAGCAGTTTTGTATTTTTCTTTTTCAAATTCACTGTCCGTAAAAATATAATCATACATTGAAGCGGACAATTTTTGCCATTTTGTCCAGCCCAATTCTTCATAAGCCTTTTGAGCCGCCGCACTTTCCTGTTTAATTCCCATTGTGCCGTGCCAAGTCTGCATACAAAGAGTTTCTTTCGCTTTTTTTGCACCTTTTTTAAGCATCAAAAACGGATTAGCATTGATTACCCAAACTTTTGCGGTCATAAATTCATATAATGCCTTAAAGGACGTATATTTTACCGTTCTCAAATTTTGTGGAATAAGAGATAAATCAGTATTTTTATTGGTGAACCAAACTAAATCCAAATTCTTAATATCACGAATTAAGAACTCTTCCGCCAAATATTTCGGATTGTCCGCAAATTGCCAGTTCATAAAGTTTATAAATACGATTTTATTCTTTTTGACCTTGCAAAAACGGTTTACAAAATTGCAATAAATCGGTTCTAAAATGTATTTTTTGTCGTCTTTATTTTTCTTTTTTAGTTTAAATTTCATGCCTAAAATAGTCAAAACTTTGACACCTTCTACATTAGTCAATTCAAATACTGTTTGCAAAATTCCCATTTTATCTGTCCCTTCTCACGTCAATTACTTGTCCTGTCAAATCGGAAAGCAAAGTTTTTAAACTTGCTTCAGCAACGATTTCAGGTTGAAGAAGGCTACCTTCGGGTTCTTGACCGAATGCCTTAAATCTCATCGGTGTTGCGGTTCTTTCAGGATTGATAACATTAATTTTGATATTGTCTGAAGTCAGTTCCTCAGCAAGTGCTTGAGCAAGGTTTACAATGCCCGCTTTGGTTGAGGAGTATGTAGAATACAAGGCTCTGCCACGAGTGTAAGAGCTTGAAGCAAATAATAACAATCCGCCTTTAGTTTCCTTTAGGTAAGGAATTGAAGCCTTTGCGACATTTATTGAACCGACATAATTAATTTCAATATCTTTTCTGATATCGTCAATTTCTCTGTCCAACAATTTGCCCATTTTCAAAATTCCCGCACTGTTTATAATGTAGTCAATTTTGTTATTTTCTTTATAAACTTTTTCTAAAAATTTGCAAACGTCTTCATATTTTGTGATGTCACAACCGAGCCTTGTTGAGGCTGAGTAAATCTTTGCTCCGTATTGTTGGGCTAAATCTACAATACATTTTCCGATTCCGCTTGTTCCGCCAAAAATTACGATAACTTTGTCTTTAATTTTGTCTAAAGAAGTTTTTTCCGGATAAATCGCACTTCTTATTTGGAACAATCTGTCTGCCATAAAAATGTCTTCCGGATAAGTAATTTTGATGTTTTCACCCGAGCCTGCAACAACACAAACATCTGCAAGGTTATATTTTACGATAAGCCCGCAATCGTCCGTGAAATTGTTGTCACCTTTTGACATTTCGTGAGCTTTTTTGATTAGTGACAATTTGAAACATTGTGGAGTTTGACCTCTCATAAGACTTGCTCTATCCGGAATCCCGTCAATAATTCCGTCTTTAACTTTAATAATTGTATCTGCTGACGGGATTGCAACGTCAACGGCACTGTATTTGTCTAACGCTTTTACGCAATTATCAATGATTTGCTCAGTCAAAAATGGTCTTGCACAATCGTGAATCAGAACATTTGCTTCTTCGTCTTCGATTGATGAAATTGCAATGTAGGAGCTGTCTTTTCTTGTTGCTCCGCCGTTTAGCAATTTCGTAATCTTTTTGAAATTATTTCTTAATAAGATGTTTTCTGCAATGTGCCTGTAATCTGGAGTAATTACCAAAATTATTTCATCAATTTTGTCTGAATTTTCAAAAATTTCAACGGTATGCTCTAATACCGTTTTGCCCGCAATTTTAATAAATTGTTTCGGGATATCGCTGTTATATCTGCTTCCTGTACCTGAGGCAAGAATTATTCCATAATTTTTTAACATTATATTCTCCTTTATTCGGCAATAATTTTTTCTAAATCGTTTATGATATTTTGTGCTGCATAGCAGTTTTCAAGGTTTAAATCCTTTAAAATTCTCAAACGTTCTTCTTGTTTGTAATCGTTATTTCTTTGCAAAAGATTTTCTAACTGATTGTACAATTCTCCTGCATTTTTCACTTGGTAAAAAGTGTTGAAGATTTTTTGAGTCGGTTCGGGCGGAATTGCACTGCATTGGTCGGAAATCAAATGGATAATAGGTTTTCCCGTGCAAAAATATTCAATCAAAAAAGAACCGCAATCTGTTATCAAAGCTTTTGATTTCATAAAAATTTCCATATAATTTGCCGAGTAACACGGTTTTGCAACGGTTTCCCATTCTTTATAATAATTTTCGATATCACTGTCCGAGAAAAATCCTGTTCGTTTTAGTGCAACTTTCAGGGTCGGATGAGGCTTGAAAACCCAGTTAATTTCAGGGTGATTTTTTGCGTAATTTAGAATAATTTTTCCCGTCCACAGAAATGTTGCATAATTTTCGTCATTCTTGTTACCTTGACAAGGTATTGACCAATGTGGAGCATAAATTACATAATCCTCATCGTTTTTAATATCTTTTTTGAGGTATAAATCATCAAGCATTGTATGACCGACACTCACGATATTTCCAGTGTAATCTTCTCCGATATAGTTTTTGTATAAGTTTTCCCAATCTTTGTTCAGTACATAATTTCTGTATAAAAATTTGTGAAATTCAGAACAGTCCATGTTCATAATTCCGTAATTCGGCACAAAATATGGAACATAACAGGTTAGTGCAAATTTTGATACATTTTTAGGTTGTTGAATTTTCGGTAAAAACCAAGGTTGTTGATAAAACACGAATTGCGGTTTGAAAATATTGAGATTTTTTGCTTTGTTTTTTTCTATATCCCACGCATAAACGCAGGTCATATTTCTGGTTTTAAAAAATTCAAAGTTTTCTTCAAGGCATTTTTTCTTTTCTTCTTTAGAGGCTCTTTTTTGTCTGTCTGCAATGGTTAAAGCGATTACAGGTTCAAATTTTTCTGATTTTTCTAATAAATCATAAAGCGATTGAGTTTTCCATTTTGAATTTTCATTGACTAAAAACAGAACTTTTATTTTTGATTTTTGTGATTTTTTTATTGAATTTGCAACGCAGATATAACGTTTTTGAGCCTTTTTGATTTCTGCTCTGTTATCAATACTTTCACAAAATTTTCTAAACTTGTTTCTGTCACGGCGGGTTGGAAAAACCCATGAAATTAGTACACTAAGCAAATTGTACTTCATTAAATATAACCTCTTATTTTTGAAAAATGCTTTTACCGACTATTCTTTGTTTAAAATAGCTTTCTCTAATTATTAATTATAATAATATAAACATACCTAAACGACATCAAATCCCGTACATTATATGAACTTTGTTTAATTTTTCGGTTGACTTTTGGGGAGTAATATTTTAACCTATCAACTATAGGAAGTTTCAAGGGGTGAAATGAAATATGGCGAATAAAATTAAATGTCCAAAATGCGGGGAAGAAATAGATATCGAAGACATTATCCTTTCAGGTTCAAAAGAAGTTGTGGATAAAGAACTTGCCGAACAAAAATCCGAGTTTGAAAAAGAGTTGAAAAAATATCAATCGGATATTAAAAAGTTGCAGGAAAAATTTGAAGCGGAGAAAAATTCCGAAATCGAACAACTTTTAGAAAATCAGAAAAAAGAACTGAAACTTCGTGAAGAAAAAATCAAAAAAGATATTCTTTCCCAGCAGGAAGATGCTTATAACGAAATGGAAAAAGAACTCCAAGAAAAATCCGAACAATTAAAAGATTTGAATAAATTAAAGGCTGAAAAATCACGACTGGAACGTGAAAAGGCTGAATTAAAAGAACAAATTTCCGCTCAGGCAGAACAGGAATACAGCTTGAAACTTGCCGAAGAACGTCAAAAACTTCAAAAATCTGCTGAGGAAAAATATGAGTTAAAAATTGCCGCATTAGAGAAAAAACTGGAAGACCAAAAGAATTTGACAGAAGAGATGAAAAAACGCCAAGAACAAGGCTCAATGCAACTTCAGGGAGAAATTCAGGAACTTGCTATTGAAAAATATTTATCCGAAAACTTCAAATACGATGAAATTCAAGAGGTCGGAAAAGGCGATATGGGGGCGGATTCCCTTCAAATCGTCAATACACAGATGAAACAAAATTGCGGAACGATTTATTACGAAAGCAAACGCACAAAAACCTTCAAAGAAGACTGGATTGCAAAATTCAAAAACGATATTCAGGAAAAAGGGGCAGATATTGGGGTTCTGGTTACGGCGATTTACCCGAAAGGTATGACACGAATGGGTTTTCGTGACGGGATTTATATTTGTACCTATGAAGAATTTAAGGCGTTGTCGTTCATTTTGAGAGAAAATATTATAAAATTGAGCGAGGTCAAATCTTTACAGGAAAACAGGCATGAAAAAAGTGCGATTTTGTATAATTATTTGACGAGTACGGAATTTAGATTTCAGTTTGAAACCATTGTGAACGCTTTTGTCGGTATGCAAAGCGATTTGGAAGCCGAAAAACGAGCAATGAATAAACTTTGGAAAAAACGTGAAAAAGAAATTATGAATGTAATTTCGGCAACAACGGATATGTACGGTTCAATTCAAGGAATTTCAGGCAATGCAATTAAACCTGTATCAGCACTCGAGCTCCCGTTGCTTGAAACCGAGGGGTAAGTTATTTAATCACTAAAAATTAGCAAAAAAAAAGACCTTGTAAATATTCAAGGCCTATCCGTTTAAATAAGAAGAGAGAGCTTTATATATTTATATAAAGTATTCTGAGAAGTAAAAATTGCTAAAATTGGTTCATGATTTTTACAAAACTTAATAAAAACTTTTTCCCAAAAATGAACAATTTGAATTTTGCTATCGTTATAAAAATGAATGACGAAGTTATAGACAAAAAGAAAGGATAGTTAATGAAAAAGATTTTAATTTTGGCAGGTATTGTAGGTTTGATGTCAGCAGCAACTCAAGTTTTTGCTCAAGAAGAGGTTGTTCCTGCTCCTGTGTGCCCTGTACCTTGCGAAAAAGCCTTCAAAAATAAACCGTGCGAATTTGGTAAAATGCCGAAACGTCCTGATTTTGAAGCATTTGAACAAAAATTGAAACTTAATGATGAACAAAAAACAAAGGCTCAAGCAATCAGAGAACACGAAAAAGAACAAATTAAACCTATTTTAGACAAAATCGGTGAAAAATTAAAAGAAGAAAAAGCCGTTATGGACAAACGCTTAACTTTTGATGAACGCCAAGCGGAATTAGCTCCAATCAGAAAAGAGATTCACGAATTGAAAGGGCAAATTCACAAAATCAAAAAAGAAAGCAGAGCAGAATTTGAAGCAATTTTGACAAGTAAACAGGTAAAACAATTAAATAAAATGAAAGCAGACGGAATGAAGAGATTTAAAAATTCTCGCCCATGTCAGAGATTTGAAAACCGTCCGCCAAGACCGCAAGGTTGTTGGGAAAACCCGCCAAGACCTGAAATTGCACCTGAAGAGGACTAAAATTCATACAAAGAGGACAGTTTATCTGTCCTCTTTATGATTTTGTGGGGGGTATTGAAAAGTTTGAGTTTGTGTTAGGGTACAGATTCTGAATAACATGAAAATTTATTTGCTCTTTTCAATCGCAAAAATTTTCTAAGTTTTTTTAATTCCGAATTTTTCACGCAGATAGTAAAGGCAGGCTGCAGAATGCTTGCAATGATGCCACCTTCCGCTCGGGCAATTACAAGTGAAATCAGGCACTGTCAAATTTTCTTTCAGTGCAATATCTATAACGTATCTTTTGCCTTCTATTCCAAAAATCCAGTCGTTGTACGTTGTTCGGACGTGTTTTACTGCACCTTTTTCAAACAGAGCTTTTCCTCGTTCCAATATTTTTTCATCAAAATTATTTTCAAAATCTTTTAAATTCATATTTCAATCCCAAAAATTTCGCCTTCAAACCTGCTAATCTTCTTCCAAAATGTGTTCAAGGGCTTTTTCAAAAATCGTTTGAACGTGGTGGTCATTTAGTGAATAATAGACATTTTTTCCACGTTTTTCGGATTTTATCAATTTTGCCTCTTTTAGGACCTTTAGTTGATGAGATACTGCAGATTTAGTCATATTGAGCAAATATGCCAAATCGCCGACACACATTTCACTGTTATCAATCGCCCAAAGCAAGCGAATTCTTGTTTTGTCACCCATAATTTTAAATATTCCTGACAAGCCTGAAAGCACAGTATCGTCAGGCATTAACGGTTTGATATTCTTAATTAATTCTTTGTTTATTGCTTCGCAATCACACGCTTTGACCGTCATTTTAGTACTCCTATTAATTTTATTATACAATAATTGAATAATAATTCAACTATTGTATAGAATTGTAAAAATATCACGAATTAGTCGTATTAAACACTTGACAGTTGAACGAGTGTTCAATTATAATATAATTGAATAGACATTCAACCATGAGGGACAAAATATGTGCGAACACGAACAAGAGGAAGAAGAAAACAAATTTATTATCCCGAAGATTATTTTGACGGTGATTTTATTTATTTGCGGATACAAGTTTAATTTGCTGTTTTATGTGGCATATCTTGTTATCGGTTATGATATTTTGTGGAAAGCGATAAAAAATATTCTCAAAGGAAAAATGTTTGATGAATGTTTTTTGATGTCTGTTGCGACAGTCGGGGCTATTTGTATAAAAGAGGTTCCCGAAGCGGTAATGGTTATGCTTTTGTACCAAATTGGCGAATACTTACAGGATAAAGCGGTTGACAAATCAAAGGATTCAATTACCGAACTTATGGATATTCGACCTGATTATGCCAATAAAATTACGGGAAATGAAGTTGTTACGGTTGCTCCGAAAGAGGTTAAAATCGGCGAAATTATCCTCATAAAACCGGGTGAAAAAATCCCGTTAGACGGTGAAATTATTGAGGGAAGTGCCAATATTGATACTTCTTCTCTAACAGGCGAAGCTTTACCGCAAAAGGTTGAGGTCGGTCAAAGCGTTTACAGTGGTTGCATAAATTTGGACGGAACAATTAAATTAAAAGTTACAAAGAATTTTGAAAATTCTACCGTGTCACAGATTTTGGAACTTGTTGAACAGGCTTCCGCAAAAAAGACCAAAACTGAGAATTTTATTACAAGATTTGCTCAAATTTACACCCCGTTTGTTGTGGTGTTAGCACTTGTAATCGCAGTTATTCCTTCATTTTTCGTTGCGGGGAACTGGATTGAAAGGGCATTGACGTTTTTGGTAATTTCTTGTCCTTGTGCTTTGGTAATTTCTGTACCGTTGAGCTTTTTTGCAGGTATCGGAGCAAGTTCAAAAGAGGGAATTTTGGTTAAAGGAAGTGTTTATTTAGAAAAACTTTCTCATATCAAAACTGCAGTTTTTGACAAGACAGGAACGCTTACAAACGGTAATTTTGAAGTCGTTGAGATAAATTCAGATAATCCAAAAATTTTGGAATATGCCGCAATCGCTGAAGCAGGTTCAAATCACCCGATAGCAAAAGCGATTAAAAAGGCTTACGGAAAAGATCTTCCGCTTTGTGAAATTACTGAAATTTCAGGCAAAGGGATTAAGGCTGAAATTGACGGCAAGGAAATTCTTGTTGGGAACGCAAAACTTATAAATAATGCCCCGAAAGTTGACAATATCGGTACTGTGGTTTATGTTTCGGTTGACGGTGAATATATCGGAAATATCGTGATTGCTGACACTTTGAAAAAAGATTCCGCATATACAATCGGTGAATTGAACGGTAAAAATATTGAAACCGTAATGCTGACGGGTGATTGCGAAAGTACCGCAAAATCAATTCAGGCTCAACTCGGAGTAAAAACGGCATTTGCAGAACTTTTGCCAAATGATAAGGTTTCAAAAATTGAAAATTACATCAATTCGACAAGCAAAGGCACAACAATCTTTGTCGGTGACGGAATAAACGATGCACCTGTTTTAACCCGTGCAGATGTCGGAATTGCAATGGGCGGATTGGGGTCTGATGCCGCAATCGAGGCTGCAGATATCGTAATTATGGACGATAATCCCGCAAAACTTCTCAATGCAATTAACATAAGTAAAAAGACCATGACTATTGTAAAACAAAATATTGTTTTTGCGATTGGTGTTAAGGTACTTTTTCTTATCTTGAGCGGTTTTGGCATGATGTCAATGTGGGGTGCAATATTTGCGGATGTCGGTGTAACTCTTCTTGCAGTATTAAACGCTCTAAGATTGATGAAAATTAAAACGGTTTAAATTATTCAAATACAAATTTTTTATTCAACTGTTCTTCAAGTTTCAATTTTAGTTCAGCCGTATCATCGGTTGAAATATCCTTGATAATTCTTGCGATTTCAGTTAATTCAAAATCTGTATAATCCATATAGCCGTTCTCTTTCATAAAGCCCTCATATTCATTTTGTATAATAAACACTTTATTATTATACTCCTTATTTAAAATAAAAAACAGAGTTAAAGAACATGTTTTTATAAAAATTCACTAAAATTAATAACTTGTAATATATAAATTTTTTGTTTGAAAATTTTAATTTTCCTCTCACAAAATAAAAAAGGCACTAAAAATAGTGCCTCATAAGACTGATTATGATGGATGATTCGATTATTTATTTTTCCCCTGATTTAATTCTTTATTTTCCCCTGTAAGTTTGACATTCCCCGATTTTCTTTTTCTTTAAATATCCCTTACATATATATAAACAATTTTCGCAGTGGAAAATTGCCTAATTGGTTCTTAGGCAATTAACAAAACTTAACAAAATCTGAACTATGCAATATCACCGCAATCCAGTGAATCTTTCAGTGCTTTTAGTACAATCACCGGGATTTTGCCTTCTTCTGCTTCTTGAGCAAGTATTGCTAAGGCTTTTTCTTTTGAGAAGGCTTCTTTATAGGTTCGTTTTTCTGTTAAGGCAGAATATTTATCCGCAACATTGATAATTTGCAAAGCGGGATTTTGGACAAAAGGTTTATTTTTGTCAGTACCGTTTAGTGTATTGTGGTGGTTTCGGACAAGTTCCAAAACTTCTTCTTTTGTACCTGTTGTTTTCAAAAGTTGATAACCTAACTCTGAATGTAAATTCATGATTTTATGTTCATTTTCGGTTAATTTTGTGTTTTTGTTTAAAATTTCGGGCGGAATTAAAACCTTGCCAAAGTCATGCAACATTGCACCGTCTTTCAAAGTTGCAGGGTCAATGTTTTGCGAAATAACTTTTGGCAAATGTTTCAAAATTGCCATAGAAATATTTTGAGTTTCTTGGCAATGTCCGTTTTTCAGGTCTTGAAGTTCTTTTATATTCAGATTTGTTGAAAGTTTGTTTTGTCTTAGAAGTTGCGTAATTTCAGGATTGTTTGCAATCATTTTTTTGATTGCAAGCTCATTGAACAGTCTTGTCGGAGAATTATTTTGGAAGGTGTCTTGGGTAAGAGTTTGTCCAAAATTTATGCCGTAAGATTGTCTGTTAGTTTTTATGCTGTTAATATTGCTTATTCCGAAAAGGTTTCCGGTTGCAATTTGATTAAACCACACGAAATTTTACCACCATTCACTACTACACTATATTTATATAAAGTATTTTGGTATTCAAAAATTGCCTGAAATTAAGAATATGTAAAATTCACTTAATATAATAAAAATTATGATAAAATAAAATGTGCTATGAAAGATATTGAAAATGTTATTGTATGCGGACTTGGTGCAATCGGGTCAATTTATGCGGACAAAATTCACCGATATGACAGCACAAAATTAAAAGTCCTTGTTGATAAAAATCGTCTGGAAAAATATACAAAAAATCCGAAAACTTTTAACGGTCGTCCGATGACGTTAGATTATATTTTGCCCGAAAATACCGATTTCAAGGCTGATTTGATTATTATTGCCACAAAGTTTGACGGATTAAATGACGTAATAAAAAATATAGAAAATTTTGTTCACGAAGACACCGTGATAATTTCTCTACTAAACGGTGTGACGAGTGAAGATATTATCGCTCAAAAATACGGGTGGAAAAATTTGCCGATAGCCTACTATATCGGGCATAGTGCAATGCGTGACGGTAATAAAATTACCCATGACGGTGTGAATACTATTGTTTTTGGGGTGAAAAATCCTGAGAATACGGCTGTTTCTGTTATTGAACGAGTAAAAAAATATTTTGACAAGGTTGGTATAAATTACAGAACCCCTGAGGATATGTTGAGAGCATATTGGTTAAAATTTATGCTTAATGTTTCCTCAAATCAGCCTTCTGCGATTTTGCGAATGACTTTTGGCGATATGCAAAACAATTCGAAATTTTTGGAATTTATGAAACATATTATTGATGAAGTTGTAAGTATTGCAAAGGTTGAGGGGGTAAATAATACTGAAACAATGTATGAGGAAGCAATGAAATCGTTTTTCTCAATGACACCTGACGGAAAAACCTCAATGCTACAAGATGTTGAAGCAGGACGTAGAACGGAAGTTGAACTTTTTGCGGGAACTATAATTGATTTTGGTAAAAGACACGGCATTCCGACCCCTTACAATATGGTTTTGAAAGAGATGTTAGAGGTGGTTCACGGGAATTACAAAAAGTAATTTTCATGATAATATCAAGTTATGAAAGAATTTGATTTTTATGTAGTTCCAACCCCGATTGGAAATTTGGGTGATATAACGTTAAGAGCTTTGGAAGTTCTTAAAAGTGTTGATATGATTGCTTGTGAGGATAGTCGGGTTACGCAAAAAATCCTAAACCATTTTGATATTAAGACAAAATGCGTATCTTATCACAAGTACAATGAGCGTGAACGTGTAAATCAAATTATAGATATCTTGAAATCAGGTAAGAAAATGGCACTTGTGTCTGATGCGGGAACTCCGTTGATTTGTGACCCCGGAAGTGTTTTGGTTAAAGAACTTCGCAATAATGGTTTTTCCATAACTTCTCTACCCGGTGCGAACGCAGTTGTCACCTTGTTGTCACAGATTTCACGAGAAGATGAAGAATTTACCTTCGTCGGATTTTTGCCGAAAACTCAACAAAAAATTGAAGAAATTGCCACAAAACATAAATTTAACGACTTTGTATTTTATGAGTCGCCAAATAGAATTGTCAAAACATTGGAATATATAAAAAATGTTCGTCCAAAGGCAAAAGTTGCGTTTGGCAGGGAATTGACCAAAGTTTTTGAAGAGGTTGTGGTTGATGAGATTGGAAAGGTTATTGAGCATTTGAAAAACAATGTTTCAAAAGGCGAATTTGTTTGTTTGATTTTCCGTGATGAAAAAACTTCTGATGCCGATGAATTTTTGGACAAGGTGAAAGTCTTGCAAGAGAAAGGTTATAGTGCAAAAGACATCTCTATTATTTTGTCTGAATTATATGGAATTAATAAAAATAAAATTTATAAAGTAACAGTTAGTAAATAGTTGTTAATAATTTGTACATTTTTTAAAATTTATGGTACAATTTTGGTGGGCGTTGGGAGCTTTGTTTAGATAAGGGAAAAGTTTTTGAATTTCAGAACAATAACAAAAAGAATAGTGATAGCAGCAATGCTTGCCGTAGCGGTACAAACTACAGGTTTGGCGGTAGATGATGTTTGGGGCGGAATGGGTCTGTCGGAAGACGCTGTTCAGCAAAACAAAGACTATGCCGACACTGTTTTTGATAAATATACAAATTACTCTGACTCTTCAACACCTAAAATAAATAATGGTCAATATCCGACAGATTTTTCAGGTTCCCAAATTTCTGCCGATTCTTCGGATAAAGAAAACAGAAAAATTAAAAAGATTGAGTTTTATGGTCTAAATTCCGTGTCAAGTCAAGAGCTTACGGATAAAATGCAGATGAAAGAAGGCGGGAATTATTCCCGTGAGATGCTTCAATCTGATTTGAAGGCTCTTTATGATACGGGCTATTTCACGCAAAAAATGAAGGCTATTCCTTCTAAAAATGATGACGGAACGGTTACCGTAAAAATTGTTGTGGAAGAAAATTTACCTGTAAAAGATTTCACCGTTGAAGGTAATACCGTAATTCCGATTGAAGATATCTTGGCTATACTTTCCGATATGAAAGGTAAGCCACAAAATATTACCCAACTAAATAATGCGATTGCCCAAATTCAAGAATTGTACAATTCAAAAGGTTATATCCTTGCGAGAGTTTCGTCTTTGACGGATGACCCTGACGGTACAATTAATATCTCAATCAAAGAAGGTATTATCGACAAAATCATGATTGAAGGTAACGAAAAAACGAAAGATTACGTTATCGCTCGTAACGTTTTGACAGAACCCGGCATGATTTATAACGAAAACCTTATCAAAGAAGATTTGGTCAGGTTGTATGCTACTCAAGCGTTCAAAGATGTAACAAGAGAGATTGAGCCGAGTGAAGAAGTACCTGATGCTTACGATATTACAATAAAAATTCAAGAGCAAAGAACCGCAAGTATTTCTGTCGGTGGTGGTCTTGATACGGTTACCGGTTTGTTCGGGTCTATGGGAATTTCCGAAAATAACTTCCGTGGCAGATGTGAAAGATTATCTTTGACAGGCTTGGTTGGTACAGGTGTAATTCTGAACGATTCCTCAGTAAAAGACCACATGAATATTCAGGCTGAATTAAGCTACTTCAAACCGTATTTCTTAAATTCCGATACGTCATTGAACAGCAGATTATTCTTCCGTGATTTTGGTTCTTATCAGGTTCCGTTGGCGGTTGAAAGACGTTATGGTGCAGAAGCAACTCTTTCTCACCGTTTGAAAAAGAACAGACACGCATCGGCATCATTTAGTTTAGGTTTGGAAAATATTGATGTTCGTGAAGGTGATGCAAACGGAATTTTGGGAATGTATAACAAATATAACATTCCGATTTCTCGCCGTGCCGAACAGTTAGAAGGCGGATTATTCTTGTCTTTAAGTCCTGCAATTATCTATGATACGAGAGATTCTGCGACTGTTACAAGACACGGTACCATGGCAAGTTTACGTTTTGACGAAAACTTCGGTATGAACGGCTTTGACAAGACTAACGGTAAGTTGACCGGTATGATTAAACAATATATTCCGATTGCAAAGAAATCGTCTTTGTCCTTCACGGCTAAAGGTGGCGGTACAATTCACGGGGATATTCCTGAAGTTATGTCATATCGTTTAGGTGGTCCTTATACTGTCAGAGGTTTCAAGATGAGCGGTGTTGGTACAGGTAACGCTTTCATCATGGGTTCTGCCGAGTTCGCAACACCTATCCCGTTCTTGGATAGAACAAGAATTGCATTCTTAAATAATATCAGATTCACACTTTGGGCTGATGCCGGTAAAGTATTTGACGGTACTTTGTCCAACAAATTGTATGACAGACCTATGGAAGCGGTTTCAGTCGGTGTCGGCTTGAAGGTATTTGTTCCGGGTATGGGACCTTTGTCTATCGACTATGGTATTCCGCTTACCAATCCGGGTAGTAACGGCTCTAAGAGAGGTTACTTCACGTTTGGTGTAGGTGATTTATTATACTAATGAAATGAAATAGGAGGATTTATGAAAAATATAAAAAGAATGGCTTTATTAATCGCAGCCGGTTTGACTTTGGGGCTTTCTACTCAAGCAAATGCTGAAGTCGGTTATTTGAATTACCAAAAAGTTTTGGAAGCTTATCCTGCCGCAAAACAAGCAGTGAAAGAAATTGATGCTAAAACTCTTGAATTGCAACAATTCATGGTTGACAAAGAAAGACAATACAAAGCTTTGGATACACCTTTGAAAAAACAAAACTTTGAAAACCAAACAGCAAGCGAATTGAAAGTAAAACAAGAAGCTATTTATAAACTTCAAAACGACAGACAAACTCAAATTTTGAACCAAATTCAAAATGCTGCAAGAACAGTTATGGTTTCTCAAAAATTAGATGCCGTATTGTCTGATGAAGTTGTTTTTGTCGGCGGTGTAGATATTACCGATTTGGTTATTCAAAAATTGAACGGACAATAAGTTATAATTAATTAATAAAGTAAAACGGGTGAGGAGTTTTTCTTACCCATTACTTTTTTATTTTGATAAAGGAGAGTTATGAAATATTCAAGTGACGGAACTCAGTATCATATCGGGCTAAGAGAAGGTGATGTCGGGGAATTTGTTATTCTTCCCGGTGACCCGAAACGTTGTGAAAAAATTGCTCAATATTTTGATAATGCAAAACTTGTTGCGGACAGACGTGAATTTGTCACATATACAGGATATTTGGACGGGGTTAAGGTTAGTGTTACCTCAACTGGTATTGGCGGGCCGTCTGCGGCGATTGCGTTGGAAGAACTTGTAAAAGTCGGTGCAAAAACCTTTATTCGTGTTGGAACTTGTGGCGGAATGTCTATTGATGTTAAGGGTGGAGATGTTGTCGTTGCAACAGGTGCAATTAGAATGGAAGGAACAAGTAGAGAGTATGCTCCGATTGAATTTCCTGCGGTTGCTAATCTTGAGGTTACAAATGCTCTTGTTCAAGCGGCAAAAAATCTTGATTATACATATCATACGGGCGTTGTTCAATGTAAAGATTCGTTTTACGGGCAACATTCTCCTGAAACTAAACCTGTAAGTTATGAATTGACAAACAAGTGGGAAGCGTGGAAAAGATTAGGCTGTTTGGCGTCTGAAATGGAATCGGCGGCACTGTTTGTTGTTGCAAGTTATTTGGGTGTTCGTGTAGGTTCAGTATTTTTGACCGTTGCAAACCAAGAACGTGAAAAAGCAGGTTTGGAAAATCCTGTGGTTCACGATACCGAAAAAGCGATTAAAACTGCGATTGAGGCAATTAAAATACTAAAAGGATAAAATTATGTTTAGAAAAAATAGAATGGAATATGTAATTAAAACTTGTTCGGCAGAAGATGCTCAGGATTTGCAAAATCTTCTCAACGAAATGTCTATGAACGGTTGGGAGCTTTACAGTATGCACGATATCGAGGACGAAGAAACAGGTGGACAATTAAATTGCATATTTATGCGTGAGGCGAAGTCTGACGGAACTTCTGATTCTGACATAATTAATATTTCTGATTTTAAAAGTCAAATGGAAAAAATGCTTTCTCCAAAAATGACCGAATATGAAAAATGTTTGGAAATTCAATCAAAAATCAGACACCAAAAAGAAACTATAAATAAAATTAAGGCTGAAATTGAAGGTGAAGCACCTGCATCTGTTTCCCGTAAAAAATTGAACGATAAAATTTCTGCGGGAATTAAAGAACTTGATGATTTGAAGGTTCAACTAAGTAAGGCAACTTCGCCTGATTTGATGTACTCAAAACTTCACGAGGAAAAATTGACAATTTATTTGAGTGAAGAGTTGTTAGGTTTAATTGATTCTGATAGAGATAATGCGTGTGGCGAAGAATTGATTGCGGAAACTGTAAAATCAAGACTGCACATGACCGAAAAATATGGTTATGTAATTCCAAAAGTTGTATTCAAAGATGACGAAAACCTAAACCCTTGCGAATTTAGTATCAGAATTAGAGGAATGGAAGTTTTCACGGCGGGTGTTGTGCCAAATTCGTTGATGTTCTATGCTGACGATATTCATACCGAACATAAAATTAAAAATTCCGTTAATGCGGTTGATGCAATTACCGATAGAAAAGTTATTTGGATTGAAAAGGATAAGGCAAAAGATTTTTGGCAACATGGTGTTACAGCGTCCGAGTATATCGCAAAATCGTTGGAATACGTTGCGGTGAAATACGTTGATGATTTGTTGGATTACGAGGATATCGACAAATATTTGGAAGTCGTAGAAAAAGAAAACGATTTTCTGATTGAAAATATTATTCCTGATTTGTTGACTTATTCTGATATAAAGTATCTTTTGACAAGTTTAATCAAGGAAAAAGTTTCGGTAAGAAATATTACTTATATTTTTGAAAAGATTAACGATTTTGCGGAAGAAGGCAGTAAGGCTGATATTTTGAATAAAGTCAGATTGTCGCTATCAAAACAAATTTGTAAGAATTATGTGAATGAAGACGGCGAATCTATCAGTGCCTTTGAATTGTCTGACAAAACTTATTCAGAGATTGTCTTGAGTTGCGATGAAAGCGAAGATTCGTTGATAAAAATTGACGGAACTTTGGCGGAAAAACTTGCGACAAAAATTGTTAAAAAGGCGAAAAAATTGAATATTCATAATCCGAAATTGATTGTTCCGATGGATTACAGACAAATATTTTTCACACTGTTGTCTTTGTACGTCAATAATATTACGGTCTTGGCGTGTGAAGAAATCGGTTGCTTGTATAAAATCGATAGCCTCGGCGAAGTGTAAAGATATTTTTTGAGTTTTAGAAAGGTGTGATTTTTGTAAATCATACCTTTTTTGTTGCTTAATTTCTTGTAAAATAATGTTCCCGCAGACGAATTTTACTCAAAATGTCGGTTGGGCATTAAACGCTTAAAATACAGACAATACCGGTAATACAGCCACTTGCAAAGTAGGTTGGCATTGCTATGCCAACAGCGTAATTCTTTCTAACAGATTCTGAATAAGATAAAATCAACGCAATTAAAAATTGCTTGATTTTCAATCTTTTCAGAATGACGAATCCTTTGGTAGGCTCTCCAATCTGTCATTCCGGCCTTTGAGCCGGAATCTGTTTACTTGTAGAAATAAAGCGAATTTTAATTAACTTCTGAACATTCTAAAATTAATAATAATTCCATATCCAATTTTACAAATTATACAAAATGTTAAATTCTCTGTCCAAAAAATCTTTTTATGCTAAGATAATTTTATAATTATTTAACATAATGTGCATTATGTAAGATTGAAATATTTTAAAAAGAATATTTTGTAAAAATTTGAAAGGAAGAAAAGAGTTGAATTATAAAATACTTGATATGAAGGTTTTGGGGGATGAACGAGGAAAATTAATCTCGCTTGAAAACAACAAAAATATTCCTTTTGAAATTAAACGAGTTTATTGGATATATGACACTGCACCTGATCAGGAGAGAGGAAAGCACGCACACAGAAATTTGGAACAGATTATAGTTGCACTGGACGGGGCTTGTCAATTTGTGCTGGATGACGGCAAGACAAGGGAAACTGTTTGGCTAAATCGTCCTGATAAAGGGCTTTATATCGGACCTAATATGTGGCGTGAGATGAGGCATTTTTCTTACGGATGTAAACTTATGGTTTTGGCAAGCAAGTATTATGACGAAAAAGAATACATTAGAGATTATGATGAATTTTTGAATGAGGTAAATGGATAATGATACATCAATTATCAGATGTTCAAAGTAAAAATATTGGTGAAAATACGAATATTTGGCAGTATTGTGTAGTGTTACCTGATGCAAAAATAGGCGATAATTGCAATATTTGTTCACATTGTTTTATAGAAAATGAGGTTGTTATCGGGAACAATGTGACCGTTAAAAACGGTGTTTATTTGTATGACGGGATAACCGTTGAAGATGATGTGTTTATCGGACCGAATGCTACTTTTTGCAACGACAGATACCCAAAATCAAAGAATAAAAATTTCAAGTTAGAACCGATAATAATTAAAAAGGGTGCATCTATCGGAGCGAATGCTACGATTTTGCCGGGGGTAACGATTGGTGAAGGTGCTTTGGTCGGAGCAGGTACGGTAGTTACAAAAGATGTTGCAGACAATGTGATTTATAAAGGTGGGCGAAATGGCTAATTTATTCACCTTTTTTATTTTATATTGTAATTTATTTTATTATAAAGCAATTACTAAGATTGAAAACCCGAAACCGACTTATCAGGTTATATTAAAGGCGGACGATTTAAAAGATTACGGTGTTACGGTAAAGAAACTAGATAAAATTATCAGAAAAGAAAATATAAAAATTTCTTGGGGGATTATAGGTAATTCGTTAGATAATCCGAGTGAGGATTATGTACAATTTTTAAAAAATAACGCTGACGGAAGGTATTATCATTTCTTTAATCACGGGTATTTGCATTTATGGAGTAAAAATACCGAGTTTGGAACAAAACCTTATGAATACCAACTGTTGCATTTGCGAAAGACAAATGACTTGGTAAAAGATAAAACAGGAATAATCTTGGATACGTTTGGAGCTCCAAATAATGCGATTGATAAAAATACGACTTTGGCATTAGAGCAAATTTCGCAAATTAAGTATTGGTATTATGGTGATAAATCATCAAATAAAAAGACTTTTGAACGAATATTTGATTTGGAATATGGTGTTGGCAGCCCGAATTATAAGCTTTTCAAGAAGAGTTTTGAGAATAATAAGAATAAATCTGATTTATATGTTTTTCAAATTCACCCGTATATGTGGAATAGTGAAGGTTTTTTAAATTTTTTGGTGGTTGTTAATTACCTGAAAAGCAAAGGTGCAATATTTGTTGCTCCAAGTGAAGTGAATTTTGAGAATAGAGAGGGAAATAAATAGTGGAAGGTATAATTTTATCTATAATAATGCCGTTATACAATGTTGAAAAGACTTTACAGGTTGCATTAGATTCTATTTTTATGCAAGATGTGAATTTCCCTTACGAAATTATTGTGGTAGATGATGCTTCCACTGACAAAACTTTAGAAATTTTAGAGAAAAATAAAGAAAAATATCCTCAAATTAAAATCATAAAACACGAAACAAATCAGGGTAATGCGATTTCATTTTATGACGGATTATCGGCAGCAAACGGAAAATATTTTTGCGTTTTAGACGGAGATGATTATTATACAGTGAGATATAAATTGCAAAAGCAAGTCGATTTCTTAAATGGGGATACAGAACATCAATATGTGGCAGTATCTCATAAATTTCTCAAAGTTGATAATGATTATAATATTATCGAAACCAATGTTTTTGCAGATGTAAATGAGATTGACTACAAGTATTATTTGCAAAATCTTCCATACAGTCACACTACGACATATATGTATAGAAATTTATATAAAAATAAAGTTCCGAAATTCTTTAAAGAAGAATTTTGTCGTGGAGATAATCCGAGAACCTTTTTCCATGTAATTTATACAAAAGGGAAAATAAAAATGTTGAATTTTGTCGGTTCGGTTTATCGATATAATAACAACGGAATTTGGAGTAAAACAAGTCTTCAGGAGCAACGTAAACGTAACCTTTGGATGTATGAAAAGTTATCCGAGTTTCTTCAAACCTCTCAAGAAAAAGATATGTTCATGAAAATTGTTATTGCCAGGTTTGTTAATAAAAAGTATGTAGCTCAATCTTCAGTTGTTGTTGATAATAGAAGTAGGTATATTGATATTTTATTAGCAATAGCCAATAAATATTCGTTTTCAAAATGTGATTTTTCTTTCAAATCTTTATATACCTCTTTATTTGTTGATAGCGTGGCAGAATCAATCGGATATGTTGAGAAAATTCGCCGTGATATTACCTTGTCAAATCCTATAAAAATAAATGATGACAATATAATGATTGTTATTTCAAAATTAACAACAACTGGTGGTGGAGTTTATTATGAAATAAAAGAGATTATTGAAATGTATGATGACAAAAAGGTGTATTTGTTATTTACGGATTTGAATGATGAAAATGAAATAAATGAAGATATTTTAGAAGAGTTAAAAGCGTATAAAAATTTGAGATTTGTATTTGGGCAAACAGAAACCGAAAACAAAATTGAAAAATTGTTTGACGAAGTAATTAAAATCGCTCCAAGAAAAATTTATCATTATTTGGGTCATAACAACCTTTATGCTTCTACTTTGCTTCAGTCTGATATGGCTAAAAATATTTGCGTATTTTCATTTGACCACGGTTTTTCACTTGGATTGATGAATTCAAATTATGATTGTTATATTGCGAAAAGACCGTCTGATTATGAAATGTTAAATCGAGTATTTAAAGATAAAGTTATATTTTTACCTTGCTGGAATAAGGATAAGAGCTTGTCGACAGAGTATAAACCGTATAACAATCATTCAAATCTGATTACTGCATGTGCAAGTGCGAGATTTTATAAATTACAGGGCAAAGAAGACGAAAATTATATAGATTTTGTATTAACTTTGCTGGAAAACACTAAAGGGAAACATGTTCATTTAGGTCCGATTGAGGAAAATATTATGAACGAGATTAAAGCACAAATGCAGGAACGTAATATTCCTGAGGAGAGTTTTGTTTATATTGAATGGGCTAAAAATATAGTAGAAACCTTGTTGGAAAATAATGTGGATATTTTTTTTGAGCCGTTTCCTACAGTGTCTTATAAAATTACATTGGAAATTTTGTCGGCTGGTATTCCAATTATCGCAAAGGAAAGCTTATTAAGAATGCAGACGGCGGACTTCTTGCCTTCAAATTCTTTGATGTGGTCAGACAAGGAAGATTTTATTAATAAATTGAAAAATTTAAGTGCGGAAGAGTTGCAGGAGCAGTCAATCTCGGCAAGAAAATATTTTGTTGAAACTCATGATATTAACTTATTAAAACCGTATTTTAAAAATGAAAAATCGTTGTATCTTCCGCAAAAGTCAAAATGTATTGATAATTATGTCTTAGATTGTGAAAATCTTGCGTCAATGTTTGAAGACAAAGTTACTGTTCGTGTTGCTCCTCCGTTAGTTAAAAAAAGAAACAAGCTATTTTCCATATTTAACGGACAATCGGATAACGGAAAAATGTATAAAATTGTTTATTTATTAGGTGTGAAATGTTCTTTTCGTAATAAGAAAAAAGAGAGAAATTAAGGATAAAGAGGAAATACAATGTGTAAATTATCAGTTATAGTCCCAGTATATAATGCATTAAACGATGTAAAATTATGCTTAAAAAGTTTAAAGCATAATTTTAATTTTGAACTTGGTGAGATAATTATTGTTAATGATTGTTCAAATTTAAAAACATCAAACTTTTTAAGAAAGTTTGTTCAAAGTAATACTCAATTTAATTTAATTGAAAATCAGGAAAATCTAGGTTTTGTAAAGACGTGTAACAAGGGAATGAAAATTTCTAATGGTAATATTGTAGTTTTACTAAATAGTGATACTGTTATTCCTCCACATTTTGTAGAAAAAATCATAGAATGTTTTAACTCAAAAAACAAAATTGGTATTGCAAGCCCAATTTCTTCTTTTTCAAATGCGTATTTTATTCCTTGTAAAAGATATTCGGATATTGGAAAAATAAATAATTTACTGGAACAAAAACATAAATGTGCTTATCCGTTAATTTTAACGGCGGAAGGTTTTTGTTACTGCATAAGAAGACAGGTAATAGAGCAACAGGGGTATTTAGATGAAATTTGGGGCAAGGGATATCATGAAGAAACAGATTATTCACTGCGAGCTATAAAAAATGGTTGGGAAAATGCTTTAATAGATAATTTATATGTTTATCATCGTCGGAATGCTTCTTTTGGCGAAAATAGAGAAATTCAAATCAAGAAAAATAATCCTGAATTTTATAGAAGATGGGGAGATTTTAGACAAAAATATAAAGCGGAACATAATTTAATAAATCCGATAATTGAAATAGAAAAAGAAATATATCCAAATGGAAATCCTGCAAGTTCTAAATGTAGTTTGTTGGAAAAATTTTTTAGATATATACAGAAATGATAGATTGCTATTTTTAAAACAGTTTTTAATAAAGTTAAGTTTACCAGTGTTAGATATTAGAAAAATTTGATTAAGGAGTAATAAATGAATATAACAGTAATTGGTACAGGATATGTCGGCTTGGTTGCCGGAGCATGTCTTGCGGATATGGGTAACAGTGTTATCTGTGTTGACAATAACGAAGATAAATTGAACAAGTTAAAACAGGGAATTATTCCGATTTATGAACCCGGTTTGGAAGAACTTGTTAAATATAATGTTTCGGAAAATCGTTTGAGTTTTTCATCAGACATCGATTTTGCGGTTAAAAATTCTGAGGTTTGTTTTATTGCTGTCGGAACTCCGCAAGGTGAAGACGGTTCTTGTGATTTGCAATATGTTTTGAAAGTTGCCGAACAAATTGCCCAAGCAATGAACGGTTATAAGGTTATTGTTGATAAATCCACCGTTCCTGTAGGTACGGCTCAAAAAGTTACTGAGATTATCAAAAAATACACTTCTCATGAGTTTGACGTTGTTTCAAATCCTGAGTTTTTAAAGCAAGGTAACGCTGTTGAAGACTTTTTGAAACCTGATAGGGTTGTAATCGGTTCTAATTCTGACAAAGCAACCGCAATTATGCAGGAAATCTACTCACCGTTTTTTAGAACGGGTAACAGAGTTGTTGTTATGGACGTTAAATCGGCAGAAATGACCAAATATGCTTCAAATTCTTTCCTTGCAACAAAAATCTCATTTATGAACGAGATTGCTAATCTTTGTGAAAAAGTCGGAGCTGATGCTGAAATGGTACGAATCGGTATGAGTACGGATTCCCGAATAGGTAACAAGTTTTTATTCCCGGGGCTCGGATATGGCGGAAGTTGTTTCCCGAAAGACGTTAAGGCACTTATCAAAACAGGTTCCGAAAACGGTTGCGAAATGTCCATAATAAAATCCGCAGATGATGTGAATAAAAATCAAAGGTTGTTATTTATTGATAAAATTAAAAAACATTTTAATAACGATTTGAAAGGCTTGACGGTTTGTGTTTGGGGTTTGGCATTTAAACCCAAAACCGATGATATGAGGGAAGCTCCTGCAATTACCATAATTAATGAATTGTTATCTTGTGGGGCAAAGGTTAAGGCATTTGACCCGAAGGCATTTGATAGTGCAAGATTTCATTTTCAAGATAAAATTACTTATTGTAAAAATCAATATGAAGCTCTTGAAAATGCGGATTGCTTATTGCTCTTGACCGAATGGAACGAATTTAGACGTCCTGACTTGGAAAAAGTTAAAACATTACTAAGAAAACCCGTAATTTTTGATGGCAGAAATCAATATGACTCAAAAAGATTAACATCAAAAGGCTTTACTTATTATCAAATAGGAAAATGTTGCGAAGGATAGATATATGATAAAATTTTTAGATTTGGAAAGGGTTAATAATCGTTTTAGAACTGAAATTGATGCGAGATTTAAGGCAATTCTTGACAAGGGTTGGTATTTGCAAGGCGAAGAAAATGAAAAATTCAGCACAAATTTTGCAAAATATTGCGGTACAAAATATTGTCTTGGCGTTGCAAACGGGCTTGATGCTTTGAATTTGATTATCAAGGCGTACGGTTTTGGAGCAGGTGATGAAATTATCGTTCCTGCAAATACTTACATTGCTTCAATTCTTGCAATCTCCGAAAACGGTTGTACTCCGGTTTTGGTTGAACCTGATATCAATACTTATAATATTAATCCCGATTTGATTGAAGAAAAAATAACAGACAAAACCAAAGCAATTATGGTTGTTCATCTGTACGGACAAGCCGTTGAATTGGAAAAAATTTGGGTATTAGCTAAAAAATACGATTTGAAGGTTATTGAAGATTCCGCACAGGCTCACGGTGCTTTTTATCAGGGTAAAAGGGTCGGAAATTTGGGCGATGCAAGCGGATTTTCCTTCTATCCGGGTAAGAACTTGGGCTGTATGGGTGATGGCGGTGCTATTACCACTAATGACAAGGATTTGTATGAAAAAGTGAAAGCGATTGCGAATTACGGTTCTGACAGAAAATATCATCATATTTATAAAGGTGTAAATTCAAGATTGGACGAACTTCAAGCAGCAGTTCTTGATGTGAGGTTGAAATACCTCGATGAAGATAACAAAAGACGCCGTGAAATTGCCAATTATTATTTGAAAAATATTCACAACGAAAAAATAAATTTAAGAAAACCGTATAGTGATGAGGCTAATGTTTGGCATATTTTTCCTATCAGAACAGATAATAGAGAAGATTTGCAAAAATATTTGGAAAGTCACGGTATTCAGACAAATATTCACTATCCGACACCACCTCACAAACAGGGTGCATATAAAGAATGGGAAAATCAAAGTTATCCCGTATCTGAAGAAATCCACAGAACCGAATTGAGTTTGCCGATTTCACCTGTTATGAGCGAGGAAGCAGTTAAAAAAGTCGTTGAGGTGTTGAATGAATGGTAGTCACGGTGATTTTCCGTTAGTTTCGGTTATCCTTCCTGCGTATAATCATGAAAAATATGTTCAAGTCGCAATTCAATCGGTAGTCAACCAAACTTACCAAAATATTGAGTTTATAGTTGTTGATGACGGTTCAAAAGATTTGACGTGGCAAAAAATTCAAGAAATGAAACCTGCTTGCGAGGAGCGTTTTACAAACGTTATTTTTCAAACTAAAGAAAATGAAGGTACTTGTGCGACTTTAAACCGGTTGATTTCTTTGTCGAACGGCGAATATATTTATCTTATTGCTTCTGATGATATCGCAAAACCTCAGGCGATAGAAAAAGAAGTAAGTTTTTTGATTGATAATCCTGATTATGCTTTGGTTGTCGGGGATAGTGAATTTATTGATGATAACGGCAAAGTTTGTTATTGGGACGAAGAAAAAAATATTATTTATGATAAATCTCAGGCAAGATTTACAAGTTTTTGCAATTATTTGAAAAGTTGTCGGGATTTCAAATTTACTTCAAGAGAATTTGGGTCTTATCGTACGTTATATCTTGGAAATTATATTCCAAACGGGTATTTAATAAGAAAATCTGTTTTTGAAAAAACGGGTTTGTTCACAAAAGAAGCCCCGCTTGAGGATTATTATATAATGCTGCAAATTGCAAAGTATGCAAAGATGAAATTCTTGGACGAAATTTTATTTTCTTACCGCTGGCATTCGGGTAACAGTATTAAAAACAGAGTGGTTGCAGTTGCGAATGATATGAAAACAAGACAGTATGAAGAAAAAATTATTTCAGATATTGAAGCTCTTGAAAATCGTGGTGTTTTGGACGATGTCGTTTGCTTTTTACGTTGTAATGTGCAAATGAAAGAATTAAAGCATTTGAATAGTGATTTGCAAGACGAGATTTACCTGATAAAACACAAAAACATGGTGGTTTGGAATTACTATTGCTACAAACTTTTATCAAAAATTTTACTCGGCAGGGTGAGAAAATATTGTGAATTTCAAGCAAAAAGATATCATCACAAGGTTCTGAAATTAAGAAAAGTCTTGGAAAAATAATCTGAAATTTCCTATATTTTTGTTGTCAAATTCTTAATATTTTTGATGTAATGTTGTTCGGTTGCGAGTTTACCGTAAAATCCCTCGTCTGTTTGACTTGATAAAGGTTTAGGCTGAATTGTGTTGCTTATGGAAAGGTTTGAAGTTTTTTCATTTTCTACTTGGGGGATTGACACTGAAATTCAATTATAATCAAATTTTCCGCTTCTTTATGTCTGTTTGTAAAAATTTATTACAAAAAATTTAAAAATTTTTTCAAAAATTCGCCAAAATTACTTGACTAGGGATATTGATGTAATATGATGAAGTAACATGCAAAAGTAAAGTTGGGTGAATTGTGCCTAATTCATAAAACATGAAAAAACAAAATTCCGCAACTTGTACAACTCCCTGAAATTGCAGTTATTTGCCAAATCTTTTGGCAGAGGGTTTACAGCCTTAAGTTAGAAAAACGTTTTATAGTAGTACATCATTATTAAAATGAGGTGAATTGATGTCTGAGACAAAATATGCAAAAAGAGTAACGCCAATGGGCATTCCACACACCCGTTTGGACGATTTACCGGACCTTATTGAGGTGCAAAAAAAATCATTTGAGTGGTTCTTGAAGGAAGGTTTGAAGGAAGAATTACTTTCTTTTTCTCCTATTAAAGACTACACAGGAAGATTAGAGCTACACTTCTTGCCGAATTATACTTTCGACAACGCAAAGTACACGGTTGAAGAAGCTCGTATTCATGATGCAACTTATGCAAAACAGTTGCGTGTTATGATTAGATTGGTTAACCGTGACAGCGGTGAAATCAAAGAACAAGAAGTTTATATCGGTGATATCCCTACAATGACTGACAAAGGTACTTTCATTGTAAACGGTGCGGAACGTGTAATCGTTTCACAAATCGTTCGTTCACCTGGTGTTTACTTCAAGTGTGATCCGTCACCTACAGGAAAACGTTTGTACAACGCTACAATGATTCCTAACCGTGGTGCTTGGTTGAAAATTGAAACAGATTCTAATGATGTTATTCACGTTAAAATCGACAAAAACAGAAAAATCCTTGCTACAACCTTGTTGAAAGCAATGGGTATTTCAGTTTCCGAAATGGAATCTAAATTCACACACTTTGAATTTTTGAAGAAAACATTGGAAAAAGACCCAACCGAAACTACAGATGAAGCTTTGGTTGAATTGTATAAAAAATTAAGACCTGGTGATCCTGCTTCTCCACAAGGCGGACGTCAAATCTTAGAATCAAGATTCTTTGATGAAAAGAAATACGATATCGGTCGTGTAGGTCGTTACAAATTGAACAAAAAGTTAAATTTGAACATTCCTAAAAACCAACGTACTTTGACTGTTGAAGATATCGTTTCAACTATTGAATATTTGATTAACTTAACTTATGACGAAGGTCAATTAGATGATATCGACCACTTGGGTAACAGAAGAATCCGCTCAGTGGGTGAATTGTTGCAAAACCAATTTAGAGTAGGTTTGTCAAGAATTGAAAGAATCGTTAAAGAAAGAATGACTTTACAAGATTCTGAAACTTTGACACCGTTGAACTTGTTGAACACAAAACCGTTGGTTGCTTCTTTGAAGGAATTTTTCGGCAGTTCACAATTATCACAGTTCATGGATCAAACCAACCCGCTTGCAGAATTAACGCACAAACGACGTATTTCAGCATTAGGACCTGGTGGTTTACAAAGAGAAAGAGCAGGATTTGCTGTTCGTGATATTCACCCTTCTCACTACGGTCGTATTTGTCCGATTGAAACTCCGGAAGGTCCGAACGCAGGTTTGATTGGTTCATTGGCTACTCACGCTAAAGTTAACGATTACGGTTTTGTTGAATCTCCGTTCTTCGTTGTAAAAGACGGTGTTGTAACTGATGAAGTTGTTTATATGACAGCCGATGCCGATGAAAACTTCCGTTGTGCTCCTGCTGACGTTAAGTTGACAAAAGACAGAAGATTTGTAGAAAACATGGTTCCTGCAAGATATCGTTCTGAATTTATCATGTGTGAAGCTTCAAAAATCGACTTTGTCGGTGTTTGTCCTATCCAAATCATTTCTGTTGCAACCTCAATGATTCCGTTCATTGAACACGATGATGCTAACCGTGCATTGATGGGTTCTAACATGCAACGTCAAGCCGTTCCGCTTTTGATTACCCAAAGACCGAGAGTTGGTACGGGTCTTGAATCTCGTGTAGCAAAAGACTCAGGTATGGTTATCGTTTCAGATATTGACGGTACTGTTGAAAGAGTTGTCGGTGAAGAAATTGTTATCAGAGATGTACAAGGTAAACCGCATATTTACACATTGATGAAATATGTAAGAAGTAACCAAGATACTTGTATTAACCAAAAGCCTATCGTTCACGAAGGTGACAAGGTTAAAGCAGGCGATGTAATCGCAGATGGTGCTTCAACATGTGGCGGTGAACTTTCTTTAGGTAAAAACATTTTAGTTGCTTATATGCCTTGGGAAGGCTATAACTTCGAAGATGCTATCTTGCTTTCTGAAAGATGCGTACACGATGATATCTTCACATCATTACACATTGAAAAATTAGAAATTGAAGCTCGTCAAACTAAATTGGGACCTGAAGAAATTACTCGTGAAATTCCAAACGTTTCTGAAGATGCTTTGAGACACTTGGATGAGCGTGGTATTGTCAGAATCGGTGCCAGAGTTTATGCAGACGATATTCTTGTTGGTAAAGTTACACCGAAAGGTGAATCTGAACATCCGCCTGAAGAAAAATTGTTGAGAGCAATTTTTGCGGAAAAAGCAAGAGATGTTAAAGATAATTCATTGCGTGTTCCACACGGTGAAGGTGGTAGAGTTCTCGATGTTAAGGTATTTGACAGAGAAAAAGGTGATGAATTACCACCTGGTGCTAACACAGTAATCAGAGTTTACATTGCACAAAAACGTAAGGTTTCTGTCGGTGATAAACTTTCAGGACGTCACGGTAACAAAGGTATCGTATCAAGAATCTTACCTAGAGAAGATATGCCGTTCTTGCCTGACGGAACTCCTGTTGATATCGTGTTGAACCCACTTGGTGTACCTTCTCGTATGAACGTTGGTCAAACTTACGAATTATTGTTAGGTTTGGCAGCATACTTGACAGGCGACTACTATGAAGCACCTGCATTCGATGAAATGTACGGTGAAAATCAATCCGAAATCGCAACAAAAGCAGAACTTCTTAGAGGTATCAAAGAATCAGGCTGTGATTGGGTTGGCGAAGACGGTAAAGTATTGTTGATTGACGGTAGAACAGGTGAACCGTTTGACAGACCTGTTGCTGTCGGTTTGACATACTTCTTGAAACTTGTTCACCTTGTAGATGACAAGATTCACGCAAGAAGTACCGGTCCTTACTCACTTGTAACTCAACAACCATTGGGTGGTAAAGCTCAATTTGGTGGTCAAAGATTCGGTGAAATGGAAGTTTGGGCATTGGAAGCTTATGGTGCTGCTTATACTCTTCAAGAAATGTTAACAATCAAATCAGATGATGTTAACGGTAGAAACAGAGCGTACGAAGCAATCGTTAAGGGCGACAATATCCCAAGACCGGGTATTCCTGAATCATTTAAGGTACTTGTAAGAGAATTGCAAAGTATCGGTTTAGATATTACAGTAGCGAAAAAAGACGGACAGGAAGTAGATTTGATGACAGATATGGACGATTTGAGAAAATCAGCTCCAAAACGTACATTGTCTGACGTTGATTCAGAGTTGTTGAACATCAACTTCTTTGAAACACCAACTACTTTCGGTGGTGATCTATAATTATAAGGAGAATTAAAATTGTCTACAAGTATTGATTATTTTGATTATATACGAATAAGTATGGCATCTCCGGAGAGAATACTTCAATGGTCACACGGCGAAGTTACCAAACCGGAAACCATCAATTACCGTACTTTAAAACCTGAAAGAGATGGTTTGTTCTGCGAAAGAATTTTTGGACCTACAAAGGACTGGGAATGCTATTGCGGTAAGTACAAAAGAGTAAGACATAAGGGTATCATCTGTGAACGTTGCGGTGTTGAAGTTACAGATTCAAAAGTAAGACGTCACAGAATGGGACACATCAAATTGGCGGCACCTGTGTCACACATTTGGTTCTTGAAAGGTATCCCTTCATATCTTGGCTTGTTGTTGGATATGACTTTGAAAGATTTGGAACAAGTTATTTACTTCAACAGCTATGTAGTAATCGATGGTGGCGACAGTGATTTCAGAAAATTACAGTTGTTAACCGAAGATGAATATGATGAATATATGGAAAGCAACGAAGAATCAACTTTGAAAGTTGGTATCGGTGCTGAAGCAATCAAAGAATTGCTTTCCGAAATTGATGTTAAAGCGTTGGCAGAAGAAATTAGAAGTGAATTGGCAGGAAATGTAACTTCTGTTCAAAAGAAATCTAAATTGATTAAGAGATTGAGATTACTTGATAGCTTGATTTCTTCAGAAACCAACCCGACTTGGATGATAATGGACGTGTTACCTGTAACACCGCCTGATTTAAGACCTATGGTTCAATTAGACGGCGGACGTTTTGCGACATCAGATTTGAATGATTTGTACAGACGTGTAATCAACAGAAACAACCGTTTACAAAGACTTTTGGAAATGGGAGCTCCTGAAATCATCGTTAGAAACGAAAAGAGAATGTTGCAGGAAGCAGTTGATGCTTTGATTGATAACGGACGTCGTGGAAGAACCGTAGTCGGTCCTAACAACCGTGCGTTGAAATCTTTGTCTAACATTATTGAAGGTAAACAAGGTCGTTTCCGTCAAAACTTGTTAGGTAAACGTGTTGACTACTCAGGTCGTTCGGTTATCGTTGTTGGTCCTTCATTACAATTACACCAATGCGGTTTGCCGAAGGAAATGGCAATCGAACTTTTCAAACCGTTTGTTGTTAATAAACTTATCGAAAGAGGATATGTTCAAAACATCAAATCAGCAAAGAAAAAGATTGAACGTTCGGAACACATTGTATGGGATATCTTAGAAGAAGTTATTGACGGACACCCTGTAATGTTGAACCGTGCTCCGACTTTGCACAGACTTGGTATTCAGGCATTTGAACCGAAATTGGTAGAAGGTCGTGCTATTCAGCTTCACCCGTTAGTATGTACAGCATTCAACGCTGACTTCGACGGTGACCAAATGGCTGTTCACGTTCCGCTATCTATCGAGGCTCAAGCAGAAGCAAGAATGTTGATGTTGGCAACTAACAACTTGTTAGCCCCTGCTAACGGTAAACCTATTGTTACACCTTCTCAGGATATGGTCTTGGGTATGTATTACTTAACTACTATCAAAGATCCTAATCAAGAAGTAAAAGGTTACTTCTATAACTTCCAAGACGCTATTTCAGCGTTGGAAGTAGGAGTTATCAAACTTCACGATAAGATTGTCGTTAGAGATGAAAAAGGTAACAGATTAGAAACTACAGTTGGTAGAATTATCTTCAACCAAGAAGTTAGAAAAGCACTAGCGTAAGTGCAAAATCAGTGGAAAAAATAACTAATTGAAGGAAAATTAGAATGGAAAAAACATATACAAATACAAAGAAAACTCCTGATTTCATTAACAAACAAATGGACAAAGGTTCTTTGAAGAAATTGTTAGGTCAGATGTATTTGGAATACGGCGGAGCGAAGGCTGCAACATTGGCTAACTCACTTAAAAACTTAGGATATAAGTACGCTACAATTTCAGGTACAACAATCTCTATTGCTGACTTATCAGTTCCGTCTATCAAGAAAGATTTGTTGAAATCAGCAGAGAGTGAAATTGAAAAATCTACAAACAGATACTTGAAAGGTGAAATTACCGAAGTAGAAAGATATACAAAGGTTATTGATACTTGGTCTGAAACAACGGCGAAATTAACCGAACAGGTTGTAGAAAACTTTGATAAATTGAATCCGGTATATATGATGGCGTTCTCCGGAGCCCGTGGTAACTTGTCACAGGTATCACAGTTGGTTGGTATGCGTGGTTTGATGGCAGACGCACAAGGTCAAATCATCGACTTGCCTATTAAATCAAACTTTAAAGAAGGCTTGTCAGTTACCGAATACATCATTTCATCATACGGTGCTCGTAAAGGTCTTGTAGATACAGCGTTGAAAACAGCCGATTCAGGTTACTTAACAAGACGTTTGGTTGACGTTGCACAAGATGTAATTATCAGAGCAGATGATTGTCATACTGACAAATACATCAACTTGAAAGCAATTACCGAAAGAGATAAAGTTATCGTTCCGTTAATTGACAGATTGTTGGGTAGAACAGTTGCTCAAGATATCGTTGATGCTGAAGGTAACGTTCTTGTTATTAAAGGTACAACAATGGACAGAGATGCAATCAAAAAGATTTCAAACTTAGACTTGCAAGAATTAAAAGTTCGTTCAGGCTTGACTTGCGGTTTGGAATACGGTGTTTGCCAAAAATGTTACGGTTGGGCAATGACAACTCAAAAATTGGTTGATATCGGTGAAGCAATCGGTATTATTGCTGCTCAGTCAATCGGTGAACCGGGTACACAGTTGACAATGAGAACCTTCCACACAGGTGGTGCGGTTGGCGTTAAAGAAGCTAAGAAAGAAATTATCGCTCGTGAAGCAGGTGTTGTAAGTTCAAAAATCAAAGCAAGAGAATTGAGAACTCGTCACGGTGATATCGTTCAAGTTTCAATGTACGAAGCTGATATCGAAGTTAAAGGTGAAAAGAGAACTACAAAATATCATATTCCTGCTGGTGCTACCTTGTTTATCACTGATGGTATGAAGGTTGCAAAAGGCTACAAAATGGCTGAACACTCACCTCAAACTCAAGGTGTAACAGAAAAAGCTACAAAAGATATCTTTGCTGATATCAGCGGTGAAATCGTATTTGAAGACTTCAAGGCTGATGAAAAGAAAGACAGACAAGGTAACGTTTCAAGAACTACAAACAAACAAGGTGTTATTTGGGTTCTTGGCGGTGATGTTTACACATTACCTGGTGGTTCAAAAGTTCTTGTTAAAGATGGCGAAAAAGTTTCAGAAGGCGGAGTTTTGGCAGAAACTTTAACAATCTCAGAACACGGCGGTGAAGTTCGTGTAGGTGAAGATTTGGTGATTGAAAATGTTAAATCTCACGGCAAAACAATTAAGAAAATTGTTCAAGGTAAAGAATTGACAATCGTTATCGCTTCTTTACAACCTGAAAATGCTGTATTTGAACAAACTAAAAAAGAACAATTATGGACAGTTGAAGCAACTGGTGAAAAATATATCGTTAAGGCTCCTGTTGATACAACAGTTGAAAACGGTATGATTATTGCCGAATTGGTAGATGATGATTGTTCGGTATCTTCTTCAGGTGAAATCAGATACGTTGACGTTGAAGTTGACGAAAATCAAATCATTACAAAACCTGGTAAGGTTGTATTCATTCCTGAGGAAATCCACCAAATCAATAAAGACAGCACATTGAAAATGGTTGAAAACGGTACTGCGGTTACTGCAGGTACTGAAATCGTTAAAGATGTTTACTGTCACATTGACGGTGTTGTTGAATTTAAAGAATACAACGATGTAATTCACGAAATTACTGTAAGACCTGGTGAAGTTCATACATTGTCAAGCATTTCAGAATTGAAAGTTGACGAAGGCGAAGTTATCAAGAAAGGTACTGTAATTGCTGAAGGTATTAAGGCTAAAGAAACTTCAATCGTTTCAATTATGGATTCTTCAGTAGATGATTTACCGCTTGATGATTTGGACGAAGAAATTGATTCAGCGTTGACTTTAGATGAAGATTCAATCGCTAATCAACCTGTTCAAATCTTGGTAAGACCTGTTCAAGTATTAGATGTTGATCAAAAAGACGTTTCAATCAGATTCAACACAACAGATGAATTGATTGATATCATTCCTGTAACTCAACTTCAATACAAAGACGGTGCAAGAGTTAGAAACGTTGACGGTGCAACAATTACAAGAACAAGCTTAGTTCTTCAAATGCAAGGTTACTTGTCACACTTGAAGGGTATGGTTGAACTTGACGCTCAAGGCGGTTTGAGAATTGTTGTATTGGAAAACTTGATTGTACGTCGTGAAATGGAAGGTTCTTCAAAGGCTTCATCTTTACAAACAGAATTGTTGGTAAAAGACGGTGAAACTATTGACCCTAGAACTCCTGTTGCTAAAACTCAAGTTTTGGCAGTAAATGATGCGGTTGCTTCCATCAAAACTGATGATGAAGAAGTAAGAAGATTGCTTTTGATTTCTAACAGTTCCGAAACAGTTGTATCTGTATCAGGAAAATCAGTTGTTAAGAAGGGTGACTTCGTAAAAACTGATAAAGTTTTGGCAGAAAGTGGCGAAACTTCTCCTGTATCAGGTGTTGTTACAGCAGTTAATAAAGGTTCTATTTCAATCAGAAACGGTCGTCCGTACTTGATTAGCCCTGGTACAATGTTGCAAATCGGTGCGGGAGCATTGGTTCTAAGAGGTGACTTGCTTGCGACATTGGTATTTGAAAGAGAAAAAACAGGCGATATCGTTCAAGGTCTTCCGAAAGTAGAAGAGTTGCTAGAAGGTAGAAAACCGAAAGATTGTGCTATTTTGGCAGAAAATGACGGTACTGCTAAGATTGAAATTGATGATGATGGACTTCCGAGATTGTTCTTGGTTGATGAAAACGGCTCATCTGTTGAAATCAAATATGCGATTGATTCAAACGTAATCGTGTCAAACGGACAAAAGATTACAAAAGGTCAACCGTTGACTTCAGGACCTATGAACCCTCATGATGTAATGAGATTATGCGGACCTGAAGCAGCACAACAATACTTGGTTGACGAAGTACAACGTGTATATCGCTCTCAAGGTGTTGAAATTGCTGATAAACATATTGAAATTATCGTTCGTCAAATGACTAAGAAAGTTAAAGTTATTGACGCAGGTGATACAAACTTGTTACCTGGTGAATTGATTGAAATGCAAACTTTTGAAAAAGAAAACAAAGTAGCAGAAGAAGCAGGTAAAGCACCTGCACAATGTGAATACATGTTGTTAGGTATCACAAAAGCTTCTTTGAATACTGAAAGCTTCATTTCAGCCGCTTCTTTCCAAGAAACAACAAGAATCTTGACAGAAGCAGCAGTTGACGGTAAGAAAGACTTGTTAAGAGGTTTGAAAGAAAACGTTATTATCGGTCGTTTGATTCCGGCAGGTACAGGCTTCCATCACTTAATCAATGCTGATGAAGAACGTGACAGAGAAGAAAGAAAACGTGCAGTTGCTCAAAGAAATCAAGCAAGAAAACCATCTGCAATTTTGGAAGAAATTGAAGGTATGTTTGGTGCTCCTGATTTTGATATTGATGACGAACAACACTAATCGTTTTCAAATTCATAACTTAAAAGACTTCCGAGATTTCGGAAGTCTTTTTTAATGTTTAAAAATAGAAATTTGTTTTTGTTAAAAAACGAGATTTTTATTAAACATTTTTTCCCATATCGTAAGCCACTTTCGGATAGTCGGTTTGTTCGATATCACCTTTTTGCCAAACTCCTGTTGCTATGAGCTGACCTTTGACTGTCGGGTTCGGAATACATGACATAAGTCCGTCAAATTCAACAATTACTCTGTCCATAGCATGCGGATTGCCGTCAGCGGCGGTCATTATGTAGTAAAATTCTTTGTTTGAAAGGTGAATGTATCTTGCACAAAATCTATCGATAAAAGTTTTCATCTGACCGCACATAGTGTAAAAATAAACAGGTGTTGCAAAAATGATTACGTCTGCTACGATAAGTTTTTCTAAAATTTCGTTCATATCGTCTTTTTGAGCACAACCGCCGTAATCGTTTGTGTTACAAAAACCGCAGCCTGTGCAGTAGTTGATTTTTTTATCTTTAAGAAATATTTTTTCTACGTTGTTACCCGCATCTTTTGCACCTTGAGCGAATTTGTCGCATAGAGTGTCGGAATTCCCGCCTTTACGAGGGGAAGATGAGATTATAATTACATTTTTGCTCATTTGGTTCTCCTAATAAACTGTACAAATTTATTTTACTACTTGATAGTTGCTATCAGTCAATAGGGAATAATTTTAAATCTCAGGCAATGCTTGTTGTGTTATTCTTTCTAACAGATTCTGGATAACAAGAAAAATAAAATTGTAACGAAAACTTAACAAAACTAATAAAAAAATTAAAGAAGAAGAATAAAGAT
>OIYG01000254.1_pt1 | contig 57316 bp, 56 predicted proteins | sample 1587861 | NCBI WGS metagenome assembly OIYG01 (sample SAMN03283272) | human gut metagenome | biome: human-associated habitat; material: feces | host: Homo sapiens | place: Peru | collected 2012
TTAGAAAGGAAAAGTGATATAAATGTTACTACAAGGTACGTTTATATCATACAAGTAACTATGAATAAAAAAGGTTTTACATTATTAGAAATGGTTGTAGTAGTAATGATAATTGCGATATTGTTTTTGCTTACTATACCCAATGTCTCAAAAGTAATCGATAGCGTTGATAATAACGCCTGTGATGCTTTGACAAGAGTTGTTGATTCAGCAATTGTCCAATACAAATTAACCTATGGACAATACCCATCATCTGTTGGTGATTTAGTCTCAGCTGGTTTAATCAGCGATGAACAGACATCTTGTTCCAATGGTAAGAATATCTATATAAGTGGAGGACAGTCTTATCATGAATAACAAAGGAAATACGATGGTAGATATGTTACTGGTGATGCTTATTACGATGGGGTGTATGTGTCTAACGTTAAATAGAAATATTAGTATACAAAGTGGACACTATGATTTTTTAAATAAATACCTAGTAGCTCAAAGTAGGGCGTTAAAGAATAGAGAAAACACCATGTATGAAGAAGGACTATATTTTAATGAAAATGGTCATGTAAATAGGGGTGGAACTTTCTATTTCGATAATCATAAAGCCATTGTTCATTTGGGTAATGGCTATATTACCTATGAATAATAAAGGTTTTCTATTAGTTGATGCCCTCGTTAATTGTCTAATTGTAGCTTCCTTATCAATACTATGTATTGGCTTATTTAAACAATTTGATAATTATTATGATGGATATGAAAGATATAGTGAAGAGTTGAATGAAAAATATGAAATCTTATTCGGCGGGCTTTATTAAGACAAGATTTCTGATTGCCCTATTAATAACTCTATCAATACTTCCCTTGTGCACTTCTATGGTAAGACTATTGGGCAATGTGAATATGGACTATGATTTAGTAAATAGTGAACTTAGTATGATGGATTTAAGAAGAATCTTGTTGATAGCCTATGACTTAGAAATAAATGAATATGAACTTAATTTTACTTATCATAATAGCCCATATAATTTAAGGTTTATAAACGATAAGTTAATACTTAGTCCTGGTACTCAAATCTATTTAAACGATATTAAAGAAGCTTCTTTTTATACTAAAAATGGTTGTTTATATTTAAGGTATGTGAATAATGATAATAAGGAATACGAAAAGAATATTGGCTCAGCAAAGAGCTTTCATCTCCCTGAGCTTTCTAATAATTATGATGATGGCACTAGAGATGATTATGATTTATACTAATTATCTAATTTGTGCTAATACAGTTTATTTTGATATGAATGACTTCTATGATGATTTTAAGACAGAAGCTGAAATGATTAATACTGCTAAATATATTTTAAGTAATGATGAAACATTAGAAACTTATGAAATTAGTGAAGGGGTAGTTAATGTTGTAGCTAATGGTAATCTTTATTATCTAGAATGCAATGGAATTAATCTTTCAATAAATGTAGAAGATAGAATGATAATTGACTATAAAGTTAGATGATATTAAAATTACATAGGAAAAAAGGAGAATATATGATTAACTGTACAGAAATTAAACCAGGTCAATGTTTTACTTGGGAAAATCAACTTTATCAATGTATCGACATTGCCTTAAATAAGACTGCAATGGCCAAGATGAAAGTTAAAATCAAGGTTAAGGAGCCAAGAACTGGTGTTGTTAAGGAATTAAGCTTAATTGGTGGTGATAAGGTAGGCGAGGCTACTATTGATAAGAAGGCTATGCAATACCTATATGATGCTGGTGAGGCATTAGTGTTCATGGACAATGAAACTTATGAACAAATCGAACTTCCAAAGGATAATTTAAGTTGGGAAATGAACTTCTTAACTCCAAACCTAGAAGTAAGTGTTATGGACTACCAAGGTGAAATCCTAGGTATCTCTTTACCTGATAAGGTTGCCCTAGAATTAGTTGAATGTGAATTGGCTGTTAAGGGTGATACTGCAACTTCAGCATTAAAGAATGCGGTATGTGAAACAGGTTTACAAGTTAAAGTTCCAATGTTTATCAACAATGGTGAAAAGATTATCGTTTCTACTATTGATGGTAAATATTCTTCAAGAGCATAATTAAAAGCCCATTTGGGCTTTTTTGTTTACTTGTTTAAAAATTTTATCACACTTGTTGCAGCTCTAGCACCATCACCACAGGCCGTAATAATCTGTCTTAAATGGGTATTAGTAACATCACCTGCACCAAAGATATAAGGAATACTAGTTTTCATATCTTCATCAACTACAACACATCCATATTCATCTAAAATACTACTAGGTACAAATGAAGTATTTGGGATGGAACCAAGATATGGGAATATTCCTTGGCATTCAATATCCATTATTGAATCATCTAGTTTATTCTTTACTTGTAAACCAGAAATCTTATCATCACTTATTAATAACTTATATGGTAAGGCATTCTTAATGACTTTAATCTTAGGATCTTGACTAATCATATCAACCAAAGTTGCATCGGCTCTAAATTCATCTCTTCTTATGATGATTGTGATTGAATTTACGATATTGCTTAAATATAAAGCTTCTTGTAGGGCGCTATTACCACCACCCACAATCACAATATCCTTTTTACGATAGAAGAAACCATCACAGACTGCACAATAAGAAATACCTTTGCCAATATAATCATTTGCCTTTTCCAAGTCCAATTCCTTTTCCTTAGAACCAGAGGCAATAATAATAGCCTTAGCTTCTATTTCTTTTCCATCATCTAAAGTAATGATATGTTCATTGATAGACTTAACCTCAGCATTTATAATTTCAGGTTTGAAAGAATTAGTATGACTTGCGAGCTTATCTGCTAATTCAAAGCCCGTTATTTCTTCGAAGGAAGGATAATTTTCAATCTTATCAATCTTAATTAATTTACCGCCAAGTGACAATGGCTCGATGATGCCAACCTTAAGATTAGCACGACTACCATATATTGCAGCACTAAGTCCTGCAGGACCACCACCAATTATTATTAAATCAAACATACTTTTCACCTCGTCTTGATTATAACATGTGTTGGTTTTTAGCCTCACCAATATGACCTAAATGTTATAGAATAATAAAGATGAAAAAACTATATCGTTTTATTTATTTTATAAGTTCATGTTTAATCTATATTTTACTTGGCTTATTTGAATTCTTTTGTCTTAATAACTTCGTAGATATGATATCTACTTCTTATTATGTGCATGCTAGTTTAATGATTCTTAGTTTACTTGTGATTAATCCTATTATTACTTTCAAATTAATTGGTTTAATACCAATTAAACCAAAGAAAAGGGTTAAGTCGGTGCACGATGAACTTAAACGTGAAGTTAAATGATGGTACAATAGGTCATATGAAAATCGCAATCGTAGCCGGAGGAACCGGTGGACATATATATCCTGCACTAACACTTGCAGAAGAATTAGAAAAAAGAGGCAACGAGATTGTCTTCTTTGGCTCTATTGATAGGATGGAAAAAGATGTAATTCCTAAGGCTGGTTTTAAATTTATCGGACTAGATATTACATCAACATCGGGTAATATTTTTAATAAAGTATTAAGTGTTTTCAGTATGAATAAAGCCTACAGGAAATGCTTAAAACTATTAAAAGGCTTTGACATGGCCATCGGTTTTGGCAATTATATTTCGGTTCCTGTTATTTTAGCAGCTAAGAAATTAGGCTTAAAAACAGTCATCCATGAACAAAATTCTTTTGTAGGTAAGGCTAATAAAATGCTAGACACAAAAGTTGATTTAGTAATTGGCTCATACATTGAAGACAAGGATCAATTTAAAAATCCTAATACTTTTATTTTAGGTAATCCTCAAAGTGGTAAAGCTTTTAATTATAAAAAAGACGATAACTATTTAAGTGAATTGGGATTAGATAAAAATAAAAAGACGGTTGTTATTTTCATGGGATCATTAGGCTCAGAAACTATCACTAAAGTTATGATAGATTTCTTTAAGTTATTAGATGGTAAATACCAAGTGATTTATGCGACAGGAAGTGCTTATTATGAGGATGTTGTAAGTAAAACTGAAAAGAAAGATTATTTAGTAATTAAAGAAAGAATTGATGGCATTAAGGCGATGAAAGCTTCTGATTTATTAGTTTCAAGAGCTGGTGCTACTACCTTATGTGAAATCACAGCTTTGGGTATGCCTGCAATATTGATACCATCTCCTTATGTGCCTAATAATCATCAATATTTTAATGCCTTAGCGCTTGTTAAAAAAGATGCTGCTTTGATGATTGAGGAGAAAGATTTGAGCGCTATTTCTTTAAAAGAAAAGATTGATAGTATAATAAATGATGTAGATACCCTAAACAGTCTAGCTAATAATGCCAAAAGTATGGCGAATAGCACTGTTATTGAAGATATTGTTGAAAAAATAGAGAAATTATGATTAAAGAATTTTTATGTGAACGCGGAAATTATCGCGATGATAAAACTTTTAGTAAGCTTACTACCGTTAAGATGGGTGGAGAGATTGCTCATTATGTAGAACCATATAACTTGGCTTGTTTAAAGGAAATTATTGATTTTCTCAAAGCCGAACATATTCCTTTTAAAGTTATTGGCAATGGTTCTAATTTAATTTGTGGATCATCACGCTTTGAAGGTGTGGTTATTTCATTAAAGAACTTTAACAATTTTGAAGTTTATAATGACCAACTATATGTTGAAGCTGGTGTTATGATGCCTTTCTTATGCATGTCTATCGCTAAACTTGGACTAAGCGGTCTTGAATTTGCCTCAGGTATACCAGGTAGTGTAGGTGGCCTTGTTTTTATGAATGCTGGCGCTTATAAAAAATCAATGGCTGATGTGGTCACTGAGGTTTTAGTATTAAAAGACGGCGAAATCTGTAGGATGAAGAAAGATGAACTTAAGTTGTCTTATCGTTATTCTATTTTCCAAGAACATCCAAGGTGGATTGTGATTGCTTGTTATATGACACTTGAACATGGTGATGCTGATGAAATTTTAGATCTAATTAAGGATAGAAAAAATAGAAGAATGGACACTCAGCCTTTAGATAAGCCAAGCGCTGGTTCCTGTTTTAGAAATCCAGATGGTGGTTTTGCCTGGAAATATATCGACGAAGTAGGCCTTAGAGGGGCTAATATGAATGGTGCTGAAATCAGCACTAAACATCCTAATTTCATTATTAATGCAGGTGGTGGTACTGGTGAAGATTATTTGGCCTTAGCTTTAAAAGCTCAAGAAGAAGTTAAAAAGAAATTTGATGTTAAGTTGATAATGGAAGTGGAGAAGTTCAATTGTTAGAGAATGGTTCTAAAATAAAACTAGACGAAACTTTCTTAAGAAAAAAGAGAAGCGATGCGAAAAGCGCTTCTTTATTTAAAGGATTTAAAAACCTTTATTTTCTAATCGGAATCATTACAGGCTTTATAATACTTTGCCTAATGTTCTTTTTATCTAGTTACTCAAATATTTATCATATCAGTGTGAAAGGTAATTATTACCTAACAGATAGCGATGTGCTTAGATTGAGTGGTTTAACTGAAAACAATAAGTACTTTTTTACATCAACTAATATGAGCGAAAAAAGGATGCTAAAGTCTCCTTATTTTGATAGTGTAAAAGTAAAGAAATTAGATGATCAAGTTGTTGAAATAGAGGTTAGTGAAAAGAAACAAATTGCTTATACAACTATTGGTTCTTATCAAGAAATAATTTTTGTGGATGGCACAAATGTTGAAATAAATGATTCAAATAAATATCTTATGAGTAAACTTCCAGAGATGTCAGGTTTTACAAGTGAACAATTAAATACAGTGTTGAGAGGTTTTAAAAACATTGACCAAAAGACGATAAATGAAATATCGGAGATTAATAGATATTCTTTTTCATATGATGAAAATATGATGGAAGTCATCATGAAAGATGGCAATATTTGTTTTGTCTCATGGACTGGTTTATCTATGCTGGATAAATATTATTCTATTGTTTCTGGTTTAGATACTAGTATGGGCAATGTTTGTATATATTTAGATGAATTAACAAATTCTGGTTATGTTTCTATTTGTCCTTGGCAAGAATGAATGAAATAATTTTCATATTTTGTAAAATATTTTCATGAAAATATATTGACACTTTCATTTTTTAGTTTAAGATAATGTATATCGATGAAAAGGAATAGTACTTGTGAACGTACTTTAAAAGCGAGCTTGGTTTGGTGAAAGCAGGCAAGTAATACACAAGGAAGCGCGCCTTGGAGATACTAGCTTGAACTAACAGTAGGGATAGTCGTTAACTGTCGTTAAAGTTGAGGTGGTTCAGATTTGATGAGCAAATAAAGTGGTACCGCGATTTTTTTAAGTCGTCTTTATGAAAAATATCGACGGCTTTTTATTTTATAGCCGTCAAGGAAGGGAAATTATTATGAAAAAATTATTATCTTTATTGGCCGTTATGATGATGGCTATGTGTCTGTTTGCATGTTCGTCAAAAGATACTACAGACGATGATACTGTAACTATTTCTGTTGGTCTATCTCCAGACTATGCACCTTATGAATCTTTAGATACTGCTGGTAATCTTGTTGGTTTTGATATCGATATGTTAAATTCAATGGAAAAACTTTTAAGTGAAGCTAATGGTAAAACTTATAAGTTTGAAATCTATCAAATGAGTTTCGATAATATCATCACTCAAATCCAAGGTGGTCAATTAAATTGCGGTGTTTCTGGTTTTACTTGGAGCGAGGAGAGAGAAAAAGCAATTACTTTCTCAACCCCATATGCTGGCGCAAAAGAAGTTGTGATGGTATTAGCTGATAGTGGCTATTCAACATTAGCTGATTTACAAGATAAAAAACTTGCTGCTCAAACAGGATCAACTGATGAAAAACTTGCTCAAGAAACTTTTGGTAAAGAAAATGTATCTTCAATTCAATCAGTTAATGATATGATTCCAGGTCTTGATGCTCATCAATACGATGCAGTTGTACTTGATGAAGCTGTAGCAACTTCTTATGCATCTACTGGTAAATATGTTGTACTTGATGAAGCTCTTGAGAACGAATATAGCTATATCGTTGTTGGTAAGGGTGATGATAAAACTCTTGCGATTATTAATCAAGCTATTGAATTATTTATTGCATCTGATGGATATAAGTCACTTTGTGAACAATATCAAATTTCACCAATTGAAGTTAAATAGTATGTGAGGGATAGAAATGTTTATTGCGTTTAAAGAAATCTTTACACTTGAAAATCTATTATACCTATTAAAAGGCACCGGATATTCGGTAGGGATTGCCATTCTATCCCTTTTCTTTGGCCTAATATTAGGGATACTAGGATCGTGTGGCAAAAGAAGTAAGAATATTATTTTAAAGGGCTTAGCTAATATTTATGTTGAAGTAATAAGAGGCACACCGATGCTACTTCAAATCTTGATTATCTTCTCGGTTATTCCATCTATCTATACTGCCTTTAGTGGAAAAATCATGAGAATGAATCCTTATTTGATTGGTGTTGTAGCTATGTCTATCAATTCTGGTGCGTATCAAACAGAACTTATTAGATCTGGTATTAATGCGGTTGATAAGGGACAAACAGAAGCTTGTGAGACACTTGGCTTAAGCAAGTTTCAAACCATGAAATTTGTCATCTTACCACAAGCCTTCAAACATATCGTACCTCCAATGATATCCGAGCTTATTACACTTACTAAGGATACATCTTTAATAAGTACTATAGGTGCAGTTGAATTGTTAAAGGGTGCTCAAATTCTTGGAACTAATTATTATGATGTTATGTCTCCATATTGTATAGCAGCTGTATATTATTTGATTATCACTATAGTAATATCTTTAATTGGAAAGAAAATAGAAATGGGGTTGGCATTAAGTGATTAAGGTAGAAAAAATTACAAAGTCTTTCATTGTTTCCGGTGTTAAAAATCATTTAAAGGCCGTAAATAATGTTTCATTAGAAGTTAAAAAAGGTGAAATTGTTTGTTTGATTGGTCCTTCTGGTTCAGGTAAATCAACACTTTTAAGATGTATAGAAGGACTTGAAATTCCTGAAAAAGGAAATATTTATATTAATGATGAACTTTTAGATTTAAATAATCCTGTAAAGTTTAAAGAGTTAAGAAGTCATATGGGCTTTGTCTTTCAACATTTCAATTTATTTCCTAATATGACGGTAATAGATAATTTAACACTGGCACTTATTAATGTCTTAAAAATGGATAAGAATGAAGCGGAAACGATTGCCCTAGGTTATCTAGATAGAGTAGGCTTGGCTGATAAAAAGAATGAATATCCAAATAACTTATCAGGTGGTCAGAAACAAAGAGTTGCCATCGCAAGAGCCTTATGTTTAAATCCTGAAATAATGTTGTTTGATGAACCGACTAGTGCCCTAGATCCTGAAATGGTTATCGAGGTTCTTGAAGTAATGAAGGAATTGGCAAAAGAGGGTATGACTATGGTTATTGTTACTCATGAAATGGGTTTCTGTAAGACAGTGGCAAATCGAATTGTTTTCTTGGAAGATGGCAAGATTATCGAAGAAAACAATGCGAAAGATTTCTTTGATAATCCAAAGACTGATAGAGCGAAGTTGTTCTTAAGTAAAGTAATGTACTAAGAGCACTTTGCTCTTTTTTGTTGACAAATAAATATAATGACTAATACAATTAATACAGATAGTACAAATAATACAGAGGGAGTAGATTTATGAATATTGACTATTTTAATAAAATTGTAACTATTATATTTATCTTATGTTATACATATCAGGCATTATATTTATTCTTGCCATTATTTGTAAGAAATAGGACAAGAGTTATTAATGATAAAACAAATAGATATGCGATTCTAATTGCGGCTAGAAATGAGGAACAAGTCATTGGCAATCTTATAGATAGTCTTAAGAATCAAAACTATCCAAGTGATTATGTTGATATCTATGTTTGTGCAGATAACTGTAGCGATAATACTTATGAGCTTGCTAAAGAAAAGGGTGCTATTGTATATAAAAGATTTAATTCTGTTGAAGTAGGTAAGGGTTATGTCTTAAATTATTTGTTAAGTAAGATTAGACAAACAAACAAGCACTATGATGCATATCTTGTGTTTGATGCCGATAATATTGTAGATAAAGACTTTGTTAAGGAAATTAATAGAGTATACAATGAAGGTTATCAAGCAGTTACCTCTTATCGTAATTCTAAAAATTATGGTGATAACTGGATTAGTGCTGGTTATGGTTTGTGGTATTTACATGAATCTGCTCATTTGAATACTTCTAGAATGATTATAAATTCTAGTTGTGCAATAAGTGGCACTGGTTTCTTGGTTTCAAATGAATTGATAGAAAACAATGATGGGTGGAACTATTTCTTGTTGACAGAAGATATTCAATTCAGCGTTGATAGTGTGCTGAAGGATATAAAGATTGGCTATGCTGATAAGGCGGTTGTTTATGATGAACAGCCTACAAGCTTTAAACAGTCTTTTAATCAAAGATTAAGATGGTCTAAGGGGATAATTCAAGTTTTAAACAAATATGGCTTAGAGCTTATTAAAAAGGTCATTAAGGGTGATTTCTCAAGCTATGACATGCTAATGAACTCGGCTCCTGCAGGAATTATAAGTTTTATTAGTTTTGTTGTTAATATAGCTTATATTCTTGATTGCTTCTTATTAAACAATTCATTTATATATTTATTTAGTAGTTTGTTTAATGTCTTCTTAGGGATGTATCTTATATTGTTCATCATCTCCCTATTAACAACGCTAAAGGAATGGAAGAATATTTATTGTACAAATTTGAAGAAGATTATTTATATCTTTACTTGTCCAATATTTATGCTTACGTATATGCCAATCACAATTGTTGCCTTATTTAAGAAAGTTGAGTGGACACCAATTGCTCATACTAGAAGATTAAATCTAAATCAAATTAGAAGATAGGAGGTCAAAATGAAAAAGAAAGTTTTATTATCGTTATTATTTATCGCTAGTTTATCACCGATGTTGCTTAATCAATATGGTGGTATGAAGGGTGTACAAGAAATCTCTGGTATTATTAATCTTACAAATCCAATAGGGATGTTATCACTTGTGATATTTGTGATTGGTTTATTCACTGATGAATGGATTAGTGGTATTGGTACTATTGGCATGGTAATATCGGAATTATTTATGTTCTTTACTTGGTATACTTACACAATTACACCTCAAATAAGTTTAAAAACAAGTCTTGATATGGCTTATCCTGAATTCTATATTGGGCTTATTGTTTCTACATTTATGATGTTGATATATTATAAGGCTTTAGAAACTAATGAATGATGATGTACTCCTCATGGTTATTAACATGAGGAGTTTTGAATATACTGTACAAAAGAGAATAAGGATTTGTATTTTAGATCAAATAAAAACAAGGGAAAATTCAGATGCCAAAAAGATAAACATTAATTATATATAAATTCGTGCGCAAATCGTGCGCAAACATTAAAAAAGTGCCTATTTAAGGCACTTTATTAACTAATGGTGGTTCCGGCCAGAATTGAACTGGCGACACATGGATTTTCAGTCCATTGCTCTACCAACTGAGCTACAGAACCATTGGTTGCGAGGGAAGGATTTGAACCAACGACCTCCGGGTTATGGGCCCGACGAGCTACCAGGCTGCTCTACCTCGCGATGTTGCTTTTCTATAATAACATATTAAGTGTTCGAATTCCAGTTCTAACTTAATAAGTTTTAATAGAAATGGCGGAGGAACTGGGATTCGAACCCAGGCGCCAGTTTCCTGACCTACCGGTTTTCAAGACCGGACCCTTCAGCCACTTGGGTATTCCTCCATAATTTAAAATTCTTTTAGTTTACTTATTGGTGGACCCTGTAGGACTCGAACCTACGACCACCCGGTTATGAGCCGGAAGCTCTGACCAACTGAGCTAAGGGTCCGACTAACTAATTGGTGGCGAGGGTGGGACTCGAACCCACGACCTACCGGGTATGAACCGATTGCTCTAGCCAACTAAGCTACCTAGCCAAATAAATAAATTTAATGGTCGGGATGACAGGATTCGAACCTGCGACACCTTGATCCCAAATCAAGTACTCTACCAAGCTGAGCTACATCCCGAGAAAAAAAAGAAATTTTAAGTTTTTGGCGCGCCCAGCAGGACTTGAACCCGCAACCTTTTGATCCGTAGTCAAACGCTCTATCCAGTTGAGCTATGGGCGCACATTTTGTTTACGCTGTTTAGTGGTGGGGATGGAGGGAGTTGAACCCTCACAGTATTGCTACCAAGGGATTTTAAGTCCCTCGCGTCTACCATTCCGCCACATCCCCACTAAATGGAGGTTCCTGCCAGATTCGAACCGGCGATCACAGAGTTGCAGTCTATTGCCTTACCACTTGGCTAAGGAACCACTTCATCACTGCGCTTTATTATCATACTAGAAACTTTTACAAAATGCAATACAAAATTTGTTTAATATTTATAAAAACAGTATAATTTTATCAGGAAATACCTATTTCTTTTTTTAATAGAGGGCAGATTTATGAGAAAAAGTACTAATTTATTCAGTAAACAAACCAACGAAAAAACTACTATTGATGCGGTAAATACTAACATTAGCGAAACAAAAAACGCCAACAAAGAACTTAGAAGTGATATTGCTTCAATTAATAACGAAAATAAAGAAATAAAATTTTTTCATAACGAAAGAATTGATAAATTAAAAAATAAACACACTACTTCAAAAGAATTTTTATTAAAGGAACAAGAAAAATTAAATACTCAACTTGCTTCTGCTGATAAAAAGATAAGTACCTTAAAAGCTAGTTCTGACAAAAAAATGTCTCAATTGGATGTAAAGAAGGACAAGCTAAAAAATACTTATATAAATAAATTTAGTGAAGGAATCGAAAAAGAATATAACGATAATGAAGCACTACGTCTTTCTTATGAACAACAATTAGAAGAACTAAAAAAACAAAGAGATCAACAAAACGAAGCATTCAACATTAAAGCTGCTAATTTTGATAATGAAACAAACCGCGAAATCATAAGTCTTAAACAAGAAAAGAATGATAGAACTAAAAAAATAGAAGAAATAAAAGACTCATATAATCAAGAAATTAAATCTCTAGAAAAAGAAATAGAAAAGAATAAAATTAGTCAAGAAGAAGCGCTAGCAAAAATTGAAGCTGCTAATAAAGAAAAAGAAGCTGAAATTATTAAAACTCAAACTGAAAAAATAAATGCTAAAAAAGAAGAACTATTACGTTTAGAAAAAGATTACGATGCCTTATGCTTCAAAAAAGAGCAACTATTAAAAACCAAGGAAGATTTAAAAACTAACAATGATTTAGAATTCCAAAGACTTCAAACTGTTTATGACAATGAAATATCTATATTAAATAGTGAGAATGAAAAAATTAAAAATACTTTATCTCTTAAAAAGGATGAAGAAACAAATATTAGAATCGCAGCAGAAAAAAAATATGCTAAGACTCTAGCTGAATTAAATGAATTAGCTAGTATTCTTACAAATAAGGAAAAAGCAACTCTAGCAAATCTAGAAGAACAATTAAAAAATAGAAGTGAAGATTTTAAAAAACAATTCTCAGAATTTGTAGAAAATTTAGATCAAAAGTACCTTAATGAAAAAGAAAATCATGAGAAAGAACTACAAGTTCTTAAACAAAAGGTCGAAATTGAAAAAGCTGAATTTGAAAAAAGAAAAACTTATTTATTAGATCGCTATAACGATCGTTTTAATCAAGCTCAACAGGCCATCGGACTTTTAAAGAACGATAATGAGGAATTAGAAAATAAATATACAGCCCTAAGCAAAGACTATAAACAAAAAATCGATGATTTAAAAAACAAGATAAAAGAATTAAACGATGAATATTTAAACTCTCTTGAAATAAAAGAGAATGAATATAAAAAGAAAATTGATGAATATAAGACAGAAAACGATGAGATTATCGAAACCATTTTAAACAGCAAGAATGCGGTTAATGATAAAATCGACAGTCTTAACATTAAAATTGCAGCCATTCAAGCAAGCATTGAAACATATGTTTCCAATTCAGATGCTGAAAAAGAAAATCTTAAGAACAGATTTGAAGAAGAAAAACAAAGAATCAACAATAACATCCAAGTTATTCAAGAAAAGATTTTTACCCTTGTTAATGTAACTTCTGTAAAGGCTAAAGAAGAAAATGAAAAATTACTTGCAGATTTGCTAAGAAAAAAAGAAGATTTAAAAGCCAAATATGATGAAGCGGTTGCTGAAATTGAGGCTGAATTTAAAAAGAAAGATCAAGAATTAGAAGCTGATTATCATGCAGATGTCGAAAGACTACAAAAATCTTTTGAACAAAGAATCGAATATCTTACAAACCAACACCAAGAAAAACTTACTTCTTTAAATAAACAAGAAGAAGATGAAAAGGCTAAATTTGAAAAAGAAAAAGCTTTTATTGATGCCAATAATATCGAACTTGAAGATAATTTCAATGCTGATGTAGCCAAGCTACAAAGCACTAGAAGTGACTTATTAAAGAACATCCAAGCTTTAAAAGATGAACTTAATGTTGAAGAAGCAAACTTCAATGCCTTTTTAGTTGAACTTGATAAGAAAAAAGAAGAATCTTTAGAAACTCTAAAGACTAATTATGAAAGTAAACAAGCTAAAATAACTGATGAATTCATAAATAGAAAGAAAAAAGAAGAAAAGATTCTCAATGATTTAACGATTTCAAATGCTGATAGAGAAACAACTCTCACTTCTGTAATCTCGATTTTGGATGAAAAGAAGAAGGAAAAAGACGAAGAAATCGCTAAGTTTAAAGATGAAAATCAAGAAATAAAAGTTTCATTACTTGACAAATTAGCCGAAGAAAAGAAAAAGCTAGAAGAATTAGAAAACAATCATCAAGATCAATTAAATATTTATAAAAATAATTTAGATAACAAACTAAAAGAAATTAAAGAATTCAAAGAAGCTTTAGATAACGAACTAGCTTATATTACGAATGTAAATGATGACGAAATAAAAGAAGTCATGACTTACTATAAAGATGAATTCAATATTAAGAAACTTGACTTAAAACATCAAGAAGATAATTATGTTCAAGAAAACAATATTGAGATATCTAATAAGGAAAAAGAACTAGAACTTTTAAAGATTGAATGTGCTGACCTTTTAACTGATATCAAGAACCGTAAAAATAGACTTGAAAATGAATATACTGCATCTTACAAGCTACAACTTGCGCGTACTAGAGAAACCGCTGATGAATTAAACAATGCAGAAAACGAAGCTGTACTAAAAAGAGGTGAGTGGCAAAATCTAATCCAAGCTAAACAAAAAGAGAATGATTTAGAAACAGAACTTTTAAAGAGTAATTACGATAAGGCTCTTAAGGAATTAAGAGAAAATAACAAGTCAACATTAAATAACCTTCATAACACCAAGAAAGAACTAATTGAAAAACGTTACCAATTAGCTAGAGACTTTGATGATGCGAATAAGGGCTATGAAAACTATGTTGATGAACAAAACCAAAAATTTGAAGAATTAAAGAACCAAACCAGTACTTATATCAACAATCTAAAAGAAGAAATTGCTAATATCGTTCTTAAACAAAATGAATTAAACGATACGTTCGCTAAAAAAGTTAATGATATTAAAAAAGAACTAGTTAATGCCTTTGATACGTATGATGAACTTGTTAAAGTTAGACCTTTTGTGTTGAAAAATGAGAATGATCAAAAAGAAGACATTATGTTAATTTTAGCTTCTGAATTCAAAGAAAAGATTGATGAATTAAACAACACTCACCAAGAAGCTGTTAAGACGCTTAATGAATATAAGAAAGAAAAACTTGAACAAATCGCCAAGGAATTCGAAGAAAATGTTAATTCTAAAGGAACTATCACAAATACTTATGAATCACAAATCAAAGAAATTAGTGATAAGTACGAGGAATTAATAGTTAAGGAAAAAGAAAGACAAGCTAACTTAAGATACAAAATTGATTTAAACATTAAAAATATTGATGAAGAGAAAACTTTATATGAAGAACGTTTAGCTGAACTTGAAAATAAATTCAATGAAGATAAAGAAGTTCTTGAAAAGATGCATCTTGAAAATATCGATAGAGAAAATCAAATTTTCTTAAGTGAACAAGAAGCGGAATTAGAAGAAACATCATATGTCACAAATGATATCGATACAATCAACAAGAAGATCGACGAGATTAATCAAAAATTCAATGTGATTAATGATGAAATTGATATGAAACGTTTTGCGGTAATTACTATTTTTACAAATAAAATGCAAGAAATAGATGATTACTACAATTCTTTAGTTAACGATAATAATAATCGTCGTAAACAAGTTGATGTTATGAATAATAAGGTTGCAACTATCTTTAAAAAGAATTAATTATGACATTTTTAAATCTATTAGAATACATTGGAACCATTGCTTTTGCCATCTCTGGAGCTATGGTGGGTATTGAAAACAGAATGGATATTTTTGGTGTTGTTATGCTTGGTTTAACTACTGCGGTAGGAGGCGGTATTTTAAGAGATGCCATATTAGGCATTCACCCACCAACAATTTTCAACAACCCAATTACTTTGATATTGGCCTTTGCCTTTGCACTAGCTTGCTTTATGTCAAAACCAAGAGCTTACTTTAAAAAAGCAGAATTATCTATTCAAATTATGGATGCGATAGGACTTGGAATATTTACAGTAGTTGGGGTTGAAACAACACTAGCTTACAATAATTTCTTCTTATCGGTATTCATAGGAACTTTAACTGCGGTAGGTGGTGGTGCTTTAAGAGACATCTTTGCCCACATAGACCTAGCAATCTTCACAAGACACTTCTATGCTTGTGCAGCAATTATAGGTTCTATCACTTCCTTCTTCTTGTTTAAAATAAACGATAACCTATCGATTATAGTTACCTTTTTTGTTATATTTACATTAAGAATGTTAGCGATAAAATATAAGTGGAATCTACCTAAGGCAAAATAATATGAAATACTTTGATACGTTTTATTTGGATTTAGAAAAAGATATAGTAATTGACTTTTATCTTGATAAAAATAATTATTACTATATTTTAAGAACGCCTAATCATTCAAGTGGAAACTTGATTAGAAACCTTGCAAGTATCTGTAAACTTCCTTTAAGTATGGGCGAGGATGGACTTCTACAAATAAGAGGAAAGGTACCAACTTATGTTAATGAAGAAAACAAACATATTCATATTCTTAAATTCAATAATAAAACAGTAGCTGTTATTAACTCTAAAGGTAATATTTTACCTAGAGCCTTAGTTCCAGCTATTTCAAAGACCCTAATGTCACAGACAAAAAAGTGTGATCTTGCGTTAAATGATGTTTTGATTAGAACTTATATTGAAGAGGAATTTAAGTTTAAAACTGATGTTCATACGCATATGAACGCTAATTTATATCCAGATATTTTAATTGCTCTTGGTATCTATCACCAAATTAGGTATCCATATTACTACATTAAGAAACTTGGTTTGAAGTTAAATGATAGACAATATAAGATGTTGGAAAATAAAAGAGAAAAGGTCGCAGAGGATTTTACGGGCTCAAATCTGGGCTCGAATCTGGTGGGTAAATATTTAGATCGCAAAATTGACGATAATACTTTTATCAACTTTGCTGATTTAATCTTAAATAACTATCAAGATGCAGCTTACAACATCAACAAGATTAGAGTTTCTTTATCAATTTTAAAAGATGGCCAAGCTGTTTTCACAAACCTTGAAAAGCTATACTTATATCGTTATGTCTTTGCCAAGGGCATAGACTCAGATAAAAAGATTACTCTTAAAAATATCGACAAGATACAAGACAAAGATGTATCAAGATATTTAAATAAAATGTTATTAGATGCATCAAATCCTGATTATAAAGATAATACTTTATTAGAAGATAAATTATTATGGATTGCTAGAATGTATAAGGCTTTGGGCATTAATTATGTAGAAATATCTAATACCACTCTAGTTAAGGGAAATGAAGAAATGCTTAAGGAAATCAAATCTTATCATAAAATACTTCCTTTAGCTTATAAGGAAACAGGCGTTAAGATAAGATTTCTGGCGGCTTTAAGAAGAATTCCATTAACTATTGTTAAAGATAAGATAACAAGTGATAACTATCTAAGAAATAACCTAGATGTCTTAAAAGCTGTATGTAAGGATCCATATGTTGTGGGTGCTGACTTTGTTGGTGAAGAAATAAATGATATTGGGGAACTAGAACCGGTTATTAGAGAACTTGTAGCCTATAGTAAAACTGATCCTTATTTCACCATTAGAATCCATGCTGGTGAAAATGATTCTTTAAAAGACAATGTCACAAGAGCTGTTGATATCGTCTTAGATTCTTTGGACAAGGGCCAAAAAATGCCTAAACTTCGTATAGGTCATGGTATTTATACAACTAGTTTAAAGACTAAAAAGGGCAAGGATTTAATTAGAAAGCTTAAACAAAACAATGTAATTCTTGAATTCCAATTAACTTCCAATGTTAGATTAAACAATTTAACTGTCTTAGATGCTCATCCAATCAAAGAATTCCTAAAAAATGGTGTTAGTGCCGTTCAAGGGTCAGATGGCTGTGGTATCTATGGAACTAATTCACTTGATGAAGAATTGGCTCTAAGATCTTTATTAAAATTACATTCTGATGATTTTAAATTGATGTGTGCTACTGAAGATAAAATAATCAAAGATAGTGAAAAATCATTTGATAGAAAGACTAAACTATTTAATCCTGAAAACAAGGATATTGGTGAATATATTAAAGACTTAATTGAAATCAATAAAACAGAAACAGTTAATTTAGCTTATGAAAATAAAGATATTTATTTATCTTCAGAAGCTTTAAAAGATAGAATTAAAGACTTTCCACTTGATAAGATGCCAATTATCTTAGCTGGTGGCAGTTTTAATCAAGATAACCGCAGTGTTAAGTTAGACAATTTTCAATTAGATATGTTAGATGAACTATTATATTCTCTAGATCCTAAGAAATTCTATTTTGTGGTAGGACACAAAATTAGTGGCTATGAAAAGTATTTAATTGACCATAATAGGGGTTTTGAAATCTATGCCATTGTTCCTCATTCTCTTACATCAAAAGAGATTAAAAAGATCGAAAAGACCAATATTTATTGTGTTGTTTCTACTGAAAACCTAGGAATGGGCATTTATAAGTCATTTAATTATGAGATATTTGAAAGACGACCGTCTATTGTATTGGCAATTGATGGTAATTCAGCCTGTGCTAATTTAATTCAAGAGGCTAAAAATGGTAAGGCAAAGGCTTTGATTTATGTTTCTGGTGATTCAGAGATTTTAAAAGCCAAGGCGATGTCTTTGATAGGTTATGTGAATATTTATTATAATAGTCTTGATATAAAAATTATGATTAAGAAATTCAAAAGAAAGGCTAGGGAAAATGGCAGAATTTAAAAATATAAATAATTTAAAAGTTAAGTACTTTGATGGAGATATTACTCCAGGCTGTCTTGTGCTTGAAGGTGGTGCCTTTAGAGGCATTTATACGGCTGGGGTGCTTGATTATTTCATGGAACATAATCTTAATATCAAAACTTGTTATGGTGTTTCTGCGGGTGCTTTAACGGCTACTAACTATATTGCTGGCGCTTTTGGCAGAAGTGCATTGTTGATATTAGAATTTAGAAATGAAAAAAGATATGTTGGTCTAAAAGCTTTTCGCGAATCTGGCAGTTTAATTGGTTTTAGATTTATGTTTGAGGATTTAGCAGAGATTTATCCATTAAATGAAGAAAAAATATTCAAGGGTGATCGTAATCTAAATATTGTTGCGACTAATGTGGAAACTGGTAAAGCAGATTATTTCACTAATAAAGAGGGAAGAGAGATTTTCTATGATGCGATTAAAGCTTCCGCAAGTCTTCCAATTATTTCTAAGATGGTAGAAATCAATGGCAACAAGTATCTAGATGGTGGTATTGCCACTAAAATTCCAATTAGAAAAGCTATCGAAGATAAGAATGATAAGATTATCTTTATCGGTACAAGACAATCCGACTATCGTCGTAAACCTGTTGGTAAGGAGGTTGAGATTGTTAAGAAACAATATGCTGATTATCCAAATTTTGTGGAAAGTTATATGAATGCTAATACAGGTTATAATGATGACTGTGATTTAATTGATCAACTTGTGCTACAAAAGAAAGTCTATAGTTTAACACCGAGTCGACCTGTTACAATCACAAGACTTGAAAAGGACTTGGATAAGTTAAGCGATTTATATTATCTAGGTTACTTTGATGCGATGAGTCATTTTGATGAAATCAAAGAATTCTTAAATAGTTAAGCATACTAAAAGCCATCATCTGATGGCTTTTAACATACCTTGTTTAATTAATTTTTTCTTGTTTATCAGCCTTACCAATAAAGATATAACCTAGGATAAAGAAGACTGCAAGTAGACCAACCGCAACATTGATTGACTTAATGGTTACACCAAAGAAAGTAAAGACACCACCTGTTTTGATGCCAATCTTCTTAACCACGAAGATTACAAATGAACCTAAGAAAGAAGCGCCCTTGGCAAAGATATCATAGATACCAAAGTACTCACCACTATTTTCGCTTGGAATAATCTTTGCATAATATGATCTAGAAAGTGATTGAATAGAACCTTGGAAACATCCTACACCGAAGGCCATAATCGCAAATTGCCAAATATTTGTAAGAGTTAGGGCATATAGACATACGGCAGTATAACCTATGATACAAATCTTAATAAGTTCTACAGTATCCTTTTTCTTACTTAATTTCGCAAAGAATAAAGAACCACCAAAAGCAACCACTTGTGTTAGTAACAAGAATACTACTTGTCCTACTGTATTTAAACCTAAGTCAGTGCCTAGGTTGATACAGTTATCGATGATAGTACCTACACCATCAATATATAAGAAGAAGGCAATCAAGAAATACAACACTTTCTTATCTTCCTTGGCAATTCTTTTTAATGTGTTACCAATCTTTTTGAAGGCTTTTGAAATGCCACCCTTAGTATCTTCAACATAATTAACTTGTTTATAGTTTTTGATAAGTGGAAATGATACAACAAGCCACCATAAGGCTGTTACTACAAAGCCAATAATCATACCAAGTTTTGGTGAAAATAACATTAAATCTTCACTAACACCGCCACTTAAACAATAAGCGATAAGTGCCAACAAGAATGGGATGCAAGAACCGATATAACCCCATGCATAACCATAAGAAGATACTTCATCAGCTCTTTCTTCACTGGTAATATCATTTAACATTGAGTCATAGAAAGTCAATGATGCTTGATAAGCAATCTTAGTAACGACAAAAATACCTAAAAAGATAAACCATGTATTAGCTAAACCATTTAAGATACAAGCGATAATACCGATGGCAACACTTGTTTGGAAAACGATTTTCTTTGTATCCTTATGATCTGCCAACACACCACAAATTGGACCGATGAAGGCAACAAGTACTGTTACAAGAGAAGTTGCCAGTGCCCAATAAGCAGTAGCGTTATCGCTTGAGATTTGACCAGGTGCAGTTCCAATAGCTGTTTGTTTAAACCAAATAGGAATAAGTGAACAAGCTAACATTGTATATGCTGAGTTACCTACATCATATAGTACCCACGCAAATTCTTTTTCATTTAGGCCCCTAAAAGCTTTTAAGTTGTTTAATTTCTTTAATAAATTCATAAATTTACCCTAATCTTGTAGATCCTTTACCTCATATTTCTTTTCTTCTTCATAACTCAATACTGGAAGACTTCTATAATCCTCTTTAGGAGTGAAGTCATGTTTGAAATAAGGTGGAAGTTCTTCTTTGTTGTTTAGATAATCAATTAAGTTTTGAGCCAATATTGGATAATGCTCAACCGCCTTATCAAAATATTTATCAAGTCTTAAGCTAGAATCTAAGCATCTAGGATCGTTTTTAGTAGTCAATAATAAATCCTTAAAGTCCTTACAATGAGCTAAGTCCATACCTGTATTTAAAATAAATCTTTTTATACAGTTGCTGTCTTTTAATAAATCAAGATATTTCTTTTGATCCTTAATAGTTTTGTATACCGTTTCTTCATCAACATCACCAAATAATTCAGAAATATCTTTTGCCATCTTTCTATCAGGCTTTAATGAAAAAGTAACTGATTTCTTCACCGGATTGTAACCATCTTTAATTAAAAGATAACGGTCAAATTGAGACTCTATCTTGCCATGAGATACCTTAGAAGTTTCTTCTTTAATTTCAATATAGCCATGACAATATGAATCCAAAGTAAAGTGACAAGTAAAACCTAATAAGTAAGCTAACTTGGCATCCTTATCATCTTGATTCTTTAGATAATTAGATTTGAATATAGCTAAGATATCCTTGTAACTGGTATCGTGCATATCAGTTCCTTTTTGATTGATATCATTGTGCTTTAAACAGTTGTAATAAAAGAAAATGTCGGGTCCATGGACACCATAATCAAATATGGGACGATTTTCATTAATGATTTTTTGAATTTCTACTGGCAATGTCTTGATACACTTATCCCCAAAACGCCAGTGAGCATATGTAGTTGGCATAATTTTCTCCTTGCTTAAGTCAATTTTATAAAATATCTACATTAATTGAAAGTAAAGAGTGTGTAATTTTTCATTTAAAAGTAGCTTTTCGTCCTAAAAATCTACAAAAAAATTTATTGTTTTTCTCAAATTGAGTAAAATAGGAAATGTTAGTTGGAGGATATTTATGGCGTTTGGAGATAGAAAAGACGGAAGATTATTAAGAGAACTAGACTCTCTACATTTTGTGACAGGAGTTATTTATCCTAATAGATGTGATAATGAAGCATTCATTTCAGAAACAATAGATTTAACTAATATTAATGAATACTTAAAGAAAAAGAATTATGAAGGTATCGAATATAAGTACAACTTATTCCAAATTATCGTATGTGCGATGAGTAAAGTCATCACCTTAAGACCCAAGATGAATCGTTTTATCGTCAATGGCAACTTCTATCAAAGAAATGAAGTTAGTTTATCATTTGTGGTTAAGAAACAATTTAAAGATGGTGGTGCTGAGGCTTTAGCCTTCTTGCATACTAAAGATGATGATAATATCAACACCATCCATGATGCAATTCATAAACAAGTTGATTTCACAAGAAGTGAAAAGAAGGATGCTTCTACTGAAGGGATGGACTTCTTTAATAGAATCCCTCGTTTCTTTGGAAAGTTCTTGTTACATGTGGTGATGTGGTGTGATAAACATGGTATTGTGCCTGCGTCGCTTATTCAAACAGACCCTTATTATTCAAGTTGTGTAGTTTCAAATCTTGGTTCAATTAAGATGAAAAGTGGTTATCACCATTTGACTAATTGGGGTACTTGTTCCATGATTCTTTTGATTGGTGAGATTAAGAAAAGACCGGTTTATGATGAAAATGGAAATGTAAAGATGGTTGATACAGTTGATCTTGGTCTAACAATTGATGAAAGATTGGCTGATGGTTATTATTATTCAAAGACTATTCGATTATTGAAGAAATTATTGGAAAATCCTGAATTGTTAGAAGAAAATTTAGCTCAAGAAGTAGATTATTAAGGAGTTATTATGAGTGAAATTACTGTGAAGACACCTTGGAAAAAGAATCTAGGTGATGTTCCGTTCACTATGGAATACTTTGATGGTTCCATGTATGAGATGGTTGAGGAAATTGGTAAGAAATATCCCAATTATGTGGCATTTGACTTTATGGGTAGATCAACTACTTATAGAGAGCTTTTAAAAAATGTTGAACAATGTGCTAAGTCACTTTCAATGTTGGGCATTAGAGAAAATGACAAGGTTACTATTGCCATGCCTAATTGTCCGCAAGCTATTTATATGTTCTATGCGATTAATTTAATTGGTGCAGTATCTAATATGGTTCATCCTTTAAGTTCCGAAAAGGAATTAGAATTCTATATTAATGAATCCGAGAGTATGACTGTTGTTACTCTTGACCAGTTCTATCATAAGTTTGAGGCTATTAGAGCTAATACTTGTGCTAAGAATATTATTATTGCCCGTATTAGAGACGCTCTAAGTCAACCACTTAGATGGGGATATATGTTAACTGAAGGCAGAAAAATCGAGAAGATTCCAAGTGATGCTCCAGTTATTTTTTGGGATGATTTTTTGAAGTTTGGTAAGACAAGATTCTTTGATATTAAGGTAAAAAGAAAGTCGGATGATCCAGCTACTATCCTATATTCTGGTGGTACTACTGGTGTTACTAAGGGTATTCTTTTGACTAATAAGAACTTTAATGCGCTTGCTACTCAAATCATCGCAACAAATCCTATGTTTAGACCTGGTGATAAGATGTTGAGTGCTATGCCTTTGTTCCATGGATTTGGACTTGGTGTATGTATTCATTCAATGTTAGCCTTTGGTGGTAGATGTATTTTAGTACCTCGTTTCACTCCTGAATCTTATGCTAAGTTAATTACTAAGTATAAATGTAACTTTATTGCGGGTGTTCCAACTTTGTATGAAGCACTTCTTCGTTTACCTAAGTTTGATAATGCTGACTTAAGTAGTTTAAAGGGTGTTTTCTCAGGTGGTGACTCTTTGTCTATTGAACTTAAGAAGAAATTAGATAAGTTCTTATATGATCACAAGGCTGTAGTCCAGGTAAGAGAAGGATATGGTACAACTGAGACGGTTACAGCTTGTTGTTTAACTCCTACTCATATGCATAAGGAAGGTTCTATTGGTCTGCCTTTCCCTGATACTTATATCAAGATTGTTAAGCCAGATACTGATGAGGAACTTCCATATGGTCAAGAGGGTGAAATCTTGTTGGCTGGTCCTACGGTTATGAAAGAATATATTAATCATCCAGAGGAAACTGCTAATACTTTAAGAAAACATAAAGATGGTTTAACTTGGGTTTATACAGGTGACTTGGGTGTTATGGATAGTGATGGTTTTGTTTTCTTTAAGGGTAGAAGTAAGCGTATGATTATCACATCTGGTTATAATGTGTATCCAGCTCAACTTGAAAATATTATTGACGCTTGTGATATTGTTTCTATGTCTTGTGTAATTGGAGTGCCTGATCCATATCGTATGCAAAAGGTTAAGGCTTTTATTGTCTTAAAGAGTGGTGTTCCTTCTAATGAACAATCTAAGGATTACATCAAGGCATATTGTCAAAAACATATTGCCAAGTATGCAATGCCTAGAGAAATAGAATTTAGAACTGAACTTCCAAAGACTCTAGTTGGTAAGGTAGCTTATCGTAAGTTAGAGGAAGAGGAAAACGCAAAAATTGAGGCTTAAATGCCTCTTTTTGTATACTTTCATCAATGTGACAATCAAAATATTTCTTGATAAATAATATAATCATAGTAGAGGTTAAGTGTATGAGAAAAGAAGAGTTTAGTTTTTTATCAAGTGATGGTGTAACAAATATTAGGGCTATTAGATATATACCTGAAGATAAGCCAAAAGCTATCTTGCAGATATCTCATGGTATGGTTGAATTTATTGATCGTTATGAATTGTTAGCTAAATATTTAACTGATAGGGGTATTTTGGTTACTGGTAATGATCATTTAGGACATGGTGGTTCTGTAACTAGTGAAGATAATTGGGGTTATTTCCATGAAGATGAGGGCTATTTAAAGGTCTTAGAGGATCTTCATCATCTAACTTTAATCACTAAAGACTTATATCCAAACATTCCATATTTCCTTTTGGGACATTCAATGGGTTCTTTCTATGCAAGACGTTATTTATTTACATATAAGAATGAATTAGATGGTGCAATCATCATGGGAACTGCTTGGCAGCCTAAGATTGCGGTTAAAACAGGAAAGTTATTATGCAATATCATCAAGACATTTAAGGGAAGCAAGTATCGTAGTTCTTTGGTTAATAACATGGCTCTTGGCTCTTATAACAAGAAGTGGGAGCCTTCTATTACTCATAATGATTGGCTTACAAAGGATGAAAAGATTGTGGAGTGGTATTCTAATGAGCCTAAGTGTTCATTTATGTTTACTGTAAATGGTTATTACAATGTTTTTTCTGTTCTTGATGATGTATGTGATGAAAGTAATATTGATAAAATCGAAAAAGATTTACCTATTATTTTCTTAGCTGGTAATGATGATCCAGTTGGTAATTATGGTAAGGGTGTTACCAAGGCATTTGAAACCTTTAAATCAAAGGGTATTAAAGATGTTTCTATTAAGTTATATCCAACTGATAGACATGAAATATTAAATGAACTTGATAAAGAACAAGTTTATGAAGATGTCTATGAATTTATTGATAAGCATATGTAACTAAATTAGATGTTGACTTCTGTATAAGCAACATCTTTTATTTTTTCATGAGATGCGATAAGAATGATATGACCATTATCTCTACTTTTTTCGATGATTTTGTAGAAATCTTGATATTTATCTTTATCTAAGTAATTTAAAGGTTCATCATAAATAATGATTTTTTCTTTTCTATCAAGAGACAACAATAACTGTAATTTTTTAGTTTCACCACTTGATAAGCTTTTTACATCATCTTCTAGGCTGTGATTCTGGATTGGACAATAATCGTAATTACTTAGATTATCTTTGATAGTACCTTTTAGTTTATATAATTCTGAAGGAACATAATAAATATTGCGATATAAGAAATCGAATTTGTCTTCAATTCTTTCTCCATCAACAATAATAAAAGAATTATTATCAAAATATATGCCACTCAAAATATTGAACAATGTAGTTTTGCCACTTCCGTTTTTTCCTTTGATTAGATATATGTTATTAGACTTTAAATTTAATCTATACTTATCAAGTATCTTTTTATCATCATAGGCAAAATTGATATTCTCAATACTAATTTCATTAAAGTTATCTTTATTTAGATTATTATGATGATAAACTTCAATGTTGATGACATCCAATACTCTTTTTTCACTAATTTTCGCCTTACTAATTTTCTTTTTTAAGCCCAAGAAATATTCGATAGGATCCCATATTCTAGATACAAAGATATCTAATGTGGTTAATTGACCGACACTTAATTCACCCTTAAGAGCTAAATAGGCTCCAAAGATATATACCGAAATGATACATAGGTTTAATAAACCACTCACAATAAAAATGTTGTATTTTTCATCACTTAAAGAATAACTTAACATTGCCTTATAACCATTATGATTTTTATTCATATAATCGTTAAAGATGATCTTTTCATTTCTCAAGGATCTTATCGCATGATTATTATTGAATGATGCTTCAAATTCATTGCTTAATTCTTCTTCACTTTCCATATAAGCATTTGCCTTAGCTTCGATTTTTGGTATCAATTTAATGTTAGATAAGATAAAGAACGGTACGATTATCAACATCACTAAAGATATTTTGGTAGAGATGATAAACATGGATACAAATAATATGATTGTATAGATTAGATTGATTAGTGTATCTATAAAATACTCAAAGAACATAAAAGACATATCTTCAACATCACTATTGTGTCTTTGAAGATAATATCCTAAATCTTTTTTGTTGATGTTTTGATAGTCACTATAAAGAATTCTTTCAAATAAGCCTTTCTTTAAACCATATTGGATATCGCCACAAGTTTTAACATAGATGTAAGATCTGATATACATAAGTAAAAGAAAAGCGATTATAGAAAGTATCATACATACCGCATTGAACTTTAATGCATCAATATCTTTATTCACAGCGCTATCAATAACTTTGCCTGTAAAAATAGGTGAGAAGATAACAGATATCTTAAATAACAAAGATATAAGTCCGTAAAAGAAGAATAAAGATTTATTACTTAGATATTTTTTATATTTTTGCATAAGAACACCCACCTATATTAAATATATTGTACTATTAAAAAAGTGATGTTTAATACACCACTTATCTTATGTCATCTAAATCAATATCATCTACTGGCTTAAAACCATTAGTCTTTGTAAAACTCATGTTTTGTTTAAAACGAGCACAGAAATCGCTTGGATCAATTCGTTCAAAGTTAATGTTCTCAAAACCATCTCTAACATAAAGAATAGACATGATAGTTGATTGAGCGTTATTACCGGTTGAAGAATCAAAGAATTCTTCTTCAGCATTAACCAAGACAAAGTCTACAGGTAGTAGGGCAAATACTTCTCTTGCAATTCTAATAGAACATGAACATACATAGTCTTGTGCCAAATCGTTGAATTCGGTTTTTCTAAGATTGCAGTCAACTATTGAACCATCTTCATTTTGTTTATAACCAAATGTTGGTACAACATCCTTAATCTTCACTTCAAATCTACAAGATAAGATGTCTTTGTCATCAACACCAAATTCAAAATCACTGCCATAGGCTGAAATATCATTCAGTGTAGAATATTCTTCCATTACTTCAAGATAAGAATCGGTGTCCTTGTTCATAATACTTTTAGCCAAATTGATATCAGCTTGCCAATTAGCTTTTTCTTTTTCACTGATATTAGAAGGTACACTACCTAGTGCTAAGTTTTTCCAATCAATTGGATTAATTGACTTTACATGTAAAGACTTGATTTGTCTAATATATTCGTTATATTCATCCAATTGTTGGCTACTATATGTTGCTCTATTTGTTTTTTTACTTGTATTTTTAGTTAAAGAAGAACCTGATTTTTTAGTAACTTCTTCTTTTTCTTTCTTACCACCAAATAAACCACCAAAAGTATTAAAACTCTTACGGTAACCAACACCAGTACCAGGAATACCAGCAGATACTGTTGATTTACCTTTTGAGTTAAATGTATAGTGAGCGCCTTTTTTACCAACGGTAACAGATACACCTGTTTTTGATACATTAAGTTTAACGCCATTGGCTATTTTTATACTTTTTCTAAATGTTAATCCCATAAATAAAACCTCTAACACAAGAATAACATATAATGATGAAAAAGGAGGCGATTTATGAATTTTGAAAACATCTATGAATCTTACAATTATTTGAAAGAGAATGTTGAAATTAAGCCTGAAATTGGAATTATTTTAGGTTCAGGCTTAGGTGATGTGGTTAATTTATTAAGTGACAAACAAATTATTTCGTATAAAGATACTCCTCATTTTCCTTGTTCAAGTGTAGTAGGGCATGAGGGTAATCTAGTCTTTGGTAAGGTTAATAATCTTAATGTTGTTATTATGCAAGGCAGAACCCATTATTATGAGGGTAAGGGTTTTGATCCTGTTGTTTATCCAATTTATGTTTTAAAACTTTTGGGAATTGATAAATTGATTATTACTAATGCCTGTGGTGCTGTTAATGAAAACTTTAAACCGGGTGATCTAATGTTGATTACTGACTATATCAACTTATTGGGCATTAATCCTTTGATTGGCGATAATAATGAGGACTTTGGACCAAGATTTCCTGATATGTCTGAGAGTTATAGTAAAGAATTAATTAGTAAAGTTAAGAATATAAGCAATATTCCTTTACAAGAAGGTGTCTATGCTTTCTTTAATGGTCCATGTTATGAGACGGCTGCTGAAATTAGAGCCTATAAGATGATGGGAGCTGATGTTGTTGGCATGTCTACAGTTCCAGAGACAATTGTGGCTAATTATATGGGTATTAAAGTCTTGGGTATTTCATGTATCACTAATATGGCAACTGGTTTGGCAAAAGAAAAGCACTCCCACAAGGAAGTGCTTGAAGTAGCTAATAGATCTAGTCTTAATTTATGTAATTTAATTAAGAATTTCCTATTATCTTTCTAATGCCTTCAACATTAAATCAGAAACACGCTTAGTATAAGCTAGAGGATCTTCAATTGTTAAACCAGCAATTAATAATGCTTGATCATACAATAAATTAGCATATTCGCTTAGATCCTTATTAGTTTCATAAACTTTCGCTAAGGCCTTAAATAGTTCATGGTCTGGGTTGATTTCAAGAATCTTATTAGCTTGAATGTTACCTTGATTCATCGCGTTTAAGGTCTTTGCCATATTTATAGAGATACCGTCATCAGAAACAAGACAAACAGGAGAAGTCTTAAGTCTTGTAGAAAGTTTTACATCACTTACCTTATCCTTAAGTTCTTCTTTTAAAGTTGCTAATAAATCCTTATTGTCATTAGCCTTCTTCTCTACTTCTTCCTTTTCTTCCTTAGTATCTAAATCTAAGTCACCTTGAAGTAATGATTTAAATGGCTTATCACTATAGTTACCAATGATATTAGCCATGAATTCATCGACATTGTCAGTGAAATATAATACTTCATAACCCTTGTCTAATACTTTTTCAAGTTGAGGAAGTTCTTTAATAGCCTCGATTGTTTCACCTGTGGCATAATAAATATCCTTTTGATCCTCTTTCATTCTCTCTACATATTCTTTAAGAGTTACATACTTATCTTCCTTACTTGACTTAAAGATCAATAAGTCGATAAGTTCATCCTTGTTCATACCATAGTTATCGTAGGTACCAAACTTTAATTGCGTACCGAATTGTTCAAAGAACTTCTCATAAGTTTCTCTTTCATTCTCTAGCATCTTAACCAAAGCTGACTTGATCTTTTTATCAATTGACTTCTTTAAGGCTGTCATTTGATAATCTTCTTGTAAGATTTCTCTTGAAATGTTTAAAGATAAGTCATCACTATCGACAACACCTCTAACGAAACGGAAGTAATCACTTACAAGTTCCTTAGCTTCATCTTTAATGAAGACACCCTTTGAATATAACTTTAGACCCATCTTATAGTCTGTTGAATAATAGTTGAATGGTCTAACACTTGGAATATAAAGTAGGGCACTATATGAAGTATTACCTTCAACTTTGTAATGTAGTGTCTTTAAAGGTTTCTCAAAATCATAATAAGTCATTGAATAGAACTCATTATAATCTTCTTCCTTTAAATCTTTCTTAGCCTTCTTCCAAATAGGAACCATTGAGTTGATAGTCTTTTCTTCGATTTCAGTCTTATCTTCCTTAGTAACTTCAACATCCATTACAATTGGATATCTAATAAAGTCTGAATACTTCTTAATCAAAACTTGTAGATTATTAGAATCTAGATAATCATCATATTTCTTTTCCTTAGTATTTTCTTTTACATATAAAGTAATAACACTACCATAGTCATCCTTATTAGCGGTCTTTACCTCGTAACCTTCCATGGTGCCAATCCACTTATAAGCTTTTTCTTCACCTACTTTAAATGATGTTACTTCAATCTTGTCAGCAACCATGAAGGCACTATAGAAGCCAACACCAAATTGACCAATGATATCAACTTTTTCTTTTTCATCTAGATTTTCCTTAAATTCAAGAGAACCTGATTTCGCAATAGTACCTAGATTATTCTCTAAGTCTTCCTTAGACATACCAATACCATTATCAGAAATAGTAATAGTACGAGCTTTCTTATCACAAGCTACCTTAATCTTTAGATCATCGGCAGTAACACTAGTATCTGTTAAAGATAAGTAATATCTCTTATCAATCGCATCAGAGGCATTAGAGATTAATTCTCTTAGGAAAATATCTGTGTTTGTATAGATAGAATTTGCCATTAGATCTAATAGTCTTTTTGATTCTGTTTTAAATTGTTTAATTGCCATACATTTTCACTCCTTTAGCACTCATATATTCCGAGTGCTAATATATTTATAACACTATTACTTGTAAAATACAAATTAAAAAGAAGTAGTATAACTACTTCTCACTGCTTTCAACTACGCTTTCAACAAGCGTGACTTCAAAGGTCTTCATTTGATTATCTCGAGAAACTGTAACACTTATTGTATCGCCAATTCCGTAGCCATCTAGTAATTTAGATAATTCTGAGAATGAAGATACTTTTGTATCGTTTATCGCAACAATTAAATCACCAGCTTTAATGCCTGCCTTATCAGCAGCACCACCATTAACAACTTCACCTACTAAAGCACCAGCATTTGTATAGCCATTGTATTGAAGATAATTAGAGTCGGTAATAACTTTAACACCTAAGGTTGCACGGTTTTTAACATAGCCGTTAGTCTTTAATTCTTCAACGATTTCTTTAACAGTATTAGAAGGAATTGCATAGCCCATGCCTTCAACAGTTGCACTAGCATTAGCGCTTGATGATATCTTTGCGTTTACGATACCAACTAGATTACCATTTAAGTCAAATAGGCCACCACCTGAGTTACCGTTATTAACTTGAGCGTTTGTTAGGATTAGGTTCATTGAATAGTTACTGATAGTAACATCTCTATTTAAGGCTGAGATAATGCCATTAGTAGAACTTGTACCCTCACCTAATGAATTACCAATGGCTACTACTTCTTGTCCTAGATTTAATTCATCAGAATCGATCATCTTGGAATATTTTAGACCACTAGCTTCAATCTTTAATAAAGCCAAGTCAGTTTTAGCATCACTTCCTACGATAGTTGCGTCGTATGTTGTGCCATCATTTAGTTCCACTGATACGTTAGTAGCGCCACTGATGACATGGTTATTAGTTACAATATAACCATCTTCAGAGATAATAACGCCAGATCCTAAAGATGTAGATTCATAAGAGCCAAAGAATGAATTGTTAGTTTGAGCTTTACTTGTGATTTGAACCACTGAATCAATCGCTTTCGCAACAACTTTTTCATAAACGCCACTTTCATTATTAGTGTATTGGACTTCGCTTGTAATTTCTTTGTTTTCATCAGTATTATTTTTATAAGTTAGCTCATAGATACCATAAGTACCACATGCTCCTCCAAGTAGGGCAACAAGGAAGATGATAACTATTTGTTTAATTCCTAGTTTCATATAAAAACCTCCTATTTATATTGACTATTATAGGAGGTTTAATGTGAATTTAAAGTGAATTGTGAGTGATGTTTTCTAGAATTTTGTTAGCGCATCTTATACCATCTAAAGCACAAGACATAATACCACCACCATAACCGGCACCCTCACCACTTGGATATAGGCCACTTGTGTTAATTGATTCTAGCTTTATATCTCTATCGATTCTAACTGGACAGCTACTTCTAGTTTCAGGTCCTACCATAATGCCCTTGTCTACAAAGCCTTTAATCTTAGTATCAAAGAATAATAAGGCTTTCTTAAAGATTTCATTATCTTCTTCTTTAAAGAAATTGTTGAAGTTAAATAAAGTTGTACCTAAAGGATAAGAAGACTCAAAATTTAATTCGTTTAATTCGTTATTTATGTAATCTTTAATATTGCAGGCAGGTGCTCTGTATGAATTTGATATCTCATAAGCCTTTTGTTCATAATACTTAAGATATTCAAAACCACCCAGATTCGAGCCCGTCAGATTCGAGCCCGGAAGATTCGAGCCAGCATACTCTTCCTTATTAACTTGAATAAGAATAGCTGAATTAGCAATGCCAGAGTTTCTAGCTGCATATGACATACCATTAGTAACAATTCTTTCTTTGTCACTTGATGCAGGTATTACCATACCACCTGGGCACATGCAAAATGAATAAACGCCTTTAGTGTCTTTGTATCTTAAGAAATATTCACAAGCATGTATTCCATCACCACCTTGGTTGTCATCGATTAAATTTTGAGGATGTTCTACTCTAAAGCCAATGGCCATGTCTTTAGCAGAGATATGAACACCTTGTTTGTCTAGATTCTTAATTGTTTCATAAGAGCTATGTCCTATTGCCAAAAGACAAATAGGGGATGTGATGCTTTGTTTATTAGTTTTGATGCCGGTTACTTTATGATTATCATTTAACAATAATTCTTCTAACTGTTCTTCAAAATAGAAAGAAGTACCTTTTTCAATTAAATAATCAGTAATCTTTTCGATAATAATTCTTATATTATCAGTTCCAATATGACTGTGTGGTGTGTATTTGATAGATTCATCACCACCGAATTTAATAAAGACATCTAGGATGTAGTCAATGAAAGGGTCTTTGATTCTTGTGGTTAACTTAGCATCTGAGAAGGTACCTGCACCGCCTTCACCAAATTGAACATTACTATTAACATCTAGTTCTCCTGTTTTAAAGAAATGTTCTACATCTTTGGCTCTATCTTTGATTCTTTTGCCTTTTTCAATGACAATTGGCTTTAATCCTGCTTCAACTAAACGATATGTGGCAAAGATACCGCTTGGCCCATATCCTACAACAATTGGTCTTATATCGCTTTCAATAATGGTAGCTTTAGTATCAATAGGTTTATATAAACTTACATTTTTAAGTTTTAGATAATGTTGTTCATTTTTTACTTCAGCCAATAATTGAACTTTGTATATAGCTTCCTTACGTGCATCAATACTCTTTTTATGAATGCTATAGCTTATAAGATCGCTTTCTTTAATATTTAATTTCTTTATTAGTAACTTCTTTAGAATCTTTTCATCTTCATGAAGCCCTAGTTTTATTTCACTTACTAAAATCATATTAACATTATACTGATATTTTCTTTGTGCATAAAGTAAAGTCTTTTTAATAGATATGGAAGATAATGGTATATAATTGCTCTATGGCGAATAAAAAGACCGTTTCTCAAAAATATGTAAAAAAACAATTTTCAATCGTTGGCATTGCTTTGATGATATATGCCTTGGTTGTAATTTTTATGCCTATTGGCGTTAAGATTTGCGTTGATAATGGCTTATTTCCAAAGATGGATAATCCAAAGCTTTCTTTTATTATTTCTTTTATAGGTTTAATTATAGGTACTGTTTTTCCTTTTATGATAGTTAGAAAAGTATTTGGCACTAATTTAAAAGAATTCACAAAGAAGACCGAAATTGATTTAAGTGATTATTTAATTAACTTTGTAGTTTATTTTGGCTTTGTTGCAGCTTCCTTATATGTAAATACAATCATCACAAAACTATTAGGTGTACAAGGCGTCATGCTTTCAGATGTTGGTATTGTCTTTAATGAAATATTGATTGACAGTCCTATTTATTTGTTTACTTTCATTTTCTTATCGCCTTTATTAGAGGAATATGCCTTTAGAGGTGTTTTACTTAATTCGTTAAGTAAATATGGAAGATATTTTGCGCTTATGATGACAACAATTGTCTATACTTTAGCCCACGCTTCTATTAGTGAGATGATTCCAAGTTTTGTGATGGGTTATTTATTGGCAAAGATGACTTTAACTTATAAGTCAATTAGACCATCATTATTTACACACATTATGGGTAACGCCTTGTTATGTGCTTTCGCTTTAGTGCCTGAAAAGTATAGTATCTTCTCATTGGTCTTTATTGCGATATTGTTGATTTTAGCTATTATTCTAGTATTTAGTAAAAAATATAATATCATTTCAATCGGAAGTTCCGATTCTTCTAAAAGGGCTATTAAGTTCTTTTTATCAAATATTTTTGTGATTATCGCCTTATTATTGTTTATTGTGCATACTATTTTGATTACGTTGTTGAAATTTTAAGGGGAATTTGTTAATATTATGATGTAAATAAGCAGAGAGAAATCTCTGCTTAATTTATTGTTTAGAGGTAGAATGTGGAAATTAAAGATTTAAACGAAAAGCTAGCTTATGAACTAGACCTACTAGGATATAAGCTATATGAATGTTATTATGAGAAAAAGAATAACATTTTGCACGTATCAATTGATGCTTCATTAGATATGAATGAGATTGAAGAAATATCTAAGAAAGTGTCAGAGATCATGGATAAGTATGATGAGGATATGGATGCTTATATGCTAGATGTAAGTTCATGTGGTATTGAGAAGAAGATTAGAAATGCTGATGAACTAAAGGAAGCAATTGGCTCATATATCCATGTTAAGGGTAAGGGCTTTAAGTATTATGGTGATCTAGAAGATTTCGATGGTACTGTTATTACTTTAAAGACTATGGAAAAGAATATTTCTAAAACAATTAAGATCAATTACAGCGATGTAAAAGCTGTACGTTATGCCGTTAAATTTTAAAGGAGAAGAATTATTATGAATGGCGTTAATTTAAAAAACAACAAGAACTTTTTGGAAGGTATGCGTTTATTCGAAGAAGAACGTAAGATTCCAGCTGAATTCGTGATTGAAACATTAAAGGAAGCAATTGTAAAGACATACCAAAATCATGTTGATGCTCCTGCTGCTAAGGTAAGAGTTGAGATTGATAGTAAGGGTATTCAAGCTTATCATGAATTGTTAGTTGTTGATGATGATTCAGATACTTTTGATGAAACATTAGATATTTTATATTCTGATGCGAAGGAAATTAAGCCTGATGTTAAGGTTGGCGATACTATTGAAGAAGAAATTAATTTCGCTGAAATTAGTAGAACTGCAATCAATGTTGCCAAGAATATGCTTAAACAAAAGACTAAAGAGTTTGATAAACAAAGAGTTTATGATGAATACAAGGATAAGGAATATGATTTAATCTCTGGTGTTATTGAAACAGTTGAGGAGAAGTTTGTTCTTGTTGATATCAAAAATACTTTCGCTATCTTAAAGAAGAGTGATCAAATCCCTGGTGAAGTATATAGAGAAGGTAATCCTATCAAGGCTATTATCAAGGAAGTTTCTAAGTCTACTAAGGGTTCTCAAGTAGTACTAAGTAGAGCTGATGCTAAGTTTGTTGAAAGATTATTTGAAAAGGAAGTTCCTGAAATTCAACAGGGTTTAGTTGAAATCAAGGCTATTGCTAGAGAAGCTGGTGAGAGAACTAAGATGGCTGTTTATTCTCGTAATGAGGATGTAGATGCGATTGGTTCTTGTATTGGTCCTAGAGGTTCTCGTGTTCAAGCTGTTATCAGTGAAGTTAAGGGCGAAAAGGTTGATGTCTTTGAATGGAATGATGACATTGGTGAATTAGTTAAGAATGCTTTAGCACCTGCTGAAGTTAAGGCTTGTTTCTATTCAAATGAAAAGATTGATCCAAGTTTAACTGAAGAAGAACTTGAAAAGTTAATTAAGCGTAACCAAAGACCTCTATGTGTTGTAGTAGATGATGATAAGTTATCTATCGCAATCGGTAAGAAGGGTAAGAATGTTAAGCTTGCTTATAAGTTAACTAACCGTAAGATTGATATTAAGACTGAGAAGGATGTTAGAGAAGCTGGAGTTGATATTGAAAGTGAAGAAGCATTCTTTAAGGAAGATCAATTAAAGATTAAGAAGGAAAAGGAACAAAAGGAATTCTTACAACTTCAAGAAGAAGCCGCTAAGCGTAAGGCTGAAAGTGGTGAAGAAGAAGTTGTGAATGATGATGCTTTTGTTGAATTTGAAGAAACTCTTGATGAAGTAACTATTGAGGATGTTCCTAACCAAGAATCTTTAGAAGAAGCTGAGAAGGAAGAGGTTCCAGCAGTTGAAGAACCTGTTGTTGAAGAAGAACCTGAGGTTGAATCTGGGCTCGAATCTGGGCTCGAATCTACTGGGCTCGAATCTGGGGGCTCGAACCTTGGGCACGAATCTGAATCTAAGCCTAGTAAGAAGTTAGTTCCTCATACTGATTATGTTTCTAAGTTTGAAGATTTTGCTGGTGCTGGTAAGAAGGAAGAAAAGGTTACTAAGAAGCGTAAGAAGAAGGATGATGACGATAGAAGATTAAGAGGTGAAAACCTTGAGAAGAAGGAATATGATGAGGATGTTAAGCCTACATATTCTGAAGAAGAACTAGAGGAAATCAGACAACAAGAGGAAGAATTAGAGGAAGATTCATGGATCAATGATGATGACATTGATTTCGATGAATATGATGAATATTACGACGAGGAAAACTAATGAAAAAGATTCCGATGCGTAAGTGTCTTGCTAGTGGGGAATCTGTGCCTAAGAAGGACTTACTTAGAATTGTAAGAACTCCTGAGGGTGAGGTTAAGGTTGATACAACTGGTAAGTTGAATGGAAAGGGAGCTTATCTAAAGAAGTCTTTAGAGGCTCTAGAAATCGCAAAAAAGAAAAATCTTTTATCTCGTGCATTAGAAGTGAATGTGGATGAAGAAGTTTATAAGGAAATAGAAAAGGTGATTAATGGATAGAGTTCTTTCTTTATTAGGATTAGCATATAGGGCTAATAAGATTAAATTTGGTGAATCAGTTCTTGAGAATATCAAGACTTGCCAATATTTGTTTATTGCGGATGATGCTAGTGATAAGACAAAAGAAAGATATATAAAAAAGTGTGATTACTACAATATTCCTTATACAACTGCTTATAGTAGCGAACAATTGTCTTTGTGTCTTGGAAAGAAGATGGTGAAGATAGTTGGTGTCTATGATAGAGGATTTAAAAAGTTGTTTATAGAAAATAAATAAAGGAGGGTATATGGCTAAACAAACATATAAGAAGCGAATCAATAACAAGAAGCCTAATAACAATAAAGCTAATTGGAATGAAAGTAAAAAGGAAAATACTGAGAAGGTAGAGAGCATTACTTATTCTGATGGTATTACGGTTTCTGAACTTGCAGGCAAAATCAATAAAAATTCAAGTGATATTATCAAGTTACTTTTCATGCTTGGCAAGATGATGACTATTAATTCTCCTTTAGATGATGAGAATGTTGAACTTGTTTGTATGGAATATGGCATTGAGGCTACTAAGGAAGAACCAAAGGATGATGAATCTTTAGCTGATGATGTTGAAGACGATCCAAAGGACTTAAGAGAAAGAGCACCTATTGTTACTATCATGGGTCACGTTGACCATGGTAAGACAACTCTTCTTGATACAATCAGAAAGTCTAATGTAACTGCTGGTGAATTTGGTGGTATTACGCAACATATTGGTGCATATCAAGTTGATGTAAATGGTAAGAAAGTTACTTTCTTGGATACTCCAGGACATGAAGCATTTACCGCAATGCGTGCTAGAGGTGCTTCTGTAACTGATGTTTCAATTATTGTTGTTGCGGCAGATGATGGTGTAATGCCCCAGACAAGAGAAGCAATCGACCACTCTAAGGCTGCTGATGTTCCAATTATTATCGCTGTTAACAAGATGGATAAGCCAGGTGCTAATCCAGATAAAGTTAAGAGTGCTTTAGCCGATTTAGGTCTAATGCCTGAAGAATGGGGCGGCGATACAATTTTTGTAAATTGTAGTGCTAAAACAGGCGAAGGCGTTAAGGACATTCTAGAGACAATTCTTGTTGTTTCTGAAGTTAAGGACTTAAAGGCTAATCCTAATAAGCCTGCTACAGGTACCGTTATTGAAGCTAAGCTTGATAAGGGTAGAGGTCCTGTTTGTACATTACTAGTACAAAATGGTACTTTAAGACAAGGTGATTCAGTTGTAGTTGGTACAACTTATGGTAAGGTTAGAAGAATGGCTAACGACAAGGGTGAAGAAATAAGGGAAGCTTGCCCAAGTACACCAGTTGAAGTTATCGGTTTAAATGAAGTTCCAGTTGCCGGTGATAACTTTAAGGTATTTGAAAATGATAAGGATGCTAGAGCTATCGCAGCTGCTAGAAATACTAAGCGTATTGAAAAAGAGAGAAAGGCTACAAGTGCTATGTCTCTTGATGATTTAAGTGCTCAAATTGAGGCTGGTGAAATCAAAGAGGTTCCTGTTATTGTTAAGTCAGATGTTCAAGGTACTGCCGAAGCTGTTGCATCTTCATTAAGTAAGATTGATGTTGACGGCGTAAGAGTAAATGTTATCAGAAGTGCTGCTGGTTCAATTTCTGAATCAGATGTTATCTTAGCTTCTGTATCTCATGCAGTTATCTATGGTTTCAACGTTAGACCAGATGCTAACGTAAGAAAGAAAGCTCAAGAAGAGAATGTTGAAATCAGATTACATAACATTATCTATAAGGCTGTAGAAGAAATGGAAGCAGCTATGAAGGGTATGTTGGCTCCAGTTTATGAAGAAGTTGTAATTGGTCAGGCTGAAGTTAGAAAGACTTATAAGGTTTCTAAGGTTGGTACAATTGCAGGTACTATGGTAACTGAAGGTAAGATTGTAAGAGATAGTAAGTGCCGTCTAATTAGAGATGGTATTGTAATCTATACTGGTAGACTTGGCTCTCTAAAACGTTTTGAAAATGATGCTAAGGAAGTATTACAAGGTTATGAATGTGGTATGACTATTGAAAATTTCAACGATATCAAGGAAGGCGATATTATTGAAGCATACCAAGATCAAGAGGTAAAAGTAGACTAATGAGTAGAGTTGATAAATTAGATTCATTACTTCAAAAAGAAATATCTAGTATTATTCAATTTGATCTAAATAATCCTGAAATTGGATTTGTCACTGTATCTGAAGTTAGAGTCTCACCTGACCTTTCTAAAGCTAGAGTTTATGTTTCTTTCTTCGGTAAGAACTATGGTATCGCAGCTTTAAAGAAGTCTAAGGGCTTTGTAAGAAGTGAGTTGGCAAAAAGATTAAAACTTAGAAAAATTCCAGATATTGAATTTGTTGTTGATGATACACTTGAAAAAGTTGATAGAATCCACGAAATCGTTCACGGAAAAGATTAATTGTTAAAGGCTTTGACTGTTATGGTTGAAGCCTTTTTAAAAATTTGGGCGATTGGAAATTAAAAATTTGGGCGATTGTAATTAACGAATTTGGGCGATTGTAATTTGTAAATTTTGGCGATTAGGATATAATTGTGTTGAAAGGTAGTGATTAATATGATTAAAGAAGAGTATAAGCCTAGAATTATCGATGATACTATCGAAAGATATTTAAAAAACTTTGGAGCTATTTGTATAGAAGGGCCTAAATGGTGTGGTAAGACATGGACTTCTTCTTTTCATAGTAACAGTGCTATTTACTTGGGGGATCCTAGTGGTAATTTCCAAAATAGAAATTTAGCTCAAATATCACCTGACATTGTATTAGAAGGAGAAAATCCTAGACTTATCGATGAGTGGCAAGAAGTGCCACCGTTATGGGATGCAGTAAGATTTGAAATTGATCAAACAGGAAAGAAAGGTCAATTTATTCTTACTGGTTCATCTACTCCTAACCATAAAGGAATACTTCATAGCGGCGCTGGTAGAATTGCTAGGTTAAGAATGCATCCAATGTCGCTTTATGAACTTGGAAAATCAAGCGGTGATATATCTTTAAAAGATTTATGTGAAGATAAGTTAAGCCCAAAAATGACAGGAGAAGTTCATTTAAAAGATTTGATTGATTATATAGTAAGAGGTGGCTGGCCTAGTAATATGGATACACCTATAGAAGATGCAATGACGCTTCCTATACAATATGTTGATGCCATAATTGATGATGATGTTTATAGATTGGATGGTATTAAGCGTAATAAGGATAAGATGAAATTATTGCTTCGTTCTTTGGCTAGAAATGAATCTACTACCGCAACAAATACTTCTTTGGCAAAAGATATAAAAGAGAAGGATGATGTAGAAATTGATAAAACATCAGTTAGTGAATATCTTGATATTTTTAATAGACTTTTTCTTTTAGATAATCAAAAACCATTTGCGACAAAAATTAGATCATCTGTAAGAATCAAACAAGCTGAGAAAAGACATTTTTGCGATCCATCAATTGCTTGTGCATTACTGAATGGTAGTCCAGATAAATTATTAAATGATCTAGAAACACTTGGATTCTTGTTTGAGGCGTTGGTTGAAAGAGATTTAAGAATTTATGCAGAATCTTTTGGTGCATCTTTGTATCATTGCCAAGACTACAATAACAATGAGATTGATGCGGTAATTGAAACGGTTGAAGGCGAGTGGTGTGCATTTGAGATAAAGCTTGGTGCTAATCAAATTGATGCTGCTGCTAAAAATTTGTTAGATATTAATCAAAAGATTAAAGATGAAAATGGTAAACCTGCAAGTGTGTTATGTGTAATTTGTGGTATGTCTAATGCTGCATATAAGCGTCCAGATGGTGTTTATGTAGTACCGATAACAGCACTAAAGAATTAAAAAAATAATCGTTCATATGAACGATTATTTTGATAATGCTTCTTTTAAATCAGCCGCAAATTCAAGAGTTGCTCCCTCTTTTGTGCACCATGATGTTACGAAACGACAAACTGATGACTTTTCATCATATTGATCCCAAATCTCAAATATATATTTTTGTTGAAGCTTTTTAATTACTTCATTATCTAAAATATAGAATTGCTGATTGGTTGGTGAATTAGTATAAGGCTTGATATTAAATGCCGAGAAGATATATTTTAAGGCATCAGCTGTTTTATTAGCATGTGCTGCAAGCTTTAGATATAAATCATCAGTAAATAAAGTCTTAAAGCTAATTCCCATGATTCTTGCCTTCGCTAACATCTGACCATTTTGTTTAAGATAATAACGGAAGTTTTCCTTCAATTCATCATTACAAATCACAAACGCTTCACCAAGTAGGGCACCATTTTTAGTACCACCAATATAGAACATATCAGTTAATTCAGCGATATCTTCAAGTCTTAAAGTATTGCCAAGGCTTGCAAGAGCACTAGATAATCTAGCACCATCCATATATAAATATAAGCCATACTTATCACAGATTTGTCTTAATAGTCTTACTTCATCAAGTGTATAGACAGTACCTAATTCTGTAGGGTTTGTGATAAAGACCATCTTAGGCTTAACCATATGTTCATCTGGATGTTTCTCAATAATTTTAACAATCTCAAATGGATCAATCTTGCCATCTCTGTTTGGAGTTGTTAATATTTTGTGTCCTTTAGCCTCAATAGCACCTGTTTCATGAACATTGATATGTCCTGTATCAGCTGAAATAACAGCTTCATAAGGTCTTAAGGCAATTGAATGAGCCAAGATATTACATGGTGTACCACCTGGTACGAAATGGATATCAACATCTTCATTCTTAATCGCATTCTTGATTAATCTTTTAGCTAATAAACAGTAATCATCATTGCCATAACCAGCTTGTTGTTTATTATTTGTTTTTATTAATTCTTCTAATATTTCTGGGGCACACCCTTCTAAATAATCACTTTGAAAATTGTACATATAATCCTCTTTTCCCTTTCAATCATACCATATTATTTAGGCACATATCTTATATTAGAGACATTGTAGACCGTCACAAAGGCACTTGGATCATTATGAATAATGAAGTCCATAAGTAACTGATATTCTCGTTTATCAACAATTGTCACAATCTCTTCATGTTTTTCTTTAGTATAAGCACCGGTACTTATATATAAGGTTGCACCTGAATGTAAGGTATTAATAATAAAGTCTTTTATTACTTCATTCTTATTCAAAGATACAATGCATACTCTTCTTTTAATATTTTGGCCAAAGATAAAGTAATCAGTTAGGATGCCACAGAAATAAGTGCCTAAAACTGATAAGATTACTTTACGTGGTGAATAGACAAGGGCAGAAGATAAGGATACTATCATGCCTGATAAAGCTAGAGCTTTACCAATTTCCATATGTAAGTATTTGTTCATTATCTTGGCAATAATATCCAAGCCACCCGATGAGGCGTTGTTGTTAAATAGTATCGCAATACCTAAGGATACAAGGAAACAATAGGCAGTAACGTCAATGATGTCTGATCCTGTGATTGATGTGACATTTGGGAATAATACTTCAAGTATTGCCAAGATGATTGGCATAAGGATTGCCGTATATACGGTTTTAGCACCAAAATCTTTACCAATCAAAATAAAACTAATTACTAATAGTACTGCATTCATTATTAGAGTTAGCGTAGAAACTTTAAGTGGTATAAAGTGTGTTAAGACAATAGCTAGGCCTGAAATACTACTGATTGATGTTTCTGATGGTATTAAAAAGAAATAGACGGCGCATGATACGATTATTGTTCCGAAGGTTAGAACTAAAAGTTCTTTGATTTTTTTCATAGTGTTCATGAGTGTATTATATATCTTTAATGGGAATTTAAGGTAAAATAATAAGGATGGTAAAGAAAAAAAGACATTTAAGAAAATCGATTAAATATGCCCTTATTGGCTTATTAGGACTTTTGTTGGTTGGGATTATTGTATTCATTTTGAATTTTAACTTTAAGTTTGTAGGTAAGAAGTCAATTCATGATGATGCCCTTACTTATAAGACTAAGTCATGTTTAGCATTTTATCCAAATAGTGAAAAAGGAAAAGATATGGCTAAGAATATTTGTGATAAGGCTTTAAAGGATACAATCTATGATTATGCCCTTGTTCCATATGGTGACTACTATCTTGTTTCTTATCATGATGGAACTAAATATTATGTTGATAAGGAATATAAAGAATTAGTTATCGATAATATCAATGAAGAGGGCAAGAAGATTATTGCGGATTATCTTCGTTATCAATTAAAGAAGGAAGAAAAGGATTTTGCCTATACTTTAGAATTCTTGGAAGAATCTTTCTATCAAAATTTAGATTTAAGTGAAGTTACTTATAAGGTTGATGGTCCTGATTTATTGTGTCATTTCCCTAAGTATGAAGCTGATATTAGAGTGCCTTTAAAATATATGCAGAGTGCATGTAATATCAACCTAGGCTATGAGAATGAACTATATCATAAGCCACACTATATTTCTAATAATCGTAAGATGATTTGTTTCACTTTTGATGATGGTCCAGATATGAGTTTAAAGACTAGTGGTCAAATAGTGGATACCTTATATAAGTATGATAGTTCAGCTACTTTCTATATTCTTGGAAGTAGACTTGGTGAGAAACAAATTAATTTCTGTAAAGAGAGTGTTGAAAAGGGTATGGAATATGGATCTCATACTCAATCTCATAAGAATTTAACTAAGTTGTCTGTTTCTGATGTGGCTAACGAGATTATGACACCATATCATGATTTATATGACAATGAATTTGGCTTTGGCTATCAGATGAAAACCTTTAGACCACCATATGGTGCCTATAGTGATACAGTAAGACAGGCTACTAATTTGACTGCTGTACTTTGGAATGTCGATTCTAAAGACTGGTCATATCGTACTAAGTATGATGCATCTGATGCAGTTGATGTAATCTATAATGAAGTTATTAAGGACGGGGATGAAAATGATGTAGTCTTGTTCCATGATATTTATCAAACAAGTGTTGATGCAGCAAGTAAGCTTGTTGCCTATTATATAAATCAAGGGTATCAAATAGTCAATGTATCTGAGCTTATGGAGGCTTTGGGTGTGACAGGTGCATCTTATTTTTCTGGTAAATGATAAAAACATCTTCATAGATGTTTTTTATATATATAATATTTTTCGTGAATAATGATTTAACTAAAGGACCTGTTATCAAATCAATGTTATAAATTAGTGGCGAAAAACCTATAGGCTTGCCTATGAGATAAAAGCCATATATTTACTGGAATTTAGCATATAATAGATATATAATATATGTATAAATGTAGAAAGGATTTCTTTAATAAATGGGAAGACCAAAATCAAATAATGTACAAATAAATATCTCTATTCCTATGGAGTGGAAAGTTGAACTTGAAAATCTTGCTCGTATCTATTCGGTTGAAGAAGGCAAAACAATCACTTTTCTTGATTTAATGCGTAGAGGAATTAAGGAAAAGTATCAATTAGGAAAAGATAATGAGTGAACAACAATATCATCGTGCTTCACATTGCAAATATCTTATACAGTATCACATTATCTGGTGCCCAAAGTTCAGATTTTCACTATTACAGGGAAATGTAGACATTACTCTTAAACAGATGCTACAAAAGATATGTGATGATTATGGATATAAAATTAAAGCACTTGAAGTAATGCCTGATCATATACATATATTTGTAGATGTACCTCAAACAATAGCTCCGTGTGATGTTGTTAGAACTCTTAAAAGTATTAGTGCTATTGAATTACTTAAAGCATTTCCTGAACTAAAGCAGTTTTATGCAAGATGTGGAGTTTTGTGGTCAAGAGGATATTTTGTTTCAACAGTAGGACATATAAGTGAAGATACAGTAATTAAGTATATTGAGGAACAGAAATGATAAGTGAAAAAGACTATAAAAAGCTTTTGAAACAATTTCATAAACTTTCTGATAGACATATCTTAGTTGTAGAAACCGATATGTCTTTTTCTGATGCACAAAAAGTTGTAATTCTTTCTGATAAGATTAGAAAAGCAGGTAATGAGCTTGTAGGCCTTATGAGAAAACATTATGACCAACTCATGCGTACTAAAAGGTATCGTAAATTATTAAACTTATATGGAAACACTGAGAATAAATCAAGACGCAAAGATTTAGCTACTCAACTTAATGATATGCAAAAACAATATAATGTTACTTGGGAGTTTTGTAGAACCTCAATGATACCTATTGGTAAGAAATATGGTATAGATGCTGTGTTTGCGTTAACTAAAGCTGAAGATATTTGGTGTGGTGTTGAAAAGTGCTTATATGATGATGGTAAAACCCTACACTTTTCTAAATATGAAGATTTACCTTGTGTTAGGGCAAAACAGATAAATCGTGGTATTGTAATGTCTGTTAAAGATGATAAGCTGCAATTTAAACTTGGCAAATCCATATTTGGTATAAAAGTAAAAGATAGATTTCAAAATGATGAAGTTAGTGCTATTTTAGATTATCTTTCAAAATCAGAAATAAAAGATAAATTAGCAATAGAATCATTACAAACAGAAGGTATTTGTATTAGTACATATAGACCCTGTTATGCCACTCTTGTACCTAAGATGATAAGAGGCAAATATAGAATATATTTACATTTGACTATCGAAGGCAAGGCTAAACCTAAATATGATAGATTTGGTAATCCAAGGCATAAATTTGGTAAAGGTATTGTAGGTTGCGATATAGGAACACAGACTATTGCTTATACTTCTGATAGAGAAGTTGGTTTAAAGAATTTATCAGAGAGAGGTAATAGCATACAGACTTCTGAAAGAAAAGAACGCTTGTATTATCGTGCAATGGAACGAAGCAGAAAAGCAACTAATCCTCAAAATTATAATGAAGATGGAACCATCAAAAAAGGTCATAAAACTTGGAAATATTCTAATCATTACAAGAAATTAAAGAATAAACATTCTGAGCTTTGCCGAATCAACGCTATAAACAGACAACTCGCAATAAATGAAGATGCCAATCATTTAAGAAGTTTAGGTGATGTGTTTATCACTGAACCTAAAAACGCTAGTAAGCTTATGAAGCGGGCTAAAGAAACAATTGTTAATAGTAAGGGTAAATTTAATAAGAAAAAGCGATTTGGTAAGTCGATAAAAAACAGATGCCCATCTGGCTTTCAAACTACTGTAGAAAAGAAATTTAAAGTAACAGGTGGTACATATATAGAAGTTCCTAACAATTATAGGGCAAGTCAGTATGACCACACAGCAGATGATTATATTAAAAAGAAATTATCTGATAGAATGTATACTCTAACTGATGGAACGTTAGTACAACGAGATTGGTATTCCTCGTTTTTGTTGTACTGCTATGACTTTAAAACAAGAGATATAGACAAGAATAAATGTATTAGTGAATTTAAGAGTTGTTACTATAAAGAAACAGCCCTAATCGAATGGATTAAGACTAATAAGATTAAAATATTAAATAGTGGAATTAAAATAGCATAAAAATTGATACTTAGGGAGATTGACTATACTTCCTTACGAAAGTAGAAATTTACCGTTAATGTGGTCGTTGGACTGCTTGGTAATGAAAGTTTTTACTCAAATAGACTTATACTTGTATTCCAAAGTCTGAAAATGATGTACTATTACAAGCTAAACTTGGTAGTAAACCCCATTGGCTTGCCTGTGGGAGTAGTCAGCTAAGAATAGAAGGTAGCTTTTATCTTGGCATAGGTTGTTTGTTCCTTCTATATGGCCTATATCGGGCGATTGGTAAACCTGCTATGAGTTTAGTCTTAACTATCATTTCGCTTGGTACAAGGGTTTTATTAGCCTATATCCTATCTTCTATAGTTGGTGTTGTTGGTATCTGGTGGTCAGTTCCTATTGGCTGGTTCTTGGCTGATTTGTTTGGTTTTGGATACTATATTCTAAATAAAAAGAAATTATTAATCTAAATAATTATTTTGAATACTCTTTAAATATTCAACGTATTGATAAGCGATTGTCTCATCGCTTATTTTTATTTCATTGCCGTAGGCTAGAATCTTAGAAAAGAAGATTTGATTAATTGATACAAACAAAGTAGCTTTATTCTTGTTGATGATAACGCCAGGGAAGTCATCAAGAAGTCTGTTTATTGTTTTTGGGCACGAATCTGGGCTCGAATCTGATATGGTGATATTTACCTTAGTAGTTTCTTTAGTATAAAAAGAATTACTTGATTCATTGATATGACTTATAATCTTTTTGGTTGGAATGTTTATGTTATCTAATGTATCTTTAATAAGAACATCTTTAATATTATCAAAACGATAATGGTATATCTTAGTGCTGTCTTGATAATGAAAATAGAAATAATAATAGTCATTGGCACGATGGATAAAGATGGGAAAGACATCTTGAATTTGATTATTCTTGGTAGTGATACTTATCATCTTATGAGTTCTAATAGCTTCTAAAATATCTTCCATCTTTGGAAGCAGCTTTTGAGTCTTTTGAGTATTTGTATATTTAATTTCTTCTAATAGTTTTTCTTCATCGCTAGAAATAAATGAATATAACTTATTGTTTAGATCGTTTTTAAAAGATGTATCTAGATTCTTTAATGAATTGATAGAATCCTGAATTATTTTAATTTCAGATAGATTAAAGGGACAATCTAATAGATAATAACCATTATCATATTCAACATTAATGTCGCATTCATTAAGTATCTTAAAATCATCATAAAGAGTCTTACGATTATCTACTCTAATATTCTTGTGTTCAAGTAAAGAAATGATTTCATCTAAACTTAAATGCTTGTCAAAGTTTGAATTTTTCTTTAATATTTCAATCAAATATAATATTCTTTTCTTATTATTCTTTTCCATAACACAATTATAGTATTGTCCAATTATTTGGACAATGACAAATTGTATTCATTATATATTAATGACACAAGGAGGAAGAAAAGATGTACGTGTTATGGACTTTGATGATTGGATGGGGCTTTTATTTAAATAAGATGGAGATTCTTGCGATACTCTTGTTTCTAATGTTTCTATTATTAAGTGATACAAGAAAAATTTGCTGGCGCTATATTAGTATTGCGATTATTACATTAGTATTTAATATTATAGTTTTCAATCTAGGATATTTTGATAAGAATCTCATATCTGTCACTTTCCTAATAACTGAAGCACTAGTAAGTGCTAACTTGTCAGAATATCTAAGTAGATTATGTATTAATAGACTTGTGGAAATTTATCTTTTTGTTTCAGTAAGTTTCCTAACATTTGTAGGTATAACAATTTTATTATCAAGTGTAACAAGCGATTATATCTACATTCATAATCTATATGTCTATAACGCTTTAATCTTTGTACCTTCCTTCTTGTTGATGAGTATACAAATGGTTAAGAAAATAACAGGTTCTCGTATTAAAATGAGAGTATGGAATCATTAAAAGAATTATATAGAATAGGTCCGGGACCCTCTAGCTCCCATACATTAGGTGTTAGAAATGCTTGTTTATATTACATGGATAAATATAACAAGGATGAATATACAGTTACTTTATATGGCTCTCTTGCCCTAACAGGAAGGGGCCATATGTCAGATAAGATTATTGAAGATACTTTTAAGCCTAAGAAAGTTACTATTATTTTTAAAAACGAAAGTTATGATGAAAATCCTAATACAATGGTTTTTGAAGAGGGTACTAGTGATGAGCTTGTAATTTATTCTACAGGTGGTGGTGCTATAAAAGTAAAAGGGATTGAGAGTATTGTTGATCCAAATGTCTATCCTCATAATTCACTTAATTCGATTAATGAATTTTGTTTACATAATGATTTAGATTATGCAGGCTATATTTATTGTTTCGAACCTAATATTAAAGAATATCTATTAGAAGTAGCTAAACAGATGATTGCGGAAATTGATAATGGTTTAGCTGCAAGTGGTGATTTGCCAGGACCTTTAAAGCTTAAAAGAGTAGCTGCTTCTTTAAATAATGAGGCTAAGAAATGTAGTGATGAAGCTATTAAAGAAAAATTATTTTTAAGTTCTTATGCTTATGCAGCTTTAGAAGAAAATGCATGTGGTAAGATTGTGGTTACAGCACCAACTCTTGGAAGTTGCGGTGTCTTAAGTTCGGTTTTATATAAATACTATAAAAAGGGATTTGAATTAAGTGACTTAGCTGATGGCTTAGCAGTTGCTGGCTTATTTGGCAATTTGATTAAGACTAATGCTTCTATTTCAGGAGCTGTAGGAGGCTGCCAAGCTGAAATTGGTAGTGCTACCGCTATGGCCAGTGCCTTTGCCTCATATTTAGAAAAATTACCAGCTAAATCAATTGAATATGCGGCCGAGATTGCCATTGAACATAATCTTGGACTAACATGTGATCCGGTTGGTGGTTATGTACAAGTACCTTGTATTGAAAGAAATGGTATTGGTGCTTTAAGAGCTATTGATTCTATGTTGTATGCGAAATATTTAAGTCATATTAAAGACAATATTGTAAGCTTTGATATGATTGTTGAGACTATGAAGTATACAGGGCAAAAGATTGCGATGGAATTAAGGGAAACTTCTCTTGGTGGTCTAGCTGAGGTTGTTCCTTGTAAGAAACCTGAAGGATGTTAAATAAAAGGAAACGAATTGTTTCCTTTTATTTAACGTAAATTGTTTTAATTACTGGTGGATTAACTGGTCTATCGTTGAAGCTTGTCTTAACACTTGCAAGTTCATCTAAGACTTCAAAACCTTCTACCATATCACCGAATGCTGCGTATTGACCATCTAAGAATGGTGTATCTACGTGGCAAATAAAGAATTGTGATGATGCACTGTTTGGATCTTGAGCACGTGCCATAGAGATAGTGCCTCTTTTGTGCTTATGATTATTCACAACACCATTGCCAATGAATTCGCCCTTGATTTCTTCATCAGAGCCACCAATACCAGTACCTTCAGGGTCACCACCTTGAATCATAAAATCTTTGATAATACGGTGGAAGATTAAACCATCATAGAATCCTTCGTTAGCTAATTTTTCCATATTAGCACAAGTGATAGGAGCATTTTCTGGATCTAATTCAAACTTCATCACTTTTCCATCGTTCATTTCAATTACTAACATTTTCATATCCTCCTATATTATCTTAAACTATCTTTTCAATTTACAAAAGTTGTATTATATTACTATGAGGGTAAAAAATATGTTTTTTAAGAAGAATAAAGAATTGTCAATTTTCAAAGACGCTGTATTTGCGGTATCTGGTCTAGCTAAGGCAGATAATGATCCAAGTACTATTAATGCTACTATTGGTTCATTATGTGGTGAAGATGGCAAGATTGCCTGTTTTAAGAGTGTCTACAAATGTTATGACGAACTAACAAGTGCTGAAAAGACAGCTTATGCGAAAAGTCCATGTGGCAATCCTGACTTTAGAGAAGCTATTACTAAGTTCGTTTTAGAAGATAAGTGTAATGGCGAGGCAGTTGCGGTTGCAGGTGGTACTGGTGGTATCGCTCTAGCCTTAGATTTATGTCTAAATGAAGATGATACAGTTATTATCCCTGAGATTGCTTGGGGTAACTATAGACAAATGTTGGTTGAAAGAAATCTTAAGGCATTAGTTTATGATCCATATGATGTAGAACAACTATGCACATTAATCAAAGAGAATGAAAGACCTTTTGTGGTAATTAATTCACCATGTGAAAATCCATGTGGTTTATCTTATTCTTTTGATGATTGGAAGAAGATTACTAAGACTTTAAATGAAACTAAGGAAGCAATCTTACTTAATGATATAGCTTATATTGATTATGCATATAGTAAAGATTATAAGGATTATTTATCTTTGATTGGTGAGATGGGTGAGCATGTTTTAACTTTTGTGGCTGTATCTTGTTCAAAGACTTTCTCTTATTATGGCCAAAGACTTGGTGCCTTAATCATTATTAATAAAGACAAGGAATTTGTAGACTTGTTTATTAATCAATGTGAGAAGCATATTAGAACATCTTATGGAAGCTGTAATAATGGTTCAATGATTGCGATCACTAATGTCTTAAATAATCATTTTGATGAATTTAAAGCTGAATTAAATGAATACCGTAATCTTTTAAGACAAAGAACAGAACTATTCATTAAAGAAAGTAATGAAGTAGGCTTGAATCTATATCCATATAATGATGGTTTCTTTGTGACTATTAAGTATGATAATGATTTTAGAGATAAGCTACATGCTCTATTAATTGAAAACCATATCTATTGTGTAAAAGTAAATAAGGGTATTAGAGTTGGTCTATGTTCTACACCGCTTGATAAGGTTAGTGGTTTAGCTAAAAAGATTAAAGATATTGAATTAAGTATTTAAACAAACAATGGTGAGCATGTGCTCACCATTGTTAATATCTCTAATTATTATTTTCAGTGTAGATATATAGTTTCTTATAATGACTGTTGATTTTTACTATGTTTTTAAGATCTTCCAAGAAAATATCATAATAAATTTTCGAAACTAGTTTTTCCATGGTTAATTTCTCACAAATAATATTTTCCAATATATTAATATCATTAGTTGTATGTTTTTCTTTATAGTAATTAAAAACATTTTTAAGAATTGAACTTTTTATATACTTTTTATCATTTTCAACAATATCTAAAATTACATTATTAGCGCCTATTTTTTCTAACGATTTGAACAAGAAAATATAGTTAAAATCAAGAACAAGAGGACTCTGTTTTCTAACGTATTCAAAACATTTAATGGCATCTTGATATTTAGAAGTATAAAAATTTATTATCCCAAATCTTTTGATGGTTTTTAAATAGACTGTATTGGGTAAATAATCCCTAATATTTTCAATTTCCAAAGCGTTTTTTAAATGATTGTAGGCATCTTGATGTCTATCAAGATTAAGTTCGCAACAAGCTAAGTTAGAATATATTGAAAATAGCTCTACCTTATTTTTAATATCGGAATTTAATTCATTTTTATATTTTTCATAGATGCATACAAGGTTGTAATTATTGATATCATAATAGATTTTATCAAAAAAGAAAATCGACTTATCTTGAATCTTCTTGCCATATGTAGAATATTTTTTGAATTCTTTATTATAGTAATATTCAAGACTTAACTTATATAAAATATAATCTGAGATTGTCCTTAAATCACCTTTTAAATTAGGATAAACACTTTTAATTAAATCGATATATGATATATCAATATCGAAGTTATCTTTATATATTTTAAGGGCAGTTATAGGAAGAAGTGAAAGCTCATTAATATAAATATATTTTTGGTACTTAATATTAAAATGAATAATCTTTTCTTCTAATTGTAAAAGTCTTTTATAAGGAACCCTATTGATACTATTTATAAAACTTACAATGAGTTCAGATAATTCTATATAAGGATTTTCATCCGATAAAAAATCATAGCCTAATTTATTCGCAAATTTTTCATAAAAAGAAATGTTCTTAATAGGAACACCATTTTCGATTCTTTGAACAGTACTAGCTGAGACAACATCATAACTTAAGTCTTCTCTAGAAAAACCACTTATATTTCTATAATGTTTAAAGATGCCACCTAGTGTTTCTAAATCAATTACCCCTGTATCCATGTCTCTATTTTATTAAAGATTTGACTAATTTTTAACAAATTGTGAATAGAATCTTTAATTTGAGGCTTTTTATTCAAAATTAACTATGTTTCTATATTGGTTTTATATAATTTAGAAAAAAGGAGTTCAACTATGAAAAGAAGAATCATATTTTTAATTCTATTAGTAATCTGCTTAGTTTCATGTTCCAACAAAACAGTCTTAGAAGAATATACAGGAGAGTATTTTGATTATAGTGATTATTATACCTATCTTCATTATCATGGTTTTGTGGTCGATTCAATGAAAAGCAAAGATAACTTTTATACATATACAATTGGTGATAATGAATATGAAATGATTATCTTGAACAATATCAAGTATAGTTTGAAGGCTTATCCTATAAATTTACTGTTTAAAGATAAGGATGGGAGCATAAACTTATATAACAAATACTATGTATTTGATAACTTATTATTAAGTAAAAATACTGATAAGAGAATCGTTGAGTGTTTAAAGAGTTCAAAGATAAAGAAGGATGAATTAGATTATTTTAAGGATGGAAATATTTTTACGATAGATGAGTTTTTGGACTATCTTTTTTTAGATATTGTAGATATTAAAGAATTTGATGATGATTCTATTTTAAATGCTTATAAATGTGTAGAAGTTACCTTTAATGATGGTTCAAATATCCTTTTAAAACAAATAGATAAGGATTATCTAGATGTAGTAAGAAACAATATAGATGATAAGCTTGTGATGTTGCATGATACAGGATGTGTTGGAGATTCATATTGTATTAATGATGATGATTATATCTGGATACAGAATCTAATGTTGAAGATTGTTAAAGATAATGGTGGTATTGAAAATAAATTTAGATCAATGAATTATTAAATAATGGTGAGCATGTGCTCACCATTATTATTACTTATTGTTTATTTCTATTCGCATCAAGCCAATACTGTAAGATACGAACAGCTGCCTGTTGGTCAATAATCTTCTTTCTCTTTTTACGAGACATGTCGAAGTTATTGATTAAGAATTCATGAGAATCTTTAGTAGTATTTCTCTCATCTTGAAGAACACACTTAATACCAGTTTCTTCTTCTAAGACTCTGGCAAAATCGGCACATAACTGAGCTTTAGGACCAACATCATCGTTTTCTAATAGGGGATAGCCTACTACAATCAAGTCTGGTGTATATTCCTTTTCAAAGAAGTCTAATAACTTATCAAAACATTCATCATAATCATCTGGTTTAAAACGAATGGTTTTGACAGCTTGGGCGATGACGCCTGTATCGCTTTTGGAAATGCCACAGGTAACACTTCCTAAATCTAATCCTATATATTTCATATATCTATTCTATATCGTAGATACTTATTCTTCTACATGAGCAAGTCCCATTTCGATTATTTTATAGACATGGTCGTCATCTAAAGAATAATAGATTGTTTGGCCTTCACGTCTATTTTTAATTAATTTTGAGTGCTTAAGATTCTTTAATTGATGAGAAATAGCTGATTGGTTCATGTTTAATTCATTAGCTATTTCATTAACACTAGCTTCTTTTTCTTGTAGTAACAACAAGATTCTAATTCTTGTTGAATCACCAAATACCTTGAATAATTCAGCTAAGTTATAAATATTATCTTCACTAATCATAGTCTTTTAACATTTAATGCTCTTATCGCATTAAGCACACAAATTACCATAACACCTACATCCGCAAAGATGGCAATCCACATATTGGTGATACCAATTGCAGTTAGGATTAAACATGCTACCTTTATACCAATCGCAAAGAAGATGTTTTCATAGACAATTCTCATGCATTTCTTGGCAATCTTGATAGCCTTAGCAATCTTTAAAGGATCATCGTCCATTAAGACAACATCAGCTGCTTCAATTGCGGCATCACTACCTAAGGCACCCATCGCAATACCAATGTCAGCTAAGCTTAATACTGGGGCATCATTGATACCATCACCCACAAAGGCTAATACTTCATCTTCTTTTTTATCTTTTAATAGTTCTTCAACCTTAGATACCTTATCTTGAGGTAAAAGTTCACTATAAACTCTATCGATATTTAATTTCTTGGCAACATTTTCACCTACATGCCTTTCATCACCTGTCAACATTACTGTTAATCTGATGCCAATTTTCTTTAATTCAGAAATCGCTTTTTCACTTGTTGGCTTAATCACATCACCGATATGAATATGACCCTTATAATGATTATCTAATGCTAGATGAACAATTGTTCCTTCATCATGGCATTCAATGATAGAAACACCATATTCACTCATTAGCTTTTCATTACCAATAAGAACCGTTTTATCATCAATAATAGCCTTAATGCCCTTACCAGGAATTTCCTTTACTGACTTAACTCTTGATTTATCAAGAGGTTTACCATATTCTTTAATGATAGATTTACCAATAGGGTGGGTAGTAAAGATTTCACCATGGGCTGCATAATCAAGCAATTCTTCCTTACTAAATTCATTGTTGTGAATGGTAGTTACTTCAAATATACCCTTAGTCATGGTACCTGTCTTATCAAAGGCTACAATCTTAACCTTAGATAATTGTTCAAGATAGTTAGATCCTTTTACAAGTACACCTTGGGAACTAGCACCACCAATGCCTCCAAAGAAAGACAAGGGGATAGAGATGACAATGGCACAAGGACATGATACAACAAGGAAAGTAAGAGCTCTTATTAACCATGTTGACCAATTATAACCATTGCCTAAGATAAGTCCATTCACAAGAGGTGGCAATATCGCAACAGCCAAAGCACTATAACATACAATTGGTGTATAGTAGTGGGCAAACTTTGTGATAAAGTTTTCTGACTTTGACTTAGCGCTTGTGGCGTTTTCAACTAAATCTAGAATCTTAGATACTGTTGATTCGCCAAAGTCCTTAGTAGTCTTAATCTTTAAAGGTGATTCCATATTGATACAACCTGAAATTACCTCATCATTAACTTTTACACTTCTAGGTTTTGATTCACCTGTCAAGGCACTAGTATTAAGTGAAGAAGTACCTTCAACTACAATACCATCCAAGGGAATCTTTTCACCAACTACAACTGTAATAATATCGCCAATTGCCACTTCATCAGGATCAACTTTAACAAGTTCTCCATCTTTTTCGATATTGGCATAGTCAGGTCTAATATCCATTAAATTTGAGATATTCTTACGTGACTTTCCGACGGCATAGCTTTGGAAAAGTTCACCAATTTGATAGAACAACATAACGGCAACGGCCTCTGGGTATTCACCCAAGCCAATGGCACCTACAGTAGCTACTGCCATCAAGAAGTTTTCGTCAAATACTTGTTTGTTTAGGATACCATGTAGTGCACCTTTTAATACATCATAGCCAACTATTAGATATGGAATTAAATATAGAAAGAAATCTAAATAAGGATTCTCTATATTAATAATTCTTAATGCAACATAGAAGACTAGGGCACTAATTATCCTATATAGATTTTTCTTTTGTTTCTTGGTCATCTTATAAATAAATCTCGCAATCGTCTTCTACGGCCTTGCAGTTTTTAAGTACAGCTGCCATAGTTTCCTTAACATCAGCACCATCTTCAAATTCTACGATCATCTTTAATGTCATAAAATTTACAACAGCGTCCTTAACACCATTTGTCTTCTTAGCTGCTTCTTCCATTTTGTTTGCACAGTTTGCACAATCTACTTCAATCTTATAAGTCTTTTTCATATTTCTTTTCCTCCAATTTAGTATATGAACATTCATTCATATACTAATATATCATAAAGCCATTACTAGTCAATAACTTTAATTAAATAAGTTGGTTTTTAATACCAACTTATTTCTTTGGAGCAAGTGCGGTACTTTAACACTTGTAAATCAATAAAATGTTCTAAAGTGGCTTAATTGCTGCTTTTTTTGTGTCAAGTTATAATTTTTTTGTGCTGTATGGATGTTGTATGGTGTTGTATGTTATGGTATAATAAGTAAAAGGAAGTACCGATTATGAAACTTTATTATGACCGTAAATCAAAAGATCCAACATACTTTGTTCAACAAGGTGTAAGAAATGCCAAGAAGACCACAACCAAGAATATAGCTCGTATTGGTAAACATTCAGAATTATTAAAAAAACATAGTGATCCCCTTAAGTATGCAATAAGTGAAGTGGAACGATATAACAAGGAAGCAGAAAAAGGAAATATAGTATTTAATCTTACAGTCAAGACAAATGAAAAGATTATCAATAATGGTGATATAGCCTCTTCTTCTTTATGTAGGAATATTGGTTACTTTTTCTTAAAAGATATCTATGCTTCTTTAAACTTAAAAGATTTCTTTGATAAAGTATGTAAAGGAAGAAAAATAACATATGATCCAAATCTTATAAACATGGCGCTTGTTATGCTTAGAGTACTTGATCCTGGAAGTAAGCTATACTCACAATCTAAGTTATCTTCTTTATATGGTGATGTTTGTTTCCCTTATCA
>OIYG01000260.1_pt1 | contig 56950 bp, 56 predicted proteins | sample 1587861 | NCBI WGS metagenome assembly OIYG01 (sample SAMN03283272) | human gut metagenome | biome: human-associated habitat; material: feces | host: Homo sapiens | place: Peru | collected 2012
TTGCAAGTTGTCCTCCTTTACCAGGTCTTAATTCAATATTGTGAATTACAGTACCAACAGGAATATTTGCTATTTCCATTGTGTTTCCAACTTTAACGTCAGTTTTTACTCCACTTTCAACAATATCTCCAACATTTAATCCGTTTGGTGCAAGTATATATGATTTAACACCATCTTTATAAGTAATTAAAGCAATATTTGCACTTCTGTTTGGATCATATTCAATTGCACTTACCATAGCAGTAATGCCGTCTTTATTTCTTTTGAAATCAACCAAACGATATTTTCTTTTAACACCGCCACCACGATGTCTAACAGTAATTTTACCTTGGTTATTACGACCATTAGTTTTTTTCTTAGTTACTACTAGACTTTTTTCAGGAGTTGCTTTGGTAATTAATTCACTTGTCAAAACACTTCTTTGTCTTGTACCGTTTGTCATTGGTTTATAAACTCTTATTGCCATATTGTTTTCCTCCTTTTATTAGTCGAAACTAATAGTACTTCCTTTTTCTAATTTAACAATAGCCTTTTTATATTTGTTAGTCATACCAGTATATTTTCCAACTCTTTTCTTTTTAGGATGAGAGTTTGAAGTATTTACACTTAGTACTTTTACATTAAATATTTTTTCTATTGCTTGTTTAATTTGTACTTTGTTTGCTTTTGTATCTACTTTAAATACATATTTTCCTTCTTGCTCAAGTAATGCACTTCTTTCAGTGATTATAGGTGCGATGATTATATCTCTATAACTATTCATTAGTAAGCACCTCCTCTAATTTATTTAAAGCATCAACTGTAATTAGCATTTTATCTGCGCTAACTACATCGTAAGTATTTACTTCTTCAACCTTTGAAATCATTACATTTCCTAAGTTTCTTGAAGCAAGACAAATTTTTTCGTCTAATTCACTTACTACTATTAAAACTTTTTCATTTGCTAGGTTTAATTTTTTTAGTAATTCTAACATTGCTTTTGTTTTAGCATTTTCTAGTTCTAATTTTTCTATTACAACTATTTCATTGTCAATATTTTTATATGATAATGCAGAAAGTAATGCTAATCTTCTTTCTTTCTTATTTTGTTTTTTGCTATAATCTCTTGGTTTTGGTCCAAATGCTATTCCTCCACCAACCCATTGAACTGCTCTTATACTTCCTTGACGAGCATTTCCTGTTCCTTTTTGTCTCCATGGTTTTCTTCCACCACCAGAAACTTCGCTTCTTGTTTTTGTAGAATGTGTACCTTGTCTTTTTCCTGCTTGTGCTTTAACGATTGCGTTATGTAATACTGCATCGTTAGGTTCTATTTTAAATACGTTATCATTTAATTTAATGTCCTTAACTTTTTCACCATTTAAGTTTACTATTTCTAATTTAGACATAATAATCCTCCTTTTTTTAATTATTCAGTAACTGTAGTTTCTTCACTAGTGGTTACTTCAGCATTTTCGTTAACTTCTTCAGTTACTTCTTCTACTGGTTCTTCAACTATGTATGCAACTAAATCTTGCTTTTCATTAATTACACCAGTATTCTTAACTGCTGATTTAATTAAAACCAATGATTTTTTTGGTCCTGGAACATTTCCTTTAACTAAGATAACATTATTATTTGTATCGATTTGCACAATTTCCAAGTTTTGAATAGTCACTTGTTCTACTCCCATATGACCTGGCATTTTCTTTCCTGGTAATACATGCATTGGTAATAATGTACCAAGTGATCCAACACCTCTATGATATTGGCTACCATGTCCCATTGGTCCACGAGATTGATTATGACGTTTAATAACACCTTGGAAACCTTTTCCTTTAGAAGTGCCTGTTACGTCAACCATTTCTCCTTCTTCAAATAAATCAGCCTTAATAACTTGACCAAGACTATAATCGCTAACGTTAACACCTCTAATTTCTTTTAAGAAGCGCTTAGGTGTAGTGTTAGCTTTTTTTAGATGACCCATTTCTGGTTTATTTGCTAATTTTTCTCTTTTTTCAACTGCAGCAAGTTGTATTGCATCATATCCATCAGTAGCAACTGTTTTAACTTGAGCTACAACGTTTGGTTCTACTTCAATTACTGTTACTGGAGTTAACTTTCCATTTTTAGCAAATACTTGTGTCATCCCGATCTTACGACCTAAGATTCCTTTCATTTTTCATTCCTCCTATAATTTAATTTGTATATCAACACCACTTGGTAAATCTAAATGTTGAAGTGCATCAACAGTTTCTTTACTAGGGTTATTGATGTCGATTAATCTTTTGTGAGTGCGCATTTCAAATTGCTCTCTTGAATCTTTATACTTGTGTACTGCTCTTAAAATTGTATATTTTTGAATATCTGTTGGTAGTGGTACTGGTCCACTTACTTCTCCACCAGTTCTTTTAACTGTTTCTACAATTTTAGCACATGCCTTATCAAGTATTCTGTGATCATATGCTTTTAATTTGATCCTTACTTTAGTGTTTGACATCTTGTAATCCTCCCTTCGCCTATATCTGGTATAGACTTGCTCCGTACAAATTACCTGATATACCAAGTTTAATTTAACAACTTAACCGGGTGTATCAGCAACTTTGCACATCTAAGCCAGTCACACTTGTACAATTATACTAAATTATTATAGGAAAATCAAGGGTTTTCTTGAAGTTTTTTTAAAAAATAGAAAAAATCTAGAATTTTTGCTTTCTAGACTATATTTTTAAGTATTTCTTCACCGCTCTATAACTACCAAACATACCTACTAATATTCCTATTAATAATAATATTAATGATGTATAGTACATAAATGGTGCTGGTGAAACTAATTTGGCAAGTGAAGAATTAAATAGTTTTCCACTGAAGAAATCATATAATGAAATATAACCATATACGCTTAGTATAATTGGAATTATTGAACCTAGCACTCCAATAAATAATCCTTCAATTACAAATGGAACTTTTATACTTATATTTGATGCTCCTACTAATCTCATTATTTCTATTTCTCTTTTTCTTGAGAAAATGGCAAGTTTGATAGTATTTGATATTAAGAATGCTGTTACTACTATTAATGCTATTACTATACCAATTGATACTTTTTCTACAACTTTAAATATTGTTATTAATTGATCTATCATCTCTTCGCCGTAGTTTACATTATTTACTCCATCAATTTTTTTTATTTTGTTTACTGTTTCTTTTATTGTATCTATATCTTTTACTTTTAACATAAAACTATCAAGCAAAGGGTTTGTTTCGTCTGTCCAGGTTTCTATTATTCCTTTAAATGTATCATTATCTTTTAAACTTTCTGCAGTTTCTGTTTTTGATACAAACTTTAATTCTTCAACATTTTTTGTTGCTCTTATTTCTTTTTCTATCCTTGTTTTATCAGTTTCTGTGGTATCTCCCTTTAAGAATATTACTACCGTTACATCTCTTCTTATTGACTCTGCAAAATTTTCTACATTGTATGATAAGATTATTGAGAAAGAAACTACTAAAAGAGTTATGGTAATACATGATATTGATGCTAAAGATAAAGAGAAATTTCTAAATACGCTTTTTCTTGCATCTCTAAAGTATCTTCTTATATTTCTAAAAAACTTCATATTATTTCCTCTTTTCTTTAAAATCCTTCGTTATGATAAGTTCCTTTTTCATAATCTTTTACTAGTCTACCTTCTTCGATTACTATTACTCTTTTATTCATTTTTTTTACTATTTCTAAATCGTGTGTTGCCATAATTATTGTTGTGCCAAGTTCGTTTATTTGTTCTAGGACTTTCATAATTTCCATTGATGTTATTGGATCTAAGTTTCCTGTTGGCTCATCACATATTAATAATTTTGGATGATTTACTATTGCTCTTGCAATTACTACTCTTTGTTGTTCTCCACCTGATAATTGGTCAGGGTATTGTCTTACTTTATTTTTAAGTCCTACAAGTTCTAGAACTTCCATTACTCTTTTATATATTTGCTTTTTATCATATGCAAATACTTCCATGGCAAATGCTACGTTTTCGAATACTGTTAATTTTGGTAGTAGTTTGAAATCTTGGAATACTACCCCTAATTTTCTTCTTAACAAGTATACTTTTCTATTTTTTAATTTCGCAACATTAATTCCTCCAATTATTATTGAACCGTGGTCTGGTTTTTCTTCACGATATAACATTTTAATTAAAGTGCTTTTACCACTTCCTGATGCTCCTATTACAAATACGAATTCTCCTTTTGATATCCCAAGGTTTAAATTATATAGAGCAACTGTTCCTGTTTTGTATGTTTTTTGTACATCACTTATTCTTATTAAATCCATAATATACCACCTTACTTTTTCTATTATATCACTTTATTTATTACATTAAAATATTTTTTTAGTATTTTACATATTTTAACACATTTATATTTCCCCACTTGCTTCATATGAATCTGTTATTAGAAAGAATGCTTCTTTATCTATTTTCTTTACTATTTCTTTTAAGTTAAAATATTCTTTCGTTGGTATTACACACATAAGCATTTTTTTCTTGTCGTTATTTTTTCCGCCCTTGACATTAAATACTGTTACGCCATGATTTAGTTTTTTTAAGATATATTCTTTCATTTCTTTGTCTTTGTCTGTTATTATATAAAATGTTTTATTATCATGAATTCCAAGCATTACTTTATCTGTTATTACTGAAGCAATATATAATGCTATTATTGCATATATTGTTCTAGGTAATCCAAATACAAAGTAACCTACTGCCAAAACGAGACTATTTACTACTAAGCTAGATTTTCCTATGGAGATTTTTTTGTATTTATTTAACACTTGATATAGTATATTGAATCCTCCAACAGTAAAACCTGTTTTCATAATTAATCCTGTTGCAAGACCATATAGTACTCCTCCGTAAAGAGAAATTAATAAAAGACTTGTACTTTCAATATTAAGAAATGGTACCATCAATGATGTTACTTTCATAAATAGTGGATACAAAATAGTTCCTAAAACACTTCTTAATGTATTTTTAAATCCTAAAAATATTAAACTTACTATAAGTAATAATAGAGATACTACAAATACAAATTTACTTGGTTCTATTCCATACAAGTAATCTATACTTACCGCAAGTCCTGTTGCTCCTCCGGTTACAATGTCGTATTTATCAAAGAAAACATTAAAGACAAGCGCAGATAAAAAACATCCTAGTATAAACATGCCATAACGTTCTGGAGCATCTTTTTTTCTTATATCATTTAATATACCATCTATATCTAATGCTTCTTTTATATTTTGTTTTTTAAAGAAATCTTTAGACATAGGATTCATCTTCTTTCTTTATTACTTCGTATGCATCACATACTAAGAAGAATGCTTCTTTGTCAATTGATTTAATACCTTCCTTAACTAGAAAGTAGTTTCTTGTTGGTACTACTGCCATTAAAAGTAGGTGTTTATCGTTAGTGTAGCCTCCCTTTACATTAAGTAGAGTTACTCCGGCATTGTTTACTTTTAATAAGAATTCTCTTACTTCATCTTCTTTATCTGTTACTATATAGAATGCTTTACTTTGGCTAATTCCTAATATTACTTTGTCTGTTAGATTGCTTACTATATATAATATAATTAAACCATATAAGACTGTTTCCCAAGTGTATACGAGTCTTGCTGATAATACTACAAGTCCATCAACCATTGTCATTGATGTTCCTATGCTTATTTTTGTGTACTTTGATATTATTTGATTTATTATATCTGTTCCTCCACCTGTAAAACCATTTTTAAATATTATGCCATATCCTAATCCGGTTAATACTGCACCAATTACTGCTATTACAATTAATTCTAGACCGTCAAAATTAAAGTATGGAATTAATGGTTTCGTTAAATAGACAAATATTGGTAATACTATTGCTCCTACTATTGAGTTTTTTGTTTTTTCTTTTCCAAGTAAGAAATAACTTAATACTAAAAGTCCTATATTTATTATTAGTATTAGTTTTGAAGGTTCCATGTATTTTTGAAGCACAATAGAAAGTCCTGTTATTCCTATACATACTAAATTATATTGTAAAAAGAATACGTTAAATGCAAATGCTGCGATAAAGCAACCTGCAATTAACCATAAATATCTACTTATTATTTCCTTTCTATCTATTTCATTAATTATGTCGTCTAGTTCTTTCTTACTTTTCTTTTTAAAAAACATTTTTGTCAACTCCTTAATCCTTTTTCTATTAGTTCATCTAATTCTCCATTTAGTACTCCAAAAACATCACTTGTTTCATACCCACTATCATTATCTTTTACCATTGTATATGGACACATTACATAACTTCGTTTAGCATTACCAAAACTTATTGAAGTATTATCTTTTAAATCATCTAGTTCTTCTTTTTTCTTTTCTAATTCTAATAATTTTAATTTGTTTTTTAATATATTAAGTGCTATTTCTTTATTTTTGATTTGGCTTCTTTCATTTTGGCATGTTACTACTATTTTAGTTGGGATGTGAGTTATTCTTACTGCAGAGTCTGTTGTATTAACTCCTTGTCCACCCGGTCCACTGCTTCTATAGATATCTACTTTTATATCTTTTTCATCAATTACTATATCTACTTTATCATTTAACTCTGGTATTACTACTACTGATGCAAAAGATGTATGGCGGCGTTTATTTGAATCAAATGGACTTATTCTTACTAAGCGATGAATTCCTTGTTCGTTTTTAAGATATCCATAGGCATTTGTTCCTTTTACTAACATACTTATACTTTTATACCCTACTTCATCACCATATTCTTTATCTAATAATGTAACTTCATAATTATTTTTAGTTAGATATCTTGTGTACATTCTGTATAACATATCTACCCAGTCACAGGCTTCAGTTCCTCCAGCACCAGAATGAAGTTCTAATATGCAATTTAAGTTATCATATTTGCCACTTAAATATGTTTCCATTTCGAGTTTTTCTAGTGATACTTTTATTATGTCTATATCTTTTGTTATTTCTTCCATTAGTTCAATATCATTTTCTACTAAGTCGATGTACTCTATATTTGATTCTATTTTATTCTTGATATTAGTTACTTTATCTATTGTTGTTTTTAAGCTGTTTACTTTTTTTACTGTTTCATTTGCGTTATCAACATCATTCCAAAAGGTAGGACTATTCATTTCTTTTAGAAGTTCACTTTGTTCTTGTATTTTTTTATCTAATTCAAAGAGACCTCCATATTTCGTTTATTTTATTTAATAAATCATTATATATTTCTTTTGTTTCTCTTAATTCCATGGTATCACTCTTTTCTTGTTATTATAATTATATCAAAAAAGTTTAAAAATATCTACTAATATAATTTTAAAACTTCACAAGTGTTCTCATGAAGTTTAATTTATTGTTTCACTGTATACTACTAGAGTTCCTACAAAAACACTGTCTTGATAATCATTTGTTATATCTAGGTAATCTATCCATATTCCAAGGTCTACTTCTACTTTTTCACCTTGTCTTATTTTATCTGTATATAATATGTATGTTTCGTTTTTTATTTTTACGTTACCTTCTAGGATGGTACCAATTGGTAATACATTTTTAAATGTTTGATTTTCTAGATATGTTGTTCCTGCGACAATATTATATCTTAAATATTTAGGACTTAGTGCTACTTTAGCATATTTTTTATAGTTATCACTTATTTCTATTGCAATATGATATTTAACATCTTCTTCGCCACGATTTTCAATAGTTATATGATTTTTTGTTACTGACTCAGTTTTCTCGTCATCATCTTTATCATCACTTGAAGAAGCGATATTACCATCTCTATCATAAGTTATGCTATCTGTTTTTACTACTCTATATCCATTTTTATCAATTATTATAGAATTACCATCTTCAAGGTTTATTATTATAGTACCATCTTTTGTAGTTCTATTTGATATTTCTTTTACTAATTTAACATCATCCTTGATATTATTATCTTTATATTTTATGTCACTATTTTCATATACATAAGAGTATGTACCATCTTTGTTTTCTATTAATGCTCCACCATTATCTAGATATGTTACTTTCTTTTCATCGGCTGTAAATCTTGTTTTTGTAGAGTTTGCATAAATTGTTTCAATAATTTCTATTACTCTATCAGCGGTATATATAATATCTTTACTTTGTCTTACCATTATACTCTCGCCGTCTTTAATTATTTCTGCTGAACCATCTGTGTAATATATTATTTTACTTCCATCTTTTAAGTTTTCTTCCTTTATTATAGTTGCTTCATTATCATTAGGGAAAGTCATTGAAGTTAAATTAACGTCTTTTGAATCTCTTACAACATATGTTTTGTTATCACATACTATTTTTATTGTACTATCTTCATAATTTGTTATATTGCAATTATTTGTTTTACTACTATTTAATTCTTTGCTAACTCCGCTTGGTGTAACTATTTTAAATCTATCGTTTTCTATAACTACATTGTCGCTATTTCTTACAAATATATATACATTTTCTTCTTCATTATATATGTAACAAGAATTATCACTATAATATATTACCTTTGTGTTATCTTTTAAAGTGATTTCTTTTGTTATTTTTATTTCTTTAGTATTTGCTCCACGAAGTAGTATACCATCATCATTTATTCCATAGCTATTGTTTTCTAAAGATGAAATTCTTATTATTGTGCCATTGTTTCTTATTAATAATGCTGAACCATCACTGAAATATATTATATGTCCTCTTTTAGTGTCTTTTTCCTTTGTCTTTAATATAACTCCTTCTTTTAATCCAATGTTACCATATCTTGAATAAAATTCTAAGTTTGCTTTTCCGCCGGTAGTAGGCACTAATTCACTTGAGTTTATACTACTTCCATTTTTTCCAAAGTCTACTACTACATTAGGTAAGTTAGTTACTACTTTGGAAGTGTCTTTTATGTTAATAATTGCATAATATATAGCAATTACTGCGGTTATAAGGGCAAGAAGTGCTAATAATAGTATTATAAGTCGTTTATTCTTTTTTAGAAATATGAGGAATGGACCATCAGTTACTTCTTCTTCAAGAACTATTTTATCTTTTTTTTGCTTTTTAAAGTCGAATATGTTTGTTCTCATTATTAGCACCATCCTTTCTTTTTATTTAATAGTTAATTTTTTTGTTTTCTTTTTTCCAACTGTTTTTATCAACTTAACGATATCATAAGATAATATTGCAAGACATGGTATTAATATTACTATAATCCATCCACCTTGTGTTGCTAAGAATCTTTGAATATATCCTAGTTTTGGTATTTTAAATATTACTTTTCCTAATACGTTTGCACCTTTAACATGGGTAAAGTCTGGAGCGTTATTGTTGTCTCCTTTTGTTTCATATTCATATTCTCCTGTTGTTTGGTCGATAAATATATTTTTTATTCTGTGTGTTATTGTTATGCCAGGGAATCTTGGGTCTGTTGATATAAAGGTAATTATATCTCCTTCTTTTAATTCACTAAGTTCAACTTTCTTTGTTATAACAACATCATTTACTGGTATTGTTGGAATCATACTGGCAGTTAATACTACATAAGCATTGTATTTATTATCGGGTACTTCGCCACGTGATTCTTTTATTTTAGTATCTACTACATATACTAGTAATGTTACTCCAATTAAAAGTAATATAATAAATATAGCATAAGATATTACACTCAATAAAAATTTTAGGGGGTTTTCTTTTTTCTTTGTTATTTTAACTTTATAGTGTTTTGCACTTCCAAACAAATTATTCTTTTCTTCCATTTTTTATTACCTCTTTAATATCCATATTGTTTTGACCTTATTACTATTCTTCCTGACAATTTATTTCCTTGTTCACCACTTTGGTCTTCTGGAGTTTCTTGCAACCAAATAATCAAAACATACTTTCTCGTTTCGTTTTCTTTATAATATAGGTTATCTATTAAGTTTACCATTCCCTGATTTATGTATCCTGTTGATAATTTTTCTCCATCACCAGTATATAGTGCAAACTTTATTGTGTTATTTGAAAAAGTATTTTTGGATACTTCAAAATTAATTGAGACATTTTGCTCTAACGTACCTTCACTACTTACTACAAAACTATTTTTGTAAACATCTTTTGTTTCATCAAAACTTGGTTCTGGAATTGGGTATAAAGTGTTTGCTATTACATCATTTCCTTTGACATAGTTTATTGATAGATTACCTGCATATACTCTTGTGGAATCTTTTTTGGCTCTATTTGCTAACATGAAAAAAGAATATGTTATACCTATACCAATTATAAAAATTACTACTAAATATGCTATTACTATAATTTTTTGCTTCTTAGTTATATTTATATTCATATTTTTTTACCTTTCTCTTATTATAATGATAACAAAAAATGATGAAAAAATCAATACTAGGAAATTAGATTATAAATAAATTTTTTTGAGTTTCAAGACCTTTATTTTTATGTTAAGCGTTCTTATTGTTTTACTTAACGTTGCACATTTGACAACGTTGAGTTTATAACTTATTGTCTCATTGTAATTTTTGCCTTTAATCATACTACATTTTTTCTCTCTTCATAATATATATTCCATATTAAAGTCCAAAAGTCTCCTTTTTTTTAAAAGTTTTTTAATTTTTTTACTAATTATAACAATTATGTGATAAGAAAATTAAATAACGTTGCACATTTGGCAACGTTATATTATATCTACCATACCTATTATATTTACTATATCTATTTTATTTATTATATCTTCTCTATTAGTAACTTCATTACTATAAAGTTTATTAACATAGTAAATGGTGTTATTATTATTTTAGATATTATATTTACATATTTTATTACTAGTTTAATGTCAAGTGATGTCAAGTAATTTTTTAATGATAGTATTGCTAGGGATGCAAGATAGATTAGAATTAATTGATATACTATATAGATTATATATTTTAGTTTTAAATTTATTTTACTGTTATTTACAAATATTTTTCTTGTGGATACTAAAAAGACAAATGATACTCCTACTAGGGAACTAATCATATTTGATATATCAACATTTAATTTTATAATACTTGATAAAGTTAAATATATAAGTACATCGATTAACCAACCGATACCTGATACTCCAATGAATTTTAATATTTCTATTATTATTTTTTTCATACTACTCTACTATCCTTTTATATAATTTTATTTCATCATTTTTATTATAAAGCATTGTATATTCATTATAATCATCTATATAAGTATTTAATATATCATAACTATTTATTACTAAATAATCAAAGTTATATTTATCTAGAAACACTTTACAGTTTATTTGACCATATTGTAAATTATAATACTCTTTGAATATATCTTCTTGTTTATTACCTTTTTTTATAAATACTTCTGCGCGAGGGTCTATATAACTTTTAAATCCCATATACTCTATATATCCGCCATCATTGTAACTGGTATATATTTTAAGGTTAGTATTTTTATCTTCTTTTAGAATGTTACTTATTTCATATAATTTTGAGTCTTCTTCTTTATAATATTTCTTATTTATATTTGATACTGATATTACTACTATAAATAATATGATGCATACTATAGTTAGATAGTTGTTTTTCTTACTTGATAATGTTTTTTCTTCGTTAAAGTAATATTTAAAATTATCACAAATAACTAGTACACTTGCTAGTAATAAATACATTGTACCTTTTATATGCATAAGAGTTAATAGTGTTGTACCTAAAATTAATAATAGATATCTTAAGTTAATTTTCTTTTCTTTGTTTATATAATATGATACTATTATTAGAAATATATAGATGTAGGTTGCTAGACTGTTTTTTATACTTGATGGTTGCATTTCTATAATAAAATTATTTATTTCTTTAATGCCATAGGAGTTAAATAAATATGTTACTCCTTTTAGGCCGTATGGATTTATAAATCCTGTTAGAAACATCATTATAGTTACTATGATGATTGGTTTTAATTTATATGTAGTTTTAGTAGTAAAGTTAGTATTTATTCTTCCTACATAGTATGGTAGTAAAAGTACGAATAGCATTAGATAGAATGAAGAATGTAAGTTAATCATAAGTAGTGATATTATTGGTAAAAGGAGTAAATATTTTTTATTATCCTTCCTTATATATAACTCTAATATATATATTTCAAGGGTAAATAATAATATGTCAAATATTTGGGGTCTTGTTGTTATAAATACTGTTAGATATAATATATCTACCACTACTGTGATAACTAGAGATAACTTTGTTTTATTATTACTTACAAGAAGTGCTAATCTGTATGTTAGATATACTATTAATGCATTAAATATAAATGTAAGAAAATACATTCCATATACACTTGTATACTTATATATTGCATAAAAAATTATATCCGTTAACCACTGTTGAGCAACAAACGAAAAGTTGGTATGAATAGTAAATGGTTCAATGTATGGAATTCCATTATTGATTATATATTTTCCTGTATTTACTAAGAACCAGAAATCATTATCTAATTTAAAGGGCTTTATTGACATAATCATTAATGGTAAAAGTAATATTAATATCACTACATATCTTGAGGGAGTCCATTTCATATATTCTTTTATAAAGTTCTTTATTTTATTTTTTTTCATGATATTCACTTTCCGTATTGACATTCCATATATTTGATTTGTCTTTTTTATTATTTAAAATATTATCTATGCAAGTAAGTGCACATTCCATTGAATGGTCCATATTATTGTATCTATGTTGTCCATTTCTTCCTATACAATACATATTTGTATATCTATCTAAGTATTTTCTTACGACATTAAAATCTTTATATGTATCAAAGTATGCAGGATATGCTTTTTGGACTTTTTCTACGTGATAATTTAAAACATTATCTATACTTTCTATTATATCCATTTTTTGTAATTCTTTTACTGCGTTATCTAATAATTCTTCATTTGTTTGTTTCCAAAAGTCATCGTTTTCATTACAAAAGTACTCTAATCCTAGAGATATGGTGTTAGGATAATCTTTTACTAGGTATGGAGACCAATTATTAAATACTTGAATTCTTCCTAATTTTACATCAGTACTTTGTACATATATCCAACAGTCTGGAATATTATTGTTTATTGTTTTTATTTTTGTTTTATTTTTGATTTTTAAGTTATTTAGTATAAGTCCAATAGTTATGAAATCTCTATATGGAAGATTTGAAGCAATATAATTTACTTTTTTAGGAACATTATTCATACCACCGATTAAATCCTTGATTGGCATTGATGATATAAAGACATCTCCTTTTATTTCTACATTTTTTCCTTTAGCTTTACATATGATGCTTTCTATTTTGTTATTTTTATTATTTATTTTAATTACTTCGTGATTTTTTAGGATAGTACCACCAAGACTAATAAATGCTTTTTCCATTTCTTCATACATTTGACCTGGGCCATATTTTGGATAGTTAAAACTTTCTATTAGAGATGTTTGTTTATCTTTATTGTTGATTTTAAATACTTTACAGAAATAATCTTTTAGTACTTCTTTGATTGATATTCCTTTTACTCTTTGACTTCCCCATGATGAATCAATGTACTTAGGACTTCTTCCCCATAATTTTTCTGTGTATCCTTTGAAGAATATGTTATATAACTTTTTACCGAATCTGTTTATATAGAAATTTTCTAAGTTAGTTTCATCTTTTTTTATAAATATACTTTTTAGATAACTAAAGCCACTTTCTATGGTTTTTATAAATCCTAGATTTTTTATGGTATTAAAACTTAGATTTACTGGATAATCAAAAAATTTCTTATTATAATATATTCTTGATACTCTATTTCTTACTAGAAATACTTTATCTTCTTTTTCAGGGTCTGGACCATTTTTACTAAAGTCTTTCTTAGTACCTAGTTTTATATCATCACTACTACCACTACCTTGAACTTTAAGTAATTCTTGCCACATTTTATTTACTCTTTCATCTTTAGTAAAAAATCTATGTCCTCCAAGGTCCATTTTATTACCATCATAATCTATTGTTTTAGATATTCCACCAACAAGTTTATCTTTTTCTAGTATTACTACTTCATAGTCATTACTACTCTTTAACAGATAATACCCAGCAGTTAGTCCTGCAGGTCCCGCGCCTATTATTACTACTTTTTTCTTCATATTTTTACCTCAATATAAACTTATCATAAATTTTTGTCTTTGTAAACATTATTTACTTATAGTAAACGATAAAAAGTAAGTTTTTAATAGGGAATATATTTATAATCCTTCATGACACCGCTTTCTGTTTCATAGACATTGTATCCAATCTTCTCAACAGACATAAAATCCGGTAGGAGCTACCGTACTAGAGTTCTTAATAATTAAGAAATTCTTATCGTCTCATCATTACATTATTATTAACTAGCACTTAAATCTTTAAAAAAAAATTTTAATTTTTCATTCACAATGTTTGTTTATTTCTTTACTCATAATTTTGATATAATCTAAATTTATATACTCTATACATAACTTTAAAACTCTACATAAAAACAACACTACATTAACATTAACACATGAAATAAAATGTGTCAATAAAAATGTTAAATTTCACAAAAAATTAGCATATATGTTATTGAAATTCATGCGGTTGTTTGCTTGTTAAAACCTTAATTTATATACCAAAAACGTATTTTATATATTAAAAAACAAATACGAAAATAGAAACCATTTTTTGCTACTTTTATTTATTTTTAATTAGAAATTTTTTTGATTAAAATTACTAACTTTCTTTAAAAATGACAACATTAATTTTTATATTACTTTAAATATTATACAAAAAAATAGTAAATATATTACTATCTTTTGTTAAATATTGAATACTCCCAAAAACTTATCATTACTACTATCTGTTCCATAACCATCTAGTAGTCCCATTTTTTCAAATAATGGTAGTAAGTATTCTTGATTATCTTTCTTTTCATCTAGATTTGGAATATTATAATAAACACTTGCAGTAGATTCTAGTTCAAAACTTGAAATATCTTTTCTTTCAAGCATACTCTTATTTAGAATTATTTTCTTACCTTGGAGTTTATCGAATATCCTTCTATCTAACATTATCATTTTATTTAGTTTAATTGATGTTGGTTCAATTAAATATAGGACATCAGTACATATAGTGTAATCACTAAAACTATTTAAATCTATCAATATAATATCTTTACTTGCATATTTAGATATAGTGCCATATAAGTTTTTAGATTCTACGCTTACAAGTTCAGTATCTCTTAAGAAGAGAAAGTCTTTCTTGTTTACTTCAAGTGCTACTACATCTTTATAGTTAGAAAGTTCATTTTTCATTATATAAGTTAATGTTGTTGCACCGGCATTATCTGTAATATTTTTTATTCCTACTATTCTTTGACCTTCATATTTGGTTGGCTTTGTAGGTAAAACAGTATTACTTGTTTCTCTTTCAAACTTGCGTTCAAATTCGCTTCTTTCTACGGCAGAATTTGGATTTTGATATTGTGCTACATCTCTATATGAGTTTGGATTATTATATAAATACATTACTCCTTCGATAGTGGTAGTAAAGTTATATATACCAATACTAACTAGTTGTGATAAAAAATGAGGACTTACATTGTCTTTATCAAGTAGAAAGATTACTTTTTCTACATTTAGATTCATTGATAGTTTTTGAAGTGAATTAAAATTTTGATAGTCTTTAATTGCTGTAACATCAATAATCATTTTGTTAAAGAAGTAATTTGAGAATTGGTCAATTAATTCTTCGACAGTTAATTCTCCATCTACTTTTTTTGATACATCTATTTCTAAATTATCTAATTCTTGTTTACGTTTGTTTGAAATTATTACATTCATATTATATAATCCTTTCTTTAAAACTTCTCAATCTTTCTTGTTTCTCCTCGTATTTGGATAGGAAATCTTACTCCTAAAATTGGAATATTAAATACCATATATGTTTCTACTCTATAATATTCAGGATTATTTGACATTTTTACGATGCAATATCCTCTTCCTTCATTTGTAAATCCTGCAGTATCTTGTGTACAGCTAGAAACTTTTTTAATATCGTTATAGTCTACATAATATCCTGCTTTACCTAGATAATCGTTTATCTCAGTATCGACAGCGCTATATTGTTCATATCCTTCATTTTGTTCAATGATGTTAATTATTCTATTCTTTACTCTAAATGCCCTTGCATAATTTAGCGCAACACATATAAAAAATACATATAGCATTAGAAATATTAACATTAGTTTTATGGAGAAAGCGCCTCCAAATGCATCTCTCATTTTTTATCACCTGCTTTTATCTTTTTATATATTATTTAAGTTATCCATTTTGTCCTGTACTTGGATCGTAATGTCCTTGGTTCATTGTGTTATTAAACTCTCCACCAATCCATTCTTGAATTTTTGGCCAGAAAAATGCTAATAATGCTGCAATTACACCAATAGCAATAATTGTAACCATAGTCATTGAAGTTTCACCTGTCGCTTCTTTCATTTTAACCCTCCTTTCTTAAATAAATTAAATTATTTCATATATATATTTCAAAACTTCTCATATTAGTATCAAAAACTCATCATTGAGAAAATTGAAATCAATAATAGTACAAGGGTACATCCGCCGGTACAAACAAGCATTTTCATAGTTTCTTTTTCCATTTTTTCTAATCTCGCTTTGTACTTTTCTTCCCTTGCTTTTGCTTGTAATGATGAAACTGATTTAGAAAATGCTATTAGTTGTTGATGTTTCTTTTCTTGTTCTCCTAGGCCTAATCTATATAATAATCTCATCATTCTCATTGAATCTCTTACAGGATATTCTTTTGCAAAGTCCATATATGGGTCAACGCTTGAATCTCCTGCTTCTATTTTGTCTATTAATCTTCTTAATCCTGGTTTGAATACCTCTGGTGCATCTTCAATGCTTTTAGCAAGTGCAACGGGTACTGTATAGTGATGGATTAAGATTTCTAAGCCTTTTAAGTAATAAGGTAATAGTGAATCAATAGTATTTAAATTTGCTTTTCTAAATTCTTTTAGTTTCAAGTATTGATTTTTAAATGCTATTATACCTATTATAACACAAAGTAATAAAGTTATAAAGTTTAATTTACCTGTTATTGTTGACACAAATAATGCCACTATTCCCCAGATAAATCCTTTTTTAACTCTTTTCATAAACACTTCGTTAGGGTCATAGACTAAGTCGCCATATTTTGCTACTAAAAGAAAGTCATAATCATCTTCTTTAAAGTACTGAATAAATATGTTGTTATCTTTATTAAAACCGTCTGTTGATATTACTTTGTTATAGATAAATAAGAATATTATTATTCCTATTGTTAACATTAACTCTGGATACATTATTCAGCACCTACATTCTCGTTATAATATTTTTCTCCTTTTAGAAGAAAGTAACTATTTACTACTACTATTGTGTGAACTATTATTCTTATATATAGTTTGTCCAACATTAAGATATATGATTCTACTGTTAGAAGAAATTGTATTAGTATGATAAATAAATATAAGACGATTCCATAAGTTAAAAATTGTTTATGGAAGTTTGCTCTATCCATTCTATCACGGTATACTCCTTCGACTAAAACGTCTATGTCGCTTAGCATGTTATCAAATGTTTCTCCGGTATCTTTAGCACCTTCTTTGGTAACCTGTAGGAATAATTGATGCATATTTTTTACCATATAGTATGGGTATTTGGCATTCATATATTTAATTGAATCATTTATATCTCCATTTTCATAAGATAATGCTATCATTGTTTTGACATCACTTAAAACTGGTTCTTCAAGAATACCTGATTCTACTACTCCTTCAAGGGATTTTACAAAGGCATTAGTTGTAGCAAATTCCATAATTGTATTTGTTGTGTATACTTGGATTTGTTCAAATATGAATTCGCTGTATTGTCTTTTGCTTCTTAGATATGTAATATATGGAATAAACGCTACGGCAATTACTACATATACTACACATACTACAAGGTTATAGAAATATAAGTATCCTACTAATCCTGCTATTCCTGCAAACATAATAAATTGTATCATGTATTGTCTTGGTGTATAGTCAAGTCCTAGTTCTTTTATTTTTTTTCTTATTTCTTTATAGGAATATGGTGCATATTTTTCATAAATACTATTTACTTGTTCGTTTATAAAACTATATACACTGTCTTTCCTTTTCAATCTATATAGTGCAATAAATAAGAAGATTATTGCTACTAATATAATTTCTATTTTCATAATATCACCATCTTTCTAACTTGCAATATTATTGTTTAGTTGATTTGGAATTTTTGGAAGTTCTATTTTTATGTTGTTTATTTCATTTAACATATTTGGTACTCCGTTTAATCCGTTTTGCATTGTATTATTTTCTTTTGGTACATTGTTTTGTGTACTTTTTTGTATATTCATATACATATTATTTGGTTCTTTTGGCGTGTCCTTCACATCAGTACCTACTTTATTTGGTTGGATATTTGATACTTCTTTTATATTTGTATTTATTGTACTATTAACACTATTAGCATTAACATTATTATCTAGTGTACTATCACTATTTGTATCATTAGTATTACTTGTATCAGTATCATTTTTTGTTTCGTCATCTTTTTTAAACATATCTTTTACTAGGCAATCTTTAGGCATTATTACACCTTGACTTTCTAGGTAACCAATTAAATATTCTGTTGGATTATTTATTGTTACGTGGCCATCTGGTGTTTTTTTATAGATAATATTACATTTAGGCTCGTTATCTTTTGTTACATAAAATTCTGTTACTTCGGCGACTTCTCTATGGAAGGCATTGTATTTTGTACTATAGTATCCTTTTATGTGTACTCCTAATTGTACGTATCTATGTATACTTCTTAAGAATTGTTCTAGGTCTATGTTTGATTCAAGAAGGCTATATAATCTACTTGGTATTGATTCTGCTTTATCTGCATGTATTGTTGACAAGATATTATGGCCTGAAGATATTGAGTTTCTTACTGCCATTACTGCTTCGGCGCTTCTTACTTCGGAAAGTAATATCCATTTAGGGTTTTGTCTCATACAGGTTACTAATACATCACTATAACTTGCAATATTGTTTGTTTTCATCGCTACTATATCACGATGGGGAAATATTTTGTCTAAGTGAAGTTCTAGGGTATCTTCGATTGTTATTATTTTTTCGTTTTCTTTAGTATGCGCTGCAAGATATTTAATAAACTCTGTTTTACCTGAACCAGTTTCTCCACTTACTAGTATGTTACAGTGTCCTTCAACACATTTCAGTAAGAAGTCATGAATATCTAGTCTTATGTAATCTTCTTTGATTATTTTATCTTTTTGTAATCTTATTTTAGCAGGAGTCTTACGGATAAGTACTGCTATTCCATTTTTGGCAATGGAATCATGAACGAAGTTCATACGCAATTCTGCACTTTCAGCATCTAGAAATGGGTTCGCCATATTAAATGATTTGCCCATTGCGTTAGAACACTGGAAGGCTATTTTTTCCATTAAAGCATTATCTATTCCTGGATTTTCTACTCTAAATACACCTTTTGATAATGATTTCAACCATACTTGTCCATTGTTACTATATGATATATCTGTTATATCATCGTTATCTAAATAAGTTTTTAATGGTCCAAAATCTACTTGTGTAAACTGTGTATCCATGATTACCACTCCCTTTTTCTTTTTATTTTATTGCTCATTTGTTGTGTTATTTTGGTTTTCTTGTTGTTTATTTTGGTTATTTATTGCATCTTCGACATTTGGTAAGTCTGTTACGTCAACCATTTCAGTTCTATCATTTATAAATTCCATGATATCTTTACTACTGATATTTACTTCGAATTCGTCTGGTAATTCTTCAGTATTTGGTACTAGTAATAATTCTACTGAATATCTATTTTGTAAGTAAAGTGCTTTTCTTAGAAGTAAGTGTTGTTCTTCTTTTACTGCGAATAACATATATGCTGGTGTTCTTGCTTCTTCAGTGTTTTCAAATACGTGTTGTCCACTGCTATCTTTAACTGCTAGTATTTCAATGTTACTTAAGAATTTACCAAACATTATTGTATCTTTTTCTCCACTATCTAATTCATCTTTTGGAATTACTGCTTTAAAATAGATATTGATGATATCTTTTGGCATCATAGAGTTTGCATATGTTGTTGACATATTAACAGGATAGTTGATAACTGTTGACCCTGATGGTACATTATACAAATATGAATCTGGTAAATATTTTTCTTCAGTAACTAAGTCTTTATAGAATATACTTCCTTTGGCAATCATTGTATTATAATTGCTGTATTTACCTACGATTTGACTTTTTTGGTTGTAATATTCTCCAACTTTTATGAAGGCTTCAGGCACTGACATTATACCTACCATTTCATCTTTGATTAGGGTTTTAGGTTGTATAGTTTCAAGGGCGTATGGTACTTGAGTTAATCTAATTTGGGAATTTATCCTTCTGTTGTAACCTATTATTAATATTACTATACAAAGTATTACTCCTAATATTGTAACTGTATTTTTGTTACCTAAAAACTTTTTAATTGATGCTGATAAATTATTCATATTTTTTCCTCCTTATACTTTTTAATAATCACTTTCTAAAATTGCATCTAATTCACTATATACTCTATAGTTATCAGTACTATTATATATTGTTCTTTCTCCTAAGTTACTTATTATTTCTATACTAACTTTAGGGGGAGATTCAACAATGTTATATATTTTTATATCATAAGAGTTTGCATTAACGTTAGTGGATTCTGCGAATCTTCGATAGAAATTTTCAACGAATTTCTCTTTTATTATTTTTAATTCTCCAGTATTTCTAAAGTATGCAATGTCTAATGATTCATGCATTGAAGCTTCTGTTATTTCTTTTAATAAATAATATTCTTCGTCACTATTTATTGTTAACTGAATGAATAATACTATTATTGCTAGTCCAATTATTCCAAGAACTATCATCCATGCACTATGAAACGACCATTTCATTAATTATCACCTTCATTTACCCAGCAATCTACAGTACACTCTCCTAGTTTGCTATATCTTACATTCTTTGCAGGATTTACTATTTCTCTTAGGAAACTACTGCTTCCTGATTCACTCATTGATGATGTTAGATCAAAGTAATCGTGATTTTTGTTATATGTTTTAATTTTTGTTATATCACTTTGAGAAAGTGTTATATTATATTCTAGTCCACTTTCGTTTCTATTCATTTTATTTTTTATTGCTAGGTTATCACTCATAAAGTATAACCAGTTTTGTCCTGGTGTTCTTTTGCTATTTATTGTTGTAGGAAATGGACTACTTAAGTCTATTGGTCTATAGATATATTTAAATCCTCCATTATCTATATCATATATTCTTTGATAACAGTCTGGTCCACATGTGTATTTAATGCTCCATTCCATGAATTTTGGAATTATACTTATTTGTGGCATATTTACAGATACTGCAAACTCTATTTCTCTATATTTTACTGGGGTATAAATTAGCAATCCGCCATCTATTTCTTTATCTAAATTACATTCTCCATCTGTATAAGTTACTATTGCAGTAATTCTATTTATGCATGCTCTTCTTGGATTATAAGTTGCTTTATACTCCAACATTTCCATAGGCATCCATGATTTTTTACCTTTGTAATTTCTAGTTTCAGTCCATTCTTCGAGTGTTTGTTCTCCACCATCTATATCATTTGAATCAGGAGATGTTGTGGTAAATTCATCTTTACTTGGGATGTCGTCTTCGATAAATTCATCTGCCATTGTTTTTGCAAACAGTGACATTTCTACAGGGCATTTCTCACTATAGTTATCTTGTGTACACGAAAATGATTTTGCAGATTTATCACAGTATTCTGTAAGAGATGTGTATTTAGTTTCTTCGACATCTTCATAACTGCCACATTTTCCATTTCTTTTGGTTTCTCCTCTTGGACAATTTCCATTTTCATCAGGTTTGCCACTAGATACCCATTTTTCTTTTTTACAAGTATGAGAACATTTACCAGTTGAAGAGTCTGGCACTCCTTCGCTACAATCACCAGTTGGTTTACTATTACATTCTCTTATTACGATATACTCATACATTGTGAAGTTCAATATTTTATCACATAGTTCATAATATGCTTTTCCTGCATAACTTGCAGAAAAGGCAAATCCTCCACCGGAATAAATTGAAGTTGGAGTTACATTAAAGTTTGCATCTCCTTCTTGATGAGCGATTGCTACTGCTGAAATACTATCTTCATATAAGGGAAGAGCACATGTTCTGGATTTATTAGTATAGAACGTTTTAGCAGATTTATCTGATCCTCCAAATTTTTTATATTCATCGCTATCATAAGCAATTGACCTTATATAATCTCCTTCTAGATTTGGAACTGATACTGATAGTGCTGCTTCTTTGTTTATTTCTTCACTTTCACAGTGAAGATCTAAATCTACTTTAGCGTCTTCGTTATCTATATCACATACTTGGACTGGTTCTTCTTCACCTTTAAATCTTATTTTTACATAACCATCTAGTTTTATCCAACTTGCATAAGCATAACCGGAAGAGGCACCACCTGGTACTGCACTTGTTCCTGATTTTGTATAAGATAAGTTATACATTTTTAGTCCGTTTATGTTTTTTACGTTATTTGATGATAATATTTTACTATTTATATTGTATTTTTTGAATTGTTGCCATTTAAGTCCTGTTTTATCTACGAATTCTCCGTTTTCTCTAACTACGTTTGCCCAATTTGCTCTCATTCCAAGAGTTGAAGATATATCTGCAATTTTTATTTCATATTCTTTATCTCCAAACGTTCCTTTTTGAGTTCCATTTTGAACATTAGTACTTAGCTTATCCACCGCAATATTTTCTGTTTTATTTGTAGTAATACTTTTACCATTTCTAGAAGTTTGGTTTACTACATTTATTTTAAATATTACATCTTTATCTGTTCCTATTTGGTTAATTATATCTTCAATTTTTATTGAGGCAGTAAATCCTACATTATCATATTTACAACTACTATACTTTGTACCATTACAAGTAGACTCGTTATAATTTTCTTTACATTGTCTTGTATTTGGGTCACTACCTACCCTGGTACAGTTTGCTTGATATAAAGTAGAATCTTTGCCGCCATTATATGTTAAGTTAGTTGCATATACTTTAGTTCCTCCTCCTACTGCAGTTGCATAGATGTTTATTTTTGTTGAAGAACCACCATTATTATTATATTCGTGGATAAAAGCCCATCCTGAAAAAGAAATTGTACCACTATTTACATCAAAATTCATTTGTTCTATATCATATATTAGGGAGTGGTCGTTATTTTCATCGGCATAAGTTTTTCCTACACTAATAAATGTTACTACAAATATTAATATAAGACTTAAGACTATTACTAATTTCTTTTTCATTACTTCACCACCTTATTAATCTAATTTATATCTTTTATTTCTTATTACTATATATATTACTACAATTATTATTACTGATAAAGGTATTAATATATATATATAATAGTTTTTAAGAAATGTTAATACTACATTTTCTTTTACGTCATCTTTATTTATATCGTTATTTTTTTGGTTATATTTTTCTATTTCCAAAAGAAATTGGTTTTCTGTTAGTACTCCATCATACCATTCATCACATACTTTTAATTCGTCTTTTGATATGCCATTACATTCTTCACGATAAGCAAACTTGTTATATCTCGGTACTTTGTATGTTATTTTTCTTACTACTGTGGAAGCACATGTTGTATATATTACTTTAAACTTTAAGTTACCTGGTTCATTTAAATCTATGTATGGTTCTTCTTTGGAGATGGTAACATTATTTAAATCTTCCTTTACGTATAATTCATCTGTTAAGCCATTTATAGTTACTTTATAATATAACTCATTTAAATCATTTCTTAGTAGTTCATGATTAATAGTTATATTAGAAGCTATTTCTTTTATTCTTTTAAAGTCAGTGTCATCACAATATGTTATAGCGTGTACATTATTTATGTTTATTAGAAAAAGAAATAATGTTACTAGGGTATACAATATTTTTTTCATGATGCCTCCCTCTACTTTCATATAATATCATATCATTTTTTTATTAAAAAGAAAATAGTTTTTGCTTTTTTTTTAGAAATTTGTTATTATTATTAATGAGGTGGATTTATGGATAAGAAAAAAATAATATTTATTTTATCAATAGTAATTCTTGCTATTATTATTGTAGTACTTGTAGTTAATAAGGAAAATAGTAAGAGTAGATTATATGAGTTAGATGTTAATGAGGTAATAGAGAAAATTAAAAATAAAGATAGTTTTATATTACTTATTAGTCAAACTACTTGTAGTCATTGTAATAGTTATAAGCCTAAGTTAAGTAAAGTTAGTAGTGATTATAAGTTAGATATTTATTATATAGATTATGATTTATATGGTACTGAAGAAAAAGAATTATTTAGACAGAATGTTTCTTTTGACGGTAATACTCCAGTTACTGTAATGTTTAAAGAGGGAACTGAGGCTACTACTAGTAGTAGAATTTATGGAGATGTAAGTATTGATAAGATAATAGAAAAATTTAAGAAGAATGGATTTATTAAATAGATAAAATAAAAAGATTTGCATTTAGATTTGCAAATCTTTTTACATTCTACTAGGAATATCTATTGCTAATATATCTAGTAAGTTAGATATTGTATCTTTTGTTAGTTTAGATAGTGCTAACCAAGATGTTTTAAGGTTAGCATCTGTTTCATTTGTTATATTATTTTTTCCATAAAAGTTATTATATAAACTACACAATTCATATAGATAGTCACAGATATAGTTTAGGCTTTTTTCTTCATAACTTTTACTTAGAACATTAGTTACTTCAAGAAGTTTTAAGTAAATATTTTTTTCATCGTTAGTTAGTTTTGTTATTTTATAGTTATCTATTTTTACTTTATCTAAGATAGAGTTTATCCTTACTGCGGTATATAAAATATATGGTCCTGTTTTGCCTTCGAACGATGAGAATTTTTCTGCATCAAAGATATAGTCGGTTGATCTAAATGATACTAAATCAGCATATTTTAAAGTACCGATAGTTAGTTTTTCTATTACTTCTTCTTTTTCTTCAGTAGTTACTCTATCACTTACTTTTTTAGTTATTTCTGTTCTAATCATTTCGATTAGGTCATCTAGTTTCATTACTCCACCATCTCTTGTTTTAAATGGTTTTCCGTCTTTTCCATTTATTGTACCAAATCCTAGGTGTAGAAGTACGGTGTCATCATTTACCATTTTAGATTTTCTTGCTACTCTAAAACTTTGTATGAAGTGAAGTGCTTGTCTATTATCTACAACATACCATAATTCATCCGGGTTAAATCTTTCCATTCTAGAATATAGAGTTCCTAATTCTCTTGTTTCATAGTTAGTTCCACCATTACTGTTTATTATTATCATTGGGGGAATTTCTAGTTTGTCAGTTTCTTCTTGGACATCTACGACTTTTGCGCCATCACTTTCTCTAAGATAAGGAGAGACTTTTTCTAGGACTTTATCGGTATATTTTATAGAATCCATTTCCCCTTCCCATAAATCAAAGTTACAGTTTAGTTTAGAATAGATTTTCTTGATACTTTCACTTGATATGTCTACTAGTTGTTTCCAAAGATTTAAGTATGGTGTATAACCTTTTTCTACTAGAGATGTTACTATACGTACTTCTTCCATTCTTTCTTCATGTTCTTTTGCATCTATATTTGCTGCAGGATATAATACTCCTAAATCATCATTAGTTAAGTTAATTTTAGGATATTCTCCTTTGTAGTTTTTATCAAAGAAACATAGGTCTGGATATCTTTTTTTTATTTCTGTGATTAACATACCTGACTGTCTACCTAAGTCTCCTAAATGGACATCACTTATTACGTTGTTACCTAGTTTTCTTGCTAGTCTTTTTAGGGCTTCACCAATATTAGCACTTCTCATATGTCCTACATGTAGTGCTTTTGCAGCATTTGCGCCACCGTAGTCTAAAATTATTTCTTTTTTCTCTACTTTAGGTACTAATTTGTCAAAGTTATCTATGGTGTCATTTAAAAAACTTATTAGGACTTCATTATCTATAGTTAGATTTATAAATCCCGGTCCTGCCATATTTACATCACTAAAGAAGTTATCTTTTTTTAGGGATTCTACTACTAGGGATGCCATATCTTTAGGATTCATACCATATTTTTTGGCTATTTTCATGATGCCATTATACTGGAATTCTCCAAGGTCTATTCTGTTAGAGAAGTTTATTGTTACATCATCTTCAAAGTTATTTTCTTTTAAGGCAGACTCTATTTTAGTTTTTATTTTTAATAATAATTCGTTCATTTGTTTTCATCTTCTTTCTTAAATAAATATACAATATACTAATTACTGAGTATATTAATATTACTTTTAGAGAATCTAATTTACTAGATACTTTTATGGGTATTACTAAAGATATTAATAAAAGTATAGAACATAAGATAATGTTATAGTAAATTATATCTAATATTTTATCAAATTTTTTAGTAAAGTCAACTTTATATTTATTTTTACCTGTGATAAATAGTAAAGTTATTACAAAGATATATGATATTGTGTTAATTAATATATCTCCATATATCATATTATATCCCATCCTGTAAATAGAATTTATAAGGGGTACTATAAGTATTAGTTTTAGTAATATACCTAAAGACATTATTATATATATTTTTTTGTTTTTAATATTATTTATAAAGATATTTACTACGATATAATATAGTATACTAAATACCATGTTAATACTTAACATATGTAAGATATAGCCTTCGTTACTTGTGTAAATTAAATTATAGATACTTCTTGAAGTTATACTTAGTATTATTACTAATGTTATTATAAATTTAGATATATTAATTAAATAGTCTTCGATAATGATATTAGTGTCTTTTAGATTTTTATTAATATCATTTATTTTATCTACTATGTGATATTTAATTAATAAGATAAAGATATTAATTATAGAGTATCCATATAGAAAATAGTTAGTTAATATATTACTTACACTATCATAACTATATCCATATCTATTTTTTAATACAAAGTATAATATTACTAGTCCTATATAGTTATATGAATAATATACTATATCTTTTATACTTATAACTATATTTCTATTTATTATATTTAATATTATTTTTTTATAGTCTGTTCTTTCTATTGTTTTCTTAAATTGTTTTTTCTTTACTTTATCTTTTAGTACCATACTTTTACATAATATATATACTAGAATAAAAGATATGATACTAGAAAGATATATTAATATTATAAATATATATGTTTTATTTGGAAATAATTTTCTTCCTAGTATTATAGTAAGTAATATAAAGATAATATTTAGTATATTATAGATATTAAATATGTTATCCTTTAGGGTTTTAAATTTATATATACTACATATATTACTTATATTTCTTAATACTGGTTTTATAAATAAAGTTAGAGACAACGCTATATTTATTAGTATTAAGTTATCTATATTAAATAGTTTATTTAGTAAGTAAGTAAGTATAGATATAAGAATAGTTATTATTATGTTAATTAATATTATGCTTATATTGGTATATTTATATACTATATTGATACTGTAAGTGTAGTTTTTATCGTAGTAATCTTTTACATAGTCATAGTTATCTATATGATTAAAGATACTAGATAGTATTAGATATAGATATATACTTAGTGTTAATGGTAGAAGATTTGTTCCTTTAGTTAGATAATATAAAGGAATAGATAGTAACATATATATAATATTTATAATTAATTCTTTTAACTTCATGTAGATACTCCTTTATATATATTTTAACATAGGTTATGTGGTTTTTACAAATACTAATTTTCGTACTTATATAATTTCTTATAAATATTACATCTACTTAATAATTCTTCATGAGTTCCTACATCAATAATACGGCCATTTGATAGGACTACTATTTTATCACAATTAATTACTGTAGATAATCTATGTGCTATTATTAATACTGTTTTAGTTTTATCTAATTTATATATTTGATTTTGGACTTTTTCTTGGGTAATATTATCTAATGCTGAAGTTGATTCGTCAAATAAAATTATATTGCTATTTTTAAGTAATGCTCTTGCAATTGATAATCTTTGTTTTTCTCCCCCAGAAAGTATTACTCCAGATTCTCCTAAAAGGGTATCATATGTGTTATCTAATTCCATTATTTTATCATAGATAAGAGACTTTTTAACTACTTGTTCTATTTCTTCTTTAGTAGCATTATTATTAGCTAGTAATAAATTATCTAGTACTGAGAAATTAAAGATATATGGTGTTTGTGGTATTAAAGTTAGATTATCTCTTAGGAAAGATATATTTATATCATTTATATTTATACCATCAATTAATATTTTACCTGAATCTACAAGATATAGTCTTGATAGTAAGTTAAATATAGTACTTTTACCACTTCCTGATTCTCCAACAAAGCCTACTTTTTCTCCTTTATTTATAGTTAAGTTAATATTATGTAGTACTGGTTCATTTGGGTTATAAGAAAAGTTTACATTTTCAAAAGTTATATTTCCTTCTAATTTAGGTAAGACTATACCTTTATCATCTTCTTTTTCGTAAGTATTATCTATTATTTCAAATATTCTTGATGCTGAAAGATTAAAACTTTTTATTAGTCTTGCTACTCTATCATAATGAAGTAGTACACTTTCTACTCTACCTTTATACATATCTAATACTAAAAGTGTTGCTATAGTTAATTCATTTTTATTAATTAGAAATATTCCAAGAAGAACAAATGTTATATCTAGTAAGACTCTTACATTATCTATAATTATACTATTTTTACGATATTTTCTTTCCATTTGGATTTTTTCTTTATTTATTTTATTTAATTCTAGTTTAGTTTTATTTAAGACACTAGAAGAAGAATTAAGTAATTTTATATCTTTTAGTCCTCTTATTATTTCTGTTGCAAGAGAGGTTTTCTTTTCGTTTATTTTACGATATTTCTTTTCATCATTTGCGTACATATCACGTCTTTTTTTATGAAGATATGATTTTATTAAGGAAGATAATATAAAGAAGATAAAGATATATTTATTTATATACAATGTTGCCACTAATACTCCAAAGTTAGAAATGAACTCTACAAAGTTACTTAATAAATCATTAAAGATATAGACTATACCTGATGCATCACTTAATCTATCTATAAAAGTACCTGTACCTAGTTTATCCATTTCTTTAGTTTTAATTTTAATTATTTCTTCGACCATCTTTAATTGAACTTTAGATACTACTTTTATCATGTATTTTTGATTTAGAAAGTTATTAAAAGCAAATATAAAATTTCTTGTTATTTCTACAATGGATATAAATATTACTACTTTTAGTAATTCATCAAATAAGCCATTAGTTAAGTTTAATAATCTTTTGGCAGATAAGACTGGTAGTAATACTCCAATTAAAGATAGTATTATATTTATTAACAATAATAAAAACATACTTTTCTTTTCTTCTTTAACAAAACTCCATGTCATTTTTAAGTTTGCTTTTGTTTCATTATAATTTTTCTTTATTTTATCTTTTTTACTACTCATAATATTACCTCTTTGTAACTTATTTTAGCACATGTGATAGACTTTTACAATAAAAAAACATACTACAAGAAGTATGAATTTATTTAACTTATTTTTTTTAGCACATACTATTACAAAATAATCATTATAAATAGTAGAACATGTTTGTAGTATTAAGATATTATCTATACTAGATATATTTATATTTGTATCATATAGAGAATTATTTTTTAAGTTATTATATGTTTTTCATAGTTATTTATATTTATATCGAAGTATTCATAATCATTATTTGTTAGATATACATAAATTATTATATAGATTGTTTTACCATGTTTTTTTATGCACGCACTTTTAGTTCTCCTTTTTCACATCTATTTCCCCATGAATCTACTAGTTTATTATCTACTTTTACACATATTATTTCACAATTATTAGAGCATCCATGACATTTCTTTTCTTCGGTTAAAAATGATTTTTCTATTATATCAAAAGAAAATGGTTTTTCTATAAGACTTTTTTTTGCTAATATTGCTACTCCTAGAGCACCCATTAGATGGGAATTTTTATCTACAATTATTTTTTCTTTAGTTATTTCTTCCATAGCAGTGACTACTCCAATGTTTTTACTTACTCCTCCTTGGAATACTATTGGGGGAATAATCTTTTTCCCTTTTCCTACGTTATTTAGATAGTTATTTACTACTGATTTACATAGTCCTGCGACAATATCTTCTTTTTTATAACCTATTTGGGCTTTATGGACTAAATCAGATTCTGCGAACACTGTACATCTTGCTGCTATATCTACTCTATTTTTACTTTGGAGTGCTAGAGTACCAAAATCATTTATGTCTATTCCTAGACGCTTTGCTTGAGAAGATAAGAATGCTCCTGTACCTGCAGCACATAATGTATTCATTGCATAATCTGTTACTATTTTATTGTTTAGTAAGATTATTTTTGAGTCTTGACCACCTATTTCAAAGATTGTTCTTACATTTGGATAGATAGATGTTGTACCTACTGCATGGGCAGTTATTTCATTTTTTACTACACTGGCATTTAATAATACTCCAATTAACTTTCTTGCAGAACCAGTTGTTCCTACACTTACTACTTGATATTCATTATGATTTATCTTTGTTTTTAAGTCTTTGATTAGTCTTTTTACAGCATCAATAGGGCTTCCTTCAGTATATAAATAGTTACTTGCAATGATATTATTTTGTTCATCTATTATTACTCCTTTGGTAGAGATACTACCTATATCTACTCCTAAAAAACATTTCTTCATTTTTATCACCTTTACTTTTCTTTATAATTATATGCAATAAAAAAAAAGAAACTTGTCGAAATTTAGTTTCTTTACATTAATTTTACTTTTTTGCTTCTTCAAGAGCATTATTTACTGCTTCATACATTGCATCTATTTTTATAGTACAACCACTTACAGCATCTGTTTTTCCATCTTCATCAAGTTTTAAGAAGTCTATTCCTTGATGCTCTACGATAGCAAGTTCTAGTTTTTCTACTTGTTCGTACCATTCTCCTACTGTAGAACCATATGGATGATTTAACATACCGTATTCATCTTTTAATGTCTTTTTAGTAGTTTTTACTCCTTCGGCAGTAGTATATGTAGTATCTAGGTATACACTTTCAATTTTACCTTCAGCATTTATTTTTACTACTGCACTAGCAGTATTATTTTCTCCACCATAAGTATCTATTGATGTACCAGTATATTCTCCTTCTTTATATCCTTTTGAGCATCCTGTTAGTAAGACTACTACTAATAAACATAAAACAACCTTTAATTTTTTCATCTTTTCACCTCTATAATAATTATAGGGTATTTTATGGGATTTTGCAAGTACTTTATTTATCATAATCTAGTACTTTTTTAGTAATTATACCTGTTAGAATTCCTGTAGGGATAGAAAATATTAATAAGTATGGTAAGTAATATATGATAGTATTATTTTTAAGAAGTAATATTGCTATTAATATTTGACCAATACTATGTGTAATAGAACCTACTATACTTACTCCAATTATAGATAGTAGTTTTATTTTTTTTACTATGTACATAGATATAATACTTAATATTGCTCCAGAAAGACTAAAGAAGAAAGTTATACTAAATAGTCCTGTTCTTAATAAGCCTACTAATAATACTCTTACTAATGATACATATATACTTTCTTTAAAACTATAGTTATATAATACATATAGTATTATTACATTAGATAATCCTAGTCTTAATCCTGGGATTATATTATTAAATATAGGGATATAACTTTCTATTATACTTATTACTACTGATAAACTTATTAACATTGATAGTTTTGTTATTTTTTTTAAATCCATTATTTTGATACTCCATCTAAAGAAGTAGAATCATCATCTACTTTTATTATTATTTTATTTGGTAAACATATTATTACATTACTATATCCTTGTTTAGAACATATATGATTTTTAGAGTTTTCTTCGATTACTTTTATTTTATTCGATTTTACTTCTACTACTACTTTACCATTATAACCATCAAAAGTATAGATATTATCTTTAGTTAAATCTATTTTTTGAATTAATTTATCTTCATAGTAGACACTTGCGGCATTAGAACTTTTGGGTCTTAATATAAGAAGTAATACTACTATGAAAAGAAGTAAAATAATTATTAGTTTTATATCATTTTTGTTCATAATTATCCCCCTAGATAGTTAGAGAAGATATTTAAATTATTATCTATTAGTATTCCTAGATTATTACTATTTTTATAGAATAATATTTCATCATAGTAGTTAGATAGTTCTTTTACTAAGTAGTATTTCTTTTCATAATTACATGATATATCTTCGTATTTAGTACATTCTTCTTTATTAGTTACTCTTATGTCATAGATATAGAATGCTTTATTTGTTTTTATTGTACCATCAAGAACATAAGATATTTCTTCATCTTTTTGGGGAGTAAATATAATAGTTGTTTTATCTTCATAGTTATATATTTTATTATTATTATAATATATATTTATTTCTGTAGTGTTGTTAGTATTATTAAAAGTATTTTTATAATCATCTTTAGATATATTGTATGGCATATTTATCATACCTATATTACTTTGATATAACTTTATAGTATCATTATCTATATAGTAAATATTATTATCAGTATCTATAATACCATTTTTAATAAATTTTATAAATTTAGTATTAGTTTCTAGTTTTGCACAGTTTTTATTACTGTTTTTAAATAGTTTATCAAAAGAAAACAAATATAATGAACCATCAGTAGTTATAAAACTTGGGGTATAGAAATTAAAGTCTATGATATTTTTTATTTCTTCGCAATCTATATTTAACTTTTTATATATTAAACTGCTTTCTGTTATAGATAATTCATTTTTTAAGGATAGGGAATCTTTGTTATCTATGGTATTAGTATTATTTTCTTCTTTGGTACAACCACAAAGAAGAGTTAATACTAATAAGGGGATTATTATTTTTTTTAACATATATATACACTTCCTATAAGTAATTATATCATAAATAGAATTAGATACAAATACTTTTAATTTGTTTAAAGATATGATATAATTTTTTTAGAAAGTGATGGCAGTAAGAGATGGATAATAAGAATAATAATTATATAGATGAAGATTTTATTATGGAAAGCAAGGGTAAAAGTATTATAGATAAGATATTTGTTGTACTTTCTAAGATTATAGGTATATGTGCATTAATACTTCTTATAGATTTTGCTTATACTTTAGTATTTAGCGATAAACCACTTCTTACTATTAAGGAAGAGGATAATAAGTATAGTTCTTTATTATATGATGTATATATTTGTGATAATAATAAGGTTATTAAGTTTAAGACTATTAAGTATTCATGTCCTTTAAGTAATGAAGATTTTAGTAGTAGTATAGATTATTCTAGTAAGGATAATAAGATAGATGACAAGAATATGAGTAAGATTACTGAAGATAAGGATAAGAATGATGATAAAGATACTAAGGAAGACACAAATGGTATTAATAAGGATGATAATATAGTTATCTATAATAAGAGCGAAGATATTACTATTATAGATAATAGTGAAGGTAAATATTGTGCTGAAGCAATAGAATATTATTATGAAGATGAAAGTTATAAATATTATTTTACTTGTATTAAGAGTCAGTATGTATATATAGTTACTGGTAATAAAAGATATAATATAAAAGAGGCTTTAAAAAATAATATAGTTACCATGGAAAAGATAATTAACACTGGATATAAAGTGTTAAAGGAAGATAAAAGTTTAGTTAGTGAATAATTAAAACTTACCCTGAAACTACGGGGTAAGTTTTCTTAAGCGTATTGTTTTAAATTTTCTAATCTTAGTTTGTCTGCGACTGTTACAATAAATTCGCTATTTGTAGGTTTTGCTTTGTCTATGTCGACACTGTGCCCAAATACTTCTTCCATAAAGTCCCAATTTCCTCTATTCCAACTTACTTCGATGGCGTGCCTTATTGCGCGTTCTACTCTTGAGACTGTTGTACCAAATTTAGTTGCAATATCAGGATATAATTCTTTGGTTATGCCTCCTACGATTTCGGGTTTTTCATATACCATAGTTATTCCTTCTCTAATGTACTGGTATCCTTTTATGTGTGATGGCATACCTAACTCATGGAGTATCTTAGTTATAGATATTTGTACGTTGTTATAGCATAAGTTAATTGTTTTAGTGTCTAGTAGTTTAAATACTTCTAGGATTCTATCTTCTAGGTTTGATAGTTCATATGGTTTTAGTATGTAATAGTTTACTCCGTATTCACTTACTTTTCTTATTGTCTCTGGGGCATTATATGATGTTTGTACTATGATATTTTTAGTTATGTTTCTTTTCCTTAGTTCTTCTAAGACATATAGTCCATCTTTGTTTGGCATAATTAAATCTAGTAATATGATATCATATTCTCCTTCGTGATCTAATATTGTTTTTAGACCTTCTTCACCATCATTACTAGATAGAACTAGTTCTATTCTTTTGTTATCACTAAAGTACTCTTTTAGCATATTTACTAAACTAACGTTATCATCTATCATTAGAATTCTTATTTTATCTTTCATGTTTTTTTCTTTCATATTATCTTTCATGTTTTTGTCTTTCATAATTTCACCTTTTTCTTTCTTTTTATTTAAATTAAGTATATACCTTTGTTTTGTCGTATTTTGTCGAATTAGATTAGAGAATTAAAAAATGAGAAATATTTTTAGGTACTTCTCATTTGGTATTAATTTTGTTGTATTTGGGGTGGTTATCTTTGTTGCTTGTTTTTTTTGTATTTATTAATTGTTTTCATTTCATTTGTTGATTGTCTTTATTATTTATTTTATTATTTCTTATTAATTTTATTTTCGTGTTGTTTATTAGTTATCTTTGCTAATTATTTTTGTTAGTTATCTTTATTTAATACTTTCTTTTTATTTATTACTTCAAGAGCGGGAAGTGGTGTTCCTTCTAGGTATTCTAGAGTCGCTCCTCCTCCTGTAGAAACATGATAAAATACATTTTCAAATCCTAGGTTGTTTACTGATGAAGCAGAGTCTCCACCTCCTACTAGGGTTTTGATATTGTTGTCTTTTAGGACTTTATATATTTCATACGTTCCTTTTTGGTACATTGGATTTTCAAATACTCCCATTGGACCATTTATTAATACTCTTTTGGCATCTTTTAGGTTATTTACAAATAGTTCTATTGAAGATGAACCTATGTCGTAACCGTATTCGTTTTCTTTGATGTTTTCTAGAAGTTTGTTTTGTGATGTTGTATCTTCTAAAGAGGTACTTACTACAAAATCTTTAGGTAGAACTATTTTTTTATTATATTTATTTAGTAGGTTTTCACAATAAGTTACATAGTCTTCTTCAAGATATTTTTTATTTACGTGATATCCTTTTGTATAAAGGAATGTGAAGCTCATTGCTCCTCCTATTAAGAGTCTATCACATTTAGTAATTAGGTTATCTATTACTTTTATTTTATCTTTTACTTTTTTACCTCCCATTACTACTACGAATGGATGGGTAGGTTCTTCTAGGAAGTTATCTATTTTACTTAGTTCTTCTATTACTAGAAAGCCTATTCCGTTTGGAAGAAGTTTTGCTATTCCTACATTTGATGCGTGTGCTCTATGAAGGGCACCATAGGCGTCATTAATAAATATATCTCCTAGACTTGCCCAGTATTTAGATAGTTCTTCGTTGCAAGTGCTTTCTTTTTTGCCCTCTAAATCTTCGTATCTAGTGTTTTCCATAAGTAATACTTCCCCACTTTTTAGGTTGTTTACTTGGTTAGTTAGTTCATCACTAAAAGTATCTGGACTAAAATACACATTTGTGTTAAGTAATTCTTTTAGTCTTTCATATACTGGTTTTAGTGAGTTGTTTTTTAAGTCCTCAGGAGTTTTTATTTTACCTAGATGAGACATTAGTATTACTTTAGCACCATTATTAACAGCATAATTTATTGTTTTTAGACTTGCTATTATTCTTGTGTCATCTGTTATTTTTCCATCTTTCATTGGAACATTAAAATCACATCTAATTATCACCCTTTTATCTTTTAAATCGTAATCTAATATACTTTTCATACTTATTCCTTTCTCTTATCTTTTACTTACAAGTTAAGTATAACAATTATTTTTTGTTTTGTAAAGGATGTTTACTTTATGTTTACACTTATTAGATATTGATATTTTTTTAATTTTGTAGTATAATTACAAACGAGTGTTATTCTTTTTAATTTTATATTATTTTTTTGTTAACGGTTTTTAAAAAATGAAAGGAGATAAAATGAATAAACAACATATAGATACTAAGGTTTTTGCTTTAGGAGGCCTTGGTGAAGTTGGAAAGAACATGTACTGTGTTATGCATGATGATGAAATTATTATTGTAGACTCAGGTGTTATGTTTCCAGAAGATGAACTTTTAGGAATAGATTATGTTATTCCTGATTATACTTTTTTAAAACAAAATGAAAGTAAAATTAAAGCGTTACTTATTACGCATGGGCATGAAGATCATATTGGAGGTATACCTTTTTTAGTACAAAGTGTTAATATACCTGTTATTTATGCTCCAAATCAAGCAAAAGAATTAATAGATAAAAAATTATTAGAAAGAAATATTAACTATAAAAAAATTATTATATATAATGAAGAAACTAAAATTAAGACAAAATATTTTAATGTAGAATTTTTTAGAACAACACACTCTATACCGGATTCTCATGGTATTTCTATTGGTACTCCAAATGGTGTTATTGTAATGACAGGTGACTTTAAGTTTGACCTTACCCCTATTGGTCCTATGGCTAATTTGCATAAAATGGCAAGGATTGGAGAAAAGGGTGTTAAACTTTTAATGAGTGATTCTACTAATGCGTTGGTACCTGGACACTCTATTAGTGAGTCTGTAGTTGATGAGAATTTGAATGAAATATTCACTACAAATACTAATAGTAGGATTATTATTGCTACTTTTGCTTCTAATGTATATAGACTTAAGCATATTATTGAAACTTGTAGGAAGCATAAAAGAAAGGTAGTACTTTTTGGAAGAAGTATGGATACTTCGGTGGATATTGCTATTAAATGTGGATATATTAAGGATAAGAATATTATTATATCTAGTGAGGTTGCAAATAATATGAAGCCTAGTGAGGTATGTTTACTTTGTACTGGTAGTCAGGGAGAACCTCTTGCGGCTTTATCTAGAATTGCTAATGGAAGTCATAAACAAATTAAACTTATGCCTAATGATATTGTAGTATTTTCGTCTTCTCCTATTCCTGGGAATGCTATGTCTGTTGCAAAGACTATTAATAAACTATATTTAAAGGGTGTTAAGGTGTATACTAATGCAATGACTGAGATACATTCTTCAGGACATGCTAATATGGAAGAGTTAAAGTTGATGCTTAGACTTATTAAGCCAAAGTTTTTTGCACCATATCACGGGGAATATAGAATGTTAAAATCTCATACTGATTTAGCAGTACTTTGTGGTATGCCTAAGGAGAATACTTTTATATTAGAAAATGGAGATGTTCTTACGTTATCTAAGTTTAATGTTAAAAGAAGTGGTAAGGTTACTGCAGGGGATGTTTATGTAGATGGCTCTAGAATTGGAGATGTTGGTAGTGTCGTTATAAATGATAGAAAACTTATGTCTACTAATGGTGTGCTTGCAGTTATTGCAAATATTGATATTAGTAATAAGAAATTACTTGCTACTCCTATTATTACTACTAGAGGTTATATTCTAGTTAATGAAAATGAAGAATTAATTAATATGATTCAAAATAAGGCTAAGGGTATTATTAATAATGAGTTAAGTAAGAAGAATTTTAATTTTAATGAGATGAAAAGTGATTTAATTACTGAACTTATGCCTATACTAGATGCTAAGACTGGTAGAGTTCCTATTATACTTCCTATTATTATGGATGTTAAGGAACATGAAGAAAAGAACTCGTAAATTCGGGTTCTTTTTGTTGTGCTTTAGTTTGTTTTGTGTATTTTATTTATTATCGTCAAACACTTCATCAATTAGTAATTTTAGTCTTACAAACATTGGATAGTTACTATCTTCGTTATGTATTAAGCTATTATATATTTCGGTATAGTACCATTTTTGTTTGTCATATCCTCTTTTGAAAGCACTAAAATCTTTTTCTCCTTTTATCGCAAATAATAGTTTTAAGTCTTCTAGGTTACTTATTTTATCTGCACAAACTACTGCTTTATGTCTTAAGTCTAAATCTTTTACTTCATTTATTGTTATGGTTTTTCTTTCTTCCCAACTTAAATTTTTATCTTTTTCAGTATCTCCAAGTACTAGAGATACTATGTCATCATTAAATTCTTTTAGCAGGTCTTCTTTGGTATATTTTGTGTCTTCGATGACATCATGTAAGTATCCTGCTGAAATAACGTTATCATCAAAGTTATATTCACTTATTATTTCTGCGACATTAATTGGATGTGTTATCATTGGTTTATCTTGGAAGGCTTTTCTTACTTGTCCTTTGTGTGCATTAGTTGCAAATAGTTTTGCTTTTTCTTTAATATTCATATTACTACCACTTCCTTTTTATGTTTATAAATTTCCTTTATAAAAATATAATTTCATTGCGTTACTAGAGTATTCTGGTTTTGATACATCTATATCTTTTGTTTTACCTATATGGTATATTAGAAATTGTGATGCTATTAAAAGGTCATACTCACATAATATTTTATCATACTCACTTTCTATTATCAAGTTATTGCCTGTACTTAAGTATGTTAGTAACTCTTTTTCATATGAGGAAGTAATGTTTGATTTTAAATAGATATTGTTTTTATTATTTAGATTTTCATAATTAATAAATCTACCATGTGAAAAGTTCTTTTTTTCATGAATTATTACGTTTACTATACCTGATTCAATAAATTTGCTTTCTATATCATATGATGCACTTAGGGTGTTGTCTCCAGTGAAGATATTTACTATATTTTCTGTATTAAACATATTTTTTATACTGTCTAATTTAAACTTGTTAGAAAAGTATGTGTCCCATTTATTAATAGATTTTTTTATGAATTCTTCGACGTTTATATTACTATTAGTTTCTTTTAAATAATACATTAGGAATATTGATGCGGGACTTAATGTTCCTTCGAAAGACAAAAAGCCTCTTTCTTTACTTTTGTTTACATTAGTTCTATAAGAAATTATATTTTTATTTGGGATATTTGTTTTTGCTACTATATCTTTTGTATCTCCTTTAGTTATTATATATTTATTTTTAGTATCAAAGTATTTAGTTCCTTCGTGCAAATCATTTGTGGTACCTGAATAAGAAAACAATATAACTTTGTTAATTAAATTATTATTTCTAAATAGGATGTCTCTTGGTAATAAAGCATATACATTACTTCCATATAGGTCATTTATTACAAGTGAGGAAAATATGCTTGCTGTATATGAGCCTCCTGTTCCTGTGAAAATATATGATTCATTAGTGTTAAAGTTTATATTATATATATTATCTATTGCTTTACTTCTCGTGGCATTTATTACTCTTTTTTCTAAATTGTTTATATTTATATTACAGCATTTTACTTTTTTTCTTACTACTAAATTAAAATCTTTACAGGTACAGCTAGTGGTATTTTTTATTTTGTATAATTTATTTAGGTGTCCTCTTGCTCCCATTTTTGTAACTACTTTAGAAGTTAGTTTAGTGGAATTTTCATACCATGTACTAAAAATACTTTCGTTAAATTCTTGATTATTTCTTATCCAGTCTTTTATTATGCTTGCAAAGAAGGAGTCTCCTGCACCGGTTGGGTCAACTTCTTTTGATATATTTGATAACTTGTAATTATATGATTTATTGTTATATATAAATTCTACACCCTTTCTACCTTTTGTTATTATCATTAGTTTTGGCGTTAAGATGCTATATAGTTTGCTTATGCTTTTTATGTTAAATCTTACTTTTAGATAATTTATTACTCTTTCATTAAAATTTATAATAGTAAATTTATCTTTTATCTTGTTAATTATTTCTTCATTAGTAATATTTTCTAGTTCAAAGTATTGTCCTAAATCTAGTAGTTTTTTGTTTTTAGTATTATCAATAATATACTGATTTTTGTTATTTAAGTTATCGAAAACTAGTATGTCTTCTTTATTTAAGTTGTTTATGATTTCTTGTGGATTAATGAGAGAGTCATTATACCAATTTTTTATGTTACATAAAGGGCATCTTTTTTTGGAGGTAAACTCTATTTTATTGTTGTTATTTATATATGATACATGGAAGCATCTTGTAGAAATGTTATCTAGTATCTTTATATTAGTGGTATCTACATTTAAATCTTTTAAACTTTGTATTGCAAGAAGTCCTGCGGCATCATTACCACATATTCCGTATACTGATGTTGGTATTTTCATGTGAGACAAGTTTGCCACAATGTTATGTGATGTCATGCCACCATTTACTCCAAGTAGTTTACCATCTTTATAATAGTAATCTAAAACTAAATCTCCAATACTTACTACTTTCATTTTGTTAATCTCCTTCGTAAGGTTAGATAATATAAAACCTAAAGCCATTATATTATGACTTTAGGAAGTATTTTGTCTTTACTATTTAAATGTAAGAAATATTTTGTCTTTATTGTATTTCTTTGACACTTAAAATTTTGCTTAGTGTAAAGTGTCTTATTGCCCCTCTTAGTTTACAGAATGCTGTTACATATATGTCATTTTCAAATAGAAACATATTTATTGGGATTATTTTTCTTGTTGTTACTTTTCCGGATACTCCTGAATAACTTATCTCTATTGTTTTTTTATTTTTTATGGATTTACTTATTACTTTTATTTTTTCATCTTCGTTTGTTAATGATATATTGCTACTATACTCTGCTAAGACTTTGTTGGTGTTATAGATAGAATGAAGTTTGTTATTTAAAGATGTAAAGTTATCTTTAAGGGGATTATTAGTATCATTTAGGATATCTTCTATTTTATCTAATAATTCTAAATCGTATTTATTGAAGTAATTAACATTTATGTGGTCAGTTTTATTTATATAGTATCCTCCTCCAGGTCCTTTAAAGGATTCTATTATGTATCCTGATTGTTCTAATTCTTCTTTATAATATCTTACCATTCTTTCAGTAACTCCTAGTTCATCACTTAATTCTTTAGTACTATATACTTTACCATTAGATAGTAGTTTTAGGAGTAATAGTGCATTAGTTATTTTACTCATAGTTAATCACCTAGAAATATTATATATAAAATTAGAAAATATTACAAGAAAAAAGACTATATAAATGTATTTGTTATTACACTATAAAAGTCTTCATATTTAACTTTATATTCTATTACTAGATATAGAATAATTAGTAATATTATAAATATTCCTAGTATCCATATTATTTTCCAGATATTTATATTATGATTCTTTTTCATGGTTCTTCCTACCTTTAAGTTTTAATACTACTTTATCATATAATTCTTCGAAGAATTCAATGACATATAAGTCTGCGAGAGATAGAAGTATGATAAAGATTATGTTTAATATGTTATAATGTGTTACTAAGAATAGTGATGGATATAGGATTAACGCTAGGAAAAACATTGATGAACAAAGTACTAGTAATATTTTTCTTCCTATATTTAGTGGTTTACATATATTATATAATAATCTTAGTGTTACTAGTCCTGTTACGGTTACAATTATTATTCTATAGTTATTAAAGTCTTTGTTAAAGATACTACAAAACATTATTATAAAGAAGATATTTGCAAATACTACTAATCCTGATGGTAGAGCATTTCTAAATACTTTTACGATAAATCCTTTTTTTACTTTATTATAGTTTGGTTCTAGTGCTAGAAAGAATGATGGTATACCTACACAAATACTACTTATTAGGGATAGTTGTACTGGGTAGAATGGGTATTCATGTGAAATAATTATAGATAATATTGATAAGATAAAGGAATATGTTGTTTTAATTAGATACATGCTTGCTACTCTTTCTATATTATTTACTACTCTTCTTCCTTCGTTTACTATTTCTGGTAGTACTCCAAAATCTGCATCTGTTAAGACTACTTCACTGACACTTTTTGCTGCGCTTATACCGTTTGCTAGTGCTATTCCACAATCTGCTTCTTTAAGTGCAAGTATATCATTTACACCATCTCCAATCATACCTACGGTGTTTTTTTCTTTTAGGGCTTTAATTATCATTTGTTTTTGATATGGAGTTACTCTTCCGTAAATGGTATAGTTATCTACAATGTTTTTTAATGAATTAAAATCTTCTGGTAATTCACTACCACTTATATATTTATCATAGTCTTCGAATTGTAATTGTTTTAGGATACTAGATACTGTTTTAGGACTATCTCCAGATATTACTTTTATTTTTACTTCTTGTTTTTTAAAGTATTCTAGGGTATCTTTGGCATTTTTTCTTATGTTATCTTTTATTATTATGAATGCAATTACTGTACTTTTAGTGAATTCTTCGTCACTCGAAGATACTAGAGATATTATCCTGTAACCTTTTTCTATATATTCTTTTAGGTAGTTATCATATTTAGAGATGTTTTCTTTATTAATGAATTCTAAGGCTCCAAGAGCAAATACTTCTTTATCACAAACTATTTTACTACATTTTCTTTGGGAAGAAAAAGGTATTCTTTTGGATATTTTCATTGTATTTAACACTTCGTATTTTTTCTTTAGGGCTTGGTCTGTTTGATTATTAGATTCATCAGTTAACATATTACCTATAATTTCTTTGACATTATAGTTTTTTTCTAGTTCGATAACTTCCACTACTTCCATGGTGCCATCTGTGATTGTTCCTGTTTTATCTAAGCATAATACATCTACACAACTAAGCATTTCTATACCACTTAGTTTTTGGATAATTACTTTTTTCTTACTCATTTTTATTACTCCCACTGTTAGAGCAATACTTGTTAGTAATACTAGTCCTTCGGGTATCATGCCTATTATTCCTGCGACTGTTGATAATATTGCTTCGCTATATGTTTGATGTGAATGATAGTACTGAGTAATAAATAATAGTATTCCTGTTGGGACAATTAAGAAGGTTACTATTTTTAGGATTTTGTTTATGGAGTTCATAAGATATGAAGAGTTATCTTTTATAGCACTTGCTTCTTTGATTAGGTTACTAGCATAGTTGTTTTGTCCTACTGATAGTACTTTTGCATAGCAACTTCCTGATATTATTACGCTTCCTGAGATCAATTTATCATCTTTTTTCTTGGATACTGCATCACTTTCTCCGGTTATTACTGATTCATCTACTTCGCAAGAAGAACTTTTTATTACGATAGCATCTAGTACTACATCATCTCCGCTTGTTAGATACATTAAATCATCTACTACTAGTTCTTTTTTATCTATTTCTTCTATTTTGCCATCTCTTTTTACTTTTATTTTTTCTTGATTAAAAATGGTTAGGTTGTCTAAGATGTCTCTTGCTTTTATTTCTTGATATATTGCAATTAGGGTATTAAATATAATTGATGCAATAAATAAGGCGTTTTGTAGAGAACCTGTAGTTAGGACAAGTATTAATAAGACTATGTTTAAAATATTAAACAGTGTTATTACGTTACTTAGTACTATTTGTTTTGTTGTTTTACTATACTTTACTTCTTCAGCGTTTGTTAGTCCGTTGTTAATTCTATAAATTACTTGGTCTTTATTTAATCCATCCATTATTATTTTCCTTTCTTTTTTAAAAAGGACATTAAGTCCTTTACTTTATCTATAGAAGTATCCTCCACCTATATATGGGAATCTAAATATTTCTCTTGGATTAAATGCGTGTGATTCAAATGAGTATGCACTATCACCATATGCTAATCCAAAGTGTAAGTGTGCTCCAGTGGTACATCTATCATATCCACCATTTTGTTTAGCAGTTGAGCCACCACCGACATATCCTATTATAGTGTTTTCTGTTACTTGTTGATTTTCTTTTACATTATATTTTAATAGGTGCATGTATACTGTAGTGTAAGAACGTCCATTTACGTAGTGACTTATATATATTACTTGTCCACCACAGTTATAGAACGCTAAACGTTTTACTACTCCAGCAGCTGCAGCGTATACTGGTGTTCCTTCTGGATTACAACCTAAGTCTATGGCATAGTGTCCTCCACCACCAGAATAGTCTGTTCTTTCTTCATCTCCAGTAAATTCACTTGTTACACAGCCTGATTTTAATGGGTATCTCCATCCTTTAGCATAAGGTAGGCTTGTACATGAATTTACATCTTGATTTAGGGAACACCCTAAATTTTTATAGTAAGTTATTTGTCTATTTATAGCAGCGATATCATCATCAATGTCATTACCTAAGACTTGTATGTCTTTTAGGTTTGCTCTTAATGTTGTTAGTTTTAAATCATATTCTGTTCTTTGTTTTTCTAATTTTTCTTGTTTTGAAGAAAGTGTTTTCTTTTTCTCATCTAGTTCTTTGATAAGTGTTTCTAAATCGTTTATTAGATTATTATTATATTCACTCATTTGATTTACTATGGCATATCTATATATTAGGTCTGTATAGTCATCTGCATCAAAGATGTATTCTAGATATGTATTTCCACTGTTAGATAACTGTAAGAATAATAAGTAATCGTTTGTTTCTTGTTTTTTTTCTTTTATCTTTTCTTCACTAGCAGTTACTTCGTTTGTAGCATCTACTATTTCTTGTTTAGTTGTTTTGATATTACTGTTTATTTTTATTAATTCTTGTTCTAGATTATTCATTTCTTGTTCTGTTAATTTTTTATTACTATTTGCCTGTTCTTTCTTTATTTTTAGTTGTTCTAATTCGTTATAATAATCTTGCAATGTTTTAGCACTTGCTTTGCTTGTAGGAATAAGTACTAGTAGTAAACCAAATGCTAATGTCATTATCTTTTTCATATTACACCTCCATACTATATATATACTAAATAGTTTTAATCATATTAACAAGATAATTATAGCATAAATAACAGTTTTAGTCTATTGTTTTTGATTTTTTTGTTGTAAAGTGTCGTATGCTTTATGTTAAAAGAAAAAGTACGAATAATTAGTTCATACTTAGATTCTTTGTTCTAGAAGTTCTTTTAAGACTGTATTTGCAAGAGAAGGATTTACTCTTCCACGAGATTTTTTCATTATTTGACCAATAAAGTAGTCAAATACTCTTTTTCCATTTTTGTAGTCTTCGATTAGTTTTAAGTTTTCATCAAGAACTTCATTTACTATTTTTTTAATTTCTTCTTTATCTGTTATTTGGGTAATGCCTAGTTCTTCGATTAGTTTGTTTGGGTCTTTGTTATCGTTTAGTGAACGTTCTAGGACTTCTTTTAGTTGTTTTATGTTTATTTTTCCTTTGTTTAGTTTATCTACTAGGTCTACTAACATTTTGGGAGTTACATAAATATCACTTATGTTTTTGTCTTCTTTATTTAAGTATCCCATCAAGAATCCTACTATCCAGTTAGACATTTCTTTGGGATTTCCTCCAAGAGATATTGTTTCATCATAGTAGTTAGAGATATTTTTTTCTTTTACTAGGGTATTAGCATCTTTTTTTGATAACTCATATTCATTTATATATTTTTCTTTTCTTTCTCTTGCTAAAACTGGTATTTCTTTTTTTATTTCTTCTAACCATGAGGAAGATATTTTGAATTTAGGAATATTTGGTTCAATAAAGTATTTATAGTCTATCGCATCTACTTTACTACGCATAAATATTGTAGTAAAAGTATTTTCATCCCATCTTCTTGTTTGTTGTTCCATTTGGTCGTATGTATTGTTTTCTTTTAGTTCTATTTGTCTATTTATTTCATAGTTTATAGCATCTTTTACTCCACTGAATGAATTTACGTTTTTAATTTCTACTTTTGTTCCCCAGTTCTTTTCATCTTTTTCATCAAGTGATGCATCCATGATTGATACATTTACATCACATCTTATTTGTCCTTTTTTAGAGTCTGCTTGTGATATGTTGGCATATTGATAGATGGACCTTACTTCTTCTAGGAAAGATACTGCTTCTTCGGCAGAATGAAAATCTGGTTCTGTTACTAATTCTAGTAGTGGTACTCCTGCTCTATTATAGTTAATTGCAGATATATTTGAGTAGTGTGTAAGGGATGCTGAATCTTCTTCTAGATGGATATTATTTATTCTTACTTCTTTTTCTATGCCATCTACTTCATAAGTTAATTTACCATATATTCCTATTGGAGCTGGTTTTGTTTCTTGAGTTATTTGATATCCTTTAGGTAAATCTGGGTAGTAATAGTTTTTTCTTTCGAAGTATAAGTATTCTGGTTGTTTGCAGTTTAGGATAATACTTGCAATAAGGGCTTTTTTTACTGCTTCTTTATTTACTACTGGTAATGTTCCAGGGAATGCTAAATCTACAGTAGAGATGTTAGTGTTTGGAATATCTGTGTAAGTATTACTTGCTCTTGAAAATACTTTTGAAGATGTTTCACTTATTTCACAGTGCATCTCTAATCCTATTAATGCTTTATATTTCATTAGTATTCACCTCTTTTGCTATTTGATTTTTGTAATCCATTGTGCTTTCTAGTTTGTTTGCTATATTTAGTAATAGTTCGTCATTATAGCAAGATGATGTTAGATTTAGTCCTACTGGAAGATTATTTATAAATCCACATGGTATAGTAATTGATGGGAAACCTCCAAAGTTACCTATTTGTAAATGATTTTCTAGCATATTGATATCATTTGTTATTACATCGTTTGATGATTCTATTTTTTTTGCTGGTCCACTTCCTACAGGTAATATTACGGCATCATACTTTGTAAATAGTTCTTTCCATTTATCTACGATTAATCTTCTTACTCTTTTGGCATTATTAAAGTATCTTTCTTGGTTTTCTTTTTGTAAAACGTAAGAACCTATTATGAATCTTCTTTTTATTAGAGAAGAAAAACCTTTTGTACGATAGTCTTTCATCATATCGATATAATTATCTTGTTTGCTTCTTGGTCCAAAGATTATTCCTGTTAGATTAGACATATTAGATGTTGCTTCTGCACAAGATATTACGTTATATACTGAATTTACTGCATTTAATAATTTTTTATCTACGCTTACTTCTTCGACTGATACTCCTAGGTGTTTTAAGTTTTCTAGTTTGTTCATAAAATTCTCTAGGTGGTGTTTTAATTCTTCGGTAGGATTTTCATATTCTTTTATGTCACATATTTCTTTGATATAACATACTTTTTTACCTTTGATATCGTTATTTATATTTTTTGTAAGATCGATATTTGAACTGTCCCAAGATGTCATATCTTTTTTATCTATACCTTTCATGTTATTTACTACTAATGCAGAATCATATACATTTCTTGTTAGTACTCCGCATGTATCTAGGCTACTTGCAAAAGCAAATAATCCATATCTGCTTATCATTCCATATGTTGGTTTATATCCTACTATTCCACAGTATGCTGCGGGTTTTCTAATCGAGTCTCCTGTATCGCTTCCTAAGGCATAAGGATATACTCCACTTGCTACAGCACAAGCACTTCCTGCACTACTTCCTGCACAAATTCTTGTTTTGTCCCATGGATTTAATACTATTCCTGTGTGTCCTGTAGTTCCTGTTCCTCCCATACCAAATTCATCTAGAACTGTCTTGTTTACCATTATGGCATTTGCTTTTTTTAAGTTTTCTACTGCAGTGGCATCAAAAAATGGGATATAGTCTTTTAGAGTGTTTGATGAACCTGTACTTAGTACTCCTTTAGTACTATAATTATCTTTTACTCCATATGGAATTCCTGATAAAACATTTGATGTTACTACACTATCTTTCGCATCATCTAAAATTGTTACAAAAGCATTATACCTTTCGTTTACTTCGTGTGATAGCTTAATTGATTCATCTACTAATTCTTTACTTGTAACTTTATTATTTATTAGAGCATTATGTATTTCTGTTAAACTTTTATTCATGTACATATTATCCCACCACCTTTGGTACTACAATTTCTCTATCTAATGTTTCATCACTGTTTGATAGGGCATCTTCGATAGAAATAGAAGGTTCTGCGACATCTTCATCTAGTTCATATGTAAAGTCATCAAGACAATAACTCATTGGTTCGACATTAGAAAGATTTTCTATTTCATTTATTAAATCAATATTTTTATCTATTACTTCAAATTCATTTAGAACCATTTTGTTTTCTTCTGGGGTTAATCCTATTAATAGTTTGTCTGCATAAGAATCAACCATATCTTTTGTAAAATTCATATTTATACCTCTTTCTTTCTTAAATATTGTACCACCTCACGGAATATTTTACAACATTTATGAGCTTGATATTAAATTAAAATTTTATAACGTTGAAGTTTCTGTTTCATAGACATTGTAACCAATCTTCTCCACAGACTTAAAATCCGGTAGTAGCTACCGTACTTGGTATTCTTAAAATTTTAAATTTTTTATTCATATTATTCTTGTTATACGTATTATTTTTATATTATTAATTAACTAACACATAAATCTTTAAGATATAATTTTAATCCTTCGTTCATGATATTTATACTTGCGTTCAAATCTCTATCTAGTACTTGTCCACATTTTGTGCAACTATAATCTCTTTCTTTTAAATCTTTATACTTTTTATCTTGATTATCACACCTACTACATATTTGACTAGATGGGTAATAAGAATTTATTTGATAAAATTTCTTACCTTTGTATTTGGACTTATAAGATAGTTGCCTAATAATTTCTGTGAAAGTTGCATCGTTTATTTTACTAGAAAGATTATTTTTCTTACCATTTATTATCATACTTTTTGTGTTTAATGATTCACAAGTAATAATACCATATTCATCAGTTATTTCTTTTGTTATTTTATGTGTATAGTATTTTCTTGCATTAGAAAGTTTGCTATAAAGTTTTGCAAGTTCTATCTTACATTTTTTATAGTTTTCACTTCCTTTTATTTTTCTTGATAATTCTTTTTGCTTTCTTTTTATTCTTTTTTCATATTTTGCTATGTATTTGTTGTTTTCATATGTTTTTCCCGTTGATAATGTTAATAATTTTTTTATTCCTAAATCTATTCCTACGATAGTTCTTGGAAGTTTATTAGAAATAACATCTGTAACTTTATATAAAATAGATACATAATACTTACCTGTTGGTTCTTTTGATATGTTAGCACTTATGATTTTACCATTAATGTTTTTTAAGTTTCTATAACCTCTTATTTTTAACCAGTTTAATCTTGGTAATTTAACTATTTTATTTTTTAAATCTAATTCAATAGCAGAATATTCATTACCATTATATTTACTATATACAGCGGTAGTATTATAACTATTTTTAGTATATTTATTTTTAAATTTTGGATATTCACCAGTAGTATTAAATTTCATTTTATATGCTCTTTCTAAGTTAAATAAAGAATTTTTAATTACAGTACTATCTACTTCTTGTAAAAAAGTAGCATCATATTTTAATTTATTTGTATAATCACTAATGTTATTATATACACTTGTATATCCATTGTCTTTCATTTTATTTAGATAATAATTATATATGAATCTACTACTTCCAAATGTTTTATTTATCAAAATTCTTTGTTCGTCATTTGGATATAATCTAAATTTATATGCTCTATACATACCATCACCACCCTACATAAATTTAATGTTACATTAACATTATCACTTAAAACAAATTGTGTCAATAGAAATGTTAATTTTTGTAAAAACTTAGCATATATGTTATTAATAATCATACATTTGTATGTTTGTTAAAGACTTGTTTTATATACTAAAAACATATTTTATATATTGAAAATTGAATATTAAAGTTGAAAATACTTTTTTGATATTTTTATTAAATTTTTAAGAAACTATTTCTTATTATTAAATAAAAAAACGTATGAAGATATATCATACATTTTATGTTATTTAATTTTTCTTGATTCAAGGTAATATCTCTTATCGTAAGCATGTCCCATTGAGAATGTTTTTCTTGGTAGGGCACCATCAATAATTACTGTTTTAAATAATTCTTCTTTTTTCATTGGTTTAAAGATAAATCCAATATTATTTTCTTTATTTGATAATTCTTTTGTTGTTTCTTCACCATGGATATAATCTATTTTTCCTTTGTTTTCTTTTAGGTAGTCATCTAGAAACATTTGTATAGAACCTACTGCTATATTAGATTTAGGATTTTCTATATAAAGTGTTTTTAGGGTATTATCTACTACTAAGGTAAATTCTTGTCCGTTTCCTTCTTCATTTATTTTGTAGTAGTTATATAAACTATTTAGTAATTTTTCTTTATCTATATTAAATAATACTCTATGGATTGCTTCAAATTCTAGGGCAGTGCTATGAAGATTTACTAGTTCTACTAGTGCATATCTTGCTTTACTTTTTAAGGCTTTTTCTAGTCCTATTTTCTTTTTTAAGTTCTCATAACATGCTTTTGCAGTTGCTAATGAGTGGTTACCATCTCCCATTGCAAAAAGCAATACTTTTTTATCTGTTATGTTATATTTTTTCTTGAAGTTATCCTCGTCTGCTAGAGACTCTAATTTGTTTAATATTTCATCCATTGTGTTGTCATTTAGTTTGTATCCTTTGATATGTCCACCGTTTTGCATTAAATCAAAGTCATATACTATGTCATTTGATGTTACTTTGTTTTTTAAATTTTCTATTATTTCTTTTTTGTCATCATCAATTAATATCATTATGTGTGGTAATTCTAAAGATGCGTTCTCTCTTACTTTTACTCTTGGTGGTATTCTTTCTATTACTGTTTTTTCTGTTGCACGAATTAGTGTTTCACTTCCTACTTCGTATGAATAGTCTTCTAAATCTACTGCTCCAATTAAGCCTTCGCGAATTTTTCCATCACTTTGGGTTCTTTCTACATATATCATAGAGCTAGGGAGTTCAGTAAAGAAGTCTTCATTTAATAGTTTGTCCATGTTTTCATTTATTTTGGATATTCTTTCATTTACGTTATCACTTTCTAAGTATACTTCAGGTAGGGTTAGATTTAGTGTGGAAGGGTTATCTCCTACGATAGATTCTACTTCTTTCCAATATTCTGGTTCACTTGTGTATTGGTCGCATGCTACTACACTCCATTTTGTCATATCTGTATTCTTTGGAAGTAGTATATTTGCCTTTTTAAAAGGTATGTTCATTTAAATCACTCACTTTCTATAAATATTATAGCATAAAGAAAAGATTAAATATATATAAATACTTAATCTTTTGGTGTGTTTCTTCTTTTGTCATAGTGAAATATTATGTAGAAGATAAAAGATATTATCATAAGTAAATAGAAATTTATACTTCTTTGTAATATCATTGCAGATATGTCATTAAAGTCAGTATATAAATATTTATTTATAGCAATTATTATTCCTTCGGTAACCATTATTCCTCCGGGTGTGGGGATAAAGTCACTGGCACTTATTATACATACTTGGAATGCTATTATTAGGAAGATGCTGTATTTGTTTAGACCAAATGATTTGTAGACAAAGTAACTTACTAATAATATGCTTAGTCTTTGAAGTAGTAGTATTATAAATGATTTTATTAGGAGTGTTTTGTTTTCTTTGATGTCGCTTGATATATTTTGGTATTTGTCTATGGTTCTTGATATGTTTTCTATATGTTTTTCTTTGTTTTTTACTAAACTTATGTGATTTATTATGTATATTATTATTTTTTTTATGAAGCTTATTGCTCTTTTGCTATATAGAAGGGCAATTAGTAGTAAAACAAATAGTATGTTAAAGATTGAACCAAATAGTACTAGATATTTAAAGATATAGAATTTATCAAAAATTTCTTTATGATAGAATATTAGTGATAATATGAGTAAAAATACTAGGGTTAGTTTATATATTATGGTGTTTATTATTACTATTGTTGTGGATTTATAGTATGGTATTTTATCTTTTTTCATTTCAAGCATTTGAATTGGTTGTCCACCTGTGCTACTTGGGGTTATTCCTGAAAAATATATTTCTGTGAATGTGTATCCAAGGGCTTTATAGAAACTTATGTTACATCCTAGGCTTTTAGAAAACATATGAATAAATATTGCTTCGAATACTGGATATAATATCATACATAGTACTGCTAATAATATATAAGTTGTGTTACATTCTTTTAGTATTTGTATTAGTAAGTTAAAATCATATCTTCTAAAGATATAGAAATATGTTAATAAGAATAATAATATAAATAATAAGAATGATAATATGTATTTTTTGTTTTTTATCATTTTATCACGTATCTTTCTTTAATTCATGTAATTATATTATATAACATATTTGAGGTATTTTGAATTAGTTTTACTAAAAATTGATGTCTAGTAGACACTTTTTTGGATTTTGAAGTTATGGGTTACTATACTATTAGTTTATTATATATTTGTTAGTTTGAAATTAGTATTAACTTTTGTTTTTTTATTTTAAATTGTTTTTAGTTTTAGAATTTCTTTTAGTATATTGCTTACCTTTATTTCGTTGTAAAAATAAGGGACATATGCTTTTATATAAGTATCAAAGTTTTCATATAAATCTTGATATGTAGTATTTGTGTGTTTTAATATTTTATTTAGTTTTGTTATTCTTCTTTTGTTTAAGTGTAAGTTAAAGATATTTCTTTCTATGTCGTAATTAAAAAGTATAAGATATAATGATGAAGAAAATACTTTTAATGCAGTGTTATAATCTTTTCTTTTTAGTAATATATCTGTCATTCTATCTAGTACTACTGATAACATTACTGTATCTCTTTTAGTTTCGTACTCTAGTTTTGCAACATTGTATACTGACCACAAGGCATCATCTTTGGTGTAGGAAGAATTTTTGCTTTGTAGTTCTTTATATATTTTATTAAAGTCATCTAGTTTATTAAATACTTGAAGTTGGTTATATTCTTTCTTTGTTAGTAATGATGTATAGTCCATAATTAGATCTCCTTTTGTTATTATCTATTTTTATACCATATATACCAATCTAGTTTTCTATGGGGATATTCTACTGTTAGATTGTTTTTCTTGATTATAAAATTTATTATTTTCATATATCCTTGGTAATTATATTCGTTTTTTAGTTTTGAAAATGAGTTTTTCCTTAAAGTTTTATTAGTTAGGTTATGGTACTCCTCTTTAGATATATATTTATGCAGATTTTTGGCTACTACGGAATCATAGATTGCAAAGTCATCTTTTTTATAATATTTGTTATTGTGATATAGGCAGTATTTGGTAATAAAGGAAAATAAATTTTTACCAAATTCTTTCTTAGTCCACATTGCTAATTCACTTACCATAGAGATATCACCATTTTTTACTCTTTCATCAAAGTTGGATGTTGTAATTTTTTTAGATAATTTATATAGTCCGCCTTCTTTTCCTAAGTTTCTACTTAGGTTAGTTCCGTTAGTTATATCTATTAAGCATACTTTCATTGCTACTAAGGATATGTCACTATTATATGGATATTTTTTTATAGAGTCTTCGATTAGGATTCCCTCATTGCCATACTTTATGTCTTCTTGAACTTTTTTTGCGTATAATTCTAGGTCTTCATTGGTTATTTTTTCTGTCATTGTTATCAACTCATTTCTGTAACATTTAGAACTTCATTTTTTACCTGAATTTATTATTTTTATATACTTTTTTTGATTTTACTATATTATCATAATATTCGTTTATATTAATTTTGTATTTATTTATTTACTTCGATTAAGTTCTCTATATAACTAATATTATTATCTATTGTTATTTTTATCTTTTTATTTTCTATTAATCTATTTATTAAATATACTATCATACTATCTATTAAATATATGTCTTGCATTACTATTCCTACTAATTTTATGAATTTAACTTTACCTATTTGTGTTAATTTTTCTAAAATATAGTTATCATAGAAATTTAATGAAACGGATTTTATAATACCATTATCAATTATTCTTAAACTAGAGTTTTCGCAAACTAATTCGTTCCAAACTTTTACGTTATCTTCAAGTTCTTTAGTTGTTAATTTATGTTCTAGTTTAGATAATTTTTCTAGTTCGTTTTCATTTAATACTCTAGGAGAAGGATAGTCTTTGTTATAGTCATCACTATACAAGACATAAAGTTCATAGTTATATTCTTTTATGATACTGCATATATATAACATTATTAAATATGAATATATATCTTGTCTTCCTGTCCATACTCTTATTTTATTTTTAGATTTTATATTGTTTATAATTATATCATGTTCATTTTTAAAGTTAGTATTTCTTTCTTCAGTAGGTAAATTTTCTGGAACTTTAATTATATAATTTTTTATATTTGATAAATCGCCAATGTTAAATAAAGCATTAAATATTAAGATGTTATTATTATTTAGACTACTATTTTTCATAGTGTTATAACAAGAATTACCAAATACGACTTCTAAAGTATTCATTTTTTTATGTCCTTTCTATTTAAAACAATTAATTATTAATTTTATTTTTCATCTTTTTTATGATGCAACAACACTACGGATTCAACGTGGTAAGTATTAGGAAACATGTCATATAAAGTTATGTCTATTAGTTCATACTTTGTAAGTAATTCTTTTAAGTCTCTTGCCAAGGTCATTGGGTCACATGATACATAGACTATGGTTTCATAGTCGTTATCTAGAATAACTTTTCTTGTTCTATCACTTAATCCACTTCTTGGGGGGTCTACTATTAATATGTCTTGCTTGTATTCATTATTAATTAATCTTCCCACATCACCACATATAAAAGTTGTGTTAGTTATGTTATTTATTTCTTTATTTATATTTGCATCTTTTATAGCGTCTTCGATAATTTCTATTCCTGTCACAGACATGGCATTCTTACTTAGATATAATCCTATTGTACCTGTACCACAATATAAATCAAGAACAGTTTTTGTGTTATCTACATTAGAATATTCTAGTACTTTGTCATACATTTTTTTCATTACATTAGTGTTTACTTGGAAGAAAGAATCGTGTGATATTATAAATTTCATGTCATTTATTTCTTCTTTAATATAGTTTTTACCATGTAATAATTTTTCTTTGATATTTATTTGAATTATCGAATCTACTTTATCTTTTAAGATATCTATTTTATCAATGTATCCATAAAATACTATCATCATTTCTTTTGTTGTAGTTCTTATCATTATTTTTTCTACGTATGTTAAGTCTAGTTTTCTAATTAGTGGTAATATTTCGTTTATTCTTTTGTCTAACAAGCGACATCCTTGTATTTCAATTAGATCATTTGTGCCTTCTTTATAGTAACCAATTTTACTGTCTACTACATGAAATACTACTTTGTTTCTATAATAGAATTCTTTGTCGCAGATAATTTCTGGGCTTATTTCTAAGTCTAAATATTTATTAAAGATATTTTTTACTTTATCTTGTTTAAACTCTAATTGTTTTTTGTAATTCATATGACTGATTTGGCATCCTCCACAAGAAGTGTAATATGGGCAGATTACTTCTTTATGGTCTTTACTTTTTATTACATAATCTAATACATTTGCTAGAGCATATTTTTTGTAGTTGTTTACTATTTCTATATCTACTACATCACCTTTAATAGCGTATGGTACAAATATTACTTTGTTATTTAATCTTACTATTCCGTATCCTTGGTGGTTTAGTGTTTCTATACTTTGTTTCTTTATCATATTATCTATCTTCCTTTTATCTAATTATATCAAACTTTAATATTTATTTAAAGATTTTTTTAGAAAGACTAGAAAAAAAGTACGTTATCGTACTTTAAGTTCTTGACTTTGCACTTCCTTTTTTATTTTTCAATTACTTTTTCTAGAAAGATTCTATTATCAAATGCTCCACGTTTATTACTTTTTTCTTTTGAAACTGTGATTACTTCTTCGAGTGATTTACCTTCTAGTTTGGCTAATGATGTTATTACTTCAATCATGTCTGCTAATTCTTCTACTCTATCATTACCGTTTGCTTCTAATACCTCTTTATATTCTTCGTATAATTTATTTTCTAATTCTTTTTTATACTCATTATCATTTAATATTCTTGTTACCGGTGTTTCTCCTTTTTCTTTTATGATGTTTGGGATATTATCTCTTACTAATTTATTATATATTCTTTCCATTTTATTCGTCCTTTCCATTTATAACGTTAATTAATTTTTCTTTATCTATTGGTTTTATTAATACGTTAGTAAATCCTTGGTCTTTATAAGTGTCTGTGTATTCTAAGGAAGTGTTCTTAGTAAGTAGTACTACTTTAATATTAAAGTTTTTGATTTGTTTTAGTTTTTTAATAATAGTGTATGCATCAAGTGGTTTTAGGTCTTCTTCAAGTAAGATTAAATCATACTTTTCATGGTTTCTTATTTTATCTAGAGCGTCACTACCTAACTCTACAGTATCTATTATTACATTAGAGTCTTTTAGGTATTTAGTTATTAGTTTAGTAGTTACGGAAGAATCTGTAACAAGAAGTATTTTCTTTTTATCTAGTACT
>OIYG01000263.1_pt1 | contig 56188 bp, 64 predicted proteins | sample 1587861 | NCBI WGS metagenome assembly OIYG01 (sample SAMN03283272) | human gut metagenome | biome: human-associated habitat; material: feces | host: Homo sapiens | place: Peru | collected 2012
CCGTAAGGCTCGTGATACTCGCCAACGGCTAAAGCGAGTCCTTCCATCCCAGTTTTAAAAAAAGAAGTTTCCGCAAAGGAGCTTCTTTTTTTATGTACGGAAAGGAGAACTCTCACCTAAGTTTTTGCTCTTGTTGGTCGCAAAAACAGAGGTTCTACCCTAAAGGGTATCCTTATCCGTAAGGCTCGTGATACTCGCCAACGGCTAAAGCGAGTCCTTCCATCCCAGTTTAAAAAAAAGAAGTTTCCGCAAAGGAGCTTCTTTTTTTTTATGTACGGAAAGGAAAACTCTCACCAAAGTTTTTGCTCTTGTCGGTCGCAAAAACAGAGTTTCTACTCTAGAAATTTATCTTCAACTATGTTCCATAGTATTCTATTGCATCAATTTCATCTCTTAAATTCATTTCGTTGCAAATTGCTGAAATCGTTTTTGGAAAATATTGTTGTAGATATTGAGTTCTTGGACTTAAACTTTGAATTTTTTCACCTGTATATGTTTTTGTCAAAGCGTTTGCCTCTGCAACAATTTCCATCAAGCCACCTAAAGCTCCATTGTAGTGACCTTTTGCTTGTGTAAAATATGAAACATGTTCACGTTCTTCATCAGAGTGATATTTATTAAAGACTTCACGTTCTTTTAAATATGTCATTTGAATATCTTTATTATCAGAGTATTTATTATCTTTAAGTAGCCCAAAGAAACCCTTTTGTGTTTGGTGGTCTTTGGCATGACCTAATTCATGTAAAAATACAAACATGTCATCACCAACTTTAACCCCTTTTGACATTGGGCTAAAGCTTGAATTCATCGAGTCTTTAATACCTTGAAAATGGCTTATGCTGTATACAGTTTCAAAAAGTTCATCTCCCGGAACTTTTTTTAATGCATCCATAACTGTATTTTTTCTCCATAAACATTTTTTATTAAAATCAATTGAAGCTTCTTTTTGCGTATATAAATCTTTTACAGATAAAGTTTTACCTTCTGTTTTAATTTCATATTTTCTATAATTCTTAGATGATATAAAATGATTATCATCTAAAACTTCAAATGATTGAGAGTTTTTCATCAAAACTTTACCGTCTTTGTCTGTAACTTTATAGTCAATAATTCTGTTACCTTGTGGATCATCTTCATACAAGAATTGAGTTCTTGTACCGTCTTCAGACTTCATATCTTTTTTTATTGTTTTAATGCCTGTTTTTTCGTCAACTGTTGATTTTGCAACTTCTTTAGTTGTGCCATTTGCATAAGTGTATGTAATATCATACATACCTTTAACCTGAGAAGGTTTCATCGTTTCTTTTCTAAGCATTTTGCCGTTTTTATCATTTTTTACAATGGTTTGTTCTTCTAAAATAAATTCACTTTTTTTATAATCAAATGATTCTTTTTTAGTTATAACTGTATTTGTTCTAAAATCTTCTGTCTGAGTAATTACAGTAGCAGTTTTGTTATCTTTTGTTTCTTTAACTTCACGATGTGTTTTAGAAATCATATCCGTAGTTTTAGCATCAAAAGAATAAATATCGCCAACAGGTTTTACAAGATTTACGACCATTTCAGGGTTTTCCATACCTCTTTTTGCACAAATTAAAGAAAATTCTTTAAGTGGTTCAAATTTATTTTGTGCAAATTTTGTCGGGTATGCGTTGCTTGGAAGTTTTGAGATAGCCATTTTTACCTTGTTGGCGAATTTTTTATCTCCAATATCACTACCCATTTCGTAAATATCACCATAAATTAATGCGTTATATTTTTTATCCGTAGACGACTCAAAAGTATCTTGAATAGGTTCATTCAAGTTTGCTAGAGATTTATTCTTATTATCTATTTTTGCTCTGAAAGTTGGAATTCCAATCTTTATTCCGCTAATTTTCATAAAAATACCTTTATCTACACTTGTTATTTAACGGATATAAACATAAAAAATTGCCAAATTAAGTGATTGTGTAAACTTTTTTATACTATAAATAACTACCAACAAGAGCAACATTAGTTGGATTTCTTGATTGGAAATCAACTGAACTTGTAGGTTATGAAATTATGTTAGAAGAAAATACCAATGTATTGCAAGTGCATTAAGAAATGTCATTATTAATTTAGATATGATAACTTTTGATAGAGCTTGTTTTTTCTGATATAACATTGTTAATGAATTTAAATCTGTCATATAGGCACACTCCGATATGTTAATCGATATAAATTATTATCGTAATATCATAATTAAAATTTTATGCTTAAACTGTGAACATTTACATGTTGTTACAATCCTGTTTTTCTAAAAAACATATAAATTGTAAACAAAACAAAATCACATAGCTCAATATTCTAGAACAATGTGATTAGAATCTAAGTAGTGTTTATCAAAGGTCTTTGGGGGTAAATATCTAAATATTTTAATTCCAACTGGAGGTCGTATTTAATACGTATTCTCTTAGTAATGAATACTAGCACAATTAGATGTAAAAATCAAGATATAAAGTTTACAATTCTAAATATATTTTGCAAAGATGGTATAATAACCTTGTGAAAACAGGTTTTAAGAGGCAAACATGATTACTAAAGAAGTTAATGATTGGATTAGAAATGTAGAATGCGGAATGTATTCAGACGAAGATGTTATGTATGAATTCTCTCGCATAGCAAAATATCTAACTCGTGAAGAGTTAGTTATGATAAAACGAAAACTTTCTCAATACATAAAATAATTATGCCCAAAGATTTATGTAATTTGCGATGGAGTGATTGTTGATTGCAGTTTTCTTCAACCTTGTTGTGACACCAACGTGTTGTGTGGAATTAGAAACCGGATCGCCCATAATTATGTAGTTAAAAGAGTTTTTGTTATCTTGAAAAACTTCTTGGCTTTCTTTGTTTTTGTTATTCATAATGCTTTTTATGCCAAAAGCATTAAAGGTTATTGCACTTGTTGTTCTATTTTTGCTTGCTACAAGTTGTGCCAATGAACCGCCCAAGGAGTGCCCTGTGACGATAACACTTGCGTTAGGATTCTTTTCGACTGTATTTAAATAATATTGGTTTGCTTTTTCAAATTGCTCCGGCACTTCGTTCATCGCCATTTGAGCATCACTTACGAAATCTTTAACATCGTTTGTTCCGCAATAAGCGACAATAATGTCGTTATTCTTTTTGTAAGTTACAACTCTTAGACCGGTTTGTGCATCTTCAAGTTTTTCTACAGGTTTGTAGCCATTAATTTCTTTTTGCTCGTTGTTATATACATCACGACTTATCAATGCTGCACTGCGACTTAATTTTTTGTTGTAAAAACAGTCATCCTCTTGGGTATCGGCATGACATTTTTTATTGAAAAAGTAATCATATTTGTCAGCTAAAACTTCTTTTGTCTTGTTTAATGCGGAAACACGAGTACTTTTGTCTGATTTTTGATATAAATCTTGAACCTTATCTACAACTTTGCACAACGCTGCAAAAAAGTGCTCAGCTTCTTGAAGTTCAATTTCTGCTTGCTCTTTTTTAGTGTTAGTCCAAGCTGTGACATCATCTTTGTTAATAAAAGATTGACGTTCAATTGGAGCGGTTGTTGAACCCACCGGTATTCGTTGATATGTAGGGATGCTACCCGTTGGTGATAAGTAATTTACTGTCATAATTTTTTTATACACAAAATGCATAAATAACCCTAAAGTTATTCACGTTGCATGTAAATATCCTCAATATTAAAAATTGCCAAAATTCAAAATAATGTGAAAAAATATTAACGATTTTTTTTAGAAAAACGAAAAGGCGCCGAAAGCACTTGCTTTCGGCGCCTTTTTAAACATTTCGGACAGATATTCATAAAGAAAAAGAGTTGAAACTCAACTCTTCTTATTTAAACGGGATAATTTTTAGTTCTCTTTCTACACTGATATAATAGGCTATTTGGGGGGTAAAAAACATACCCCATGTGTACAATTTTAAATTTGTCGGGCAAAAGTATAATTTGAAAATTTAAAAAATGCTAAATTTTGACCTATTTTACAGCGATGATACATTCATATATTCTATCGATTTTTTCCTTCATATCGCCCATTTGTTCCTTCAAATCTTTTACTGAATTTTGGGTTGCAAACTTGTTTTCTATATCGTCAAGAATTTCTCGATGTTTTTTCTCTAATTGTTCAGGTGTGACAACAATTCTCAGCTGAGTTAAATACATTATGACGACAACAATTATAGGTGAATATTGAAGAATATTATGCATGATAATTGAACTCCTTTCTGATTTGTTTAAAAATAGAATATATGTTAATAAAAGAACTAAAAAATCGTTATATAAATTTATAATTTTATTGGCCAATAGTAATCGACAAGATAAGAGGCGGCATCCAGAGGGTGCATTAAAAATTTTTTATCTTTTGATTGCTTAATTTGTTGGTATGTCGGTAAATCAATACGAGAAGTGCCCTCTTTGTACTTTAGGTTATAAATGTTGTATAAAAGTTTTTCACATTTTGGACTTATGTATAAACCAATTTCTTCGTTTGCGTTGTGAATTTTGCTGTTGAAAGCCATGATTCTGTTTTTAATTGGAGGGTTAAACGGTTTTAGCCTTATGTCTATATCAAAGCCGTAGTTTAGAAATTTCTTTTTCATAATAACGTAATTTGTGTATTCGCTAGTGCAACTGCGATTATCGCCTGATGCATCACCGTTTATGATAAGTTTGCCCTTATGATTTGGATATCGCCTAAAAACTTCATCGCATGCCTTTGAAGTTGTAGTGTTTTCCATTGCAATTTCGTCAAAGAAAAACACTTTATCTTCTGTTTTGTGTGCTAATTCCCAACACATAGGATCGACGTTAAAATCGCAGGTTAAATATAAATCAAGTTCCGGTTGATATTTTATGTCGATAATATTTTTATCCGTAAAATCTTTGACTACCAATCCTGAATTATAATGCCCATTTTCACCTAAAACACATATTTTGTAGTAATCTTCATCGTAGAGCTTTTTTAATTCATCACAAAAACCTTCGGGAAGATAAATATTTTCTGTTGTAGGTGCAACAATAAGCCTGTAATTTGGCATTGAATCTTCAATAAATGTTTTGTAAATCCAGCCTCGTTCCATTTCGGGGTTGGTATGTCCAAAGATTCTGTAAGTGAAATTTTTCCACTTAGGGTTAACTCTTTGGCGCATACGTGCTAAAAGCATTTTGAATGTTTCGTACGGAACGTCAGACATCTCTTCAATTTCAACGAACCCAAGGTTTAAGGATTTTAGGCTGTTTGGATTGTCAAAATGCCTGAATAAAATTTCTGATTTGTTTTTGAATTTGAGTCTTTGAAGTGATGCAGACCATTCGTAATCTTTCCCTTCAATAAATCCCATGTTGTCGAGATGTTCAAAATAGGTTTTAAGTGTAGTATCACGAACGAGCGTGTAGGTTTTTGCACCGACAAGCCCACGAATACCTTCGAATTTTAAACTTAATAATATGCCAAGGAGTGAACCGCAGAATGTTTTACCGCTTCCGTAACCACCTTGATAGCAAGCTATATCAATGTTGTAATCGTGAGGAATTTCTAAAAATTCTCTTTGTGCTTTTAATAAATTATATTTTATATTTCGTTTTTCCATAAGTTTCCTTCGTTTGTTAAATAGAGATTCTGAGGGGTAAATTTTAACTTTCCTTTTCTCTAAGCAAAAAGTGACTTGCGTTTTCTATTCCATACTGTTCAAGTGCAAATTTGAAGCATTCCAACCAATTGATTTGCTCGTTTACTGTTGGAACTTCTGCAAATGATTTTACAACCTCAAACAGTTCTTTAGAGCGAGTTTTTCTCTCTAAGGTTGCTTTTCTGTCGCCGTATCTGTAAATATAATTGGCACTTCTGACAGTGTCATCTATCTCCATAAACTTTTGAAGACCGTGCTCGTTTATGCAGATTAACTCTTTGCCAAACTTAAAATTGGCGATAATTTGCGCAGTTTTTTCAATCATCGGTACAATTAATTTACGGTTAATTGAATCTAACATCATGTTTAGGCGTGCAGTTTGACCTGTTACAGTATAGGTTAATTCTGTCGCTGTTCTTGCTTCGTTTTGCAAGTTTCCTGCCATATTTTTAAATATACCTGTTGCACTTTCTGTTGTGGTTTTAAAGTAATTTAGAAAATCCCAGCCGTGCAATGCATTATCAAAATTTAATGGTGTTGGCGCTTGAGGCATAAGTGCTGAATCGTATTCAATGATTTTTCCGGGGCGCACAATCTGTTCACCTTTAAAACATCCTTTAGGGGCTAAATAAGGAGGGTTCATCATTAATGAAAGTGCATCAAGTTGTTTGTTTAAAATCGTAGAAGACACGTTGTTCAAAATTATTGCAACCTTTAATGGTGAAATACCTCGCTCTGTGTCGGGATTTTTGATAATATTTGCATAAATAAACGGATTGATTACAAATGGGTTGTCTTCCATTCTGATAATTTCTTTTCTGCCGGCAACAACAATTAATTGATTTTTTAAAATTTCGCCGTTTGCAAGTTCAATGTCGCCCCAATATTCTAAAATCTCGCACTTGTTGTCATCAACCGCTTTATCTGCAGGTGCGTTTTTAGATTTTTTATTGTTAATAAGCATTCTTAAGTTTTCGACTTTTTCATCTGTTAACAAATTATTAGCTTTATCCGAAACAATGTCGTGAAGTGTAGAATAAGTTCTATAAACTTTTGCACACTTATCCCAGTTCTCGCAATTATTTTTATCAAAAACGAAATCTTCGGATTTAATGAATTTAACTTTTGCGTTGTCATATATAGTTTGTTCTTCAATTACAAAGCCGTTTTCATTTGGTGCAACAAGCTGTTCTTCAATTGTAAGGGGACGTCTTACTACTTTTGTTTTTGTTTGCCAGCCGACAAAAAGAGTGCTTTCGCCAGTTTCGACAATAGAATCAATCATTTTTTCTATTTCTTCTTCAAGGTTCATCTCTTCAAAAGTGTTAACAAGCATTGCTTTTTGGCGATTTGCAAGCACTTGTGTTTGTGGTGTCTTGCCGGAAACGTCAAACATTGAGTCCGGATGAGAGTACAAATTCTCGCTGATATGTGCCTTTAACGTTTGTGCTAATTCGTAAATTTCAGGAAGCTGAATTTTGGTATTCCATTCGTTTACGGTCGGAATGTTATTTGAATAAATTGCATTTCGGATAGTTCTGATGTCGGTTAGTTGACCTCTTCTGGAGTCCTCCATTTCATCATATTTTTGTGTGATTTTAGATATTAAATATAAATTTTCATCTTGTTCTTTTGTGTTGTTTATTGTTTTCATTTTCTTTTACCTCTTATGATTGAATAAATTTTTATGTCCTGTAATCGTTTGTTTTTAAGTGTTTCACCTTTTAAAATTGCTTCTTGCTTCATTCCGCAAGATTTGAGAAGTCCTTCGACTAAGAAGTTCTCTTTAAAAACTTGAGCTTTCAGCTTTCTGAATTTTAATTTTTTAAAACAGTAGGTGATAAATTTCTTGGCGCAAATTTTGGTGGTTTTACCCCAAAATTTGCGTTCAAAAGCTGTTGTAATCTCGGCTGAATGCAGATATTTGCGGTTGCCGATAAGATTTTCTAAAAAGACAAATCCTGCAAATTCTCCGTTGGACAGAATTACCCAAAAGAAAGGACTTGTTTGGGTTACAAGATTTATAACCTCGTCAAACAAGTCCGTAGTGAGTGAGTAGTCGTCGTTTAAATATTTGTGGTATTTGTTAATCAAATTGTAAATGTTTTCCAAATATTGAATGTTCTGAAAAACCTTGTTGTGGCAGTCTATTTTGATTTTTATAAACTTTATCATTGCTTGACTTTTGACCTTAGAGTTAATAAAATAGCTTCTATAAAGGAGATGTTTATGAACCGTGAAGATTTGATTTTTGAGCAGTACAGACTATATTCAGAGCAAAAAGAGAAATTTATTGACCGTTCTTTTATGACAAATAAATTCTACTTGGTTGTCGTTTTAGTCTTGGTTTTATTGACTTTCATGTCAAAAGGCTATGCTTTTGGTAAATTTACTGCCCCTACAATCTTTGCTGTTGCAGGTATTATCTCTTGTGCATTGTGGTGGTTGAATATGGATACATACAACTGCTTGATTAAAATTAAATTTTCAAAAGTTCTTGAAGAAATGGAAAAACAACTTCCAATGCAACCTTATAATATGGAATACAGGGCAATCAGAGATTTTAGAAAAAATAAAAAGATGTTTTTATTCTCAGATATGCAAAAAATCTTTGCGATTGTTTTATTCTTGGTATTCTTCATTTTATTGCTAATGGAAGTTATTCCGCTATTCATCGTATTTTAGAATTTCAGAATACTCAAATTTTACAAAAGAATTATCAGTAGAAAAAACTTCTATCTCGCCGGATAGGAGTTTTTCTCTTGAGGTTTCGTCTAACCCTAACAATCCTTCCGCTTGAATTCCGTTTATGTAGCTAATTGTATCGTTTTGTTTGTTGTACTTTTTGAACACTGAATTTCGGCTGAATAAAACTTTTGACGGAATTTCTTTAATGTCGAATATTTTTACCTTCTTCGGAGTTTTATTAACCTTTTCAAATGTATTTTTAATTTCTTCTTTCATTTTTATTTTAATTAATTCATCAATACTTTTGCCTGAAAGTAAGGCTGATTCAATAATTTGCTTTTTGCGTTCCATATTTTCTCCTTAAATTTTGTTATCATCTAAATTGCTAATCGTAATTATTTTTGCTTCAAGTTTTGAGTTGTCTTCCTTACTCCACAAATATTTGCACAAAGCCTCAAGCGCTTTTAATGCGGAAGAGCTGTCACGCAGTTTCTTTTTACCTGTAGGTGAACCTTTTTTGTCTAAAATATCTTCTTCTTCAAGTGAAAATTCTGCTATTTTTAGCAATTTTTTAATTACATAGCATTTTGGTACTTGCAAAATTCTAAGTTGTGAATTTATTAACCTGTTTATGTAACCGATAATTTGCTCATTTTCGAGTAAACTATCTGCCAAAAGCTTTAAGTTTCTGCTGTTATAACCGGCTCTCTTAGCGGCTAATTCGCCATCTAAGCATTGCAAGTATTCTTTTACAAATCGTTTTTGTAGTGGTGTTAATATTTCCATATTGTTAAGAACTCTTAATATATTTGCCATAAACATGTAACATACCGTATTATTAATATGCTATTTATATTTCGGCTAGTGTAAAATCTTATCAATAGGTAGAAAGTTCATTTCCGCCTATTTTTTTTGTCTAAATGCGCTCGATTGTAATGCTTGGACTTTGTTTGATGTCTGTGCATAACTTAGAACGCATATTTGCAAGGTTTTCTTTGTACATATTCAGCCAATATGAAAACTTGCCATAGTTCGGATTTGCCTTCATTCGCATACAAGTGCCGTAAACCAATAGAGGTTCAGCAAACGGATCCGGAATTTGAGGTGAATCATCTTCCTTTTCCAGATGCATTTTTTCAGAACCGTCTGCGCTTTTTACAAAGTCATTTGTGTAATAAATTACGTCAATGTTTTTGTCTTTTTCAAAATTCGGAAATAGTAACATATCATTTAAAACGCTATACTTTTCTTGTGGCGCATTGTTCAGAATAAAAGCTTCAAAATCTTGTGTGTAAACATATTTTTTGCCATCAATTGAAAGAGTGTGAATTTTTCCATTGACAGAATTTATTAACTCTGTTGTGTTTTTTGGTAAGTGTAAAATTTTTTTTCTTAATAAAAAATTCCAATTCTCAAATGTGCAAATTTCCGAATTAATTATGTTCAAAATATTTTTAATTTTTGCATGGTCGTTTTTAACAAGTTCGTCAAAGGTTCTTACACACTTGTAATTCAGCTCCATAAGGCACTTGTTAATTATTTCAAGATAGTTCATTTTTCTCCTTGTTAATTCATTTTTATACCGCACTTAATGCGGAAGTTTTAAAATATTTATTGTATTAACCCCAAACCCGCACTCAAAAAGAGTACGGGCCGGGTGGGGACGAGGATTATTGAGTGCTATTTGATAAGCCCTTTTTTTAGTTGACTCATAATTAGGGCCTCATTTTTTAAGAATTCAGCACTTGTCATTTTACCAATTTGCTCACGAGTGAAAGGCGCCAAATTTTTACATTCGCTCTTTGTGTTTTGTGCATTTGCTTGAAGTTTCTGTTTAGCTTGCAAATTTGACTTTTCTAAATTCTGCTCGTGCGCTACTTTCTGAATGTACCTTTCAACTGCAGAATTCTCAATGGTTTCCACAAGTTTGGCAATTCTTGAAAGTTCATCTTTGTCAACAGAAACATTGCCGGATTTAAGATAGTTTATAACCTCATTTCGTCCTGCAATGTCGAAAAACTTAGCCTCACTGCTTGTAAATCCGTTAGAGCTTTCTTTGTCGCTAATTTGAGTGGTCAAATCTTCTCGCATATTTTGTACATTCATATTTAACGCCTCTTGAATTATATGGTTCAATAAATTTTGACCTTGCTGCGGGTTGATTAGACCTGAAGTTAAAACGATTTGAAGGTTTTTCAAGTTCTTTTTAAACTCCTCGCTAATTGGCGATTTTTGAGAACTTTTTTCTTGATTTACGCCGAGTTTTTCTTCAAACTGTGTTTGAATGTTTTCTTGTTTTTCTGTCTGTTGAGATGTTGTTTCTAATTTGTTTTCTGACATTTTTAATCCTCATATTTAACTTGATTCATGTATTTAACCGCTTTTTCTATAGCCTCATCAATAAATGTAGCAAGTAACATTGCCACAATCGGTTTAAATGGGTACGGTACAGGGATTCTGTTTACGACAAAATCAATTGCCGTACGTTTTTTAGTTTGCCCCGAGCTTGTTTTTAATGCTTCTTCTGCATAACTAACCGCTCCATAGGCTAAATCTGAAATAGTATCTTTTAAATTTTCAAACATTTTTTACCTCATAAAAAGCGTGCGAAGCTTTGCTTCGCACGCATACATAATGTGTTACTAAAAAGAAAGGGAAGAATTAATTTTTAGATGGATCAGCTACAACCATTTTAGCTAAAGCTTTAGGTTGGACAGTTTTTGCGCCGTAAAGATATAACCCTCTAACAAGGTCAGCAAACGAATCTTTATCTCTTAGAGATTCGACTTTAGCAAGTTGAGAGGCAAAAGTGATTGCATCATTTGTACCAGCTAAAACGTAGAATAAGCCTGAAGTTGAAGTTAAGTTTGTGCTAACTAAAACATCCATACCGGCAATTCTTCCGATAGAACCTTGTCTTAAGGTTTCATCCGCAACGTTATGAGCGCCAATGAATTCGGTGCTTTGTAACAAGTACGATTCAATTGTGGGATTGATAACAACCCAAGGTTTTTTATCACCTGTTAAAGCGTTTGCGTTTTTAAGTTTTAGAGCTAATTCAACAAATTTTGAGTAAATAGTTGTTTTGTCTAAAGTTACGGCGCTTTCTTCTGTTCCGACAGTGTTTGTTGATTCAACGTCGGTGTGTAGGCCTAAAAGGTAGGAATCTTGAACCTCTTCAATTGCCTTTTTAGCGTTTGTAAGATGTGCTTCCATAATGCTTTGATTTGCTTGTGCTTGAGCAATATCGTTAATTTTGAAGGCAAAATATTTCTTTTGGTCGATTGTTAAATCTTGAGATGTAGGGGATAATTCGCTGTAAGAGATGTTACCTGAACCAACAGTAGATATAGTAACGTCAGCCGGCGTGATGATTCTAACCTTGTCACCTTGGTTTTTAATGTCGCCTTCGTAATTACGATTTACGCATTGCATCATAACGCAATTTTTTTCAAGCATAGTGTTAAGTTTTTGACTCCAAATTTCAGGGATAAAAGCTGAATAAGAGTTTGAGTTTTGAGTTTCTGTTGTTTGAACTTCTGTCATAGTTTTTCCTTTCTGTTTTTGTGTATTGTAAAAAGCACCGGCAAACCGGTGCAAAGAATGTTTTTTATAGTTATGTTGTCTGATTTTTGTCAGGCAATGCCTGACCTACTTTTTGATGATATAAGGTTTTATTTTCTTCTGTAATAACCGCAAACTTGAGTTCCGTCCTCTCTTGTGTATGAATTAACCCAAATAAGTGAACCGTTTTGAACGGCTTGTTGCGCTTGAAGTTCTGTCGGAATACCAAAAGAGGATAGTTGTTCATTTATAGAATCTTCAAGTTCTTCAAAATCATCAGTCGATAATTTGCTAATATCTTCTCTTATGAATATTTTGTCTGTAGGTAAATTAGCTGCAAAGCCGGTATATTTTCGTTTGTCAGAAGGAGAAGTTATAAGTTTACCCATTCGCATTCTTTGCATAACTTTTTGGGCAATAATGTCATCAATTTCCTTTTCTGTCATTGTTTTTAATTTGTCTTTGTATTCTTTTTTTATTTCTTTAGCAATAAGTCTTCCCACACGGTTATTCCATTTATCCATATTCTCTTCACCCTTAGTTTGCCCATAATTTATATTACCGTTCATTTCATGTAAATCACCAATTAATTTGCTGAAATAATTGTTGTAATCAATTGTTAAAACACTTTGCATAAATGCATGTTTAAAGGCGTCAGCTTCGTTATTCCATGTAGAATGTTTACCTGTTCCAATGTCAAAACCATATAATTTTTGATAGTAAGATGTTTTATTGAATATCTTTTCTTTAAACGCATTCGCATTTGGTAAGTTTTTCTCTAACAAATCCAATAAGTTATTAACTTGTTTATTCATATTTTCTCCTTTTTGGTTTAAAATGAATTTATGAAATTTTTTAATTTAAGTAAATTTTATGTGTTAAATATTTTGGCTTATTTCTCATTGGTAGCCAATTTTGTTTATGTTTTTTACGCAATTTATTTGTTCAAATTCAAAAATTGCAGTGGGTTATTAGCAGAATTTGAACCACTTGTGTATACAGGAATATATTATTTTTATTGTGCATTAATAATAGTAGTTTTGTTTCTCTTTATTTTTATTGAATTTATGCTACGTAAAACAGGAAAAATTAAGACTTATAATCAATTACCAACAAATAAGAAATTATCTACAAACTTGTTTGTAATATCAATTATCGGTGTCTTATTTGTCTATGGTGTATTGATTACCTTATTCTATTTATTTTTACAAGTTTCTTCTAATATTGATTAATTCGTAAATTAAACCGACGTTTCAAGATGATATAGAGGATATTACATACCCACTAGTCATGAAAATATTTAATCTTCATTAAATATCTCTTTGAACTCTATACCTATGATTGCGGCGTGGTGCTCAAGTTGGTTTCCTTCTACACACAGCTGTATTGCATAATTAGCCTCGGAAATTTCTGCTTTATATGCACTTTCACTGTCAAGAGCCCAAATAGCTTCACTGTCTTCATTATCCCAAGTATCATTAAGCGGATAAACACTGTCCTCTTTACTCCAAACTAAGTTCTCAAAGTTAGAAGAATAGATTAAGTCATTGTCGTCTTTGTTTTCGCTGTCATAATTTTTATAGACTGAGAATTTAAAATTATTTTCATAGCTTTCATCCAAAATAAAGTAGAATTCATCTATCGTTTTTCTAATTGTCGGACTTCCAATCGATAAAAACGGCGATTTCCATAAAAATTCGATAGGACTCCCGTCAAAAGAATTGCCAATGTTTTCTCTATAAATTTTACCCTTGTCGTCTGCAGTTAAAATCTCATCACCAAAAATACAAGCACAGGTTATGTTTTGTGGCAAAACTCTTTTGTACCAAGCTTTGTTTTCAATGTCGTTAATCCAAATTGTGTGAAAATACAAACTGCTGTTGTATGGAATAAAGTACCATACTTGGTTTTTAGCCTCATAATTCAGAGCAAAAACTTCTTTAAAACGAGTTTTATTAAATTTTTGAAACTCTGTTTTAATTTTTTGTGTAATGTTGCTACCTAATAAAATTTGGTTTAAATCGCCAACTTCAAGAGTGTATATGCCGGAATTAGAAAAGAAAAATTCCTTGTTATCAACGTTTATAATACCGTTGTGCGTTTCTGCACCCTTGTCAGCAAAAGGAGTTAAGGCAAAATTATCAGGTGTACTTCCGCTCAAAAGGTAAGTTCTGCGCTTTTTATAGATTGCAAGATAGTCTTTGTAAGGCTTTATGGCAATAATATCGTCTGTGTCTGTGTAAAAATCTTTGATGTAACCTGCATCGTTTTCTGTTGAAAAGTCTGTGTAACTTCCAAGTGCTGAAAAATATAATGTCGAACCGCTTGCAACCCATATTCTACCCTTGTAAACACTTGTTATGTCGCTGTAAACATTTTTGCCGTTTCCGTCTTTTATTGTGCAATCCGTAATTTCGCCATTTGTTTTTATAAAAAACATTTTGTCTAAAAGGCTTGAAACTAATAAACCGTTTAAAAATTTAGTAAAACACGGTGAAGTTGATTTTAAATTTCGCTCTAAAAATTTTGTAGAGCCGTTTTGAGGGTTGTAAATGTAGATTTTTTCACTTGCGGTGGTGATTAAAAGTCTGTTGTCAGTGCTACTTCCGAATTCATGTAGCCCTGTAATCTTTTCCTCGTCAGGAATTTGAGCGTATAACATATTTCCTTTTTGACGAATAATCCCTTTGTTTAAAAATATTTCAACATTTTCAGCATCCGACCAGTAAATGTTTTTTGTGTTTAACCCAAGCTCTGTCTTTGTTGTAGCCTGATTAATTCCGCCGGATAAGTTATAGTAAAAAGTTTCCATTTTGTCCCCTTATTTTTCTCTTTGCAAATACCATTTTACTTTTGTTCGAATGAATTTCCCGACTTCTTGCGGTTCAACCCATGAAAACGGAGGCAAAAAGATTATGTCTATTTTTCCAGCACTCGTTGTTCTCGGGTGAGATTTTCCAAATTCATAGTGGGTTAAAACCGTTTCAGGCGTAATCTCTATGCCATATTTTTTTGCAACCTTTGCCGCTAATTGCATAGAGGCTTCAAATTGAACCCTTGTGATAGGATATTTGCCGATTGAATATTTGTTTTTAAATCCAAACATTCCGCACATAGAAATTCCGATAGAACCTGTATTTCCGCCTCCCGTGTGAGGTGCATACATTCCTGTTCTGCAAACTTCATTGGCTTCCGGTTTGAAATTTCCGTTGTAAATTTTGCCGTAGCTATCCACAAGATAGTGGTAACAATTTTTTTCATAAGAACTGGGAACAGTATTTCCTGCTGTCCAGTGAATAATAATGCGTTTCATTAAACCTCCGCTATTTTTCGTATTGTGATTTAGTGTAAATGGCGATAGCTGAATATTTACTATTTACCTGTAATTTATTGAGTATTCTTTCAAGGTAAGTTTGTACGGTTCTAACGGAAATTTTTAATAAATTTGCGATATCACCGTAATCATATCCACTAATCAATAATTCAATAATCTCATTTTCTCTTTGTGATAATTCTTTCATTTTAGTTGCCCCCTAATACTAATCCATTAATTATCATCTTACATGATAAATATAAAATTTATTTCATATATAACCATTTATCTTATAGGATTCCTAAAGTCATAGAACTTAGGTTAGAAAAACATTTCTTTTTTACCCCGTATTCGTTGTAGTACAAGTAAGAGCGCCCTTGCTGACGATTCAAAGCTGAATAATTATAAACTTTTTCGGCTATTATTTTTGATTTTATCTTCTGATAAAATTTTCTTGCTTTTTTATTTTTAAGTCTGTATACAGAAATTTCGTTGTTATTATTGAGTCTTGTCAATTGTAAAACGGTGTTTCCACATACAGGACAGCTTTCTAAGTATGATAATTCGCAAAAAATGTAGTTGTCATAAGGCTTTACATCGAAAGTTTTGCACTTTCTTAAGCCACTGCAACAGTGTATATATCCCATATTTCTTCTCCGACCAGTGAAAAGGCACAGTTTACCCCTTGGTAATTTGGTAAACAGTTTTGCTATCGAGAGCGTGAACCTTATCCAAATTTGTGTTTTTATTATACAATTTTTTTCTCGAAAAAAAGTCCGTTTTACAACGTACGTATTTTTACGTACGTATTTTTACGGACATGGTGGTTTAAAACTCTTTAAATTTAATGCTTTATGTCTAGCTCACAGCACATCTGACAGGCTCCAAAGACTTTTGCAGCTTTTATGTTCTTTCTAAAACAACAATAATGCGGTTTGTTGAAGATTTCTTTTATAGTACCTTCCTTTAAGTTACCCATTTTCATTGAAAGACAAGGGTACATATCTCCTGCAGGTGTAATAAAGGTGTTTGAAAACGGGAACTTACAAGGCTGATATATCTCTTGGATAGGTGTTTTCGCCGGTGTGTTAAAGAATTTTTCTATAGCTGACAAGGTATTCGGACAGTTTTCAAATTTCGGTGAGAAGCGCAAACGCACATTTGAACGCTTTTGTAGACTCTCAATCTCTTTGTAAACCTCCTTGAAATGCTCCATATCAAAGTATTTTTTTATAGGATAGTTGCCGTTAAACTCATCTATAAAGCTATTGTGTAGGATTGAATTCTGTTTAAGGTTGTTATTACGCAAAAAAGAGATGGATAAAAACTCAAAACCCTTGCTATCACAAAACTTGAATAGTTTTGGTAAATCGTCAAGATTGTTCTCCAGTACAATAGTCTTTATGTCAACCATAGGGCGCTTTTTGCGTGAATTTAAGTTGTCTAAATTGTTTATTATTTTGTCAAAAATACCGTCTTTGTTGCGGTTTAGGTCATGAGTCTTGCCGTAACCGTCTAGCGATACGGATAATAGCAACATTTTTGTTCTTATAAATGCATCAATAATCTCATCATCAAGTAATACGCCGTTTGTAACTACATTGACCTTGCTCAATACCTTTTTGCATGCCTTTTCTAGGATGTTTATAAAGTCTTTTCTTATTAAAGGTTCGCCACCGACAAGGGTTATAAATCCGTAAAACGGTACTTGGTCAATGATTTTGAACCATTCTTCCGTAGTAAGCTCTTGTTTATTGCGGTCTTCCCCTACATAACAATATGGACATTGTAGGTTACACCTGTATGTTAGCTCAAAAAAGTATCTCAAAGGCACTAGTGCTCTGCCGTATCTGGAGTTGTAACTCTGTAAAGCATACAAATTTCTGGCTATATCAAACAATTTTGAGTAATTAGGCATGGCTTTATTATCCTTTAAAAACGCCTGTTTTACAAGTTATTGTTTTTATTGTAAAATCAAATTATGGAAAAGTTTTCATTAAAAATTCGTTCAATGCAAAAACCTGATATAGACGGGATTATAGCGATTGAGGCTGCAACTTATGGTGATCATCACTGGTCTAAAGATTCATTCTATTCCGAATTGAACAACAATTTGGCGAGATATTACTGTGCGCTTGACGAAAACGATAATTTAATGGGCTATATTGGCTCGTGGTTTGTAATTGACGAAGCTCATATTACAAATTTAGCCGTAAATCCTGAATGTAGAAGACAACACATAGGTGAAGCTCTTTTAAATACTGTAATTGAAAACTGTTACAAAGAAAAAATTAAATATCTGACTTTAGAGGTTAGAATCGGCAATGCGCCCGCAATTGCGCTGTATGAAAAGTACTCTTTTAAATCTCTTGGCTCTCGCAAAGGATATTACCAAGATAACAACGAAGATGCTTTGATAATGTGGACAGAAAACATTTTTTGGGATAAATTTAAAGAGCAATACGCAAAAAATGTGGAAAATTTAAAAGCAAATATAGACGTAAATTACTATGATAATTGAAAAACCGGCAAAAGTTAAAAAAGAAAATGTTTTTAAATACAATGGCGAACCTGTCAAAATGACACTTGGTACGCTGATTTTGACTTGCTTGTGTATCTTTATGATTATTATAGCAACGTTTACACAGATTTCATTTACACACTTTATAATTCCCGCCGATGTTTTCTCATATTTAGGTGACGGAATTACAAGCGCAGACATAAAAAATCACTTTTTGAAATACTACAGATATATTCCACAAGTGCCTGTAATACTATTCATTGCTGCATTGTTGGGTAAAGTATTCGGTATAATTGCAGTGCTGGTGTATATTGCAATAGGTTTGTTCGTATACCCTGTATTTGCATTGGGTGGTGGTCCAAAATACATCATGAACGCTAATTTCGGCTATATTTTGGCTTATATTCCTGCTGTATTTTTTGCATCATCAATTTTGAAAAATAATTTCTGTATTAAAAATATCCTGCAAGCTTCTATTGTTGCGGTTTTGGTGATTCACGTTATAGGTGTTTTTTACTCAATGTTTATTGGAGTAATCAGTCAGGTCCCAAATTCACTTTTGTTGGGCTGGATTTTTGCTCAAAGCGGTACTAAAATCCTTTATGACTTTATGTTTAGCGTACTTTCAATAATTGTATCAGGCTGGGTTAAAAAGTTCTTGTGGATTACAATGTGTTAATTTTTGTTACACATTTGTCAATACCCTAGCAACTATTATTTTCAGGCTCTTTTGAGTATATGTTACTCAAAAAGAAGGAGATATTTATTATGACATCGTCAAAACTAAGTGAAAAGAAAGTTCAAAACAAAAACTTGGATGAATTTGAAATTTACTTGAAAAATCAATGCTTAAAGACCACATTCAACGGTCTGGAAATTGAGTCATTCTCTTGGTACAAAAAGATGTTAGGAATTAAATAAAATTTTGAAAAGAGGATATTTTAAAATGTCCTCTTTTTATTGACAATATTAGCTTACGTGTGTTATAATAGTAAACAGTTTTTAATACAAAAGTTCAAAAAAGAGGTTTAAATAGATGAATTTTAACTTAAAAAAATCTGCATTTACTTTGGCAGAAACACTTATCGTAATTGGGATTATCGGTGTAATTGCATCGTTAACAATTCCATCACTTTCAAATGAAACAAACTCAAAAGAAGCCGTTACAAAATTGAAAAAAACACAAGCAATATTGGAAGATGCTTACGGTCGTGCAGAAGCACAATATGGTCCTTTGAGCGATTGGACAACAGTTGATACAAAAACCTTTACACAAAGAATGACAGGCTCAATGAAATTAAGTAAAGTTTGTTCTACAACAGCAGCAGATACAGGCTGTTTTGGTACTTTAGCAACAGCAAACTTCTTAAAACCTTCTGATGGTACAACAGCAGCAGCGCTTTCTGCTGTTACAACCGGCAAAGTTATTTTGTCTGATGAATCAGCAATAGCTTTCTATATTGAAGATGCAAATTGCAGCAAAGATGTTACAGGCGGAAATGCTTCATTACCTGATTTACAAAAAGTTTGCGGTTCTGTAACAGTTGATATTAACGGTCCAAGTAAAGGTAAATCTCTTTGGGGGAAAGACTTGTTTGCATTCTATATTACAAAACACGGTTTATACCCTGTAGGTATGGATGGTGACACAAAAGCTAAGTTTATTGATAACTGTACTAAAAAAGTTCCTGATAATGGTGTAGGTACAGGTTGTACAGCTTGGGTTGTAACTAACGGTAATATGGATTACGCAGATGTAAACAAAGATACAGCTAAATGTTTGAAGGGTAACACTTCTGCAGTACTTGGTTGGACTTCACAAACATCTTGCAGATAATATAATCTAAAAGATAAAACAATCATTTGAGATAGCTGACTCAATTCCGATAGGAATAGTCAGCTTTTCTCTTGCGTGAGTTATCTTTAATCCGCTTATAGCAGGCACTTTAAGCTCCTGGACAATCTCTTTTTGAAGACTATTTAGCCATTCATCGTTATCAATATCTAAGAATTCGCCAAAAACAATACCGGAGATGTTTTTGCGGAATTCTTCAATGTTTAATAGTTGAGTAAACATTTTATCCAGTTTATAAACTGGCTCATTTAAGTCTTCTGCAAAGAATATAAATTTTTGATTAGGTATAAAATCAAGTCCACAAAGCGATACAAGGGTTGCCAAGTTTCCGCCGAAAGTTATTCCTGATGCTTTACCCTCTTTTAAAATTGTTTGAGCTTTTATCTCTTGTTTTTCAGTCGTAGCAACTGTTTTGAAGAAATTATCAATTGTAAATTTGTCTTTGCTTTTAATTCCGAAATCACCGTTAATCATAGGCGCAGAGTATGTTATAAGTCCCGAATGCTTTAATAACATTGCTGAAAGTCCAGTTATGTCTGAATATCCGGCAAATATTTTTGGGTTTTGTTTTATTAAATTGTAGTCAATTTTATTGATTAACCTAATAGCTCCGTAACCGCCTCTTAAAGCTATTATTGCGTTTATTCCCTTGTCTTTGAATGCGTTATGTAAGTCTTCAAGACGTTCATTATCGGTTCCTGCAAGGTATTTATTTGTTTTTAGAACATTTTTGCCCCATTTTACATTATAACCTAAGCTTTTTAGATAGGCGGTCGCTCTTAATAAATTTTCATCACTCTCAACTCCGCCAGAAGGTGCTATAATGCTTATTGTATCGCCTTTTTCTAATTTTTTAGGTTTAATTAAATTCATAATACTTCTCATAACCTCATTCTTAATATATAATAATAACATGAACGAAAAATATATACCGTTATATAGAAAATATAGACCACAAACTTTAGAAGAAATTGTCGGACAAGCACACGTAAAAAAGGCTCTTACAAACGCTATTGAGCTTAATAAGGTTGCTCACGCATACTTGTTTACAGGTCCAAGAGGTACCGGTAAGACTTCAACAGCAAGGATTCTGGCGAAATCTTTAAACTGCGTTGAAGGGCCAACCATTCATCCTTGTGGCAAATGCCCTAGCTGTCTTGATATTATTAATTCAACTCCTATTGATGTAATAGAAATTGATGCGGCAAGTAACCGTTCAGTAAACGATGCACAAAATATTTTAGAAAAAATTCAATATGCGCCGGTTAACGGCAAGTACAAGATTTACATTATCGACGAAGTTCATATGCTTACAACACAAGCGTTTAATGCGCTTTTAAAGACCTTGGAAGAACCACCGGAAAATGTAGTGTTCATCTTGGCTACGACAGAGGTTCACAAGGTTCTTGACACTATTAAAAGCCGTTGTCAAAGATTTGATTTTAAACGTATAACAACAGAAGATATCGTTAATCATTTAAAATACGTTGCAAAGCAAGAAAATATTAATATTGAAGACGATGCGTTGTTGACAATTGCAAAAAATGCAGCAGGTGGAATGCGTGATAGTTTGGCACTTTTAGACCAGTTGAGTGTTTTAGATACAGATCACGCAATAACTACAGAAGATATCAATATGCTTTTAGGACGTTTGTCGTTCGATGTATTGAACCGTCTATCTCAATGTATAATTCATTCTCAGCCAAATGATGCTATAGAAATTTTTAATGACATTTATAATTCAGGCAATGAACCAACACAAATTTTATTGAATTTATTGAACTATTTTAAAAATATGCTTATTGTCAAGAATTGCAAGTCAGAACTTGTTTTAGAACTTACTCAAACAACTGAAAGTCAAGCCAAGACACTTAAAGAGCAAGCCGATGAGCTTGAAACTCAACAAATAGTATTTCTTATAGATAAAATTCAACATTACATTCAAGAACTTAAAATGACTACAAATCAACATTTGTGGCTGGAAGTTGCAATGATTGATTTGGCAAATTTAGCAGAAAATTCAAAACTTATAGAATTACAAAACAGAATTTCAAGACTGGAAGGCGGCGAAGTTCAGCAAGAAGTGGTGGTTCACAATTATAAAACTCCACCTGCTCCGGTGCAAAAACTGTCAATGAAACCTGCCAGTGCTCAATCACATACACCTGTTGTAAGCGAAGTTCAGCACGTTGCTCAAGAGGTTAAAGAGGAGCCTAAATCGCAAGTATATTATCAAACAGCGGCACAACCGAAACAAATGCCTCAAATTGAAGAGCCTAAAGTACAAGAGATTGCAGAAACTCCTCAAGAAGCTTTTCCTGCCGTTAATACAAGTGGTTATGAACATGCAGATTTGGTTACAATGTGGCACGAATTACTTGCAAATATTACAAGTACACCGACAAGGGAATTATTGAAACAACTGGGTAAACCTATTGAAATTACGCCTGAAAATGTTGTTATTGCTATAAAACAAGAGATATTTGTTAAACAATGGAGTGAAGAAGCTAAAAAGAAGACTATTATTGATGCCGTAGATAAGTTATTTAGTCAAAAAGGCTCAAATGTTGTAATTCGACAACCTTTGCCTTCAGATGCTCAAGTAAATATTGCATCTGCGCCAAAACAATCGGTTGCAAAGCCAGCTTCAAAATCTGAACCTGTTGCTCAAGACAGTTCAAATGAAGAACCATTGCCTCAAAAAAAGCCAGAGCAAGAAGTTTCAATGACAACAAAAGTTGATGTTGAAAAGCCGACTTCTGATCCAGATATGGTAGAACTTGTTGAGGTTGAAGTTCCTGATGAAAAGACAGAAAGCAAGATTGAGAGTGAAACAGTATCTGATCAGGTTCGTATGGTTAAAGATTTGTTTGAAGGCAAAATTGTAGAATAATTAAATATTCTTAATATTTTAGGAAAAAGTGTTATCATTTAATTCGGCAAGGGTATATAAGTTATATAACCATTCTTTTTCTTTATTCCCTATAACTTACCTTACCATACTCCTTTATCATGTTACGAGCCGAAATATCGGCTGATTTTCATATAAAAAGTCCATAGTTTAAAATTAAAGATTTATAAGTTTGTCGTCAAAACGATAAGAGCTTCAGATAGGCATTAAAATTCTTGTGTACCGATTTCGCTTATCTGAAGTTTTTATATGCTTATTTTTACAACTGCTTTTTTTACGTAAGACGGTGTGTTCATTGCTATTTGAGGCATATGGACATCTTGTGGATAAAGTATAATAAAATCGTTTTCATTCATATTTATGAATTGATAATTATCGTTGGCAACAGCAAGAAATTCAAGGTCTTTAGACTCATCATAAGCTTCTGTTGTTTGGTAATTGTCTATTTCACCGACTCCGATTCGTTCTGTTCCTTTGATCATAAACTGAATGTCGATATATTTTTTGTGAGCTTCCCATTTACCTTGAGTTTCAGGTTTTGAGGTGTAATCTTGAACATTAACATAAACATCATCGCCCAAAATGTCATAACGTCCATTATCAAAGACTTTTAAGTCGTTTTTCTCAAGATATTCCAATGCTAATTTTATCTTGTTTGATAAATTATAATAATTTTTCGTATATTTTAATGAGTTTTTTATCATAGTTTTAGTATAACATAATTTGTATGAATAAGAAAAAATATTACACTTATTTATTGCTGACAGAAAGAAATACTTACTATTGCGGTTATACAGACGATATTGAGCATCGTTACATAAAGCATATTTCCGGTACAGGTGCAAAATACACTCGTGCCAATAAACCTCTAAACATTGCGTATTTAGCTGAATTTAAGACAAAATCAGAGGCAATGAAAGAAGAGTGCAGAATTAAAAAACTAACCAGAGATGAAAAAGAAGAACTGGTGAAAAACTTTAAAAACGTGCGTTTAAGACGTCTTGTTAAAGGTATTTTGTTGGAAGCTCAAGAGCTTCAATGCGCTTAAGGTCTTCTTATAGCTTCGTCAAGTCCGGTTAATTTACCGCCTTTAACTTTGTATAGCGGAATATACTTATGAACCTTGTCACTTCTGCTTTCGCCTGTAGTGTCATCTTGCTTTAGTTGTTTATATTCTTTTTTTATTTCTTTAACTTCTTCTTTGTATCGTTTTTTAAGTTCTTTTTTATGTTGCCTTTCAGCTTTTTTTTGGGCTTTTTTTTGATCTTTTTCATAAGCTTCTGCCAATTTAGCTTCTGCTTCAACACTTTCAGGATCTATAATACCGTCTTGTATAACTTTTAAGCCAATGGTGCTAACTTCAATGTTGTTATCCATTGCGCTTTCAAGTCTGGATTGTTCACCTCGTACGTCAATACTCCAAATTCCAAGGCATCTTGGCGGATTGCCGGCATAAGCATATGCCGCAACAAGGATTCTGTCAGGATTTTGAACAGAAAATCCAAGCGGATAAATGTCCCAACGAAGTTCTTTTATATCCATATCCTTTGTTGTACGCCAATAATAGCGAATAGCTTCTCTGATTTCAGGAATTCTGATTGTTTTTTTAGTCAAAAAATCGTATACAAGAAGTTCTGTCTGCCAAATACCGTCTTCAACATTACCTGTCTTTTCTTTTGCAACTACGTATCTCATATCTGCTGAAAAGTCAACGGGAGTAATAGTTCGGAAGGTTCCATATTCAATTAATGTTCTGTCTGTAGAAAATATAGGTTTAGGATCTTTTGCCGCTAAATTAGCACTTTTAACTTTGTCAACATCTGTTTGACCTTGTCTAAGCGGAACTATGTATACATCGCAATCTGTAGATTTTGTTTTTGTGTAATAACTTACAATAGGTTGAATCATCATTGAAACATCAGGTGCAATCAATGGTGCCGGAAGTTCTTGTTTTTCGTGAAACAGACTTCGATGAAGGTTTAATTCAGGACTTCCGGGTGGATTGTTATATCGTACTAAAATGTAGTGTGGTTGAGGAATATAAACCATTTTACTATCTTCAACCTTTTTTATGTACTCACCTGAACCTTGAGATTTATCCTTTGCCATAGACTCTTTTTCGTACTCTTGTACAGTCATATAGCCAGATTTAGGCATTAAGCTCTTTTCGTAATTCTCTTTAGCCTCCTGTTGGTGAACTTTGCTACGATAGTCCCACTCGTTATTATTCAATGCAAAGCAACAAGAAACTCCGATGATTTGAAGTCCTATAATTCCAGTTAAAACCTTGCGTAGCATATTAAACAAGCCCTTGTGTCATTGCAATATTAACGGCTTTTGTACGTTTTGTTACGCATAATTTCTGTAAAATACTATGTACGTGTGCTTTTGCTGTTGATTTTGATATAAAACAACGGTCAGCAATTTGAGGGTTTGAAAGTCCTTCAACCATAAGAGAAAGAATTTCCATTTCTCTTTCTGTAAGTCCGTAAAGGTTTTTGCCGTCTTTATAATTGATTTCACCTGTAGCTACGCCGGTTGGTTTGTTTGTACGTTGAATGTTTGATAAAACTATGCGTGCAATTTGCGGATCTAGCCAACCTGAACCTTCTGATACAGATTTAATAGCTCTTTCTGTTTGTTCAGCATTAGCACCTTTCATAATATAACCGTTGGCTCCGGCCTCAAATGCAGAAAGAACGTCATCTTCACTATCTCTTGAAGTAAACATTAAAACCTTTATTTCAGGGTTAGTTTCTTTTATTCTTTTTGTTGCTTCAATACCGTCAATTGTTGGTAAACCAATGTCCATCAATACAACGTCAGGAAGAAGTGCTCTGGTTTTTTCAACACCTTCCAAACCGTCTTCAGCTTCGCCAATTAGGTCGATATCACCGATTTTTTCTAGCACCAAAGATAAGCCCATTCGAACCATTAAATGATCTTCTACGATAAGTACTTTTACGTTAGCCATTATACTGTAAGCCTTTCTTTACTTGGTGTTGCAACTACATCGGTTAAAATGAATGAGAATTCACTACCTTGATTGATTTTGCTTTCCAGCCAAATTTTACCGCCATGAGCTTCAATAATTTGTCTTGAAAGGTACAAGCCTAAGCCTGTGCCTGTTGAACGCTTCTTGCTTGTGCCTTGTGAAAAACGCTTAAACAAGTGAGGGATATCCTCTTTGGGAATACCATTTCCTGTATCTGTAACAGAGAACAAGAAGTCACCTGATTGTTCTTTTGCTATAATTTCAATTTTGCCGTGTGAATTTGTATAATTTACAGCATTACCGCACAAATTAGCGATTACTCTACCAATTTCTTGGCGGTCTGCTGTAATTAACAAATCATCATTTGCTTCAAATGTAACCTTAAAATCAATATCCTTCTTATCAGCCAAAGGTTTCAATTCCTCATAGCGTTGCATAATAAGGTCTTTAATGTTAAAGTTACTCTTCACTAATTCAATTTTGCCTGCATCAAACTTGTACACTGTCAAAAGACTGTTTACAAGTCCCAAAAGTCCTTCGTTATTTGCTTTCATGGTTGATAGCAGCATATGTTGTCTTTCGTTTAGCTCGCCAACCGTTCCGTCTAAGAAAAAGTCTAGAGTTTGAATTGCTGCCGTAAGTGGGGTTCTCATATCGTGTGTAAGTGTTGCAATGAAATCATCTCTAAGTCGGTCAGTTTCTTTTTGAACGCTTACATCTCTAATTACGCCAACGAATTTTTGTTGCGGATCGTTGTCGTCTTCTGTTGCAATTAGCGCAAAGCTAACTTCAACAGGGATATGCTTTTCACTCAATGTATTTACTATGTAGCAATCTCTCATAACTGCTTCACCTTCTTCAATACATTCGTCAAAAATCTCGTTTAAGTTTTTACCGAAGACCAAGTTTGATAAATTTGTATTCAATAAATGACTTTCTGATAAGCCTGAAAGGTTTTCTGTTGCCGGATTTACTTGCTCAATGTTGCCTGATTTATCAGTAATAATAATACCGTCTGCGCAATAAGTTACGATGCTCTTTAATTGAGAGTGCGTTTTCATTAAGTCAGCTGTTTTTTCAGCAACTAAATCTTCCAAGTTATGTGAATATTTTTCTAATTCTTTCTTTGCAACTTCTAATTCGTCAATTTTTTCGTGAAGTTTGTCAAGTAAGTTACTTCTTTCAATACCATTTTGAACAGTAATGATTAAATCATCGTTATCCCAAGGTTTTTCAATGTATTTGTACAGACCAATTTCGTTTATTGCTCGAATTGCATTTTCTTTGTCTGCATAGCCTGTAAGAAGAATTTTACTTACATCCGGATATAATTTTTTTGCCTCAGATAAGAACTCTAAGCCATTCATTTCCGGCATAATAAAGTCAGAAATGATAATATCAGGTTTGTTTTCCTTTAAAAATTCAACTGCTTCGACAGGGTTGTTGAAAGATTTGCAATTGGAATAACCTTCCAATTTGAAAAGTGTCTTAAATGCAGATGTAACCATTTGTTCGTCGTCGACGATAAGAATCATACTGTTTTTCATAACAATATGATACTGTATTTTTTTACCCATGCCAAATTCTTAACAAAGTTTAAAAAACTTTTGCACGAGTAAATGGCCAAATGATTGTAACAGCTTTACCTATAAAACGTTCTTGTGGTAAAAAGCCCCAATAACGGCTGTCTTGAGAGTTTCCTCTATTGTCGCCCATCATAAAGTATTCACCTTTCGGAACTATCATTGGACCGCAATGCATTGCCGCAGTACAGTCATTATAGTCGTATTTACTTTTTATGTAAGGCTCTTCAAGAGGTTTGTCGTTGATGAAAACTTCAAATGCACCGTCTTTAAGTTTTTTTATTTCTACTTTATCTCCTGGAAGTCCAACTACACGTTTAATAAATGCCACATCGTCACAGAAAAATCCTGTTAGGCGTTCAAAAATCTTCATAGGAGTTGCTTCGAGTTTTACCATTGGGGGATAAAAGACCATAATGTCGCCACGTTTAGGAGTTTCGTAAAAACGAGAAAAACGTTCAACAAAAATTCTATCACCTTCTATAAGTGTCGGATGCATTGAACTGGAAGGAATCCAACGGATTTCACCAATGAAAAATTTGATTATAATAACCATTACTACAACAAAAACAACTGTTTCTACGGTTTCTTTAACTATTGCTTTTGCTTTTTTCTTTAAAAGTTTTTGATCTTTTAAAATTTCAGTAATATTTTCTGTTTGTTTTTTATTTTTATTGTTTAACATATTTTTAGTAAATCTAATAATTTTATTAATGCTTGTTTATATTCGTTTTCAGGCGCTTTATCCAAACATTTTTTTACACGATTAATATAATTATCTAACAACTCTTTTGTTTTTTCAATGCCAAATTCCAGATTCTTTACGTCTTTTGCAAAAATCATTGGTGCTGTATAAATACCTTCTTCAATGTCGTTATTTTTCGGCTTGTCTTCTTCTGCTGAGATTAAGTTAAGTAAGTCATCTCTAATTTGAAAAGAAATACCAAATCTTTTTGCGAAGTCTTTTGCTGAATTTGTGTCAAGGTTAGCTACCATTGCCGCACTTACAATTGAAGCAATGAATAATTCTGCAGTTTTATATCTGCAACGGTCAAGGTATTCGTCAAAATCTGTAAGTATGAATTTGTCGTAATATTGCTTGATTTCACCGATAGACATTTTTTTTATTGCAATATTAAAAAGTTCTAATATATCAAAAGACTTAATGTTTAAAAGTTTTTTGATGGCAGATGTGAGAAGAAAATCCCCCGTAACAACTGCTAAACTGTTGTCAAACTCTTCGTTTAAGGTTTTATGGTTACGTCTTTTATCGGATTTGTCTATGACATCATCATGTATTAGAGTTGTATTGTGAATTAATTCAACTGCTGATTGAATTTCTATTTGCGCAGGAGTAATTTCAGCTCCATACATTTTTAAATACAACAATGCAACAAGAGGGCGAATTCTCTTTGATGGCGCTTTTATTATTCCAACAAGTGATTCTTGAAGTTTGTCGTTGCCACAAAAAAAGTCAGTTAGGTTATTTTCAACTTTATAAAGTTCATCGCTGACAACTTGTCTTATTTGTTCATATTTTTCTTTGAATTCCATTATTAGTATTCATCCCATAAACTTAAAATATCAGCTACGGTTATGTGTTCATCAATCTCATTCATGCAGGTAATATGACTTGTGTCAATACTCTCTTTGAATACTCTTTCTAATAAAGTTTTATTGTAATTAAATAAAATTGAACCGTGTTGAAGAATGTAACCTTCTTTTCTGAATTGAGCAGAACCTATAATTTTCTTGCCTTTATAGCACAAGTCAGCACTGGTTGTAACTTGCATACAATAATTTATGTTCATATTTGTGTGGCGCTTATCTTGATATTCAAGTTCTATACCAAGTTTTTTGAATTTTTCAATGAAAAGTTGCCCAATTTCTTTATACGTTTCGACGATACTATCACCATTTTTGAATGTGTAAAATGGTGCAATATAGCTGTAGGTAATTTCTTTATCATGTAAAAGTGCTCTGCCACCTGTTAAGCGTTTTACGACATGGATGTTTTGTTCTTTTAAATAATCTCTATCCAAAAAGTCTGATTTTTGATTTCGTCCAAGAGAAATACACTTCGGACTCCAACCATAAAGTCTGAATATAGGCTCTTGAGATTGCTTTTGTATAGCACTCTCTAATAGCTCTCTGTCAATCTGCATATTGACTGCACCTGTATTTACTTCAAATGGATAAAACTTCATATTCTTAGTATATAACAAAATATGTATCTTGTTCAATATATAAAGATTTTATACGAAAGGCGCCGTGCACAATCGTGCACGGCGCCTTATATCAACTTTAATTATCTTTCAAAAGGTGGTCGTCCTTCATGATGGTGAGGTCTGTCACCTTTGAACTTTTTACGTTCGGCTTGAATTTTTGCAAGTTCAGCTTTTTGTTCTTTTGTTAATAATGATTCAAAAGACTTTCTGTTAGCTTCCATAATTTTATGTTCTTGGTTTTTTAAAGCTTTGATTTCTTTATTTAATTTAATTAAATCAGGATTTGTTTCTTCGTACTTTTTAATAATTTCGTGTTTAGCTTCTTTTTTTGCACGAATTTGCTCTTTTATTGGTTTTAACTTAGCCATATCAGCTTTTCTATTCTTTTCAATTTTAGCTTTTTGAGCTTCTGTTAATTTTAAGCGTTTTTCAAATTCTGCTCTATGTTTATCTTTGCCGCCTCTGAAATCTTTAGGTGGAGGTGGCATCATTTGTCTGTTTGCAGGAGTTTGAGCTTTTGCTGCAGTTGTTGCATTTCCTGCGTAAGCTGTACTTGTCATTGTTAATGCGATTATAGCTGCCAAAATTAGAGTTTTTTTCATAGCATATCCTTTCTTTATAGCAAATCTTCCAGTAAGATTGCAAGTTCCTTCTTTGCGTTGAATAGTCTGGATTTAACTGTTCCAATTGGACAATTAAGTTCTTTTGCAATGTATTCATAACTTAGCCCGTCAATTTCGTACATCATAATGACTTCTTTTAATTTTGGCTTTAATGAATTAATTGCCTTTACTATTCTTTTTTGTCTTTGTTTTTGAATGAATACGGATTCCGGATTTTTCTTTCCTCTCAATTTGTTGTTGTATTCTTGAATTTCGTCTGAAATTATATTGTCCTGTATTTTTTTACTTGTAGATTTCAAATAATCTTTTGAAAAATTTTTAGCAACGGTTCCAAGCCAACCTGTTAGTTTGCCTTGTTCTGCGTAGTTATCGGATTTTTGCCAAACTTTGATGTAAACCTCTTGTTCTAAGTCTTCATTTTCTTCTTTGGTAATCATCTTGATAACTTTTTTTATATTATTTTGATGTATTCGTATTATTTCTTTTATATCCATTAATTTACCGTGATAAGTCCGTAATTATCTACAGGCATACCGTATTCATTGAAGCTGGATGCTGTTGTGTCAGCGCTAGAGCTGTTGTTATAGGCTGTTGTTGGCATTAGATATTGAGCGAAGTGACCTAATAGTATGCCGACAAAAAGTCCTAAACCAAGTATGCAGGCTATTTTCATTCTACCGAATGACTCTTTGCGTTTCTGTATATAGTATGGTTTTACTTCTTGAAGTAAATCAGAAACTTTATCCATTTTATCTTGCTCTGCTTGACAGTCAGGACAATTTTTGATGTGTTCTTCCAATTCTTGTTCACTTCTAAAAGTGAATATACTTTCGTATTTTGTGCATTTTTCTTTCATAGTTTTTTCCTTTACATAAGTATAACGATTTTGAATTAAAAATGTTCATTTTTGATTCAAAAAATATTAAAAAATATTAAGATGTAATGATAGCAGTCAATGAGGGTTGTATATTTATGCTACTATTATAGTAATAGTTAGTAGTATTAGAGGTGAATATGGAAAAAAGAGATGCTTGGAATTCAAGATTTACGTTTATTATGGCTGCAGTAGCATCTGCTGTTGGCTTAGGTAATATGTGGAGATTTCCTGGAATTGTTTATCAAAACGGAGGTGGAGCATTTTTAATTCCATATTTCGTGGCTCTTGTTACTGCAGGGATTCCTCTTTTGGCTATGGAAATTTCTATTGGTAAAAAATTCCAATTAGGGGCACCAATTGCACTAAAAAAACTTAATCCGAAATTTGAATGGATTGGTTGGCTTGGTGTTGGAACGGCTTCTTGTATAACCTCTTATTACTCGGTTGTATTAGCTTGGGTTATATATTATGTATATTTAGCATTTACTTCACCTTGGATGCATAAAAATGCCACTGATATTTTTATGAAAGATTCATTGCATGTATCAAGTGGAATGTTTGATATCGTAGGCATTAACTGGCTTATGTTTACAGCTTTAATTTTAGGTTGGTTCGTAATTTGGTTGTGTATCAGAAAAGGTGTAGATTCAGTTTCTAAGGTTTTAAATTACGTTGTGACAGTTCCATTGGTTCTTTTAATTGTTATGATTGTAAGAGCAATTACACTTCCTGGAGCAATGCAAGGATTGTATTATTACTTGGTTCCGGATTGGTCTAAGCTTTTAGATCCGAGTGTTTGGGCTGCAGCTTATGGACAAGTGTTCTTCTCTTTAAGTATTTTATTTTCTATTATGGTTGCATATGGTAGCTATCTAAAAAAAGATGCTCCTGTTACTTCAGACAGTATAATTATTGCTTTAGCTGATGCTTTGGTAAGTTTTTTAGCCGGTTTGGCAAGTTTTGGTACACTAGGATATTTGTCTTATGTGTCACATACTCCAATCTCAGAATTAAGTTATTCTGGTGTGATGTTTGCATTTGTAACTTACCCAACAGCAATTGCTGCAATGCCGGGGGGCGAGTTGGCTGTTAAAGCATTTTCTTTAATATTCTTTGTTATATTGTTCCTGCTAGCTTTAGGTTCAGTATTTTCAATCGTACTTGCCGTTGCAACTGCATTTAAAGATAAATTTGGTACGTCAAAAGCTAAAACAACTTTGTTTTTCTCAATTGTAGGTTGCATGATTGCAATGCTTTATGTTACTGATGCTGGCTTGTATTGGGTAGATATCGTTGATCACTTCATGAATGATTTTAACCTAATTATGATTGGTTTAATTGAAACTGTTGCTTTAGGTTGGTTCTATGGTGCGGATAAGGTATTAGAAATAGTTAACGAAGGTTGCAAATTTAAGTATGGAAAATCATGGATTTTCTGTATCAAATTTCTTTGTCCAACAGTATTTGCAATAATTACAGTAAGTTATTTATACATAAATATTAAAACTCCATATGGTGGCTATCCTTTGTCAAATTTGATGATTGCCGGTTGGGGGTTCATTGCAGTAACTTTCATATTTAGTGCATTAATGACTTATTTTAAAGATTTTAAAGCTCCTGAAGAAAGTATTGAAAATAAAGAACAATAATTTTAATATTTATGCAGGATAAAATCTGATTAAAAAATTGTTAACATGGGAATATCTTTAGTATGGAGGATATTCCCATGAGTTTTGATGTAAATCCTTTAAATGATTATACCCCACAAAGCATTAAGACGACCAAAACTACTGATGGCGGTGCCGGTAATTTAGGCTATTTCGAACAAGAAAAGCGCAAAGAAAAAGAACACGAAGAAGAACTTGAAAAAAGTATCTTTAAAGAATCAAAAGATACATATTCTTTTTCTGTAAAAGCTGCAGAAGATGCCTATTACGGTGACGTTCCACCATTATTGAAGATTGTTAATGCCGTAAAAAGTTTTATCAATAAATTACTTAACAAGTAAATCAAACAGTTCCCAATTGAAGTGTTTGTTGTTTACGTAGTCAAGTATTGCTCTGTGGTCTAATTGTTTTAGTCTAGAGAACATATAGCCATAATCTTCATTTGCAAGCATTGACAGAGCAGGAATTTTGGCATCATTACAAATTGCTTCTATTTTGTAATCGTAATTGATTGCCAAAGTTTTTATTCCATATTTTAAAGCAATTAGAATAGCGTGAAAACGCATTGCTATCATATATTCAAGGCTTGCTATAAGTTTTATAATTTCTTTTGGAGTTTTGCCTGAAATTACTGTTGTTTTTAAGTTTGGATTTACAGAAAGTAGTAATTGTTCAAAATGTTGGCAAACTTCTAAATCTAAGCTATCTTGGAATGAATAAATTTCAATCTCTTTATCTGCAAACTCAATTGCTACACGGTTTGCAAGAGTTATTAAAAGTTTTTCCGTCAAAGATTTGAAACTTCTAAGTTGAATTCCGACTCTATTTGATGGTGTTGAACCCGTAACTTCTAAATCGTATAAAGGATCGCAAACAAGTTCTGGTTTTAATCCCCAACCTCTTAACAAGAATAAACTTTTATCATCACGAACACTAATCCAACGACAATTTTTTAGTAGTTTTTTAGTGAAAAATTCACCAACTTTGTTGTTAATTGGTCCAATTCCTTGTGCAAAAATCAGAACCTGTTTTTTATAAAATTGAGCCATAAAAATTACCCAAAGGTAATAGAACAAACTTTTTAGGCTGGTTGCATCTTGTAATAGACTTCCTCCACCGGAAACCAAAATGTCGCATTTAGATAAAGCATTCATGACTTTGCCCAACTTAAAACTATGGACAGAATTTACGCCATGTGTTTTTGCTGTTTTTTCAGGGTTTGTTGATAAAACTGTAATATCTGCTTCATCCTTTTTTAATCTTTGGATAAGAACCTCTAAAATAGATTCATCTCCAAAGTTATCAGCTCCATAATATCCTGATATAACTACTTTTTTGCTCATTTTATTCTACCTTGTGTGTGATTTCTTTTACTTCTTCTACTGTAGGAATTGATTTTATAGCTCCAATTTTTTGAGCTTGTAATCCACTTACAATTGTACCTAATTTTGTAGCTTCAAATGGTGATTTACCTTTGTTTAGTGCACTGATAAAAGCACCATTAAATGCATCTCCGGAGCAGGTTGTATCAACAATTGATTTTGCAAAGTATTCATTAAATACAATTTCTCCGTTGAATCCTGTGTAATAGCCGGAATTTTCTGTTGATTTTACCACAACAATTTGAACTCCTAAATCCCAACAATACTTAATTACATTGTCTATAGATTTTGTTTCAAAAAATACCGGAATGTCATTTGTTCCGCTTAAAAATAGAATATCAACATTAGAAATAACCTCGTTGAAGCATTCTATAGCGGCTTCCTGTGTTGTTACAGTTTTTTTATAGTTTGGATCGTACGCAGTAAGCACATTGTTTGATTTTGCTATTTCATAAGTACGTTTTACTGTTTCTTTTGCTGATATAGAAAGAGATTGAGTTATGCCTGTTGCATAAAAGTATTTTGCGTTTTTAATATATTCCTCGTTAATATCAACCAAAGCAAGTTTTTGCGCAGCTGTTTTTTTTCTGTATAGAGCCAATTCCTTAGGTTTACCGTCGTGGCGAGAAATAAGTGCAATTGCATTTTGTTCAGGTACCGTTCTTACAAAATCTATATTTAGATTTTCTTTTTTCCATTCATTAAGGAAGAAATCTTTGAATGGATCATCTCCAACACAAGTAATATACCCTGTGTTCACACCAAAACGAGATGCCGTAATTGCTGTAACAATCGCATCGCCACCATAGAATTTATCAAAAGTCGTTGTATCTTTGAAATCTTTATCGCTAGATAATTCAATAACGGCTTCACCCATTGTAATAAGGTCAACTTTTTCCATAATTAACCTTTGATTTTATTCAAAATATCCTTTGCGCAGTTTGTAATTTCTGCGTTAGATAAACCTTCATAGAAGTTTCTACCAACACCGACAGCTTTTGCGCCAACTTTGATGTAGTCCATAACTTCAGATAATTGAATGTGTCCCATTGGCATTAAGTTTAAAAATGGCATTGGACGTAAGATATCTTCAATATATTGAACGCCCCCAAGTGCTGTTACAGGAAAAATTTTAATAAGTGGAATTCTTGATTTCCAAGCATCATAAGCTTCGTTTGGAGTTGAAGCACCTGCAATAAATGGCATTTGTCTATTTTTTGATATTTTTACCATATTCATTTGGTAAATTGGAGATGAAAATAAACTAGCACCACTTGTTAGAGCTTGTTCTGCTTGTTGTTGAGTAATAATACCACCTGCGCAAACTACTGCATCTTTTGAAATTTCATTGATTGCAGAATATAAAGAAGGGTTTTCAACGGTAATTTCCATAACCTTGATACCACCTTCAATTAATGCGTGCGCAATATCAATAGCCTTTTGAGCATCTTTGTTTCTTACAATCGGATAGATTTTTTCATCCGAAATTAATTCCATTACATTTTTCTTCATAACGTATCCTTTTTTTTGACTTTATTATATCATGAAATAAATAATAATCTAATAGTAGTAAGGAAAAATTTAATGAAAAAGCTAAAAACTTTAGTTATATTTGCAGTATTTGTCGTATTTATGTTTGTTGCATATATTATCTTCGGACAATTCTTTGAGCCAAGAGTTTATAACTTTATGGTGAAAAACTTTGTTGCATATAATAAGGGTTCAGACGGGATTGTTTTGGTTGTAATTGATGAAAATTCAATTTCTCGTCATCGTTGGCCTTGGAGCAGAGAAAAATATGCAAAGATTTTTAATTATTTAGGTAATTATACAAGTGCTAAAATGATAGGGTTTGATGCGGTTTTAACAACAAATGATAACCCAATAAAAGATAAACAATTTTTTGATACCGTAAAAAATATTGATAATTTTATTGGTGGCTTTAGACCGATGAATGGTAAGTATGCCGATGAAAATATCGGTAAGGTTTATGATAAAAAATTTCAAGAAAAATACAGCATTCCTCTTGAAGTTAAAACGAAAGCTCCAAAATTTGAAATCTTTAGAAGTTTGTCAATGTATCCTGAAGGATATTTCAAATCTTTAGAAAAAAACGGCTCGGTTTGGGTTCTGCCAAATCAAGTAGATAACTGTATTAAAGATATGCCGCAATTAGTTTATTATAAAGGGCAATACTATCCTTCTTTAGCCTTAAGAATGTATATATATTTGAACAAGGTGAAAAGTATGACCTTGACAGATTCAATTTTATTAATTGAGGGTGAAGATGTTTTAAAATTGCCAATACATAAACGTTACGGACAAATATTTAATTATTTGCATTTCTATAAGAATTATAAAAATTCAGATTATACGCATAAAACTTATTCAGCTATTGATATTATTGATTCCATGGATGATATTAAGGCTGGCAGAAAACCTAAAATTGATCCAAAAGCTTTTGATAATAAGATTGTATTTGTAGGCGCTAATGCAAAAGCTGCAGGTCTTTCTGAAGATACATTTGCTACTCCAATGCAGGCTAAGCACCCCGGGGTTGATATTCAGGCTACAAGTTTGGATAATTTAATCCACAATCAACCAATGCGTTCAATTTCAGAAGGACAAGATTTTGTACTTACTGTTTTCATGATTATTGCTACTTTTATTGTTGTAAGTAACTTCTCCCTTTTGCAAGGTTTGTTAATTTTATCAGCAATGATTATTGGTTACATATTTATGGCGATTTTGGCATACAAATTGAATTTTGCAGTTCCTGTTATTACGCCAATTGCTCTTCAATTAGTAACAATGATTTTTGGTTATTCTCGCAAATTCATTGTGGAAGCAAGAAATAAAGAAAAAATTAAAGATGCAATGGGTAAATATATCTCTCAAGATATTATGCAAAACGTTGTAAATAATATTGATAACGTTAAATTAGGTGGTAAAAAAGCCAATGTAACTGTTTTGTTTGCTGATATTCGTGGTTTTACTTCTATGAGTGAAAAATTAGAACCGGATGAAATTTCCGTTATTTTGAATGAATACTTTACTGCATTAGAACCTATCATCAGTAGCTATAATGGCGTAATCAACAAGTTTATCGGTGATGCAATTATGGCGATTTTTGGTGAACCAATTCAAGACAAAGATCACGCAGTAAATGCGGTAAAATGTGCTGATGCAATGCTTAAAAAAGTTCAAGAACTTCAACAAAAATGGTTAGAAGAAGGTAAACCTAAAATTGAAATCGGTGTCGGCATTAATACCGGAGAAGCATTCGTCGGAAATATAGGTTCTGAAAAACGTTTAGAATATACAGTTATCGGTGATATGGTTAACTTAGCCAGCCGTATCGAAAGTTATAATAAGGTTTATAAAACTCAATTTTTGATTAGCTCTTTTACATACCAGTATGTAAGAGGTATAGCAGATGTAATTAAAATTTCAGAAGTTAAAATTCGTGGAAAAGAAAAGAAAATGAATATTTACGAAGTTTTGAGGTTAACTTAATGAAACATGCTCTAGTCGTTGATGACTCACAAAGTTGGAATAATTATCACTGTCAAAATCTGGCTCAAATTTATGGTGAAGAGTTGGAAATTGACAGAGCATATACCGCAAGAGAAGGTTATGATTGGGTTTATAATTATGTAGAAAATCCTTATGACTTAATAATAACAGACTTGTCTATGGAAAGTGATTTTGCTCCGAAATTTGCGGGCGAATGGTTTGTTGAACAAATTAAACTTTTAAAGCAATATTATAAAACAAAGATAGTTATAATCTCTGGTTCAATGGCGATAAAACAGATAGCAGAAGACCTTGGGGTGGATTATATCCCCAAGTATGTAGTCGCTAGTGACATTTCGGTCTATAAAAATTTAAACTTCTAAGGAAAAGAGTTTTTGCGCAATATCGCTAATTTCGACCGTGTCCTCTATGTCGCCTGTCGCTTCTGCCGCCATTATGGCATCACTAACATCTTGTGTCGCATTAAATACAGCCTTTAGTGCTTCCAATTCTGCAGGAAATAAGCTAATTTTAGCCATGTCTGTAACGTTCAAGTGCAACTCCTTTTGTTAGTACATTATATATATACCCTAAGCATGTAGGCTTGAAACCTTAAATTAAGAAACATGTCAGAGTTGTAATAAATCTTTTTATTGTATTATTTACGATAATTATATTCTTCGAACGCTTTTTTTATTGAATCTTTGTATGGAGGTCTTAAAATGCCGACTTCTGTTATAATTCCTGAGATTAATTCGTTAGGTGTTACGTCAAACGCAGGGTTTATAACGTTTACTTTTTCAGGGCATATGACTTTACCGTTTATGTGTGTTACTTCTTCGTGAGAGCGTTCTTCAATAGGAATATATTTTCCTGATTGAATGCTAGTGTCAATTGTTGATAAAGGTGCTGCAATGTAAAATGGTACATTGTGGTATTTTGCAACTATGGCAACGTTGTAGGTTCCAATTTTGTTCGCAGTATCTCCATTTGAGGCAATTCTATCCGCTCCGACACAAACCATATCAATCATACCTTTATTCATAAAATAACCGCTCATTCCGTCTGTAATTAACGTTACAGGTATGCCATCCATTGCAAGTTCAAATGTTGTAAGTCTAGCACCTTGTTGGCGAGGTCTTGTTTCATCTGCAAAGACTTTAATTGTCGGATCCTTTGCGAAGGCTGAACGAACAACACCTAGAGCAGTACCATAAGCTACAGTAGCTAATGCTCCTGCGTTACAGTGAGTTAAAATGGTTGCTCCTTTGGGTACGACAGTTGAACCATAGTCACCCATTTTTTTGTTTATTTCTATATCTTCTAATTCTAGTTTTACTGCATTATCAGTTAATTCTTTTATTAAATCTTTTATATCAGATGTTGATTTTTTTACGAGAGCTTTTTGTTGTTCTACAGCCCAAGTTAAATTTACTGCTGTTGGTCTTGATGATGCCAAGTAATCAGATTTCTCAATTAATTTTGATTTGAATTCTTCACGAGATAAGTTTTCTTTTGATAGTTCTTGAGCGTACAAAACAACTCCGTGAGCTCCGGCAATTCCAATAGCAGGTGCACCTCTAACAATCATATCTTTGATTGCAGTATACATTTCATCGCCTGTTTTTATATTGACATACTTATATTCATATGGGATTACGGTTTGGTCAATTATTCTTGATATTCCATTAACCCATTCTATAGTTCTTATTTTTGAGTGGAATGTCATCTGTTTACCTATTTGATTTCAAAATCTATGCTTTCGTTGCTTTCTTTCTTTAAGCCTGTCAATAATTCATATACATATGAAGTAGCTAAACCGGCAAAAGCATTCATTAATGCGCTTAATAGAGCAACAAAGAAAATTAATAAAATTAAAACTATAAAGCTACCAAAGCTATTGAAAAAGTATTTAAAGAAGAAGTGTGATTGCAATACTCCCAAAGGAATAAAACCTAGCAATAAGTTAATTGGAGTGTAAATAACAGAGGCAGCAACGAAAGATACAAAACCTATTACACCACCAATAATGGCTCCTTCTCGCATATCAAAAATTCCAATTAAATTTTCACGTTTCATGTATACCAAAATTACAGGTGCTAAGCATATTACCAATATCGTTATTGAAAAAATATTAATAAAAGGTATAAGTGATAAAAATCCTAATGCACCACCTGCAATGGCACTAAGAATAGCAATTTGTTTTAATAATAGTTCATTAATCATAATTATTTCCTTTATTTTGTTATCAAATCTCTGCAATTTCTTGTATGGCAAATTGCAATAGCTATTGAATCTATTGTATCATCTAATTTTGGTAAGTCATCACGCCCAAGAGCAATTTTTACCATTTCTTCAACTTCTTTTTTACTTGCTCTGCCGAAACCCGTAAGAACTTGTTTTACCTCCATCGGAGTGTATTCATAGGTTTTTACCCCATATTTTTCCAATGCCATAAGTATAACTCCACGAGCTTCTGCAACGGGCATAATTGTTGTTTGATTTTTAAAATAAAAAAGTTTCTCCATTGATGCAATGTCAGGATTGTATTTTTCAATTATTTGAGAAATATCTTGAAATATTTCATAAAGCCTAGATGCATCTGATTTCCCTTTTTCTGTTTGAATAGAGCCGGAATTAAGCAAATTAATATTGTTACCGTCAAAATCGACGATACTATAACCTACTATTGCCATTCCTGGATCTATACCTAAAATCTTCATATTACTATTATATCAGTCTTTCAACATAAGGCAAAGAGTTAACAAAAAGAAAAGACAATATAATATTAACTTTTGTAAAGTGTTAAAATAACACTAATAATGCTTGTTATAGGAAATCAATTAAAAATAATAAAATATAAATGTTGACATTACAATATTTACGTGCAATAATTAAATTGTGCTTTAAAAGTGTAGATTAAACACTAAATGGCATTGCATTTACCCTTAAGAAACAAATATAAACTCCTAAATAATAAACACTAAAAAAGAGACCATTAGGATGCAGAAAACACACACTCAGTAATGAGTGTTTTTTTTTTACTTTTCTTCTAACGTGTTGGGTGAGTTATTCCGTAACCGAATAATGCAAAATCATATTTTGTAGGATCGTTGCAATCAAATTTTTTAAGGTTATTAGTTAGTTCTAAAACAGCTTTGTAATCATTTGAATTTCGTGTTAAGAGTTTCATTTCTCTGGAAATTCTTGCGACATGAGTATCAAAAGGTATTACAAGTTCTGAAGTTGGAATGAAATCCCAAAGTGCTAAATCTACAGGCGGTTTTCTAACCATCCATCTTAAAAACATATTTAAACGTTTTAGCGTTCCTCCTTTTTGCGGATTTGGAACTAAGTGGCAATAACCTTGAGTTAAGTCACAATCACTATAAAAATAATTACATACGGCTTGTAGCATTTGAACGGTATCACCGTTGTAATTCTTTTCAAAAAGATATCTTATAGATTTTTTGTTTTTGTATAAATTATTTAATTTTTTGAAAAAGTTTGCAAAATCGTGTTCTTTAGTAAATCTGTAATTGTAGTCACCAAGCATTTTAGGCTCAAAATTTAAAATAAAATCATAAGGTTTGTTATCCATTAAATTTAGAAGTTCTTCAACTTTTTTTAGGATAACTTTTCTGTTTCCATATGCAATGCAAGATGCCAAAAATCCTGCAATTACAATATCGTCTTTATTTTGAAATTTGTGAGGAAATTTTATAGGATCATCTTTTATAAATTCAGTATTTTCGTATTGTTCAACGAGGTTATCTAATTCTTCTTTTGTTATCATCTTAGCCTTTCAAAAAAACTGTTTAATATGTTATCGCAATCTTGTTCATATATACCGCCATAAACCTTCATTTTTGATTTATGTATTGTTCTTAAATCTATGGCTGAACCGAGAGCGCCATATTGTTTGTCGTAAGAACCGAAGTATAAATTTTTAATACGAGATTGAATTATTGCAGAAGCACACATTGGACAAGGTTCAAGAGTTACATACATATCACAATCATCAAGGCGCCAACGCCTTAAACCTTCTTGTGCCATTTTTAGTGCTAAAATTTCTGCATGAGCTGTTACATCATGTAGGTTTTCTTTTTGATTGTGTGCAAATGCTATAATTTCGTTGTTTTTAACGATAACTGCACCTACCGGAATTTCGTTTGGTGTTTGTAGTGCAACTTCTATTGCATCCTGCATAAATTTCATAGTTTACCTTTTATTGGTTTGACTTAAATAATTTGAATGTTACGTCTACTTTAAATCCAATTTCATCAGTGGATGAAATTTTAATTTGTCCGTTCATAGCTTCGACAAGACCTTTTACGATAAATAGTCCTAATCCTGTACCTCTTGTTGTTCTTGTTGTTTTGTCATCAATTCTTATAAATTTTCCGAACAAACTTTTAAGTTTTTCTTCAGGAATCTTGTCGCATTGATTAGATACCGTAATGGTTGCTTCTTCATTATTGTAAGAGCCTGAAATAATAATAGGAGTGTCTTCTTTTGAATATTTAACGGCATTTTCGACAAGGTTTACAATAACTTGTTCAGCTCTATCCTTATCGGCAATTACTAATGGAAAATCATCAGGCATTTCGTTTCGAATTTCTTTTTCTTGAGTATTTTTTACTAATGTAATTGATGAGGCAACAGAGTCCGAAATCCAAACCGGTTCTAATGAAACTCTGATTCTAGCTCGTTCGATATCAGGAATTACCAATAAATCTTCAATAAGTCGTTTTAATCGTTCAGATTGGCGTTTTATTGTTCGTAGAGATTTTATTTTGGTTTCTTCGTCAATGACAATGTCTGTTCTTAGTAATCTGGAAGTGTAGCCTTGAATACTTGTTAATGGAGTTCTAAGTTCGTGACTCACTGTATCAATAAGGTTTGAACGAAATTCATTAAGCTGTTCTAACTTAACATTTTGTTCTTTTAGCTGTAAGTATGATTTATGAATTTCAGATGCCATTTTGTTGAATTCTGAAGTTAAAAATACGATTTCGTACGGTGTAAAAATACTCTTTAACAATCGAATACGTCTTTCGTAACTACCTTTTGACATTGCCATAATACCTTTAAATAATTGGCGAATGTTAATGTACATAAAATAGATGTACAAGCCGACAACAATAAAGATACTTAATGCAGAAGCAAATACAGCCATTAAAAGTTTAATTCTGCTATCGTTAATAGTATTACGTGTGATTTTTTCGGTTGTATTTACCAAAATCATAACATCTGGTGATGTTTTATGTATATAAGCAAGAGGCTGGTCTTTCAAATTACCATAAATCATTGCTCTATTATCTGTAATTTTATCCGGAATTAAATCTACAGATTGTTTGTAAATGTCTTCTGAAAAGTTGTGAGAGGCAATTAATTTACCTGTTGAGTCAAGTACATATATTTGTCTTGCGTTGTCTTCCAAGGATTTAAAAAGGTGTTTGTTTAAATCTTCATTTCTAAATGTTGCCACCAAGAATTGTTTATCTTTTGTTGGTACGATAATAGTGAACTTGTTATTTGCTTTATTTTCAACATCAAGTCTTTCAGCTTGTTCTTCTTTTGATATAAGTTTTAAATCATCATAGCTTGCAAAAGTATTTTGAATAGTTTGTATATAAGCCTTTTTAGCATCTTGTGTCGGAAAATAATTTAATGCGATACTAATTTGTTCAAGTTCGTTAGTGGCTGTTCTTGCAAAAATATCAACCTCGTTTGATACAACATTTGCAACAAGTTCTGCAGATTCTGTAAGTTGTCTTCTCATTGCGTGTTTATTAATGTTGTTAATAACGATACCGCTAACAATCATCGGAATTAATACAGCGATAAACAATACGATTAATATTTGTTCTGCGATTTTTAATCGTTTCGGTTGAATTAATTTCCTAATTTTATTTAATTTTCGTAGTGTGTTCTTATTCATTATTCTTCCGCAAATGGAGTTAATTTATAACCAACATTTGTTACCGTATGTAGGTATTTTGGTGTTTTAACGTTTTCTTCAATTTTGTTTCTAAGTCCGCCAACGTGAACTCTCAACATTCTAACATCCTCGTTGCTATCATATCCCCAAACTTCATCTAATAAAGTTGCAAGAGTTACAGCATTGTTGAAGTGTTGCATTAAGCTGTATAAAATTTCAAATTCTGTAGGTGTTAATTTTACTCGTTTATTAACAATTGTACATTCTAAAGTGTCAGGGAATATTTGGATATCTCCAACATTTAAAACTTCATTTGATAGAGGATTTTCCTCTACTACTTGATTTCTGCGTAACAAAACTCTTATTCTAAGTAAAACTTCTTGAATATCGAAAGGTTTAACCAAATAATCGTCAGCACCATTGTCAAATCCGTCAGTTTTGTCTTCAATTGTACCTTTTGCTGTAAGCATTAGAATTGGAATTGCAAGTTTTGCTTGGCGAATATTTTTGCAAACGTCAAAACCGTTCATCTTAGGCATCATTACGTCTAAAAGAATAAGGTCATAAGTGTTGTTAAGTGCTTTGTTTAAGCCCTCTAAACCGTCTTTTGCCGTATCTACAATATAACCGCTTTGGGCTATATCAAATTCTAGAAGTTCTCTAATTTCTTCGTCATCATCAACAATAAGTATTCTTTTTTTGTTGTAATTGTCCATACATACCCTCTAATTTATATAAAAATTATATAAAAAAATATCTCAGCTTTCAAGTAACTGCGTTAATTGTGAGATTTTGTAACATGTTTTTAACATAATTTTATTTTTAAGCAATTAAAAATATTTACCTTACTTAAGTCCAATGTAAAAAAATGAATAAAGAAAAGTATTAATAATAAAAAAAGAAAGGATTTTTATGAACATTTCTCATGCAGGTATGTCACAGCCGTCTTTTAAAGGTTGGATTTTTGACGGGAAAACAGCAATTAATGACAAGGCGGTTGCAGTAATTGAATGTGCCTCGCCATCATCTTATGCAACAATGCATTTGATAAATGGTAGAAAAGTAGAGTCGAAATTAAATGCTCGACAACTCATGTCAGAACTAAGTATGGCGGAATCAATGGGTGTTAGAAAAGTTCCAGAATATTCTTTTATTGCTTAGTGGATAATAGTTTAATAAAAGCGCCAAAATCTGAAAGATTTTGGCGCTTTTATTGTATTAATAACCCAAGTGTCGTACTTGAAACGTTCTCAATTTTTGTGTAAAATGATGGAAAATTGTGGGGATATTATTATGAAAAAATATATTGTATTATTATGTGTAATTTTGTTTGGTTCTATTGCTTTTGCAAGTGATTATAATGTTTATAAACTAGATAACGGACAAACTGTTATCGTAAAACAAATTACATCTAATCCTATTGTTATTATTGATACTTGGATTAAAACAGGTTCTATTAACGAAAATGACAAAAATACCGGTGTTTCGCACTTTTTAGAACACTTGTTTTTCAAAGGAACTGAAACCCATCCAACAGGAGATTTTGACAGATTGTTAGAATCGAAAGGTGCGGTTACAAATGCAGCAACAAGTAAAGATTTTACCCACTATTACATAAAACTTCCATCGAAAGATTTTGATTTGGCATTAACTTTGCATGCTGATATGCTTTTGAATCCTCAAATTCCTCGCACAGAAATGGAGAAAGAACGAAAAGTAGTTTTAGAAGAAATAGCAAAAGATAAAAATTCTCCATCAGATTTGGTTTATGATAATTTGAATGAACTTATGTTTAAGGTTCATCCATACAAACGTCAAGTAATTGGCACATCTCAAGTTATTGAAACAATTACCAGAGAAGAAATTTTAGATTATTACAAGACTCATTATGCTCCTGAAAATATGATTACAGTTATTGTTGGTGATGTTAATCCTGATGAGGCTGCACAAAAGGTTAAAGAGGCGTTTACTTGTGAGGCTCGAAATGTAAGTAAAAAGCATTACAAAAAAGAACCTCCAATTCTTTCTCAACGTATAAAAGAAGAAATATTTGATAGTAATTCTGCATATATGATGATAGGTTATAGGGGGACTAGTGCTACTGCAAAAGATATGTTTGCCTTAGATGTTTTAGCGACAATTTTGGGTGAAGGCCGTACTTCAAAATTCTATCAAAATATTAAAGAACAAAAACAATTAGTTACTGCAATTTCTGCATCAAATCTTTCTATGAAAGATGATGGTATTTTTGTTATAAGTGCTAATTTTTTACCTGAAAATAAAGAAAAATTAAAAAGTTCTATTTTTGAAGAAATATCAAACGTAAAAACTAGAGGTATAACTCAAGAAGAGTTGGATACTGCAAAAAATATTATAGAAAGAGATACTCATTATGCAAGAGAGTCTGTATCTAATATTGCTTCTGAAATGGGATATACAGTTGTTTTGACAGGTAACCCTAAAGATTATGACAACTATTTAAAAGGTATTGAAGCTGTAACTTTGGCAGATCTAAAAAGAGTTGCGAATAAGTATTTAGGTGAAAATAATTGTGCAATTTCAATTGTATTACCAAAAGAAACTCAAATTTCAACGAAAAAACAAGAAGTTACACAAAATAAAAATCACAGTGCTAAACTGCTAAAATCGGCTTATAACACTGATAAATATACTTTAGATAACGGTGCAACACTTTTGGTAAATAAACACCAAAATAATGACATTGTTGCGATTGCAATAAGAGCAAAAGGCGGTGAATTTTTAGAGAAGAAAATTGGTTCTGCAGATTTGATGGCAAGTGTTATGATGAAGGGTACTAAAAAGTATTCTCAAATAGAATTATCTAAAATTTTAGAAGAAAACGGTATAAATATTTCACCTTCTTCCGGTTCAGATTATTTTTCAGTAAATGTTTTAACAACAAAACAACAGCTTCCTCTAACATTGAGTTTGTTGAATGAAGTAATTAACAATGCAAAATTTGATGATTATGAAATCGAAAAAACTAAAAAAACTATGCTACAAGCAATAAAGGCTAAAAGAGATGTTCCTTTGAGTCGAGCGTTAGAAAATTATAGAACTGTAATTTTTGAGGGTTCGGTTTATTCCAATACATCAAAAATTTTAGAAAAAAATATCTCAAAGGTTCAAAGAAATGATATATTAGAGTATTATAATACAATTTTTTACCCTAACAATTTGGTTATTTCTGTTAATGGTGATGTTGATTCTCAACAAATTATCAATGAAATGTCAGAAATGTTCAAATGTAAAAATGGCAAAGTTTTCAGCTATAGTGATTATAAAAATACTATTAAATCAAGAACTCAATCAAAAATTGTTAGAGAAGAAATTAAAGACCTGCAAACATCTTGGATTATTTTAGGTTGGCAAACAGACGGAAATACAAATTTGAAGGACTTTGCAACTTTGCAAGTGATTGATTCTTTTATGGGAACCGGCATGAGTTCTCGTTTGTTCAGGCATTTGAGAGAACAAATGGGACTTGCTTATCAAATTGGAACAGGTTTTTCTCCTAATGTTCTAAAAGGTTCTTTTACAATGTATATTGGTACAAATCCTGCAACAGCTCAACTTTCAAAAGATAAAATGCTAAACGAAATTGAAGTCTTAAAGCGTGAGTTTGTAGGCGAAAAAGAGCTTCAAGATGCGAAAAATCAACTAATCGGACATTTTGTTTTGGCTCTTGAAACAAATTTAGATAAAGCTTCCGGACTTGCTTTGTACGAAGCAACAGGTAGAGGTTTTGATTTTGTAGAAAAGTATACAAATTTAATTCAAAGTGTTACTCCTTCGGATATCATGGAGGTTGCAAACAAATATTTCTTGGATAATTATGTTGAATCAATTGTTGATAAGGCTAAGTAATGGATAATGATCAAGTAGAAAAAATCCGACAAGCCGTAGAAATTGAAGAAAAATATGGCTATATAGATATTCAAGGACGTACAAAACCGTTCTCGAAATTTATAAAGTCGGAAATTATGGCAGAATATAAAAAAACAAAGAGCCCAAAATGGCAAGTCCTAATAGAGGCTTTCGAACGTTATCCTATGGAATCAATGCCTATAAGACGAAAAATTTTGGCTCGTTTTAGAGCTGTAATGCATCACGAACTTCAACCCAAAACAGAAGAAAAAAATATTGATTACGAAAAGAAACTACCAAATGAGTGTGATGTAACTTATGTTAAAGGTGTTGGTCCAAAAGTTGGTTATTTGCTTAATAAATTAAATGTTTATACTGCAAATGATTTGTTGTACTATTTTCCAAAGCGCCATATTGATTATTCAGGGCGAACAATGATAAAAGAGCTTAATGAAGGTGAAACAACAACAATATTTGGTTATATAAAGTCATCTCAATCTTTTACGACTAAAAATAATTTGGGAGTTGTAAAAGTTAAAATAGCTGATGAAAGCGGTACAATCGAATTAAGTTTCTTTCAAGCAAAATCAAATCGCTTTATTTTGGAACGAACGAAAGCACAATTTCCTGTTGGAGCCGGAATTATGGTTTCCGGTGAGGTTAAATTAAATAAATTTAATATGCAATTAACAATTGACAAACCATCTTACTCTATAATTTCAGATGATATTTTTGATAATTCAAATTTGAATTTGGGTAGAATAGTTCCTATTTATCCTTTGAGTGAAGGTTTGAATATGAAAACTCTACGCCGAGCTATTTATAATGCATTAACAACCTTTAAACATACAATAAAAAACGTAATACCGGATTATTTACGTAATAAGTATAATATTATGGATAAAGGTGATGCTGTTATTCAGATGCATTTTCCAGAATCAATGGAAAAACTTGAGCAGGCCAGATTCTCACTTGTGTTTGAAGAATTTTTTATATCGCAAGTTAAATTAGCTCTATTAAGAGAACAAAACAAAAACAAACATAATTCAGTTCATTTTAAAGTTGATGACAATGGTTTGGTTATGAACTTTATAAAAGGATTACCATTTACTTTAACTCATGCTCAGATGAATGCAGTAAATGAGATTTTGAATGATTTACAGTCGGATGAACCTATGCAAAGATTGTTACAAGGTGATGTTGGTAGTGGTAAGACCGTTGTTGCGTGTATAATGCTCCTTGCCGCCGTTGAATGTGGTTATCAAGGTGCATTAATGGCTCCTACTGAAATCCTTGCTCAACAACACTATAACAATTTAGTAAACTGGTTAACTCCTCTAGGTTTGCATGTTGGTTTATTCTTAGGTTCAAACCGTAAAAAAGTTAGAGAAATAATGGAAACTGATATTAGAAACGGTCAAACACATATTGCAGTTGGTACTCACGCTCTTATTCAAGACAATGTAGAATTTGCAAATTTAGGTGCGATTGTAATTGATGAACAACATCGTTTTGGTGTAAAACAACGTTTAAATTTGCGTAAAAAAGCTCAATCTCCGCAAGTTCTAACAATGACAGCTACGCCGATACCGAGAACCTTGGCTCTTTCTGTTCATGGAGATATGGATTTGACAATTATTGATGAGTTACCAAAAGGAAGAAAGCCGATAAAAACAGCGTTATGTAATTCTAAAAAACAAATTTATAACTTGCTAAGACGAGAGGTTGATGCAGGTCGCCAAGCTTATGTTGTTTATCCTCTTATAGAAGAAAGTGAAACCTTGTCTGCTAAAGCAGCAACAATTGAAGCAGAAAATTTACAAAAAAATGTATTTCCTGAATATAAAATAGGACTTTTACACGGTAAATTGAAGAATGACGAAAAAGAAAAAGTTATGCAAGATTTTAAAAACGGAAAATACGATATTCTTGTAGCTACAACAGTTGTTGAAGTTGGAGTTGATGTTCCGAATGCAACAGTTATTGTCATTGAAAACGCAGAACGTTTTGGTCTGTCGCAATTACACCAATTGAGAGGTCGTGTAGGACGTTCAGATTTACAGTCTTATTGTGTACTTTCTTCATCGGCAAGAAATCCCGAAACTCGTGCAAGACTTGAAATTATGGAGCAAACAAATGATGGATTCGTTATTGCTGAAAAAGATTTAGAACTAAGAGGTCCTGGAGAATTCTTAGGTACTCGTCAGAGTGGTCTGCCTGATATGGTTGTTGCAGATATTGTAAAAGATACAAAAATTCTTGAAATTGCTCGTGGAGAAGCTATAAAGTTCGTAAAAGAACACAATATTGACGATTATCCGCTATTAAAAAATGCTGATGATTTGCAATCTGTAAGTAATTTAGACTTGTTGTCTTCTTAACTATAGGTTTTCAGCGTTAAAGAAGTTAATGCCTCCTAATGTTTGATATAAGCTAATCATAGCAATTATTTCATTAACTTTTAACGATACAACTTGTTGTTCTGTTACAAGTTCAATTTCTTTTTGATATAACGAGTTTAATCTATCTGCGATACCTAAATTTTCTTTTTTTTGCATTAATTTTGTTTCTGTTTTACTTAATGCATATCTATCGTTTGCTATAGAATATTTGCCATTGATAGATTTTAGAGTATAAAGAGCATCATTTGTTTCTTGAATAGATTTTAAAAGTGTTTTGTCATAATGTTCAATTGCAATTTTGTATTCATCTTTTTGTAATTTTAAAAGTTGAATTTTCTTCCCAGCCATAAATAAGTCCCAAGTTGGTTGAACCGCAAGGTTTGCTAAAAATGTGTGAGAGCTTGAAAGACTGTATGCGTTAAAGCCTAAGTTGCCAACCAGGTTGAATTTCGGTAATAATTCCCTTCTTGCAACTTTTACATCAATACCGATTTTTTCAAGATTTAATTCTGATTTTACGTTATCTGGTCGTGAAGTTAAAATGCTTGTGCTAATTTCTTTTGGAATACAAACTTTTGCGTTTATGTTGTTGTAATTTATTCTTGAAATGTCTTTAAAGCTTCTGTCTGCAAGAATTACATTCATTTGATTTCTTAACACATCTTGTTTCTCAAGTAAATTATTTAATTCTTCTTGTAGGTATGTTAGGGATTTCTTTTCTGTAATTACTTGGTTAATGTTTGCTGTACCAGCATTATATTTTTTTTCTACTGCAGTGACGACATTTTTTTGAGTATTAATAAGTTCTTTTTGTAGCTCGATTAATTTATCAATTTTAATAAGATTATAATAATCAGCAGTAAAAGCAGAAGTTATAGAGATATAAACCGCTTTTTCATCTTGTTGCATAGCTTCAAATTTTTTCTTGTATGCTTTTGTCTTCAAGTGGTTTTTGCCCCAAACATCAATTTCATAATTTAGTGTTAATGGTAATAAAAATTGAGTTTCAGTATAGTCAGGAATAGTAATATCTCCAAAAACTTCATCTGAAGATTTAAAAACTTGTTTTATGTTACCGTTAAATCCAATATGTGGAAGTTCATCAGAAAGTGAAATTTTGACTAACTTTTGAGCTTCGCTAACTTTTAAAGAGGTTGCTTTTAAATCGTTGTTGTTCTTGTAAACAGTATTTAAGTTTGCTAATAAATTGTAGTCATTAAAATTTTGCCAAAAAGGTATATTTACATAACCATATCTATAATTGGTTACATCAGCTATTTTATCAAACTTTTTATTTGGAATAGGTTCAGTTTGCGCTTTAGTTCCAATTTCAGCACTTGCGCTTGGAACATTGCCAAAAGATAAAATTGCAGATGCTGCAGGTGTTCATAGTCTTTCAAAATGTGTTACAGGTTCAATGTTTACTTCTCTTGCCGCAAGTTTTGCAATTAGATATTCACAAATTCATCAAACGTATTTGTTAAAAAATATGAGTGTTTATAATCCGGTATTTAATCAACATTTCACAGCATTAAAACATTTCTTTATGCATAATTATGCAACAGTAACTGCAATGAAACAAGCAAACATAGTTTTATACAAACAATTATTAGTTCAGGCGAAGTTATGCGCATTTGCTGATATATACCAATATGCTGCACTTGTTACATTTTTAGTTATACCGCTGGTATTTTTATAGAAGTTGACACCTGAAAACAAATAATAATTCAAATTTTGTAAACAAATGTAACAAAAATACTAAATTTTTCAGCAAAAATGTTATAAACTTTACAAAATAGGGAATAGTATTAGTGTGGGTAAGGTAATAATCATATGCCCACATCTCTAATTCCTCTCTTCTAATACGTGGTTTTAATTACCGGCTCTTCCTAGCCGGTTTTATTTTTATATTTTATTAATACCTAACTTTGTTAATAAAAATTATCATTGATAATTTTTGTAAAAGTTACCATTTGTTTTACACATGAAAAAACTTGAAGGCGTACAATTGACATATAAAAAATTAGAGATTAAAAATTTGAAATACTGGGGAAGAAGATTACAATGCAAGGCTATTGTTTTGAATTAATTACCGGACCTATGAGTTGCGGGAAAACGGAAGAACTTTTAAGAAGAATAAGAAGAAGTATTATTGCAAAGAAAAAAGTAAAAGTAATTTCACCATGCATTGACACAAGAGAACAAGGTGATTATATTAAATCAAGAAATGGTTTATGGCTTGATGCTGTAAAGGTAAAACATTCAATTCAAATATTAAGCCTAGTAAAAGAAGATGATGAAATCGTTGCTATTGATGAACTTCAATTCTTTGATTCAAATATTGTAAAAGTTATTGCAAAATTGATGCAAGATGGCAAAAAAGTTATCGGCACGGGTTTAGATTTAGATTTTAAAGGTGATACATTCGGCTCAATGCCTGAATTGATGTGTTTGGCAACAACAGTTGATAAATTACATGCAGTGTGTATGAAATGTGGTTCTGACCATGCAACAAGAACGCAACGTTTAATTGATGGTAAACCTGCTGATAAAAATTCACCATTGATTATGATTGGTGGGGATGAAACTTATGAAGCTCGTTGTGTAAAATGTTGGGAATTACCGGATGCGGCAGAAGATGCAAAAAAATCTAATGTATTGAAATTTGCATTAAAATAAAAAATTAATAAAAAAGCGGCGGTGCTATTTGCGCCGTCGCTTTTTTTATATTTATTAAACTTTTTTAAGTTTTAATTCGTTGTTTAATCTTCTAAATTTAACACGTTGATCATGATTTAAAATTGATTTAAAATCTTTGTCTGCATTATGTTGAAGAGTGTGGATGTCTTTAGTTAACATATTGATGATTTGTCGTTGTTCTTTTTTTGCCTTTGAATTTTTTTCTTTTGCTACGGCTTGGTAGATTGCTTTTTCACGTTTTAGTTGTGCGTATAAAATAGCTTCTTTGTCTGCTACATTTTTGTAGATTTGTTCAGCTTTTACTTTTTGTAAATCTGTTAATAAAAGAGCATTTGCAATTAATAATCTGCGTGTCTTTAGCGTATTTAACTCTTGTTTTATTTCTTTGTTAGTAAGAGTATAACTGTTTGTTTTAACCTCGCCTGCAAGGGCTACAGATGATGTTAAAATAATTGTTAATAGCGATATAAGTATTTTTTTCATAACTTTTCCTTTCAGTGTTTATATTTATAGATATATTATACAATATAAAGATAAAATTGTGATAAGATAAGATTATATAAAGAGGAAAATAAATGCAAGAAATAAATTTAAGAAATTATGCACACTTAGGTGATGCGGTTTGGGAATTATTTGTAAGAGAACATTTAATTGAAAAATGTGTAAAGCCAAAAGATTTACATAAATGTACGACAGATAAGGTAAAGTCATCGTTTCAAGCAAGCATGCTCGAAATTATAGATAAAGAATTAACGGAAGAAGAACAAGACTTAAAACGTAGAGCAAGAAATATGGATGTGCCGGTTGCAAGACGTAATAATCAAAATGAATATAGGCAAGCCACTGCATTTGAGGCTCTTGTCGGTTATTGGTATAGAGAAGATAAAAATAGATTAGCATACTTTTTTGACGAATTATTAAGCGAAATTTTAAAATAGGTATTTACAAATAATTTTTAGTATGTATAATAATATTACAAACCCGATGCGGGGGATTAGCTCAGCTGGTAGAGCACCTGCTTTGCACGCAGGGGGTCAGGAGTTCGAATCTCCTAACCTCCACCATTTTTAGAAAAAGAGCCCTTGAAGGCTCTTTTTTCTTGCCCTGACTGGATTTCAAAAGTTCGAGGATTTTTAAGAAAACCCCAAAGTGTGAGGTTCGTCCCCGAAAGTCCACCAAAAAGACTTCCTTTCAAGGAAGTCTTTTTTTATATTTTTAAAATCAAATTTCCACAAAAAAAAGACCGCCAATGCGGTCTTTTCAAATCATCTATAAAACTAAGCGAATGTTTTAAATGTGCTTTCAACGTTTTTAGAAATAACGTTTTTAACTGATTCCATTTCTGTTGAAATTGCGTTTTGTTCTGTGCTTAATTGTTGTAATCTTAATTCAAGTTGTTGGTCTTCAGATTGGATTATTTCAGTTTGAGCGTTGATATCAGAAATAGTTTTTTCATATAAAGTTTTATTATATTCATAATCGTTATATGCGTCTTTATATGCGTCTTCATCCATTTCTTGAACTGTGTTTAAGCTGAAAGTTTTACCTTTTAAATCATTTGGATAATTTTCATCATCTTTAATTTGAATTGTGCTATATCTACCTGAAGAAGATTTTTCTAGAGTTGCTGTAACTTGTGTTGTTTCGCTTTTTGTATAAGTATAAATTGTTGATAAATTAAATAAGTTTTTATCTTCAGCTACGCTAGATGGATCTTTTAATTCATCAAGTTGTGATTGAGTTAAGAAATAGTTTTTGCCATCTGTTGCTTGATAGAAATAATATGTTTCATTAGGATCTGTGCAACATTGATCATAACCTGATAAACCTTTATCTTTTTGAGCTAGATAAATTTGATTTTGTTTGATTTTTAATGAATTATTGCTACCTGTGTAAGCATCTGTATCGCTTTCATCATAAGTGATGTTTGTTGAAAGATTAGCTGCTTTATCTAGTAGGGTCATTGTATAAACTTTATGTGTTGTTGAAACGCCTTCAGAATTAACGCCTGTAACATCTTCAGATTTCGTGCTGCTTAATCTATAAGATGGATTTTGAGCTTGTGTATATTCTCTTTTAGCACTTAATGTAACAGTATATTCATTTTCTGCGTTATATGTTTTTGTTAGGTTTGCAATTTGATAATCGTCAGCAGAATATGAACCTGATGAATTTTCTAAAACATAAGATGTTTTATAATAATCAGATGTTGCAGGTGGAGTTGGAACATCAAGCTCCATCATTTGATTGTACAAGTTTGCACTTTCATTTGACAATGCTGTTCTTTGTTGGTTAATTTGTTGACCTTGGTATTCAACGTTACTCTTTCTGGCGGTTAATCCTAAAAATCTCGCCTGACTTGCTGCCATACCCATAACTGTCATTGCCTCCATTGTTTTTGTTACATTAATAATTACGGTTATTCTTTAATGAAACTTTAGTATATATGAACTATTTTTTACAAAAGTTTACATTTAATTACTTGTATAATATAATTTTTAAAGAGGTAAAAATGGTACAAATTTTAGGAAATATACATTCACTTGAATCTTTTGGAACGGTCGATGGCCCTGGGATACGTTTTGTCGTTTTTATGCAAGGCTGTCCTTTAAGATGTAAATATTGCCACAATCCTGATACTTGGGATTTTAATGTTAATCAAAAAATGAGCGTTGAAGAAATTTTACAAAAATATGATAAAGTTAAAGAATTTCTGAAAAATGGCGGTTTGACTGTAACTGGGGGCGAACCCTTAGCGCAAATAGATTTTGTGAACACTCTTTTTGAAGAAGCAAAAAAGAAAAATATTAACACAGCGCTAGATACATCAGGCATTACTTTTGATAGAAAAAACATTGAAAAGTTCGATAAGTTAATGGAAAACACCGATCTTGTTATGCTTGATATAAAACACATTGACCCTGTTGAACATAATAAACTTACAGGTTATTCAAACAAAAATGTTCTTGATTTTGCAAGATATCTTTCAGATAAAAACATCCCTGTTTGGATAAGACACGTTGTTGTGCCTACAATAACCTATAATAAAAAATATCTTGAAAAATTAGGGGAATTTTTAGCAACTCTAGATAACATTAAGGCTCTTGATGTTTTAAAATATCATAATATGGCAGTACCTAAATATGAAAATTTAAACATTCAATATCCTCTTAAAGATATTCCACCTTTAACACAAGAAGAAGCGCTTGACGCAAGAAATACGATTTTAAATTCTATGAGAAAAGCAAAAGGCTATAATCCTCTTTAGGTGGGGAATATTACTAATTGCAATAAAAAATTATAGGTGATAAAATTTTCATAAATAATTTAAAAGTGAGGCATTATGAAACATAACTTTGGTGTTGTTAAAGAATTAAAAGAAGGTGAAACAAGGGTTGCAATTACTCCTGATGTAACTGGAATGTTAACCTCTCTATCTTTAAGCGTTTTAATTGAAGCAGGTGCAGGTGAATTATCAGGCTTTAGTGACGAAGATTACATCCAAAATGGCGCAACTGTTGTTAAAAACGCAAAAGAAGTTTGGGAAAATTCAAAAGTAATTGTTAAAGTAAAAGAGCCACAACCTTCTGAATTCAAATATTTTAGACCAGACCTTGTTATTTTTTCATATCTTCACTTGGCTGTTGAAGAAAAATTAACAAAAGCATTATTAACAAATAAAGTTTCTTCAATTGCTTGTGAATCTGTTGAAACAAAAGATAAAACCTTACCATTATTAATCCCTATGTCAGAAGTAGCCGGCAGATTGGCAATTCAAATGGGCGCAAGTTTCTTACAATGTCATAGCGGCGGAACAGGTGTTTTATTATCAGGTGTTCCTGGGGTTCAACCTGGGAAAGTTATTATAATTGGGGCGGG
>OIYG01000266.1_pt1 | contig 55994 bp, 78 predicted proteins | sample 1587861 | NCBI WGS metagenome assembly OIYG01 (sample SAMN03283272) | human gut metagenome | biome: human-associated habitat; material: feces | host: Homo sapiens | place: Peru | collected 2012
ATGAAATGGAGGGGGTGTTTTTCTTCGACCCCCCCCGGGTGTGCTAAAGGCCGGGTTCAGCAGTATTTGCGTCAGACCCGGCCTCATTTTCATCATTTTCCTCCACCTTTTTGTAGAATCCATCAGGATAGAGCTGCACAATGCTGTCAATCGCCTCTTCGACGCCCATAAGAAACGCTTCGTCTCCCAAATCTTCTGCACAAATGGCTACTCGCGCAACGTATTCCGTCGTATAGTAACCTTTTTCGTGGTCAAAAGCTTGCCATTCCTCATAGTTCGTGAGCGGATTGAACGGATTGTCAGCGGTTGTAATCCAAAACCGTCGCATCTTTTTCATTCCTTTCTTTAGACCACTTTAGAGATAGTAGAAGGCGAAACCTCCAGAGCGTCCGCGATGTCCGTCAGGGTGTGACCCTGTGCATAAAGCGCTTTCGCACGCGCAACCATCGCCGATGTCATGCCGTGATTGCTTCTCGGAACCGCAAGTTCCCTCAAACGATCGCCATCGACATAGGTCACGATGTCCAACAGCTTGGACTTGGATATAGCTCCAGCTTGAATCGCTTCCCATTGACGATCGGTAAGCGTAACTTTCACACGATTCGCGCCAACCAGTTTTCTCGCAGCCTCAAGCTCCTGACGCTTCAAACGTTCCCAATGCTCTTTATCGAGATTTGGATTGTCCAGCTTCTTGGCTCGAACCCATTTCGTTGCAATCAACTGCGCCTGACGTTCGAGAGGTTGATTGCGTTTGATTGCAGAAATATCGGCATCGAATTTGGCGACCTCTTCAGAATATGATTTGGCTGCGGAGGGGTTGTACGAAATATCGATAGTCTCGCGGGCAAGCTTACGGGCTTCCAATGCAAGGGCCTTCATTCGATTGGCGTGATCGGCATACACGATCTCGATCTTCTGAAGATCACTCTTCATAACACCGGGCTTCAAAATATCGTAAGCATTGTCTACGACCGACATGTGCGGAACCTTGGACTGACGATCTTCCTGTTCCCAAGTAACAATATCGCCATCCGCGTTCTTCTTAGGCACCGGTCTGGTTCTCCCGGTAGGCCTGAAAATAACACGACCTTCTTCCCAGCGCTTCTTCTCTTCAGGGGTCATCTGCGAATAAGATTCATAACGTTTCAATTCGTCAAAATACAAAGGAGACTTGGCACGAGTCAGCATCGTAGCTGCACCGCCTTGTGCGTTTCCCTGATACTTGACTTTCAAATCTTTAATTCGAAAATCCTCGGCCGCCTGCTTGTAGTCCAGATGATGCTTCTGACTGTCGATGACGACCATGGAATACTTGACCGCCCGGATCAGTTCTTCTTCATTGGCCCCTTTGATCGTCATGTCCGCGATCAGGTTGGTAGCCAATCCCATGTTCATGTTCTTGACTCGATCCTTAACTTTAGGGAGACTATCGTTCTTATAAAGCTTTGGATCAAAGTCAATCAGCTCGCGATAAGGTGGCTTTGATCGAATGCCATAATTGCCAATCGGGAGAACAAGAACTGTATCACCATCAAAGTCCGCACCGGAAAGCTGTTCCGCAGTCTTCGGAGTGATACCAACTGCATCCTTCGCATTGCCCAACTTGCTTTTCGCAACGGCGTGCTTGTTGTTAACAGTCAGAACCGGAATTTCAAATATGCCGCCATGCGGATAGCGAACCAGCGCAACCTTCTCGCCATCTCGATAACCCGGAGCATAAATATCCGTGTCGGGAAGCTCGGGAACTGGCAGGATCGCCTTCGTTGCCTGACGAGGAAGTGCGGCCGCCTTGAGTTCATAGGCGTTTCGATCGCATTGATCCGCGAATTCATTCAAGAATTTGGCTCGAACGGTGGGATTGGATACGGATTTGTATTCATCGTACATCGCCTTATAGTTCGAATATAACTCGTCCAGCTGATGCTTGGCCAATGCAGGCGGCTGCTTCGATAAAAACTGAGACGCCAAGGTTTTGCTCCATTCATTCCAGTTGCCTTCTTCGGAAACGACATTGATTGCAGACAGATGCTGCTTGCCATCGGCTCCGGTATAGTGGCGCTGAAACAGAACCAGCTCATCATCATTTCGAATCCGAGCTCCGAACGGATTGTCATTGTCGTTTTTCATTGGCTTCAGTACGCTCTTACCGTTCGGGTCGGAATTGGTCATCGGCGTGCCTTTATGCTTGTTCGTATTGAAGCGAATGTCGTATCCATCCGGAATATCATCCGCATACATAGCCATGCCCTTCAAATAATGGGTGCCATCTACCGCGATACGAACCTGCGCGTAACGCGCTTGACCCAATGAAAGATCGGGCACACCACGACGCAGCTCAATAACGCCATCCTTAGCAGTGCCTCCGTCTTCGGCGTAGCAAATATTCACTCGAGAAGAATTGATCGACACCGGCTTTTCACGAGGAACAAAGGTTTCACCGCCATCTTCTGAATACTTCAGTTTCGGAAGGCGAATATCCGTTTTGTTCTTCATCACGTCGCCATAGGTCGTACCGGGAGGACAAATAACGCGCATGTTGGTCGTATTGCCGGTCGTAAGCTGTTCAAACTTGACATTGTTGAACACCTCATAGCCCTCATCCTGAAGCATCTTCAGAGAATTCTTCAGACGAGTCGGGCCAATGCCGAGATACTTCTCAACGCCAGAGCTTACGTCAATATACTTGTTCTTTGAAATTTCATCCTTCAGCACGTCGGCCGTTGCTCTGGTGAGCGAGCTCGCGCGCTTAATATTAGAGTCCAAGTAATTGCGAACGGCAGATTCAGAAATGCCAAGTCGCCTAGCGATCGCCTTCTTGGAATATCCGCTTTCAAAGAACAGCTTGTTTGCCATATGACGATTATGCTCGGTAATCTCCGTATCAGCAAGGCCCAACTGGGTACGCAGCTGCGTAGTGTTCATGTTCATGCTCTTCGCGATGATCTTGTCGTCAACACCCTGACCGCGAAGCTTATAAACGTAGGCGCGGAAATCCATACAATGCTGGTGCGGATTCTCGCCCCATCCATGAGGATATCGCCCTGAATGCCGAGTGCCGGCATGTATGAGTTCCTTATCCATCGGTTAGCCCTCCATCTTCATCAGTTCAATCCTCTCATCGAATGATACAATCTTGTCCATAATATCATGTATGATTTCCCCATCCGGATTATGCACTACCACGGAATCATTTTGATAGATCCTCAGTTCATAGGAAATATCTTCGGGCTTGATCTGGTATTCAAGGCAGAACAGACCCGCATAGATCTCCAATTGGTGCATTGAAGCCGGAGTGGTGCCAGTCTTCAGATCGTGAATGCGCAGCAGGCTCCTGCGGAAGCAGATCGCATCAGCAGTTCCAAAGCTGTTGGCAGAATATGCCAGCGGCTGCTCCGGACGCATCTTATAGCGGAGCGCATCATTCACATAAAGATTCAAAGTCTCGTTTTTCTTGGGAAGAGCCACGCCCAGACGGATCAGACGCTTGGCCAGCTCGTGCAGCTCCGTTCCCTTCTGAATTGCCAGAAATCGAGAATATGCAGCCAGAAGCTGATCCTCATCATAGTTCAACCACGAATACTTGGAGGGGGACAGAAATGCGTGCACGCCCTCAAGATTGGAATGCCTGTTCCATTTCATTCAGAACCTCCTCCTTGTTCTCAGGATAAATAAATCGAGCAAAGCTCATCGAATTCATGCGGTTCACATACCATTCCTGATTCGGCTGATGGTGTGCGTTCACCGATCGCTTGCATTCAAGGCAAGCCCATCGATCTCTCCACAGCACCAGCAGATCCGGAATGCCCTGAATATAGCTGGAATCGTTCTTCAGTATGATCACATCCAAGAATCGTTCCTTGATTTCACGAATCAAACTCTCTTGAAATGAGTTCTCACGTTTTGCCAATCCACACACCTCCGAAAAAAAATTAAAGAGTGTGTAACCTGAAAAAAGGCACACACTCTTACTCCTTCTATTATAATCCATGTTTTTCGTGCGCCCCCCCTTGAAGAAAAAGCTTCTCATTGAAGTCCTCTTTGTTCTTCAAGCACTTGGCAATCGCCTTGTCGATCGGACTGTCGGACAGGAGCGTATAGTAATAAAGATCCGTGTAGGGGGTATTCAATCGATCAATTCGCCCAGCGGCCTGAACCATCGTCTTATGGGAATACGATTGGGAGAAAAATAGAATTGCATCGGTGGTGATACAGTTCCAGCCTTCCGCACCGGAATTGTACTGAACCAGATATACCCATTTGTCTCCGATCGGAAGCGGATCATGCTTATGGCCATTCCATTCCTTTGCATTCGAACCCAATTGGCGAAGCATCTCGAGCTCGTAATCAAAATTGTAGAATATAATCAGCCTCGGGTGCTTGCGCCACAGATCTCTCACGGCCCTCATTCTGGAAGGATCGGAATTAACCGCCCTGCGCATCAAATAGCAGGCTTCTGAAATTTTCTCAATGGGAGCAGCTTTATAGGGATTCCAACGGTCATCGGCAATTCGAGAATATAACTCTCGATCATAGGGGAGTTGAATGGTAGAATAATGAGCGTTCGTCTTTTTCTGGTATTTCATCAATACGGTGATCTGTCTGCGAAATCGCTCCAGCCGACCGCATTCTATCCAACGATCCACTTTGGGATACTTGGTGTATCGGTTGTAAACGGCATGCCTTTCCAGAAATTCAGTGCGGGTACGATAAAACCCATTCGCCATGAACACGGGAATATAGTCCATCCAGCTGTCGCCGGGAGTAGCGGTCAACAATATCCAGTGATGGGTCTTCGCAATTTTGAGAAAAAATTTAACCCATGCTCCTGAGCCAACGACGCGCTGTTCATCAAATATGAAGAACGCGCCATCATGACCCTTAACATACTTTCCAATGTTGTTCCACGAATCCACAATCGCCGTCAAATTGAAACGGCTCAACTCGGCGTCCCATTCCTTCGTGTCCCGTTTACGGGCTGTTGTAATGATCAGCAGCTCCTTCGGGTTCTGCATGGAGGACAGGTCGCCATTGTCCAATATCCTTCCGCCGCACTCCTTTTCAAAAAAATAAGCAATCGATGTCATGCTCTTTCCGGTGCCGACCCCACCACAAAGGATGGAGCCGGACCGGAGAGATTCAATTGCTTTCCTCTGATGAGGATAAAGCATAACGCTCATGGCTTAGAACGGAGTGTACTCGCTTTCCACTTCATCTTCATACTTCGCGGCGAAACGATCCTCAACGAGGGTTACATACATGCTGTTCAGATAGGCCGTTACACCCGACTTTTCACCGACCTCCCAATGGTACGGACGGATCGTCATGTCGATGTAATCAATATCCGCGTAGTCGAGCTCACATACGGTGTCCTCGTTCAGCTCGGTCTTGCGCTTGCCATTCATCACAACGATCTTCGGCGGGCGATACTCGAAGCCGACGTTTACCGAAAGCAGATTCCTGCCCTCGCCGCCCTCTTCACGCGGAGCCTGATGGCGAACATTGAAGCCCTCGGCTTCGAACATTGCCGCTTGCTCGGGAGTCAGGATCAGATTGAAGTTGCGCTTTCCCTTGCTGTTGAACTTGCGCTCTTCGCCGCTGAAGTTGCGATAGGTGATGTGGGCGTTCTCGATTTCGTAGATATGCGTTCTGTTATTCATTTTCTTTTCCTCCATTCAATTCACAAGAAATATAAGCAAGCATGCGGATCATGTAGTCCGCGTCAAAAGTGAGCACATAATTGTGCAGTGCAATCACGGCCTTTTCCAGATTCCCGGTCAGACCGTATTCTTCAGCAACCAGATCGCCATGCGGTTCCACATCGCCATCCGGTGAAGCAGCCGCAGCCAGAACCTTGTAGGTGCCCGGACCGCAGTATTCGCGATTCTTGATCGAGCGCTCTACATAAAAAACAGCCTTCGCCAGATCAGTGCAGCGATCGGCTCCGGCTTTCTTTCCCGCTCGGCAAATATACTTAAGCGCATTGCCCAAGCAGAACCCCAGTCCCCAAAGTTCGATAATATCAATGACTTCGCCACCCGAAGAGCTTTTGTAATGATCGGGGTGATTTACCAACTCGGTCACTTTTTCTTCGTCTCCTTCTCTTTGAAATATACGGGTTTTCTCGAGTAAGCATTTACAGGGTTTTCCAGACAATCCCAGCAGGGATCCTCATCCTCGCCTTTGTTGGCGTGGACGCATTTTGCGCAGTATTCGTTAAACTGCACTTCCTTGTACTCGCTGACGACCGCCATCAGCTCGCCTCCTTTCCTGATACAAAAATATCCGGAAAGCACTTGCACTCTCCGGAAAGGTACTTCGGACAATCGAAGCAGGTCTGATACAGGGTACTGCAGCAGGGCGGATGGACCTCCGGCATGGTGCCTACGTCGCCGGTCGTAAACATCTCAAAATCGCCGTACTGAGAAATATCCGCAACTGCCTCGTCCACCAATCGGCGATAGTAACTGCGATCCACGTATTTCTCGAGTTCCAGACCTTGAATCGTTTCATATTCGAGCCAGCGATAGCCCTTGGCTCCTGTCACGGAGCTGTATTTACCATCCTTCTCGCGAACGAGCTCGCCGCCGCCATGGCCTGGCTGAATCGGACAGAACAGGCCGGTCTTGCCCACGAACTGATAGTTGTGCTCGCCCTCCGGCAACCCCTCGTTCATGTCCAGATACAGAGCAGAGGTAACCGATTTGGTTTCACTCATGTCGTGAATATCAATCGGCTCTCGCGAGAAGAGCGTCTTGAATACATACGGCTGAGCAAACTGAGCTCCGGTCGCCGTCCATTGTCCGCCTTCCTCCTTGTTCTCCTTGCAGATATCCTTGGAGGAATCCACATAGTCCTTGCCATACAGACCGTAACATTGCTCCACCGTTCCGAATCGCGCGATATACACCGCATCGTTCACCAGACACATGCGATCATAGGTCGCTTCGTGCTCAAAATTGTAGCCGTAATATCGGCCATACTCCTGAACGAACGCGATGATCTCCGGCGTGGCATTCGGAATCTTGATCGAGTCGGTCTTGATATGGGCCACCCGGAAGCCTCGGGCCTGAACCTCATGCTTCAGATTGATCATGAACAGCGCGCCGCGCTTGGCCACGATGTTGTCCTTGTTGCGAATATCCCGGAAGGGATTATCGAACTTGGCGCTCGTCAGGCCGTATACCGAATTGATCGCGATCTTCAAAGCCTGCGCCAGACTCTTGGCCTGTGCCTTGTCTTCGAGATAGGGAGCCAGCTTACCATCCAGCATTGTCTTCGCCCTTTCGAAATCACCATGCTTGATCGCGATTCGGGCCTGAAGAATATCATTGAACCGCGCTGTGTAGAGAGGGCCAAAGAGTTCCTCGGCCACGATCGAGCTCGGATGCATGGAGGCAATATCCAGCAGAGCTACGTTGAAATACATTCCGGGTTCGGAATACACGTAGCCGCCTTCGCCAACCTCTTCGCCTCGGTAAGTAGATTTCCCGGCATCAAACTTGTATCCCGGGAATATCGGCTTGGAGCCTTCAAATACCGTGAAGTTCGGATCCGTATTCGGAATTACCGTGTATGTCTCATGATCTCGCATTTCGCCCATGAATCGATAGTTGAACTGCGATTGAGGTTTTCGGTTATTTCCGAATATGATCTGAGTGGTCAGACTGTTCGTTGTGTCGTTCACAGTCATTCCAGCAACGCTCGCCAGAATTTTGCGGGCAAGCCAGTCGGCCTTTCGGGCGTTGAATACCGCTTCCGTAGCGATTACGTCGTTGTCACAGTATTCGGCCACCTTCGTCCACAAGGATTCGTCCACCGGTTGATCCCATGGAAGTCCCAATTCCTGATGATGAATGCCCAGCTCGATCTCGAATTTCTTCAAGCTCTGCTTTTTCGAAGAGAAATCGTAAACATCCGTGTAGGAAATGTTGTACGCCTCGCCGTACATCGCGCCACGCTCGCCCGACACAATTTTCTGTGACAGCTCATAGAGTTCCTCATTGGTGCAGCCCAGAAACCGGCCGTACAGAATATGGTTGTCGTACCGCCTGCAGTTAAAGCCGACTAACTTATAGTCGAACAGAGCGGCCACGTCTTCCGGCGTGGGATTGATCATGCGAACGACTTTCGAATCCGCTCCTTCAAACTTCCAGTTGATCAGAAACAGATTGGGGAAGACCTCGACGTCGTAGAAAACGAGGCGAGGATCCTTGTAGCCGTCTTCCGTTTCCGGCGGTCCGGAGCAATCCGCATTTTCCCGATCCTTCGATTTGAACTTCAGCCTGCCCACCATCATCATGCAGGTATCCGAATGGTGCGTGCTTTTCGAGGCAAAAGCAAAGATCCTCGATCGCATGTCCGAAACATCATAGCTGAGTTCAGATGCATATGCATCATCGAGGATCTTTTTGATAAAATCCATGCTGGGCTTGGTGGCGTTGTGAATTTCCTTTCGAAGGTTGCGATTGATCATTTCTCGCAACAGCTTCTCGTTTTTGATCACTACTTTATCAACCATCTTTTTCTCCTTCAATGGCAGCCCTCCCGAAATGTGAGCGATCGGAATATCATTGCAATAGCTAAGTCGCCTTCGAAGAGAGCTGTTCCCTACAGACACCTTGATTTCAATCCCTTCGGAATATACCCGGGAGAGCATCGTCGGATCCCCATCGTAGATATACTCCAGATGAATTCCCTTGCCGCCCCTGCTGAACTCAGCATAAGTTGGTGGGAACTTGGACGCAGCGGCTAAATTCAATTTACTCGATTTTTCGCCGGTTTCGTCCTTCAGATCAAAATCAATGGTTATGTGATCTCTCGGCATCTTCACATAATGCTCCTTGGAGGTATCCAGATCGGCCAGATGGGTGGTCACATCCTTCCAGCTCGTTTTCGGGATTCCATCCTCGGACGCATACTGCGCCGGAAAATCCCGATACTCCGTGTCGAACAGAGATACGGTTTGGTCCAGATGCAGCCATGTCTCAGATGCCGGCTCTTCTTCCTTCTTTTCCTCCTCTCGCTTTTCCAGCAGGAATTTGTCCTTCCGAAATCCCTTGTACAAACTCCGAACATCGGATCCATCCACCTTCGTTCGTTCGTAAAACTCCCGAAAATATTCCTTGAGCTCTGTTCGGAATTTGTACATGGGCAACTTGAATTCCACCAATGCCTCTTCACAGTATTCCTTGTAGATCGCATAGGCGCGCTTCAGACCGATTTCATCGGCCCTCGCGAACTCGTCGTAGTTCGCCTCCACGAAATTGTAGAACACATCGGTTTCATACATCATTTCGAACGGGCGATAATCTGAGTAGTAATTCTTGCCCATGCCCTGATAGGTCTCGAGACAATGAGCCGCAATCGCTCCGAGCTGAAACGGAATCTGATTCCACAGCTCGAAATATCTCTTGGTACCTACCTTCTTTCCAGAGGGCTTCACGTCGATCAGTCTTCGAATGATGCCGCTTTTCGCATCGGTGATCTTGACCGGCCGATTCGTGGCCATGAAGAGAAAGCAGTTCATTCGCGACATGTAACTCGCCTTGAACTTCTCGTTGATCACCATCTCTTCGTGGGATACGATCGAGTTGATCTTCGTGTTGTCCTCAATTCTGGAAAGATCACCATCGTGCTGGATGGCGACCAGCGGATTGTTCTTGAATACTTCGGTGGAGAAGGCATTATTGTTCATAGCCAGCGCCTTGGCTTCGAACGCCACATAATATCCCTCAAAAAGCATCTGAATGATGTTCAGCACAGTGGACTTACCTGCGCCCGCTTCGCCATACAGAACCAGAAATTTCTGAATATCCTTCGAATCACCAGAAATCACCGATCCTATGGCCCATTCAATCTTCGCTCTTTCCTCAGGAATATAAAGCGTGGACATCAGTTCCTCGTAAGCGCTGTAGTCGCCGGGTTCCAATGCATAGGGAAGTCGCTTTGAAACATAATCCGTCTTCTTCACCTTCGTGTTGGAAAACGTCAGCTTCGAATCCAGATCGTGGCTCGTGTCCGGCATCTTGGAAATATAATTCTTCCAGTTGCTCCAAGATGTGGAATTGAAGCTCTTCATCGTTCGAAGCGAAATGTGCTCGTCCCGATCAGCCATAGAATCCCGGTACTTGTATATCGCGTCATCCACAATATCCGCCACTCGGTATTCATCGGTAGACCACATTTCGCTCTGCTCGTCCCACACCGCATAGAACCCTTTTCCTCGGATCATCAGATCCTTCGAACGGCCTACTAAAAAGTCCGGATAAACCTCTACGGAACCGCGCTTCAAGCTCCTTTCTCTGATTTGGCAAAAGTCCATTCGCTATACTCCTTCCAGTAAACTTCGGCGTCAAAGCGTCGTTTTTGTCGTCGTTTTCTATTCTTTTATATTTTTAATTTTTTCTCTTACGAATAGTTTAGTGATTTTTCTGCAAAAACGACGCCGAAGCCCTGAAAAGCCCACCATTGGGCACTTTTTGGGGCGTCATTTTTATTTCAAAAACGACGCCGAGCGTCAAAAAAATGACGCCTTTTTCGACGACAACCTCGTTCTTAACATAATCTTAATATCAAAAACGACGCCGAAATCTCAAAAGCGTCATTTTTACTCGGGATTTTCCGGCACATTTTCGGCCTCAAAATCCACGTCCGTACCTTGCTTTTCACCCTCTTCAGGCTCCATTTCGACGTCTTCGCCATCCTCCAAATCCACCCATTGGACCATCCCGAGCTTCTCTTCAACCCGTGTCAAACGGTTATGGAAAGCATTGTCGTTCGCCCGAAATTCCTCCTGAATATCCAACTCTGTCTGCTCCACTTTTTCCTCCAGAGCGAGCTGCTCCTTGGCGAACATATCGTTTACTGTATGCAGATAATCGATCGAACGCTGCTGATCTTTCAACATGTTGTAGAGAACATCACAACTCGCAATCAGATTATCCACACTAAGCGCCGTAGCGTCTCTCTGTTCGCTGACATGGTCGTAAAGCATGTTCAGACGGTTGGTCAGTACATCGACCGCGTCCGCCAAGCTACTGACACGAAGACTGCTGTTCTCAGCTTTCGCACCGTAATTATCCTGCAAATGCTCATACAGCTCCATCCTCCGCTCAATTTCCTCAAGCCGATTCTTATGCTTGTCCAACAGCGAGCAGCACCATGCAATGGCTCCCATGAAGCCCGCTCCAAGTACTCCCAGAAAAATCTTAAAAGCCAGCATTATTCTTCCTCCTCATTCTCCGCCGTGAATTGAATTCGTTCGGCGATCCAGTAAAGTCCAATCAAAATGCCGATACAGGAACCTGCGATCAGCGCCAGCAATATCGTCTGTACTACTTCGATGCTGATTCCCATATCGTTTCATCCTCCAAAAGTGCCATGGCGCGATTCAAAACAGCGACCCGCTTGTCGATCGACCAGTCCCAGAATTTCCCGCCAGTCGCCTGTACGAGTGCCTGAATGACCTCCGATTCATGCTTCTTTTTGCTTTTGTCTTCCACTCAAATCACCTCTCATCCACATGGTTCTCCTGCAGGTAAGAACCCATCTGGTTCCATAGCTCAACATACCGTTGGTCCCGGTTAGGATGCCTGAGCGGAAAGATGCCGCCCCGTCCGTACTCGTCGTAATCCCGGCTGATGAATTTGCGCAAGATCTGCTTTACCTCCTTGCCGGCTCCGCGCCTTTCAGAATAAGTCAGATCATCGTATTTATCCAAACCAAGATTTTCCAAGAGCTCCCAAAAACAAAAATGGGTGCGATCCACGCCGGCATACGCACCCGACAGCTCGAAATCCATTGTCCGGGCCAAAGACAGGAGCAGCTCAAGCACGCTGCAAGGCTGCCCCATAATATCATTGTAGTCCGGATAGCGGCTGCACAATCTAAACTCCTCCCTCAGTCCGCAGCCATCAATACATCGATTGATATCGTTCGGAATCAGCACTTCGAATTCCGTACTGTTCAGGACTTTCATCAGGATGAGCCACGATCTTTCTCCCTGAATGGGCTTCGCAATATCCATCAGCCATTCAAAATAATCGTTCTTTACGCGGCTCACGGGTCAATCTCCTTTCTATAAATATAAATCGTCGAAGTCTACCACTCCAAACGGGGATGTGTCATACGAAATCATTACCTCGAAATTCGCGTCCATTGCAAAGTTGTGAACGAAAATGAGTCCTTGGTCCGTTGTCGGAAGAATATCCCGTACGGCCTTGCCGAGCAGCTCTTCCGGATCGACCAGTTCATTGCCCGTATCCACAAGCTGGTTGTCCGCCCGATAATATGTGAGCTGATCGAAGGTCGATTCCGCGAATTCCTCATTCATCTGCTCTTCCGTAATCTCGATCGGTTCCCGCTCTTCCTCGGGCGCAATATCATCCTCGTCCTCTTCGCACATGGCCTCCGCATCACGAAGAGCCGCTTCCTCGCGCTCCCGCATTTCCTTTTCCTTGCGAAGGCGAACGAGCTCCTTTCTCTGCTCCATGTTGAAACCGCAGGCGTTTTCATATGCTTCGCGCATCTCCTCGTCCATCTGCTTGTTTCTGCGCTTACCCAACGTAAGACCAATCGCCAGACCGCCCATAAAAGAGGCGGCCGCGATAATCACAGTCTTCATACTCATGGAAATATCTTCCTTTCTGTATTAGATCCTCGGGAACATGTGCATGATCGGCCCATCCACGTTAAAATCCAATACCACGTATTCGAGCTTATCCTGCATCAGGCGCTCAAGCGTAGGATTGCCCTTATGAAACAGACCGAAGTCTACGCAGCTGTCCCCGTTTCCTTCAAACCAGCCAACCTGCTGACCGGCCTCGGTGCGTTCAAATCCAAGCTGGTCATATACGTCGTTCAGGAACAAATATCCATCCCGATGGAGCTTGTCATTGCAGTAGTTCTGAATTGAATGCAGTATGCTGGCCGTGCCCGATCCGGATCTCGTCCACAGATAGTTGGTCTGGTCGAATACCCGGGCGTAGGGGCTGAACAGCTCGCATCTGTTCACGTCCGAAACCGTGCCATCCATATTGCCGCTTACCTTCAGGTTCTCCATCTCTTTTTCAACGGTTTCCTGCAGCGTAGCAGGCAGCGGCATCTTCTCCTTATATGCCTTGAACGACTTGTCCAGAGCGATATAGGCGCTTGCCAGAGCCGCATTTTCCTTCGTCAGTACCTTATGCCCACCGATTGTGCACGCAACCGACAAAGCTCCCAGAGCCGCTGGAACGGCGTACAGGCGGGCTGCTTTTCCGGCCATAGAAATATACTCCTTGCGGAGCTCAGACGCTCTACGGGGCTCCTGCGAGCTCTCAGAGGCATTGTGAACGGTCGTTTCCTCACTGTGCAGCTCTTCGATGCGTTCCTTGTTTTCACGAACGGTTTCGGGCAGTTTCGTCGTCTGTACGCAGGCGGTTACGACGCATGCGCCACCCAAAACAATACCGGCCCCCGTCATGATTGCGGGGGCGTGCTTGCGGAGCTTGAGAAACATTTTGGAACCAAATTTTACTACCGGTGCGAAATTCATGTGAATATCCTCCTTTTACTTCGTGCGACGAACCCACTCGCGCCAGTGAATGGCGAAGTACGAACGCTTCTTGTCGGAGCTGTTGCCCCTTACCTGCTGCTTGCGGTTAATATGAACAAGACCCGCATCCTTCATATGGGTGCGGGCGATGTTACGAGCGATTTCTCGTGCGATCATTTGGTAATATCCTCCTTGTCCTTTCGAGTCTCGGCGTTCAGACGCGGCTTGAGTTCGAACGGGTCGTTCATGAGATTCGTGTAGTCAATTCCGGCGGCGATGATCTTCGTGTTCTTCATGGTTTTATCCTCCTTCTTAACTTACGACCTTGGGCTTGGGGAGCTTGAGCATGAATCCCTCTCGAACGCGAAGGATTTTCGCATCGTCGAGGTTGTACCAGCCGTATTCCCCGGCAGTGTAATCCGCGGATCTGCCGATAAAACCGTACAAATCCTTCACGGTTACTACATCATATTCATCGAGGATCTCCAACATTCCGACAAGAACCTCGTCTGCGTCCTCTCGAGTGTTAAAAATCGGGTCAGAATATCGCGAACTGGTGCGTTCGACGGGTGCATTTCGCTTTGGAGAGGTGTCCGTATACTGCTCATACCGGCGATAAACCCTCGTCTGATCCCGATCTCGATAGGTTCGACCGCCTGTTGAGCCCGATCCGAAGAGCAAACCGTCGATCATGCCCTTGACCATGTTGGAAATGGCATCCTTTGCGGCGGGAATCAGCACGTCAAATATCACGCTGCTGCCCACCGTTCGCATGTCAGAAGCCAGAAAATCGTCCGAAAGACGCTCTCCGAAGCCCTTTTTGCGGATTTTCACGTCGTTTTTCACGACTTTTTCCACTTTTCGGCGCTCCGATTCGTCCTTTTTGGGCGTAAATTTAGAATTGGAAGGGAAATCTTCACGCGTTGCCATTGGAATCTCCTCCATTTCCAAGCTCCTTGAGCTTTTTATAGTTGTCGTAGCTCTCTACGATATCATCCACCATCGAAGCGCAGCCATCGCCGATCTTATCCGCCACAACCAGACTGGTCGCCATGGCTCCGATCGATACCATCGCGCGCTTAATTCCCTTCGACTGGTCTCTATCCAGCTCTCTACCGACTACTCCGTCCAAAAAACATCCAGCTGCCAGACCGGTTACGAGGCCAATGCCCAGCTTCACAAGAGCGATTACACCAGTGCGTTCCATGCCAATTCCTCCTTAAAATATCCAAAGAAAAAAGAGAGAGGCCATGTTTCCATGACCTCATCGTCTGCGAGAGCCCGTTGATTACTCTTCGTTACTCGGTTCGTCATCAACGAAATCAGTTACGATCGGGTCCATTCCATCCTCCGAAGCTGCGGAACCACCGAAAATCACCTTGCCGAGAAGCAATCCAGCGCCTACCAGAGCCGTGCCGATACCTGCGAGGATGCCGATCTTCTTGATCTGTTCCTTGCGGATGGCCTTCTGGTCGGTCGCGGTCGTTTCCGCCATTGCGGTCGTCTGAGTTTCCTTAGATTCTTCCTGATTGATCTGAGCCTTCTTAGTTTCCATGATGATACCTCCTGAAAATATTGTTTGGGTCTCCATTATAGGACGTGTTTTTCGTGCGCTTTTTTGCGCTACATAAAGATGGTCATGATGATCTTGATCGTGATCGCAACTACGATCGACGTTCCGCACATAACGGCGACATTCCAGAAAATCTTCGCCGATTTCGCTACCGTCTGGGGAGCTCGCTTGTGGTTCTGGTACTCCTGATACATGACGTTTCACTCCTTTAGCATACTAAAGCTTAATCGTAAACATGGGCGGGACGATCTGCTGACCGCGAAGCGCATCGTAGACCTTGGCGGCCTTGCGAACCTCTTCGCGGTATTCGTCGTGGACCTTGTCGACTTCCTTACCGAATTTCTGGGCGACGAGAGCCTTTGCGCGTTCAGTCACATCCTCGCGGAAGGCGGAAGAATCCACGAAATCGCCGGCGGAAAGGGCCTTCTCAGCGACCTCATCGCGGATTCTGTCCTTTTCCTTATTGACGGCAGCGCGAATGGAATCCTTGATCCGGCGATCCGATTCCTCGCGTACGTGGCTGGAAATATCATTCACGGCCTTTTCGGTGTAGTCTGAAATGGCCTTCTGAACCGCCGAATCCACGATGGACTGACTCACCTCGAGCGAGGTCTTCTTGGCGAGATCCGAAACTGAGCAATCCAGCTCCTTCGTCAGTACCCGGAGCTTGCTTCCGACATACGCGCAGCCCGCAAGAGCCGCACCAGCGAGAATATACAGACCAGTGATCTTAGACATTGTGATTCCTCCTTGCTTGCAGGTAATAATACATGACAACCGCATTACACTCGTAACCGGGACCTGCCGTGTCCAATTCATCAAAAATTTTATTGAAATGTGCTTTCAGTACGTCAGGAATACGGCCGTCATAGCATTCGTGGTTACAGCCAAACAGCAGTTTATTCCATGTATCCTTGCATTCTGCAGGTTCTGCGTTTTCAGGAATAGTACAGACAAAGTACGGACATGCATCCTTGATCCCCGAAGCATCGATTAACTCGCCCCACGTATCGGGGCATTTGATTTTGCAGCTCATACAAGCACCTCCAAAAACAAAAAGAGCAGACCCCATGTTTCCATAGAGTCTGCTGTTCAGAACTTAGTCGCGGTCATCCCAGTAAATGATGTCGGGATTGCGATCTTTCACCATCAGTTTGAAGTCCGGATCGTCATTACGCACGTAGCCGCTAATGTAGAGCGTGGTATCATTCGGATCCCCTACCGGAATACCGATTGGCGTCATATCATCGAGTTCCGTAAAGCTGCTGACCTTTTCATTGCAGCCCGTCTGGATACCGACTTTATAGCACAGACAACCGATTCCGATGTGGGTTCCGATAATGAGACCGCAGCGTACAACGTTGCAGAGCGTCTTGTGTTCTCCCATGAACTTCTTCGTCTTGGTGATAGCTTCCTTAAACATACCTAAAACCTCCTTAATAGTTCTTCACTATAGGATGTGTTTTTCGTGCTCAGTAATTGTCGCGGTAGGTGAAGGTGCGCTGCTGTACTACAAGGCAGGGTCGTCCGTCGTCCGCTACGATACTCGCAAACATGAATTCCGGCATGTGATCCACGTCCCAGCCGATCTTGTCTCCAAGAGGAATATACGGAAGTCCGATCTCGCTGTAGAAATCGTTCATGCTGGCCCACATTTCGTTCAGAACCATGCGGCCGAGACGATTCTCAATGCGGTGCAGCTCGTCGTAATCCCCCAAGAAATATCTTCCCGACATTTCGTCGTAGCAGAGGCTTTTGCCCTTGCCGGTCATGATCACCTCGGAATTGTAGACCGGATTGGCCTTGATATGATCCGCCGCAATTTCATCGTGGATTTCCTTTTCCTTAACCTCACCGAGCTTCTCGACCACCTTGCGCTGATATTCGTTGAGCGCCACGTTCGAGGTGGAATACAGCGTAGCCAGAACGGCGTTCTCCTTTGCCGAAAGATGACGGGAACCGGCAATGCAGCCGATCGTCAGCCCGGCAGAAATAAACGTCGGAGCATAGTACGGGAGTGCGGCCTTGATCAGCTCCTTGGACGGAGCGGGCTCATCTCCATACGAATCCCGAACCTTCTGCATGGCCTCCTGCGCGTGCGGGGTGGCCTTTACGGCGAGAACCGTAGTGCCTACCACGCCTACAGAAGCGGATACGGCAAGGATCGTCGGGGCATTCTTAACGAGGGAGCGGGAAATTCTCTTGAAAACGGTTGCGAAATTCATGGTTATATCCTCCTTCTAAATAAAAAGAGCAGACCCCATGTTTCCATAGAGTCTGCTGTAGTGAACCGATTAGTAATTGACTTCCTGAATCCAATTCCGTACTTCGTCTTTGCTGACGCCGTTCATTTTGCACCACCATCCAAGTACCAACCACCGGTAGTTGAGATAAGCATTGCGAAACTTCATATCATCATAATGAAGTACGTACTTACTTCCCAAAACAAATACCAAAGTGATCGGTTCCAGAATGATGGATTCAATCACGCCAAGTGCATATGCGAGTGCTCCAAGAATCTTCTTCATACCAAAAACCTCCTAATATAGTTCTTCACTATAAGGCGTGTTTTTAGTGCAGATCCTCGTGCAGTTTGGAGCCGGTGGCCTCGATTTGTCCATTGTATTTACCCGAATAGGGCTTGCTGACCAGCATGGTTTCAAGGAATATCACCTGACCGATCGGATACCCCTTCGGAAGACAGATCGGAATATCGGAATCGTTCTTCAGCTCAAGTGTGATCGTTCCATTGAAGCCCGGATCGATGAATCCGGCGTTCTGAACCGACAAGCCGATTCGTCCGATCGAAGACCGGCCTTTGACAATCCCGGAAATATCATTCGGGAAGGCAAAGTGTTCCATCGTGGCGGCGAGCAGGAATTCGCCGGGACGGATGATCATGTTGTCGTCCGTAAAAGTCTCATAATCAGGCTTTTCTCCAAGCGTGTAACAAACCGGCTCTACCAAGATCGGGTACTTATAAACGTAGGTGGGCTCGATACGAGAATACGACCCGGACAAACGAATATTCAGCGATGCCGGGTTGACGTACTGCTCCTCGGTGTTCGTGATGAAACCATTCCGGATCATCTCAAGAATGGAAATATCATTCAGAATCATGGTTAGTTCATCCTTCCGTTCTTAAGATTCGCGGGTATACATTTATAGATTCGCTGATTATATGATTCATTAATTTACGTCCTTCATCGGTCATCTGTCTATTGCAGACAATATTATCGATTCGACGGTTGACGAATTCAATGCTATTAATTAGCTTCTGAATGCGGACGAAGGCAAATATGATCGCTCCGAGCATAATGACTACGAGGATAATTAAACTGACAAGCAATACAGCATTCATGGTCTCGATAGCCTCCTTTACTTTTTACTCATGGTAATCAGGCTGGAATAGGGAAGTGCCGCCAGAACGTCGCAGTAGGTGTGCCACTCGTCGAGTTTATGCCCTTTGCGGGCATGGTACTGATTGCGAGCAACAGCATAGTTCAGCATAACCGTCCGTCTCTGGTTGTAGGAAGAGGGAAGAAGCTGAATCATCTGCCACCAGTAGTTCTTTGTGTTTTGCGCTCGTTTTCCAATTTCTTTCATAGGCTTGATCTTGGCGGTAAGGTATTTCTGACGATAGTGATTCAATACACCAATCGTTAGCTGCATAAAATCGATAGGAGTGCATCCCGCTTCAAACCCGTCCGATTTTACCAAATCAAACATGTCATCCTCGTCGCAATCGGCTCCAAAGAGATGCTCGCAGCTGAAATCCTCCAGCGTAAATTCCTTGTCGGCAATCTTGTGCATGGTCGAACACGAATTGGCGACCGTACCCACCTTGTACGTGTCGAACTCCTTCCACCAGTACAGCGGAGCGGTAATATCCATGCTGATGCCGATCATGCGCATGAATTTGGAATGGTCGGTGCCGGAGCTTACAAGAATACGGGCCAGATCGAAATCATTGGGCCCCAAATTGTGTCCAATGGAATCGCTCTTGTCCCACGAATTCTTCGGATTTCTCATGCCACGAATGGCTGCCTCCCAGCCGTAGGTTTCGATGTTTTCAATCTTAATCATTGCTCGTCCCTCCATCAGGCTTCGTTTTGTTCTTCATCTTTTTGTACTCGTCCATAACCGCGCCAACGAATTTGCACACGGTCTTCAAGCGGTAGTCGATGATCCTGCATACCGTGTAATAGACGATGGGGGCAACGACCATCGCTACCCCCAGAACCGTCAGTACCAGCGCCAGAACATTGTTCATCGCTTATCGCCTCTCTTTCTGTCGCCGAGGATGCTCTCGTGCGGATTTTTTTGCGCCGGCGAGAGGTGCTTCGTCTTCCGGTCCACCTCTCTCTTGAACGCGGAATTGCTGCCGAACAGCTTCTTGCCAATGGCATAGGAAACCCCGGCGTAAATATCATACTTGCCGCCGTCCATATCTGCATCGCTGATCTTCACCACAGTCTTCGTGCCATCTTCCCAGAATACGATGGTGGCAGGGCCGTTAACGATGATACGGTTAATCTGAAGCTCAGACTTATCCCACGGGAGTCTCAATTCCTGATGGCAAATGCCAAGATCAATCTCAAACTGCTTCAAACTCTGCCTCTTCGGAGTAATGTTGCAAAATTTCATGATTTTTCCTCCTTAATTAATAGTGCGATGGCGATCATTCAATCCCACAATCTTTTCTCGTTCGTACCGCTCTTTTTATCAATGATCTTATGAAACTTCGATGTGGACCCGAATATCTTCTTGGCGAGAGCATTGGCCACCGCGTCGTATAGATCGTCCTCGTCGTAATTATCGCGCTTGACAATTGTTTTCGTTCCGTCATTCCAGAATACAATTGTGACCGGACCGTTTGAGATAATCTTTTTCACCGCAAGTTCCGATATCGCGCGGAGATTTCGGGTCCCTTTATCGACCGTGCCGATGTTATATTCGTTATAACAAACCATAGGACGACATGCTATGGCGGTGGTACATAGACAGTTTATGTGCTTCATAGACTCGTGCTCGCGAGTAAGCTTTTCCATTTCGACGGCGTTGGCCATATCGTAGAATTTAATCGTTCCCATAAGAGTGCGATCTTCTGAATTTATCGCTTTCAGGTAGAAGCTGCCATGCGTTACGAGCCTCATATCCTCAGCAAACGAGATGTCAACGTTGTTCCATCTGCCGACCAAAAAAGCAGTTATCCAAACAGACTGAATCTCGTCTGAATCGTATTGGCCCACGCACACGAACGTGTCCGGACTAACTCGGTCATCGACGCTATCGAAGGCAAGCGGAACGGGTTTCATATGCTTAAATTCGGATGGAATGATGGGATGCGGCTTGATGTAAACGATCATACTTCTTCCTCCTTATAATTCCAGTATGGGCAGGAGTCGTGCTTCGGGGTTTTTTCTGCGGGAGCGATTACGTCCAGATCCTTTCGAAGCGGACATCCGGCCATTTCGATCGTGGTCTTCAGACAATATCGGCATTCGTGATCGCACGCCTTTGCGATGATGCGATTGAGAATATCCACCGGTACGACGTCGCACTCTGCCGGTCGAGAAGCCTGTTTCAGATCGATGTAAATATGCCCTCTCGTGGAAAAGTCGAGAAGCTGCGACAGGTTCTCGACCGTCATGGTGTCGTAGATCCCTTCGAGCGCCTTTCCGAGAGCAACTTTCGCGATTCGGAACTGCCGCCATGCGTCTGTAGCCGATCTCAGCCTGCTTTCCAGAACGCCCTGTGCCTTATTCAGTTCCATATCGAGTAGAGCGATATATTCAACGCAGGTCTTCTCGGCTCGGTTCAGGTTTGTCCGCGCTGGCATTTTTAGTCATCTCCTCCTTATGATTTCCGATGGTCATAACCGAATTTCCGTCTTTGTCGTAGAATATGCCGGCTTTGGTTTCCAGCCGGATTTTGTCGCCCATTAACGCGTTGGCGGGAGTCGGGAAACGCAGTATGAAATCAACATCCACGGTTATTCCTCCTTTCCGCACCGATCCCGGCGAGCAGCTGATCAATTTGCTTCTCGTCCGTAACCTCCGTGAGATCGGTAGTCGCGTTCCACTGACGGCAGTCCGGGCACTGAGATTCGTAAGCGGTGGGCCTGTCTTCACCACCGATATATACCGTGGAATAGAAACGGGCTTTGCACTTCGTGCATTGGAAATTGGCAACGTAAACCTTCACGTTTTTTCGCCTCCCCTTTTCTTCGTTCGAATAAATACCATCGTATACCAAGTGACGGCAGCGAGGACATTCTGCGCGGAGTGAATATCCGATCGTCTTTCTTTCAACCTTAATCGGACCGGTTATTTTGTATTCTTCCTCGTCGGCTTCAAAAACGGTGTCGCAGTTGGTGCAATGAAACTCGTATGATTGCCAATTGACGCCGTATTTAATCATGTACATTCCTGTCCTCCTTCAATTAAAATATAGAGTTGGTGTTGGTGTTCGACCATCCACAGCAGGGGCAATTACACGTGTATGTGCGGTTGACTATTTTATTGCCGATTAGCATAATGTTCGACAGTTCATAGTCTTTGCTGTCTGCCTCGTACTCGCATCCGCAGACTGAACAGGTGAAAGTTATCGAATCTGGCAGCTTTCCCGCTTTAAGAATATTCATGGCTGTTCCTCCTTAACGATTTTCCTTGTGCCTTCTATCTTTTGGATACGACGTTTCCTCATGAATCCAGACTCCCTTCCCGATTTTCAGAACTTCGAGCCGTTTTTTGTAGATAAATTGGCGAACTACATAAACGGTCGTGTACTGTTTTGCTGCGTACTCTTCCACGGTCAAATATCCAACGGGCCGACCATCGATAATCTCAACGATCATAAATTAAATGTTCCTCCTTTAAAACGTCTCCATTCCACTCATCCAGATGGAAAGCGGATGCAAGTATCCGATGACACGGTTGGCATTCCACTTTGAATTTGATATAGACCTTTCCGTCGGGCCCGTCGTAACGACCGTCTACGTCAGCCCGATACGGATGTAAAACCTTTCGCCGATGACATATTGGGCACTCAAGAACAACTCTGTCCGGAGCGTATTCCTCTACGATTTCGTCGTGAAGACGATCGTATTTGGCAGAACGAAGGAATCCGAGACGTGCCTCGATATATTTATCCATGTCAAATGCTTCATCCATCTTTCATTCCTCCTCATCGTCATCTTGCATAGAGACGGTCGTAGACATTGGTATATGGCATTTTGGGCAAATGCGCTTGAAATGGTACACGACTCTTCCGTTTTCGTGCTTCACCGCCTTGAACAGTTCACATTTGCGTCTGGGAATCCAATAGACTTCGAAGCACGTGCCGCAAAAGAACACCAAGTCGCAGTCATCGTCGATCGGGCAATTCAGTTCACGTTCCTGATTGTTTTTCATGATTCGTTCCTCCTTATTCTGCAGCATGAAAAAGAACAGACCCCATGTTTCCATAGAGTCTGTTGTGGCGAACCGATTAGAGTATTAGTACCCGGTGTTCTTCTTGATCTGTTCTGTGTCGCGCTTGATACTGTTCAGAGTTGCAATCAAACCGCCAGCTAGAATGGAACCTAGTATCACGGATGAATTATCGCCGATGAACGTCATAGTCTTGTCGAGAATTTCACCAATCTTCATACCAAAAACCTCCTTAATAGTTCTTCACTATAGGACGTGTTTTTCGTGCAAAAAAAAAAAAAACAATGACCGCATGTTTCCATACGGCCTTGCCTCAACGCCTAAATATACGGTTACTTGAGCAATCCCTCTTCAAGATCCATCTGCTTACAAATGCTGCGAATCATTTCCGTGCCGGCGATATAACCTACTTCTTCGATTCCTCGAATATGTGCGGCTCTACCGATGGCAAGGCAAACGTTCATAACCTTCGCGCAGTAATTCTCCATCAAACGGTAATACGTCTTCATAGTAAATCCCTCCATTATAGTTCTTCACTATAGGACGTGTTTTTGGTGTGAAAAAAAAAAAGAACAGACCCCGTGTTTCCATAGAGTCTGTTGTCGTCACTATTAATCTTCGATTTCGAAGTTGATGTTCGGATTCTCGAGGATTCGATCCAGTTCGCCACGAGTCACATAAGCGACCACGCTAGCAGTTTTATCATCAACGGCGACCGAAATGCGAACCGGAAATAGCTCCCGATGATCTTCTTTCTTCTTCGTCTGGGAAGTATATCCAAAGTATCTAAGCGCCGTATTCTGTCCAGCTTCAATACCTGCTCCAATGGCAATCTCGTCCTTGTGATTCTTAGCGAACTGCTTCATCCTAGAGATAGCATCCTTAAACATACCAAAAACCTCCTGATATAGTTCTTCACTATAAAACGTGTTTTTCGTGAAAAAAAAATAAAAAGTAAATCTTTGCTGGCTTCCAACCAGCGCCTCTCAACAAATGAGTGTACTCCGATTATACGATTGAGCCGGGTAACCGCCCATACGAGCTAGCTCCCAGCGGGTTTATACTCCCAAGATCCCTCTTCACTATAGGACGTGTTTTTCGTGCGCCTACAGGAAAGCGCGCTTATCAAAGATATACAATTCGAGGGCGTTTCCCTGTTTTGCGGTGACCAACAGGCTGGATTCTGCCGCCAAAGCGTTCGCAATGCGCGTTCTTTCTGCCATTATGGGCTTCAATTCGTCCGTACCCAGCTGCATCTCGTAGGTTTTCGTTCTGAAATTGCCGAAAGATCCTTCATTAACTTCATTAGCTTTGCTAGGGTCATTAACCCGCTTAATCGCATTAATGCCCAATTGGCGAAAAATATAAAGGGTTGTTTTTAGAGCGTCCGCTCCAACCACAGTAAATCGGAGAATGCCGGTATCGATGTTGTCGCTCATGATAGCCCTCCTGCGAAAAAAATGAAGCCCGTGTTTTTGTACACAGGCCCATTTTACACCTAATCATTATTCTTGTCAAACTTCTTCTCGATGTTGTCGAACAGTGAGTCGATCGATACCTTTGCCAACCGAATCGATCTCTTCGTGATTTTGAGAACGATGGGCATGAGCAATATAGTCACGATGAACGCTACCATAATGAAACCTCCTCGAATATAGTTCTTCATTATAGGGCGTGTTTTTGGTGTGAGGGCAAAAAAGAAAGGGCAAGTTTTTCACTCGCCCAGTCTCTGTACTGCAGAGTACAAGTTCAAATACGTAAGCTGGATCTGTTTCGTCAACTGATACAAATCGCTGAGCTGACTACACAATGCATCCATCTGCTGGTTCAGTTCCTCGAGATCGAGAGACGGCTGCTCTGGAATCACCTCTTTGATGACAGTTTGCCGGACTACGCGACGGAATCTTTTCTCACCGTTGTCAATTCGATCCTTGATCTCCTTGATTTCATCTCTGGAGATGTAGAATGCGGGATGACGGGTGAACGTCGAATCCGTAACTACATTGGCAAACCGCCCTTTGGCGATCCAGTTCAGAATGGTCTGATACGATCTTCCCAGTTCCTTCGCTGCTTCCTTGCAGGTCATGTAATTGCTCAGAGTTCTATCCATAGTAAAACCTCCCATACATAGTAGAACATTTGTTCTCTATAATAGGGCGTGTTTTTGGTGTGAAGAGCAAAAAATCCTTAGACCCAGTTCTTTATATATTCTCTGGCTTTCTTCGTGTCCTCATAACCGAGTTTTCTTAAAACGAAACCGCTTTGCTCTTCTATAAAGCTGTTTACGGCTTTATTTATAGCGGCGTTTCTTTTTCGATCTTTTTCTGTAGTCGCAAGAAAATCTATCGCATTTAATATTTCGTTTTTACCCGTACGCTTACGGATATCGTCGACAATGTTTAACTCGATCAGAGCTTTTGCTTTGGAAATTCCCTTTGCGTTTTTGTATTGCTCTAATTTTGCACGGTAGTTTTCTCTGGCTTGTTTAGCCTTCCATCCTTTTTTGGTGTAATAAGATGGATCGTTCTCAATTTTTGAAACAGCATCACTGATTTTCTGATTTAATTCTTTATAGCGTTTATTGGCTCCGCTCAACATTCTACTCGTCGATCTTACCGTGGTGTACATATCGTCTGCGTCGAAACGAGAAGCCTTTTCGTATTTATCTACGAAATCCCCATTCGTCACTTGATACCGCTTCTTTCCAGCGGCAGTATACGATCCGTCCTTATTCTGAAATCTTCTGACACCCCAACGCTGACCTTTGATGCCATGGTGATACAGTTCTGTCATCGAATCCCTCCTTGTAAAAAATTAAGGCCCGCGTTTTTGCGAGCCTTTTGAGTACTGTGTTCATTCCTACATCCGCTTCGGCGGGAACAGCTTACCCACGATACCGAGCGTTGATTTGTTGCGAACAATCTCGTCGGAGCTATCCACTCGATAGGCGAGCGACAAGCCGATTGCAGAAACCGTAATCGCGCCCACGGCATAACCCGCTTTCGTCAATACGTCCCAGACTGACATTTTGTCTTTAGCACGACGTGCCATCGACTCCAAGTAGTCGTTACGATTCTTAAGCTGGGCTGCCAGAGCTTCCGAATACGCTTTGTATTCATCGTCCGTCGGGTCCATCGACTGGAGATCCAACTGAAGTTCCAAAATCTTCGCATCAATGTTCGCGAGCTGCTGATCTTCAACCTTAACTTTCTTAGGCATTATAAACACCTTCCTTTCATTATGAAGTGTGTTTTTCGTGCACTAATTCTGCTGCAGGAAGTCGTTATTTATAAGATGCTGTTGGTATTTGTTTTTCAAATAAACGGAGCATTGGCGCATTACGCCATTTTGAATATTGTGCTTTGCGCAGTAATCCTCATACCATTCGAGATCACTCAAACAGTGATCCCATTCTTCCTTTGTATGGAGGATTCCTCGAATGCATGAATTTGAAAAATTAAGGACCTGCCAGCGTCGAGAGGATACTCGTTCATCCAGCATGTCCTTTTTGAGCGTCTGTACATCGGCTTGGATCTTTTCGAGCGAGTCGCCGATGATTACCTTTCGGATCACCTTACCAAACCATGTCCACGGGTTTATCTTAATTGGCGCGATCTGAATGATCGTGAACGAACCAAGCAGAAGCACGACCGGATTTCCAATGAAGTCCTTCAGCCATTCCAATAGCATTGCCACCATCCTTTCCTAAGTATCGAGAGAAATCGGCCGTTCAGCCGTAGCCAGATTCATAAGAGATATCGTCAAATGCCATAGTTCCTCCGTAAAATAAAAGGATATTCACCGATATCGGGATTGCACCGATTCTTAACCACTCGCTGGATCGATGTTGCAAAATAGGCTCGATATTCCAAAACGACCACTATATCTTGTATCTCCACTCGTCAAGTAATACAATTTGTTGTGTTTCAAAGGTCTCCAAAACCTTTGTTGTGAGTTCGAATCTTACTGCCCCTGCCAAAAATTAGAGCATTTCGTGCAAAACGAAGTGCTTTATTTTGTGCAGATCACTCAATAACCTTTCGCATTTCTTCAAGAGCGTCTCCGTAGAGATGGATGTAGATATTGTACGTTATTCCCACATCGGCGTGTCCGAGCAGTTTTGACAAAATCTTAACATCGCAGCCCCGGTTGTAGCAGTTCGTCGCGAACGTGTGCCTCAGGGCATGAACGCTCCGATAGCGGACGTTCGCCTCTCTGCAAGCCTGCTGCATCGCCCATCGAACCGAAAAATACGAGACCGGCATGTCCGGATCGTCCAAACTCGGGAAGACATACGGACTGCTCGATTGTTTATTCCGCCGGATGCGCTCCAAAATATCCATCGCGGCAGCCGTGAGCGGGACAGTTCGATTGCTGGTTCGGCTTTTCGCGGAATCCTGAACGAAGGATACGCCCTTCTCGGACGACAGGCGCACGAAGGTTCTGTGGATTCTCATCGCTCTCTTTCCCCATAAAATATCCTCCCATTTGAGGCTCTGCGCTTCCCCGCTTCTCAAGCCGAGCTCCAGCATGAGGAATATCGCCCCGTAGGGTCGGCGTTCGAGCGTCGTCAGTACCCGCTTTAAGGCCGTTTGCTCGCAGGAAGTAAATATTTCCGATTCCATGCCGCTTCCATTTTGAACGCCGCCCCTCTCGGGAAGCTTCACGCCGATGTAGACCGGAAGTTGAATGCGCCCGCGAGCGTACTCGTACTTCAGATACGCCGTGATCAGCGTGTATTGCTTCTTGATCGTCGTAATCGCGTATCCTCTGTCAGCGAGTTCGTTCATGTAGTGCTGTATGTCCTCCGTGGAAATATCCCGAATTGATACGGCGCTTATTTCGTTCCGACACAGCATGCTGAACGACACGCGAAGCCGGTCATACGTAGCCGCTTTTACGGAGCGCTGCTTATACACCCTGAGCCATTCGTCCATACCGCTATCCAGTCGACTGTTTTCCAAAACAACCTCCTTCCTGTTCCGAATATCGAGCCTGCCTCAAGTATAGCACAAAGACTCGGTAAAGGTCCAGGACCTGTTTATTTATTTTTCATTTCGGTTTCAAATATCAATCGTCCGTACCAGGCGATAAAATTGCATAACCACTCTTCCGCCTCCAGCCAGTAGTCCTCTTTCACGACCTTGTGGATGTCGTATTGCAGGTTGAAGCTGAATATCACACAATGCCCTAGCTCATGGATCAATACTCGGGATTTCATTTCTCCGGTCAATTGATCAGACAAAAATATTGTCTTCAATTCTGGATCCGTCGTTCCGAGACGTTCGTTCCCGGTTCGATCCACGAGCATCGGGCTATTGCGTGGAACAACTTCTACATGCCAGAGAACTCCGTTCATGTAAAAGCTGTCCATCGGTGATTATACGGTCATTTCATTGACCAGCGTCGTGAAATCGGCCTTAATTCGCTTCTTCATTTCAGGATCGGCGGTCTTCCAGATTTCACGAATCGTCGCGAGAGTGTCGCCTACGTGTTCGGCCGCGTGAGCATCCATCTCCTGACGGTAGGTCGGAGAATTCGTCTCGGTGTAATATCTCCGAGATTCCTTATACTCGTTATAGGCGCGTCCGTACCTTGGATCAGACCGATCATGCAGATATTCGTCCACATAAGGCATCTGATCCACGTAGGGCCTGTTCCAAGGTCTCTTCGGAATGTAACCGGCTCGAGTGTTTCCACCCATCGCTTCAACCACACTCCGATAATACTCGGCCTCCCAGCAATATTTCTCGCACTGAGCGATGTCCTTGATCATGTCAACGACTTCGCCAGCTTCTTTCGTATCTACATTTTCAATTCCCTTGGCCATTTCTGCTTTCAGGCAGGACATGAGCTGCTCTTTAATTTCGTGCATACGTCAGTTCCTCCTTTAAGATACGCGCCGGACGAAGAGCATAGCTCCGGTACCGACGTTTACAGTCGACGTTCCCGTGTTGACTACCGTGATCCGATCGTAGTCGCAGCAGCAGTTCCGAATCGGAATCGTCGTTGCGACATTGTTCAGATCACCGGCGGCAGCCGTCGTGGAAATCATCGTGGACTCGGGAATCGTAACTCCGCCGAGCTGGATGGAGAGTTGAGCAGCCGTGGTAGCGGCGGTAGCTCCAATGTTGGCGCTGAAGCTTACAACATACACACCATTCGCACGAAGCTTTACCGATCCGGTTCCCGTTCGGGTGCATTCAGCGCATCCGGTTTTGAGCGGAATCGAGCTGAAGGTAATGGCCTGCCCGGGGCTCAGTTCAAGGGCAGTCGTAGTCGAAAGTTCGATCATCGTAATACCTCCATTTTGAAGTTTTTGTTTGGAGCACAATCGATTAGTTAATGGACCCGCAGCAGCCCGTCTTAACGAGCTGTTTCATCTGTTCAACAAGATATGCATTCTGGTTGCTCTGAGAAGCAGACAGATTCAATGCGTTAATCAGGCTGGCCTGTTCCGCAATCTTCTCGTCCTTCGCGGCCATCTGGATCGAAACGATCTCGTCGTGAAGCGCGCGATAGTTCGCGTTGCAGTTCTGCATGATGTTCTGACTTGCCTGATTAATTGCCGTAGTGATCGCACAGGTATCGGTCGCCATGTCATAGCGTACCTGAGCAATCGCTTCCCTGTTCTCGCAGCAGCAATTCGCGAGCTGAGTGGCGATGGCGTTCGTATTCTGCATGTTGGCCACGGTGTTCTGCTGAATAGCATTCTGCAGACCGAAGTTACCCTGCTGAATCGAATTCTGAAGGGTGTTGAAACCGGTGAGCATGCTGGAGTTCATGGCGTAGAAGCCGTCGCAAAGACCGTTCGAAATGCCGTCCAGCTTCGAAACCACCGTCTGGGTATCGAATCCGCGCTGAACGTCGCCCTGCGTGGCGGGTCTTGCGTCACCAGCATTGTTGTTCCAACCGCCGTTACCCCATCCGCCAAAAATAGCGAAAAGGATAATCAGAATCCACCATCCGTTGCCGTCTCCGAAGCTGTCGTTGTTACGATTTCCGGTCACCGCTGCAATGTCAGAAAGGCTGGGCATGTTAGAGTTGAACATAATGAGGTCCTCCTAAAATAATATTTATTACACACGCAAAAAGCCCGCTCCACGATGCGCGCATTTCGTGAAAACGGGTTCTTACGAGGTAACCGAAATATCAATTTAGGCTTTGGGTTTTTCAGATGCCGAAGAATTTCTTGGCATCTGCCAGAGCTTGCTCTTTTGTAACTCCATAACTCTTGCAGAGGTTTTCTGCAATCGTTTCACCCTGTTGTTCGCTTCCATTTTGAATTACCCCGATCAGCTCTTGAGCCATCGGGTTATTCGCAACCTGAGGATTTCGGTTAATGAGATTCATAGCGAATTGAATCATGTTGTTCTGAGCCATACGAAAACCTCCTTGTTCAGGGTCGAAAATTAGTCAGTCTGCTTGTTGTAATTCGCAGAACTGATGCCAAGTAGTACGCCGAGGAAGGTGTCGATCGCCGTAATGGTGCCGACAACCTCTTCGCCGTAGGGGAAATTCCAAATGCCCGCAAGGGCAAAATAGAGAGTACCCAGCGCCGGAAGCAGATACAGTGCGATCCACTTCAGTACGTCGTAAACCTTGTCGTTAAGAACCATACTTATCCCTCCTTATTGTTCGCCGCCTTTTTGGGCGTTACGAGCTTCTCGATCCGCTCGAGACGGTCCAGAATATCCTGCTGCGGATTGGGCCGGGCAGGTTCCGGAGTATCGTCTCGAACGTATTTCGCGGTAATGATTTCGCCGTTCGAATTCCAGCACTTCGCGTAAATGTACTTTCCGTCGTTCGTCGGGAAGAAACTTGCGCTGCCGTCCATAGGAACCTCGTTCGGACGAATCTCCGCAGGGTTGTCCACGGGTCTGCCGGGAATCACCGGCGTAGATGGCTTTTGTTGAGGAATTTCAGGTCGTTGAAATCGCATGTCGGGCTGCATGTTCTGAACAACGCCGCCATACGGGTTCATGGGAGAATATCCCGTTCCAAACATGTTCACGCTGATTCCTCCTTATTGTTGATTAAACCTTGGCCGAAAGGTATTTCCGATTCACCCACATGATCTGCCCGCCCACGTTAATCGCGATATAGCTGTCGTCGATAACCGGGAACGTATCTCCCTTGTGAACGGTCTTCGTCTTGGTGCCGCCCATGCTCGGCGGGGCAGTCCACAGCCATACCGAGCCTCCGGTAATCTCAGCATTGCCGAGAACTCCAGTCGTGTCGTCGTCCTTGCTCGGTTCGCTGTCCAGCAGCTTCAGGAGCTTGTCCACCATCTCGGCGGTCTTCGGGCCATAAATGCCATCCGATTCCAGGCGGTTGTTCTCCTGCAGGTGCTCCACCGCTGCCTCCGTTGCCGAACCGAAATCGCCGTCTGCACCATATTTTCCGCATGAATAACCGAGTCGGATCAGCTTTTCCTGCATGGCCTTCACGTCGTCGCCCTTCATGCCGCGCTTGAGGACCGTGCGTTCCACAACTCCGGCACCGGTGTAATCGAAATACTTCGTCATCCATCCCCAGAAATTCGGCTTGCGTTCGTAGAGCTTCGTCTTTACCACGCCGTACATCACGCCTCGAGCTTCGACAATATACCAGTCGCCCTCGGGCTTGTCCGCGTCAACGGGTTCTACCAGATAAGCCACATGGTGAATATCGCTCGCGCGATTGCCCCAGAATACGGCCGCACCCGGAACTCTGCGTTCAGCGGGGATCATGCCCGTGCCCTTGGGATCGCACCAGCCGGAATAGTTGTTGCGTGCGTACACATTGACCTTACCGAACAGACCGGAATCGGTCACGTAGCCATCCGCGAGACCCTGACAGTCCCACACGCGCTCGGCGTGCTCGCGCCAGTAGAGGGCTTTGTCCTCGTTGGCCTGCGTGTACTTTTTGCGATCCTTGTATTGGGTGAATCGCCAGTGCGTTTTCTTCCACGAACGCGGATTCTCCCCGATCGCGCCCATGATGTAGCCGTCCTTCGCCCGGCAGCGCTCCACAAGAAACGCCGCAAACGCCGTTGTGCTCAGTTTACTCATGAGTTTGTCTCCTTTCATTTTGAAGATTACGTCGTGACCTCCGTCGCAGAGATCGCGCCGGTATCGTCGACGGTGATCTTGAACTTCTTGGTGCTACCGGAGGTGGAAGAGTTGAGAATCATGCCTTCTTCCGCCTCCCACGCGCCGGTGGAGGACACGCGGAGGAATTTGCCGCTGTCGGAGGCCGTGACGGTGGGGAGAACTGCCTCGTCAGGGAGAAGAATCGGATCAAGCTTTTTGATGGCGTCGGTTACTTCGTAAATGTAATCTCTGTACTTACAGCTTTTTGTTTTCGCAAACATCGATGCCATAGGGCTAGTACTTCGATTGACATATGCCCAGTCTTCGCCGGTGTCGGGAACAGGCTCGGTGATACCAAGATAGCTTGCAACCAATGAAGCGTTACCGATTATGTTGGGATAGTTATTCGCGCCAGCAAAATACCGTTCGCACGTGTATATTTTCTCGTCTGTGCCCACTCTATATTTCTTACCCGATGTGATAGTCGGCCCGTTTACATAGCTCCCATACCAATATAATTGAAATTCTTCGATCAACGTCGTGGCTTCTTGAATGTAACTATATGATCTAGTTTCTGTCTTCGCGTAATAGCATGGCCTATTTGCAATGTACTTCGGGCTGGTTTCGTCCATCTCATTGTTATCTGGTTTGATGTTGTTCGCTGCAGTCTTGGCTGCGTTGGCCGTGGTCTGAGCCGTTTCCGCTGCAGTCTTGGCACTATTCGCGGTTGACTGAGCCGTTTCCGCTGTGGTCTTGGCACTATTCGCGGTTGACTGAGCCGTTTCCGCTGCAGTCTTGGCCTCGTTGGCCGTTGATTGAGCTGCTTCCACATCCGCGGCTACGTCTTCCAGACCCTCGACGTATTCCTGCGGAATCTGGACGATATCGGCGGGAGTGTAGCGGTAGAGGTGGAGTTCGTAGTCGGTGGTGGGGGCGGATTCGGATTCCATACCAATCTGCGCTTGGCCGTCAGTGATATCTATGATGCAAATACGCTGGCCGCCCGCGCTGTCATACGTCGAAACGTCGAGAGCACCTTCGCGGAGGATGACACCGCCTCCATCCCATTCTCCGCTAACCTCCACGCCGTTGACCGTGCCGCCGATGAGATCGCCGTCGTCGGGCGTGAATCCCAGCGTGATCGGAGCTGTATAATTATTATTTTTACCCATTGCTTATTTCCCTTCCGTATAGAGTTCAAAGCTGCCTGCCGGAACGACCGCATCGACCAGCGGTTCCTTCCTCTCCGCTCGGACATACCCGCCGACGATGTTCGTCAGCTCGCCCGGGATGGGGACGACGGTTGTCTTCGCGGGGATGGCGAGGGAAGAACTATACGTATCGGCTGACCAGTAGGCGAAATATACGCCTGCTTCCGGGAAAGTAAAACCTTGTAAACTGGCCTCCGGTTCTTTAATTATGACCGCCACATCCGCGGCTATAAAATCTGAAGTCTCGGTTAACGAATCTGCAGTCAGCGTACCCGACTTAACTTCGCCATCAAGCTTGGCTCTTACCGTTCCACCCACCAACTGTTCGGCCTTTGGGATCTCGTCGCTAACCTTGACAAACTTAATCTCACCGCCATCCACAACCACTCTGTCCCCGATCACGCCGTCCCATTCGATGTTGAGCGCGGGATAGTCCACCGTGTACCCGCCGGGTCGATTTTTGATATAATCGCTCGCGGTTTCGTCGTTCTGCAGGTAGTCCGGGGTCGTGGTCGCGGGTTCGGGCTGCTGCCATTCCACGCCGGTTTCGGTTTTCACCGGGATGTCGCCCGGGTTGCCGCCCTCCGGCAGCGTGTAGCGGTAGTCCGGGGTGCGCGCGGCGATTTTGCCCCGGATGCCGATCGTGTTCAGATTGTCGCTCATTCTGTTACCTCCACCAATACTGCGAAATTCTTCCGGTTTTCCTTCGGCTTTACGTCGGCCTCCACGTCGATTTCGGGCCAGATCGTGTAGCGGCAAATCCCGTGATTCAGCTGCACGTCCGCCGAATAATAGCCCGCCTCGAGCTGCGTGTCCTCGGTGTGGAGCACGATCTGCGGAACGCCCGGCGCGCTCTTTGCATGGAGCAGAACCGGGCTTTCGCTGTTCGGGAGCTTGCGCACGGTCAGCTCCAGCGTGTCCGTCTCGTCCATCACGTACTCTTCGTCGCCGGATACAAATGTGAAATCCAGCAGCCCGCAATCGCCGCGATGGATCACGATGGCCTCGCGCTTTTTGCCGTTTACCTTGATTGTCTGAATCGCAAGCATGCTTTGCCTCCTTTACTTCGTGTATTCGATCACGACGCGAACTGCTCTTGTGCCTGTCCAGCCGCTGGCGAAGGCGAGACAGATCTTTGCGCCGTCGATGTAGATGTTTGCGGCCTTGTTGATGTCGTACTGCGCCCACGGGAGCGGATACCAGACGCTGCCCGATTTGAAGAACGCGTCGATGTGGACGATATCCGAGGGCGTGACGGGAAGCGTGTAGAACGTGCCGCTGCTGTTCGTCAACGCGGTGTTGCCGTGGATTGTGAAGCGGTAAATCCGCTTGCCGTCGTACCATTTGTTGCCGGTATCGACCTCGGAGGTCTTGTATTGCTTGTAGCCCTCCTTGAAGTTCGCGGCCTGATTGAAATCCGTGACCGCATTGAACTCCGTCCGCTTGTAGAACCGGTAATACGCCGTGTCGCTCGAAAGCGGAGCCGCGCCGCCGAAGCCCATGCACGTGTTCGTCTCGTCCACGTCCCAAAGGATTTCCTTCGTCGGCATCTGCGCGGCGGCGTAGGAGGTCGAGAACCGGTCGTATACGGCCGCGCGGAAATCGTAGCCGGACATGTCGTTGAAGGTGCTGACATACGCGCCGTCCTTCACCAGCAGACCAGTGAACGTGCCAGTCAGGCCCGAGCCGGTCACCTCATCGCAGTCCGTCCACGCCGATTCGCCGACCTTCTGATACTGGATTTTGAACTTCAGGCTGTTCTGTTCGGTTCCATCAATCTCAACGCTGCTGACGCTCGCCTGAACGGTGGCTCTCGCGTAGGTACCATCGATCGCCAGCACGTTTTCGCTCGTCGCGCGATCGACCGTAAACGCCTGAATCTGCGGCGGCGAATAGGGAAGAACGGGAACGCTGTTCGTATACGTTGTCGATCGTCCTCTGGAATCCGTAGCCACGGCCGTGTAGGAGACGTTCCCCGAAGTCGTGAAATAATGAATGAAATCCAAATATCCCTGTGGACGTGCAGGAACGGTCGTGTAGGTCTTTCCTTCAATCGTGACCTGCAGCTTGGCAATCGTCGCACCGTATAAGGCCGTGCACATTCCGCCGAATTGAATTCCTGTTTTCCATTGCAAATACTCGGCGATCTGCGCGTCCTCCGGAACATCGCTCGTCCATATGCGCTTCGATCCGCGGGGCGGGAATGCCACCGTCGGCTTCGCGCTGTCCGGAACGGATACCGTTACGCTGGTTGAGAGGGTTCCGTAGGTCGTGCCGCTCAATGTCGTTACGGCCTCGATCGCCATTTTGGTACTGATAGAATTCGGGAAATTGCTGCCCAATGACGATGGAAGCGTATAGGCATAGCTCGTCGCCGTTCCGATGTCGGCGGTTTTAACTACCTTGCTTCCGATTTTGAAATTTAGCGTTGTCGAGCTATTCCCGATCACGCGATTGACGTTCACCGTCAGCGTTTCGCCGAGATTGACGCTGGATTTATCCGTGGTCGGGATGTTGCCGAGCAGCTCGTAATCGACGGTCATCGTCCATCGGGAGAGCGTGGTATCCACCGAGATGGACTTGCCGCTGTCCGGCTGAATTACGCCGAAATACAGGGGTTTTCCCTGCTGGAACTGGTCGCGGATGTGGTTGATGAACAGGCCGGAGCCTACGTAAATCCGCTCGATCTGCTGATAGCCGTAGCCGCTGCCGGAATGGCCGTCGATCGCGTCGAACGCCACATCGAGCACCGGCGAGCTGCCGCGCATCGACCATTCGGACACGCCGCTGGACGCGCTGGGCCGGAAGCCGAAGCGCAGTCGTTTCAGCGCCGAGGCCGAATTGCGGACGTAGCCGTGAATGGTCAGCTTGTTGATCTGAACGCCCGCCGCGCCGAGCGCCGCATTCGCCGGATAGGTGAAGATCAGCTGGCGCGGGTAATACGAGCTGTTTGTGGTCAGATAGTTGTAGAGTGTCGTCCAGCCCGCAGCCGATGTGCAGGCGGACGGGGTTAAGGTGACAGTTGGCATTTACGATAACCTCCTAAACGCGTCCGAGACTTTTGAGAAGGAACACGCTGCACAATCTTCGGATGTAGGGCCGCACGCTCTTCTTTTTCGCTTTGCACCAGCAGCCGTCTCCCGCGCTCGGAATGTCCGGCCCGAATTCAGCGAATCTGCAAAAAACACATTTTTTGTGGCGCGTCCGATAGCGATCGACCTTGCGCAAAGCGTTCTGTTCTACCTCGCTCATTTACGATAACCTCCCATATTTCAGCAGCCGCACGTGCCCGTCCTCGCCGGGCTTCCATGCAAGGCCCCCGATGATGAACGCGTCCGAAACCATCACTCGCGGCGCGGTCAGCTTTGTTTCTGCGCACGTGATGATCGGCGCGCCGTCCTCGGAAATCACCCAGCCGTTATTGGTAATCGTGTTGCGGAACGGGCTGTCGGACGTGTAAATCCCGATCTCCGAGCCTGCGATGTGCACGCCGGATTCGATCGTTTCGACGCGGCCCTCCAGCCCCGGAATCGTCTCCGTCCGCACCACCGAAAGCCCCTCCTGCGTGAGCGTCAATTGCGTTTCGAGGATGCTCGCGCGCTCGTTCGCCTGATTCGCCGATTCCTGCGCGCCGTTGGCCGTTTCCTGAGCGCCGTTCGCCGCATCCTGCGCGACCTCGGCGAGGCCCAAAGCCGTTTCGGCGGCGTTCGAAACCGCGTCGATATCGTCCTTCAGGCCGTTGGTGATCTCCCAGGTGCTGTCGCAAACGGGTTCGGTGGTCTCGGTCGAGGGCGGGTTTTTATAGGTAATTTTCGTCCGCGTCCACATGTATTTGCCGGTCGTCCACGTCGGAGGCGTGTCCAGCCATTCGCCGCCGGTCGGCGTTTCCTTGCTGGTGGACAGGTAATATTCGGCGGTGACAGACGCAATTCCCGTGCCGTCCTCGCCCTTTGCGCCGGTCGCGCCCGCAATGCAGGTCGGGTCGGAAACCGTCTTCGTGCCGTCGCGCTTCGTCCACGTTGTGCGCTGCCACATGTATTTGCCGTCCGTCCATTCGGGCGCGGCGGCGCTCCAACCGGTCGTGGGGGCTTCCGTTCGGCTGTCCGAAAGCGCATATTCCACCGTCGCGGTGGCCAGACTGCTGCCGACAGTGAGCCGAATCGACTCGTTTGCCGAAAGGTCGAGCGAATTTCCCAGCGCGGTAATCGCCGTGCTATAAATCAGCGGAGCCGTCATCGACGCGATCAGCGCTTCGTTCGCGGTAATCTTGCCCGCCGTCAGCGATTCCGTAAAGATCGTCCCGATAATCGCCTGAGAGGCTTTGACGGTGGTCGCATTGAGACTGCCGACATTGGCCGTAGTGGCCACAATCTGCCGCCCGTCGCCAGTCTCGCCCGCCGCAATTTCACCCTCCGTGACGGTCACTTCCTCGGTCTGGATCGTCCCATCCGCACCGATAAATACGCGATAATACTTCCCGTCCGAACCCTTCAATACCAGCTTGTCGATGGTAGCATTCAAAAGATTCGCGCTCGTGACAGCCAGATTCGTGATCATCATGCTGTCCGCAATGCCCTCCTGAAGGATCAGGGCATTGGAGAGCAAATTCTTGATCTCGGCCAGCGTGAAATTACTGGTCTGCACCTCGAGATGCACGGCGGAGGCGATTACGGCGGCCAGATTATCAATCTGTGCGGTGCTGATCGTAGCATTCTCAATCTTCGCTACCGCGATCTCGCCTACAGCAGCCGTAAGTTTCGTGATGTTCGCCCAGTCGATGTCCGCATCGTTGATGTGCGCCTTCGAAATATTTGCGATGGCGGCGTTTAGCGTCTCGATATCCGCCCAGCTGATGTTCGCATTTTGAATGTTGGCCGTCGTCAAATTGGCCAGAACGATGTTTGCAATCTTCGCATCCACCGTATCGGCATCCAGCTTGTCGGCCGTAATCGCGTTGGCTGCAATCTTGATCGCCGTAACACAACCCGCCTGAAGAGCGTCTGTGTTGATGCTCTCGGCCTGTACGTGCCGGGCGTTGATGATCCCATCGGAAAGTGCACTGCTGCTGATCGTTCCATTGCCGATCTTACTTCCGCTGAAACCGGTCGGAATCTGCCATGAGGCGACGCCGGTGTTGGCAATCGTCTCGCCAACAGAACCGATTTTCGACGAAATCATTCGATCCAGAAGACAGTCCCAGTTGATCTCCACGATTCGAGCGGTTACGTCGATGTTGAAATCCGGGTGCTGTACGATTACGTAGTCAAATAGGAATGCGTTTTCAAGGTTTTTGTATTGCGCGTATTCCACCGTGTCGCCGAGGTTGACGAATTCAACCTCCATCTCGATCTTCGGCAGATCGCATCCGTTGTCAATCAGGTCCTGCGCTTGCTTGCGCATACGAGCTCTGGCCACTTCGATCGTAACCTTGCCGCCATTCGTATCCTTTTGGCCTACCTTGGCATTTTTGCACTTGTAGTAGCAAACATGCTTGATCGGATACTTGCTGGCGTTCGGCGTGTCGATGTATTGCGTAGCTACAGTATCGCCGATGCCCAGCTCGAGGCCGTTCTCGTATTCGCCGATCGGGACGATTCTGGTGATGACCTCATCGTCGGAAGATTTAAAGGTGATGCCAGTCAGATTCTTGCTGTATTGCAGCCGCACGCCGCGATTGATTCCCGGATCGTGCAGGAAGTACATGTCGTGGTTATCTCGAACCATGCATACGTTGTATTGGGTACATACACCGTCCTCGGAGTCCAGATAAGCACCGATGATCGTCTTGGCGCGGTATCGTCCGCCGATCTTTTCGTTGGCCACGTTCGTATACACATTGAACCGGCTGGTGTCCGTATATCCGCATGCCAGAATCTGATTGATGGCATATTGCAGAGAAACGGAGTTCTCCGCGCCAACCAGCCAGTGGCAAATATCATAGTTCAGATCGTAGGTGATGTGCCGGGCGCTCACCGTGATCGAGTCCAGATTCTTCGTCGTCTCGTAGATTCGAAATATCTGCGGAGTGATCGTCCACGGGCTCTGAATTTCCTCAATGGCATTTGCATTGTTGTCGATCTTGTGCTCCGTGATCAGCTCAACGCCGTTCGGATCGATCCAGCCCGTGCCGTATTTGGTCTTGGCCTTCCATCGATCGCTGCCCAGCTCCGTAGGCGGCTTGGAAACCACGGTAACGACGTCGCCCGCCTGCATGATTTTAATCTTGCCGCGGCCGGTGCTCTTTTTGTAGAGCGTCCGCTGGCTAGCGCTCGTGAGCTGGTCGAGAGGCTTTACCTTGTAGGTCCATACGGTCGTTACACAGCTTCCATTTTGAATCTCCGGGGTCGTCCGAACTGGAACGGGCACGATTAGAATGTTGCCCTTCTCCAGCGCGGCGTATCGCCCGAAGTCGTCCTTCGGATGTTCCATCGTAATCAGGCTGTCGCCGTTCGCGACCTCCTGAAATTTGCAGCTCGTGGGAGTCAGCGCCCCAACTAGGCCCATTGTCGAGTAATCGTTGGATTCGTCATCCGGGCCGAATACATAAATGTCGCTCAATTATCGACACCTCCATCTCGGGGTGAGGATCGCTTTGGTAATACCTCCGGTCAGCGTCACGTAGGGATTGCCGGTCGGAATCTGGATCCATTCGCCGGTTACTCGCGTTCCCAGAAGAGTCAGCGGATCGCTGGCGCTTCCCTTGGCTCCCTTGTAAGCGATCTTGGCTTCGCAGTCCAGCAGAATGTAGCTGATGTTCGAAAAGTCGTTCACAATCATTGTCTCGTTTCCGATCATGATCGTGCCGGTTCCTGTGCCCTCCAGCCGGATCAGCGGCTGAGAAACGCAGTTGCCCTTGTTCGTCAGCTTGTAGGGGGAAGCCGATTTCGCAATCGTGATCGCGGTGTCGCCTTCGTCCAAGTAGAGGAAGGGATCGCATTGGAACTGCACGCTGAATACCCGGTGGGGATCGCCTCGAACCACCTGATCAAAGCTGATCTGGTTCGCGATTCGGCCTTTGTAATAGCCCTCGGTGCGGTTTGCAAATTTCACCTTCCCGCTGCCCTTCAGCCATCCCATGATTTCGGAAATGCGGTTTATGCTCGAACCGTCCTTCGTGTAGTATGCATCGTCGATTACACAGCTGCACGAAAGATTGATCGCGCTGTAAATATCGGTTCCTTCAATCAGGGTAAGGCTTCCGCTCCTCCCGGGAATGTCCACGGTCGAAACCTTTTCGGCGGCGGAAATATAGGTCGGCTGAGAAAGAACGTGCATTCCATAGTCCGTGCATTTAATGCCGTTCCATTCAAACCAGTCAATGTCGCTCAGTTGATATGTGGCCATAGAGGCACCTTCTTTCATTTTGAAGTTTTTATTATAAAAGGTTGACATTCGAGATACCGGTAGTAGTTCCATGAGTCTCTTGGCGTGATATGAAGCTGATTCGTCAACACAAAAGGAGGTGAAAAACCATGAAACGTACTACCGTGCAGGTGACTGTGTCCGTTCGGCCTTCCAGCAAGTCGGTCGTCGTAAAGACGAAGAAAACGACGGGAAGTGTAACGAAGACCAGTACGCATTTCCATAAGATGCGTTAAAATGCCGGCTCTTCTTTTTGGCAATTTCCGGACACAAAAAAAATCGCCAAAGCGCGAGACAGGAAAACTTCCCTAGCTCATGCTTCGGTGATTTAATGGGGGGAACATATTGTTCGTTTTGAAGTTTTTATTAGGAAAACTTGACAGATTAGTATCGCTTATGTATAATGGTGGCGAAAAGAGGCGAAGAAAGTCTTCGCGCTCATCCGCCACCCAGCAGAAGGTGACGAATTCTCCGAAACATAGATCGAAGGAGGTGAAATTATTGAAAATCGACGAAAAGTGCACCAGCAAAAAGGGTATTCCCCTTTATGGAACCGCGGCTCTCCTGCGCAGGATCTGCGGCAATAAGGAAATAGAAGACGCTTTCGATGAAGAAGCGTATAAGAAGGAACTTTATGAACTCCTTATAAAATGCGGATACACCACTCGTGAAGATCTATATCCCGAAGAATACGTCGAAGAGTATGTGCCCAGTAGACGTTCAAAGGAAATCAGGTAAAGAAAGTAAAATCCCGGGGGCAGGGTTAAATCGCAGCCACGCGGCCTGCCCTTCCTTTTTTTTGGCAATTTCCGGACACAAAAAATCGCCAAAGCACGAGACAGGAAGAAAATCCCTGTCCCATCCTTCGGCGAATAGATCAAAAAAAGCCCTATCATTTCTTATGGAAAAACTTTGAAAACCGGTTCTTTTTCGCGAACGGTTCGGCACAATAGCATCTGTGCGGATCTTTGAACTCTTTGTATGCCATTATCATATGGGCCAGCGACCATGAGAATACGTCCATGTTTTTCGCCAGTTCATCGGCGTATTCTCTATGCGCGTCAGGAATGGTATCCAGATACGGTTTGTCCGGGGAAATCGGTTCCCAGTCTTCTGCCAGAAGATCCTCCGCTCCCGGCTCCCATAGTGGAATGGCAACATGCATCTCGGTGGATTTGATCCATAGCGTATGAGGATCGTCCAGTGAAACTCGGGCCTCAGCGCCCCAATGGAAACATCTATGATTTCGGGTGATGTCCCATCCATGCTCTTTTGCGATCTTGGCTGCCTCGTAAATATTCATGCGGTTCCTCCATTTCTGAATATTCCAACTGTGTTCAACATAAATAACGGCAGACGCTCCGCGATGCAAACGAAGCGCCCACCTAAGATTAGGATGCATGATTCTCAGGCTCACAACCTCTTAGAATCATATCCTAACCCCAAAAGACGGAAGTGGACCGTTCGTGTGAAGAACTTGAAAGGAGGAGGTGCGTTGTAAGCGATACAAACAGCCCGCTTCCTTCGTCTGGAGTTTGGAAATATAAATCACCCCTCGCCGCGGTGGGAGAGGGGTGCTGAGTGTTGGGGGTTAATCTTGGAGGTATTTTACGCCGATGGGACCGCGTTTCACATTCAGCTTATAGTCCTTGATTAACGTGTATCGAAGTCTTGGCTGCCAATCTGCAAGACTGTTGCTGTCGATCCAATTATCGTTTTCGTCGGCAACGTTTATAAGCGTGCCCTCCGGATTCAATTGGTAGAACATCACTTTACCCGGATCAAAATCCATTCCAACGAAATATTCACCGTCATCCAGTATCATATCGTAGTCTGGATAAAGCTCCATCAGTCGCTGCTTGATTTGCGATTCCAGTTCGACCAGCTCTTCAAAACTCAACGCGGATACATCGATCTCCTCGGCATTGCACATAAACGCAAATACCGATAGTACAATGAGCAAGACAGCAACTAGACGCTTCATAGACATTACCTCCAAATATCAATTCGTTATCCAAATTATAAAAGAAAAGACCTATTTTGTCAATAGGTCATTCCCAAACTCCTTTGCTGCTGTTTTGTGAGTGTTGCTATCTCGGAGGCAAGACTCTTAACATCCTGATCGTTCCGGATGTAGAAATTTCCGTTCACATTTACCGAGGTAGAATCATTCACGTTGGCAGTTCCATTGTCGGAAGTCGTATTTGCGGCTTTTCCGTTCTTCTCCGCCTTATAGCGGTTCACCGCTCCGGTGGCCACGCCTGCAAGGGCTACGCTTCGATTCGTGGTCAGCAGCCCATCCATCTTTCGCGAGCTGGACACTACGTCCGAGAGATCGACGATCGGTCGAACCACCGGATCAAAGTCCATGTCCTGCGAAAGCTCGCTGGAAAGCTGCGCGAGGATGCCGTTAGACATGCCCTGCATGCTCTTCTCCGCAATTCTGGAATGGTCATTAATGCCCTTTGCAAATCCCAAAACGGTGTAGCGCCCGAATTCAAACGTCTTCTTCGAGGGGGAATTGATCCCCAGAACGCTCTTGATCTTGCTAAGCACGGCGTTTGCGAATGCCGCTGCCTGCAGCTTGGCTACCTCGGTTCCGCTGAATAATCCGTCTCCCATGCCCACCGCGAGGTTGTAACCCACTTCGTGGAACTCGTTTTTGAGCGATTCAAAGTCCGGCTTCGCGTTCCTCAGGAAATTCCGTACGAACGCGGTCAGCTTCGTGGTGGCCTTGTCGGAGTCGATGCTCTGCAGCCACGTGGGGATGCCGGCGTTTTCGTCGCCTTCGCCATCCGTAAACAGACTCTTCAGGTCGCTGAACAGCTTGGCTACGTCCTCGACGCCCTTGATTCCGCTCAGCATGCCGTTCAGTGAGCTGAGAAACTCGGAAATCTGCCGTATGGTATCCAGATTCGCACCCTCGAGATCGGTGCTCATTTCGGTAATGGCAGCGCCGAGACCGGTGAGTACACCGGTAACCTGAGTGATAATTCCCAGATCGGATATAACGTTTCCCGGCCGTTCCGTGGAACCGAGCCACGTTACCAGATTCGTAAATTCCCGAAGAATCGAGAATGCGGTTGCAGCGTCGGCTTCGATCGTCGTTTCGGACATACCTCCGAATTTGGTAAACATCTTCTGAATCTGATCCGAGAAAGTGCCGAGACGACTAATAACAGAATCTGTTTCTGTTTCTCCGGTAAAGAAACTCGATAAAGCATTTTTTGTTCTCTCTATCCCGGTTCCGGCTATCCCGGACAGGAAATCGGTTACAATTTGAACAGCATTGACCGCTGACTGCGCATCCGCTTCTGTGGAGCCGGAAGCCAAATCTTTTACTGCTGTCAAAACGTTCGTCATTTCAGGTGTAAACTGATTGAGCTGACTAACCACCCAGTTAACTGCTTGCTGAGAGTCAATCAGCCAAGTATCGAAATCTGTACCCGGGCCATAGTTATTTTTGAAATCTTTCTCGAACAAATCGTTCTTTAGATCTAGTAAATAATTCCATACGGTATCGACCACAGTGGTTCCGATTGATGCCTTCGTCACATCCGTGTACTCGCCGTCTTTCTTTTCCAGCGATACACCGCTAATTGCCTCATAGATCGCCTTCGTCGTTTCGCCGAAATGATGCAGCGTCTCCAAAATAGGATCGATCTGTGTGTGATAACCGGTGATAATTCGAGCAAGAGTGGATTTTGGCTTGAACCAAGTCTTACCTTCTGCGAGCTCGCTAAGAGAACCTAGCGCTTCCGTCACCTTTTCAACCATCTGGCTGGCAACGTCTACATCCGCGAGAACCTTCGAATTGCCGTTCTTGTCCTTATCGGAAGCCAAACCGGCAACACCGTCTCGAACTGTGCCGACCACATCGCCGAACAGCTTGACGTTTTCAAGCAAACCCTGAAGCTGAAGCTCGGTTCCGATTCGGATTCCAAGTATCGTCAGCTTCGGCTTTACCCATGTTTTGCTGCTCGCCAGATCGTTCAGCTCGGAAAGCACATCGGCTACCTGCTTCATCATTTCCGCGGCGACATTCGTATCCTGCAGAACGGTGGCGGTCTTATTGCCGTCCGCGTCTCGGGTTTGATCCTTCGAGAGCCCGGAAACGGCTTCGCGAACCGTTCCGACCACAGAACCGAATTTCTCGATGTCGGAAAGCACCCGACCGATCATCGTCTCAGTGGTTACCCACCAGCTCGAAATGCCGACGGTAACCTTCTTTTTCCATGCGTTCTGGTTTCCGAATTCCTGAAGCCCGATCAAGGCTTCCGCCACGGAATTCATCACCTGAATAGCCGCGTTCGTATCAGCTTCGTACTTTGTTTTTGAAAGCCCGTTGATGCCCGCCGATACCGCCCCGATCGCCTCGCCAAATTGCTTGATGTTATCAAGAATTTGCATGAGCTTTTTGTAGGCGCTCGGATCGTATTGCAGGAAGGCGCGTTCCTTCTGGAACTTCGCGAGGAATTCCGTAACCTTCTGAATGGCGGTAAACGCCGCCTCGAGGTCCTTCTCGAAATGCTTCGCGTCGGATAGTCCGGATGCTCCCTTGTTGATCGCGCCAATGCCCTCGCCGATGGCCTCCATGAATCCGCCGATTACGCTGCCGAATGCATGGCCGATGGCCTTCATAACGCCCGCAGCGGAATTGATCAATCGGGTAATATTGCCCTTCCGATTCAGGAATCCAACAAATGCGAGGAATGCCACAACGATTGTGGTCAATACGATAAATGCCGCGCCAATCGATGCTGCGCCGGCAATCAACCCAACATTCAGCATTCCGGCAAGCGCAAATATCCCGACCATCGCGGCGATTACACCGGTCAACGCGGCAATGCCGATCGCGGCCTGCTTGAATTTCTCGGGATCCATGCTTCCAAGTGTTTTCATGGCCTGAACCAGCACCCATACCGTGGCGGCCACGCTGAGCAAGCCAACGATCTGTACAGTGCCGGTCGGAAGTCCGGAAGCCACCTGCATCAAAGCGTACAGCATCGTCATGATGATCGTAACGCCGAATAGCCCCTTAACCAGCGATCCAAATTCCAGCTTGGATAGCGATTTTACAGCCATGGTGATTACGAATATGCCAAGAGCCATCGCAAGCAAGCCCTTCAGCTTAACCGATACATTCAGCGTTTGGGCCGGCTGTGCATCCATGATCTGCGCAAGCTTCATAAATCCCAACAGCAATGCCTGAATCGCCAGAAGCGCAATGCTTCCCTGCCAGATAGCAGCCGGACTCATTTTTCCAAGAATCCATACTGCCGCAGTCGTTACAAGAATCACGCGGCTCATCTGCTTCATATAATCAGTAATGGTGGACAGGTTCTTTCCGGCAATCTTACTGCCAATCGTTCCGATTGCAATAAGTCCGCCGATCAATCCAACCAGTGTCCAAGCAGCGCGAGTCAGCTGTTCCGGCTTCATCTTTCCGATCAGGAATAGAGAAGCGGCGATCATTGCCACCGTCTTTCCGATTTGAGCGATGAAGTCTTGGATCTTTTCCATCCCGCTCTTGCTTTCTCCGCCGCCCTTCATTTTCCCGGTTGCTACATTCCACGTGTTGATCAAACCGCTCACCCAGTTGATCAGCTTCGTAACGGGCGCAATAATCAACGAATAAGCAGCTGCGCCTCCGAGAATCCACCATTTGTATTTGTCAACCCAGCTCCAAAGCTTGGAGATAGTGTCGCCAATCTTTTCAAGAATGTTGAGAAAACCGATTTCTCCGTCCACCTTAAACAAACCGGTAAAGGAGTCCCAGAAGTTTGAAAGACTTTCACTAATGGTCTCTCCGCTGAATGCACTTTTAAACCAGTCGATTACATTTTGAATGTCCTGCTTCGCCTTCTCAACCATTACTGAGAATTTGCTTGGCACCAGCTCTCCATTCTCGTAAATCTCCTGCCCAATGCCAAAGAATTTCTTAATATTGCTATAGGCGTTGGAGAACCAGTTAAGCACCGGCTGTAGGTAGTTCCTTACGTTGGCGATGGTCTCGGAAAATTTGGTGATCTTCTCTCCGTTTTCATCTGCCTCAACCCCAATTCCAAAGAATTCTTTTACATCTTTATAGGCGTTGGAGAACCAGTCTAGAATCGGTTGGACTGCATTTTTTACAGAATCACATGCCTTGGAAAATTTCGTAATCTTCTCTCCATTTTCGTCGGCTTCAACGCCAATGCCAAAGAATTCCTTAACATCCTCATAGGCATTGGAAATCCAGTCAATAATGGGCTGCAGGGTGACCTTCAGCTCGTTCCATCGTGCAGTAAACTTGGTAATCTTATTTCCGTTCTCGTCCGTTTGATCGGCCAAGCTGAAGAAATTAACGAAATCAGTCCATGCATTCGAAATCCAATCGGTAACCGGCTTCAGAAATTCTTTGATATCGGCAAGCGTTTGAGTAAATTTGGAAACCTCATCAGCTACTTCGTCACTCTTCCCCCCTCCGAAGAAAGAGGTCAATCCGTCGAAGAACCCTGTTTTCTTTTCTCCAAAATTAATGCCGAAGAAATCGAGAATGTCATGATAAGCCTGCTTGAACCAGTCGATGACCGGCTGCAGCTTTGTTTTGACATTTTCCATAATCTCGGCAAACTTGCTCATCTTGCCTTCATCGTATTTAATCTTTTGACCGGTCGAGGTAAGCCCGAAGAAATTCAGAATATCCTTCTTGGCCTGCTTTGCCCAGTCGCGAACCGGTCCAAGCCATCCGTCCAAGGTGGAGAGCAATTTTGAAAACGGTTTTGTGGACAGCCACTCCCGAATCATATCTGCGAATCCTCCGGCAAAGGAAGACGCTGCTGTATATAAAGCGTCGAATACCGGTGCTAGTGCGGAAGCAACCTTTATGATCGCTCGCACTCCAAATATAAATGCTCTCTTAAACACAGCTCCAACGGCCATAAACGCCCGAACAAACTGCATTGTTTTATCAAGAAATCCGCTGTATTTCTTTTCGAGAAAAGAAAGCATGGTCGGAAGCAATCCGATTCCGGCGGCAACTCCTTTTTTAGTGTTATTATAGTTTTTAACGTCGTTGCCAACAAGCTTATCATGAACCTTCTTGTCATAAACGCCATCGGAAATTTCGCCAATACTCTTTTCATATTCTTTAAGCGCGGCTTCAGTAGCCGGGCCAAAAATGCCATCCACACCAGCTTTGCCAACGGAATATCCGGAAGCGATCAACCATCGTTGAAGAGCCTTCACGTTCTCCCCGCGATCGCCGATTTTCATTTCTCCCGGGAAATCAATCAACTGAGAATTCCCGGCCAGCTTTTCATGGGCAATTTGGTCATAAATGCCGTCTACTGCCAAGCCAACTGACTTTTCGTATTCTTTAAGGGCTTTCTCAGTGTCCGGACCGAATATGCCGTCCAAACCAGCTTTTCCTACGGAATAGCCTGCTTTTTCCAGACGCTCCTGCATCGCACGAACTTCTTCGCCTTTACTGCCCCGCTTCAGCTCGCCCGGCCATTCAACATCAGGTTCTTTCAGATTTGCAACCTTATCCCACGATACGGCAACGGCTTCGTTTGCGTCGGCCAGATAGTACAGCTTCCATGATAGCGCGTCAATCGCATCCGTAAACGACATAAGGTCGTCAGCGGTGAGCCTTGGAAAGAATTCATGAAATGCATCCGAAACCTTGCTGAGTATTTTTTCAAGAGCATCCAGTGATCTTGATAATGCATCAATTAATTTCTTCCTTCCGCCCATTTCGGCCCATTCTTTAAGAATTTGATTCCGATAGGTCGATCCGGAAGCAAACGTCTCGTACAAACGATTCGCAAGATCCGTCCATAATTCGGTAGCCTCTTCGTAATTGCCGAAAATCAGCTCAAAGGTTGTCATCCATCCAGAGCTGACAGCGTCCTTTGTAGCGTCGATGGCTTCCTTAAAGGACTTGGCCGATTGAGAAGCCTTTGCCGCTTTATAATAGGTGTCGCCATATTTGCCATTCAGCGATTCGATCGCCTTAGCAGCCGTATCGAATTTTCCTTCTTCGACAAGTCTGTATGCTTCTTCCATTACAGAAGCGAACTTGCCGAAGGCGCCCTCCATGACCTCTTTAGTAGCCCATTTCTCGTTGAGCGTGCTGCCCATGGCGGCGGCAGTAACCAATGTGCCTTTCGCGGTTCGAACAGTTCCATCGGCCGCACGTTTCAAAGTTCCAAGCTCAACGGCGGTGTCAATAAGCGTCTGTTTGAGCTGTTCAGAACTGACGTTCGCCTGTTCTACTGATTTCCAATCGAGCCACGAAAGGTATCCTTGACTGTAGGACTGGTTCAGGTTAAAAATAACTCGACTAAACTCGGCTGCAGATTTACCAGCGAATGAGGTGGCAGTCGCCATACCCTCGATCATCGGAATCATCTTTTCAATGTCGCCGCCAGAAGAAGTAAGCGTGCCTAATGCGGCAGTCATCTCTGAAAAGCTATAAGACGTTTCATCCGAGAACCACATGAGCTTGTCCAGATATCCATTAACCTCGTCAATGGATTTTCCGGTAGCGTTCATGATAGTCTGTACGCTGGCCGTTTTTTCGGTGTACTTGTTCCATCCGGAACTGATCTGACCAACTGTCAGTTCCTTTCCAAGAGCGACGACGGAAGATGTAACCTTGTCCACTTCCCGCATAATCATTCGTCCAGCCCAAGAAGTGCGTTCTACGATCTTGTCGAGTGACCGACTGATGTTGGAAAGTGAGAAACTGTTGCCTACATTTTGAAGGTGCTCAATGCTCTCCGTAGCTTTATCCACGTTGAGGTTCTGCTTGAGCAGTCCCAAGCTCTTGATTGTTTCCTTAATTCCCTTTTCGAATTGGGAATTTTCGAATTGCATTTGAACAACCCGTTCGTCAATGCTGCTCATGCGTTCCGCACCTCCTTCCATGCCTGTTCGGCCATTTCGTCAAAGATCGGTTGTAATGCGGGATTGATATAATCTCGTCCTGCCACGTATCCGCCGTTTCGCGTTCCGTGCCCGTATTGCAGGATGAGCGCTATGTTCACATGCTGCACGACGTTGGTATTTACCCAGCGAATCGTCGTGGCAGTATCGGTTCGTTCAATCTCAAATGCCCATGATCCGGCGGTTTTGCCGGTCTCCTTAGGCGTGGCTTGGGCAAGAGCGTCAACGCCCCTTTGTCCGAATTCGGCCAGTCGGTTCAGGTATCTTTCGCCCTTCACGAAATTCAGGAATCGTTCCGTTTTGGCAAAGCTACCCTTGTGTGTTACAATGCCTCGGCCCATCGGATCACCCCTTAGTGTTGTATTTCTTTCTTCGAGCGGCGTTGAGTGCTTTGTTCTGGGCATAAATGTCTTTTTTGCTCATCTTCTTGCCGGAAGAATTCTTCTCGCTGCAAACTCGAATCAAGGTGAGAAGTCGGTTGAGATGCCACTTCTCGAATTCGAACGGGATGCCGAATTCAATCATTTCCCAGTAAATGATTTCGCTGGTAATGACCTCACGCCCCCGTCCGGCAGGCTTTCCGTTTCGATTGGAAAACCATGTTGCAGTCATAGGATCTTCCAGATAGGCGGTAATGCGATCCAGCTCCTTATCCGGAATGAAGTAATAGATGTTCGGGTCCACATTCTGCGTAATCGTCATGCAACGAATGTAGTCGATCTGCTCTTCCATGGTTCGCTCAGTGTTCACCAGAAAGGGCTTGTGCCATTTTGCCTCCCATTTTGAAACCGAGACAAGGGAATGCTCGATCCGAATGGTCTGGCCCTTAATGCTCTTGAAACACCCGTGAACTTCGTCAAAATACTCGCGGGTCGGTATCGTGATTTCAAGCATTCCCTTAATCCTCCTAGATTACAGTGCCATGGGAGCAAGCTCCGAAGGAACGTTTTCCGGATGCGCGGCGAGCTCGGCCGCAATCTGGCGCTTAAATTTCACCGGCATAATACCCTTGATGAATTCCAGAATCGCATTCTCATCGGTGATCAGGGAATTCACGAGCTCCGAATAAGCGTCGCTGCTGATAAAGAAGTCGCCCAGTCGGCGTCCTTCGGAATCAAACTTCACAAAGCGGCCGTCCGGAAGCTTCTTGCCGTAGGACATGCGAATCAGATTGCGCAGCGCATTCATGATAAACGTCGGATTCTTTTCGGCAAGCCCTCTGTCAAATGCCGCGCCAACGTCGCCAAACATGGTGAACATTTCGGTCGCATCCGCTTCGGTCAAGTGGAAATAAGCCTCTTCGGTAATCGGATTGCCATCATAATCTTCGTAAGTAAGGGTCTTAGTGATCATAACTCATTCTCCTTTCAAGTTCTAAAAGGGCCCCAAGTGTATACTCAGGGCCCCAAAAATAGTTTTTTTGCGGTTAGGAAGCGGCCATCATGGTCAGAATTTCATCCGGCTCAGGCAGCTCGGGATCCGAAGATTCGCCGCCATACAGCTTCGTCTCCAGAGCAGCCAGCTTCGCAGCGTCGGCCTTTCTGGAATCGATAACGATCGAGGATACCGGCTTGTGACCGGTCACGTTGATCGGAGTGGTGTTCACTTCCCACGAGAACGTGATCGCCTCGGGACTGTCATTTACAGTGCTGTACTGCTTCTCGGAAGGAGACGCGGTCGCATTGTAAATGATATGCAGCTTATAGCCATCGTCGCTCTCGTCCTGAGTGTCGTTGCCCACCTTGGTCTTATAGCAGAAGCAGAACGCAACGCGCTCCTGCTGGCCGAGGTATACGCCGCTTTCGGCTTCCTTCGAACCGTCGCACTCGGCGAACTCATCCGGATAAGTGTAGGCTTCGATCGTCGCGCCAAAGGTTTCGGCAGAACGAATGGAAGCGTACTTGATGTTGTCCGCCCACAGATCGGTCAGTTCAGCGCCGGAAGGAGATTCGTTAACACCGGTCAGGCCGTTCCAAGCCACACCAATCCACTTGGTCGTCTGGTTACCAGATGCGCCGGTAGTCTTTTTCTTATACAGAACGCCGTTGGATACACCGGTTTCCCAGTATCTCTTGCCAGTCTGATCCCATACAAGCTTGGTCATATTTCATTACCTCCTAGTAGTAGATGTCGAACACATAATGGTTCAGGTTGTTTGCGGTAAAAACCCGATTCATTCGAGAAAAAGGGAGCTCCCCAAGTTTATCGGGGAGCTCAGAATCAGGGTTTTTATCGATTGCCGTAACGGTGTATCGCCTCATCGTTTTGTAAGGAACGTTATCGGCAAATTTGGTGTCGTTGTTGGATCGTTCATACACAATACACGGATAGGTCATCTTGATCGTCTCAGGGGGTTGAAAGTATACGTTCGAGGCACCAAGAAGGCGGCAAAGCAATGCGTGGAAATCAAGCCTCGTTCCCATTGTATACACCTCCGAGAGTCAGGATAAGGCGGGGGCGCTGGACCTCCACGTCCGTAATCTTCCAGCGTGTCCCCAACCATTCCGCGTATCGAATGGAAAGAATGTTTTCGTACGCATAGCCATCGGCGACAATACTGATGGAATGGTTCACATTCACATTGCTGTTCAAATGCTCGCCGTTTTCCAATCGTCTGGATAGCCGCACTATGTCTCCATAATAGTTTCGTTCGCTGATGCTCTCTTCCCATACTCCCGGGGACGTCTCCTCGGTTTCAGCGAAGCCGATTGCTCCGAAAAATTTTCCCATTTTGAACGTCTCCTATCTGGCCTTAAGCGTCCGCCGCGCTAACCAGCTTTACCAGCGTAGCCGCATCAGAAGCGCCAACAGTCAGCAGAACAATCGTCGCAACACCGGTTGCTTCGGAGTAGCTCGTGATTGCGTAAAGCTTGCCGGCCTGATCCACGAACGCGCCCTTCAGGAAAGCGTTCTTTACCTCGCTGGTCTTAGCCTGCGTCTTGCATTCGCTGTCGATGTAAACCTTGCCATCGCTGGTCCCCTTGCAATACAGTTTGTACTGACGAACATACTTGTCCTCAGCACGGCCGAAAATCTTATCCATTTTCATACCTCCTAAAATAGTCTATTATAATAGGTGGAAACTCGGTCAAGCAGAAGCCGTAGCATCCAGCTCGAGCGCGATCGCAGAGTAGGGCTTGGTCAGAGCGCCGGAGCAACGGGTCTCGATCAGGTACTTCTGCTGGTTGTAGTCGATGTCGAAATCTTCGAACATGTTGATCGCGCCGCCCTTGTCCGCGCCGATGTTGTAGTCAGCGAGGTTGACGATGATGCCCATCAGATCGCCGCCGCCAACGCCCTTAACACCTTCCATAACCGGAACGGTCACGATCTCCTTCACGCGAAGAGCGCTCTTCAGCTTCTCGGTCGTGTCGTAGATAATGCGGCCGGTGGTGTCCTCAAGCAGCAGCATTTCGGTCAGCCAGTCCTCGGTGGTGAACAGCGTCGGTTCCCCGGAACCGCGATAGTCCTTGCGGGACTTTACGGAAGCGCGAATGAGCGCCTTGGCCTTCTCGGCGTCGGTCGCGCTAGTCTTAACCGTAACCTTCTTGCGAATGGTGTACAGCTCAGCATCGGACACGATCGGGCGAATGTTCTGCTCATTGATCTTGTCATCGCTGGAGGAATTGCGGCCATCGCCAACCAGAATGGCGCGGGCGATTTCCTCATCCAGCATCATGCGCATCTCGCTCTTCAGCCAAGAAACCACTTCGAAGTCGGTGATGTCGATCACGTCGTCGCGATCCATCTTCTGCTTCTTGTAGATCGTGGTCGGGGTGGTGGTGCGCTTGAGCAGCGTGAAGACCTCATCCTTCTTCAGGTTGCCCTTCATGTAACCCTTTGCGCGCGCATCATCCTCGGTGATATCCGCGAACATACTCTTAATGCGGCTGAACGGAGTGTGATGAACGCCGTTCATGACCTTCGGAACCCAGCCGGTCTCGCGCTTGATGAATTCAGGCGTGGTGCTCTGGGTCTTCGGCTCCGGGAACAGCCAGTCGATCTGCTCAATGCCGTATTCAGCACTATGCGCCGCCACGCTGTCCTTAAGAGAGCCGTAGCGACGCATATCGTCAAACATTACTTTCATTTCGGAATGGGTCAGGGTGTTTTCAGGCGTATCGCCTTCGAATACGTTGTGCTTCATATCTGCGGAATCCTCCTCGTCATTGTTGTCGTCGCCTTCGTCGTTAAGCGCGGCGGCGACTACCGCATAGAGGGCATTTTTCTGCTCCTCGTTCATAGTGTCGATAACGTCCTGAATGGTCTTATCGCCGTTTTCCTTAGCCACGGTCGTATCCTCCTTTTTCTCGGTGGTCTCTTCAGCGTGGTAAAGCTCGATGTTTTCGCCGCTGAAGATCTGCGCGTCGTCGTACTCGGCATAGTCGTTGTCCGAATGCTCGAGCACCGCTTCAATTCGCGCGCCCTTGTTTGCTCCAGCCAGAACCAGCGATACCTCGCGGATCGTGCCGTGAATTACATCACATCCGGCCTGCTGAAGCTGATTCGCATAAATGGACAGGCCGGTGATATCACCGTGCTCGACAAGCGCCTTCGCCTGCTGTCCACCTTCGGTCTCGTTGAAAGAGCCGTAAGTATAAACACCCTCTGGCTGGTTGTGCAGTTCGGCCCAGCCGAGCACATCCTCCGGGGCGTTGTGCTGATGGTTCCAAACCAGCGGAACCCGCTGTCCATCGCAGTGCTTAAATGCGTCGCGGCGAATCACGCGACCATCGGTGCACTTGATGTCGTTTTTGGTAGCCCATCCGCAGAAGTCGTATTTCTGCATAGTTTTTACCTCCATTTTGAATCAGCCCCCGAACATCTGTTTCACATCTTCGGGAGTAACCTGACCCGTGTCAGAAGCGGCTTCTCCGGCGATCGCGTCTTCCTCAGTTGCCGGCAGCTCGTCCTGCGAAGGCATATTCTTATTCCGAAGCTCGTCAGCCCTCGGATCGTCAATGGCCTTCATGCCGATAATCTGTCGGAATTCGTTGGAAGTCATGATCTCGTTTCGAGTCAGCTTATCCGCAAGCTCGGCCAGTTTAAGGGCCGGGGTAAAGCGGAATGGATCTCGATAGTAGGAGATCGTCTGCTTCTGAGACCGAGCGGTCTTGGATAGGAATTTCGTGGTGAACTCAGTGGTGATCGCGGAAACGATGGGCTCAATGGTCCGGCTGTAATAATTGGTCAGCTCTTCTTCCTTGGCAGTGCTCTCAAGGATCTCCTTCGTGATGCCCAACTGGCTGTAAAGCATACTCGTCAGGTATTCAATCTGGCTCATGAGGTTGTTTTCCAAGGATCGATTGAGCTGAGTGACCTTCTCCGTGCTGTCGGTGTAGGCCACGCCATATTTGGATCCGGCCAACTGGTCTTCCAGCTCTTTTCGTCTGCGATTCGCCTCAGCGCGCTTCATCTCGGATCGGATGATGTAGGGGAATTGAATAATCAAATCCAGCTTGCCGGAAGCCGTCTGTTCATCCGTCACGTCAAGAAGCGAAAGCTTATGAATCAGCCGCTTCGAAGTCGAATTCGGCTCGTTCATAACAGCGTAAAAGGGATTTTCGATAATGGCCACGGACATTTTCGGAAGTGTGATCTCTTCCTTCTGCCCGGTGTTGTCATTGTAGAGCTGGATACGTACGCTTTTCGGATACCACTCCACAACCTTGCCAACCCGCAGCGAGCGAATGGTGTATCCGCCGCCCGCGGTAAGGGGGCCGATCGTGTCCACCGGGACTACGGCAACAACGCCTTCGTCACACATGGATGTGACCAAATCCTGAATGAATGCTCGCCCTGTCTGGTCAATATTGGCACGACTAGTCAAACATTCGTTAAGTCCGGAAGGCACAATAGATAAAAAACGATCGTTATCGTCGAGGCGAACATGTCGAATGTTTGTGCTCGCAACGTCGATAGCGATCCTGTTGATAATGGCTGATACAATTGTCCGATCTACTCCCGGTCGTAATCGAACGCGATCCGGTCGAGTAGAATATCCAGCGCCGAAATCTTGGTTTTTCGTCGGGTCTCGGTTCATAAAAGCGTTCCATGCGTGCTTTAAGCGCGCGCCAAATGAATCAGGCATTGTTTACCTCCTGAAATATCAGTATTTGCCGGTGGCTACGTACTTACGAGCCTTGTGCTCTTTATAGACTTCAATCGAGCCGCCAACAAGACCGCCATACAGGATGACGTTCAATACCCCGGATCTTTTAATGGCTTTCTTTTTGTCAGAGCCCAATCCCAAATTTTTTCGATACGCCTCTTTTTCCTCCAATTTACTGGCGACGCGATCGTAAGCATCAGCCGCTCGACCAATCCTTGCACCCATTTTGGATCTTTTCGCAATATCCCTGCGAACGCCCCATTTCATGCCTTTTACGCCGTAATGGGTCAGATAGGAGTCGTCCATTAGTAACCACTTCCTTTATTCAAAGTTGTCTTTGTGAATCTTGTAAGCCACTAAGGCGTCCATCATGCCGGAAACAGAGTCTATCTTCTGATCGTTCCTGAGTTTTGCCAGCTTGCGGTTGCCGTTATTATCGGTGAGAACAATGGAATTGCCCATGCAGAAGGACATCAAATCCTGATCAAACAGAAGCTTTCGATTTTCAGCCAGTTTTTTCAGCTCGCCAAGAGGAACGGATTCAGTCTTAGCGCCTTGAATAACCTTCTCAATTCCATAAGGACCGTTCTCGTTCGCCCATCGCTCGATGAAGCCTTTAGCATTGTAGGGATCATATCCCACAGATCGAATGTCGTATCCGCAGTCCTCGATGTATGCATACAGCTCATCGTAAACATCCATCATGTCCAAAACAACGCCGTCGAGCACCATCAGGCTGCCTTCTTTGATGAAATCTTCGT